>Ga0180432_10000289_pt1 | contig 79769 bp, 43 predicted proteins | sample SS_ome_10_FD_132414 | JGI IMG/M metagenome (GOLD analysis project Ga0180432, IMG submission 132414) | Hypersaline lake sediment archaeal communities from the Salton Sea, California, USA - SS_1_MS_2 metaG | ecosystem: Environmental > Aquatic > Non-marine Saline and Alkaline > Hypersaline >... | reverse complement strand
CACCTCGATGTCGGCTCATCACATCCTGGGGCTGGAGAAGGTCCCAAGGGTCCGGCTGTTCGCCGGTTAAAGTGGTACGTGAGCTGGGTTCAGAACGTCGCAAGACAGTTCGGTCTCTATCTGTCGTGGGCGCAGGATATTTGAAGGGATCAATCCTTAGTACGAGAGGACCGGGATTGACGAACCTCTGGTGTTCCAGTTGTCACGCCAGTGGCATTAGCTGGGTAGCTAAGTTCGGAAAGGATAAGCGCTGAAAGCATCTAAGCGCCAAGCCCCCCCTAAGAATGGATATCCCAATCAGACACCTTGTAGACTACGAGGTTGATAGGTCTCAAGTGTAAGACCCGTAAGGGTTTCAGCTTAGAGATACTAATCTGTCGATCGGCTTGACCTTAATATATCCAAAATTTTAACTATTATTCTTTAGATTCAGGATATCTCTATTTCAATCGTCATAAGATTTTTTTGGGAGTGCTATTACAGAGGGGGAAACACCCGTTCCCATTCCGAATACGGCAGTTAAGCCCCTCGTGGTCGATGGTACTGCGCTGGCGACGGCACGGGAGAGTAGAACGGCGCTCCTTTAATTTTAAAACCCGCGGCATAAAAACCGCGGGTTTTTTATTAAAGGAAAACCTTTGCAAATTTCAGACTTTACTGGTATGATTCTTTGAATAGGGAGGAACGATGGAGAAAATAGCGTTAATAGCGGCGATAGCGTTGCCGTTTTGGAATATACCTCTTATCGTGAGAGTGATAAGAAGAAGATCCTCTAAAGACATCAGTTTATACTGGGCATTGGGAGTATGGATATGCTTTTTATTGATGGCCCCGGAGGCTTTTCGTTCCGCCGACCCTGTTTGGCGGACGTTTAACATAGTGAATCTTATATTTTTTACCGCTGTGGTTACCGTTGTGTTGATCTATCGCGTAGCAGGCGGGAAAGATACCCGGTAATATTTTTAAAATAGGAGGATAAAATGAAAGTTTTAAAAAGTGTTGCGGCCATGATCATTATGGTCTCCATGGTTCTTCAGGTCCAGGCATTCTCTCAGAACATAGATACGGAAAGATGGGAAGAGGTTCTTAAAAGCACTGAACCGGTCAATATCTATGTGGCAAAAATCGCTAATGATTCAAAGAATACCGTTGTCAGTGCCGATACTGTCACCAAGATCGTAAAGGACATGTTTGCGACCAGAAGGAGCACGCGTTTTAATGTAGCGGATGATAGGGCAAAGGCGGATATTGTTTTCTCGGGGAAAATAATTGAATACATTTGGATGGAAAAAGCTCCTATAACCAATATCTATTCTCCTGGGGCTTTGGCCCTGGACGTGGCGACCAAAAACATGAAAAATTACGCGAGAATGCAATTAAAATACGAAATAACCGATGCCAAAACAGATGAAGTTCTGCTAGATGAGGTCACACAAGTCACCATAAAAAAGTCTAAAGTACCGGAAGATAAAAGTTACGAAATGATCTACAAAAGAACTCCCAAAATACTCAGCATGGACGTTTTCAAAAGATTCAAAAGAGATCGATAAACATACTAATAGGGGATATGATCATAAGGATAATAATAGGAGCTGTTGTTGGCGGGCTTATCGGTTTAGCCGGTAATTATCTCTGCACTATTACCGGCGGAGCCTGTCCTCTTTTGAAGAGTAGAATAGTTGCTGTTCTTATCTGGGCGCTCATAGGAGGTATGTTCGGCGCCATGTCCGGCAAATGAAAGTCTTTTCTAAGATCCTCACAGAATAAGCATTTCCAAACCATGCCTTAAAACTTAAATTTTTTATTTCTTCACGAAAAAATATCTTATTAATTTGTTGACAAGTATTTTTACTTGTTATATACTTGTTATAGAATTGTTGAATATTCAGCGCAGATCAGTTGATAAAAAGATGAAAAAGAAATACACATTCAAATTTTCCGCAACGGTTTCTGACAGGGGTCAGATATTCATTCCTAAAGCTCTTCAGAACTATTTCAAGATAAGGCGTCGTGACAAAGTATCGTTTATTGTCACTGACGATGGTCGGGTTATTTTCGGCAAGAAGGAGGAAAAGGGGGCATCATGACAATCCGTTTTAATGATCAAAACAAGAGGGTGAATGACAAACGGAGAGAAAACAAGCAAAGAATAGACATGATAAGAAAGGGGGCGCATAAGCAGGAAGTCAAAGCCGTATTCAATACGTTATATAAAGATCAGATAGCAGAGCTTTACAAGGCAATAAAAGGAAAATAGCGAGCCCATAGCCTGATTGTATCTGGTTCGCTTTTCCGTATTTACAAGCCTGAAGACCGCGTTTCGACCTGTCTGGAAATCCTTCAAACGAAGTGGTGCGATACTACTTAGTGAATTAGCGCAAGAATCCTTTCATTTTCGGCTTCTTAAAACTAATTGACAAACTCAAGCCGGATGTTGTAATATTAACACTCTAAATAACTTATCAGCTATATATAATATCTTATTAATTCAACTCCAAATAATAAGGAGGTACCCAAGTGGCAGGTTCAACTAAGGACATTCGTAATGTAGTTATTTTATCCCATTCAGGAGAAGGCAAAACAACACTGGTGGAAAATTTGCTCCTCAAAGGCGGAGCTATTTCAAAAAAAGGCAGTATTAACGAAGGGACAACCGTTTCGGATTATAACGAAGATGAGAAAGAAAGAAAAAATTCTATCAATCTTTCCGTTTCGTTTTATGAGAAAGACGGGGTGAAGGTAAATCTATTAGACGCTCCCGGATATCTCGATTATATGGGCGATATTATAGCCGGCATAAACGCCGCGGATTCAGCGGTAATGTTAGTTGATGCATTCGGGGGGGTAAAGGTCGGGACGAGCAAGTTCTGGAAAATTGTTCAAGGGCTTGACCTCCCGAGAATGATCGTTGTAAACAAGATGGATAAAGATAATGCGGATTTCACAAAGGCGCTGGAAAGCATCACTAAAAGTTTCGGAAAGAACTGTGTGGCGATCTGTTATCCGAACGGCAAAGGTTCAGCTTTTTCGGGCATAGCCAATCTTCTTACCAAAGAAGGAATAGATAAACTCGAGGGCGATGATAAAGCAAAGGCTGAAAAACTTTCAAACGCGCTTACTGAAGGTGTCGCGGAATCTGACGATGCCCTTTTGGAAAAATATCTCGAAACAGGCGAACTTTCGGCGGATGAGATCAGCAAGGCATTTCGTGCGGGTGTTATATCAGGTAAGATCATTCCCGTAATACCGGCTTCAGTCGAAAAAGGAATAGGAGTTGACCAAATTTGTCAGATGATAAAAGATTACATGCCTTCGCCTGAAGACAGACCAGGCGCTGAAATAGCCGTATCAGGGGAGGAAGGTGAAGCCAAGATAGTAGAGCCCAAGGCTGATCTTCCTTTTTCAGCTCAGGTATTCAAGACGATCTCCGATCCGTTTGCGGGACAGATATCGATATTCAGAGTAAGATCGGGAAAGGTATCTTCAAGCCAATCAGTAAAAAATAATTCTAAAGATACTTCTGAAAAACTGGGGCAGCTTTTCTTTCTTAAGGGAAAAGAGCAAGTCTCGACCGATTCTGCCGTGGCAGGCGATATAGCAGCAGTTGCAAAATTGAAGCATACCGAGACGAACGATACTCTATGCGATGATAAGAATCCCGTCAAATTTAAGGAAATAAGTTTTCCTGAACCTGCGGTCAGTTATTCATTAAAACCGAAAAGCAGAGGCGACGAGGATAAGATATCCGGCGCTCTCGCAAAACTTACAGCTGAAGATCCTGCGTTTACCATGCTGAGGGACAAACAAACACATGAACTTGTAGTCTCAGGCATGGGAGATCTTCATATCAAGACTATGATGAACAGGATGAAAGGCCGTTACGGCGTAGATGCTGAACTGGGGACTCCAAAGGTCGCTTACAAGGAAACTATTACCGCCAATGGAGACGCCCAGTACCGCCATAAAAAACAGTCCGGCGGCGCCGGGCAGTTTGCGGAAGTATGGATGAAGGTAGTCCCGCTCGAAAGAGGGAAAGGGTTTGAGTTTGTTGATGAAGTGGTCGGCGGAGCGATACCCAAGCAGTTTGTCGGCAGCTGTGAAAAGGGCGTAAAGAATTCTCTGGACGACGGCATATTGGCAGGTTTCCCTGTTGTTGATATACAAGTGATCGTTTATGACGGAAAGACCCATCCTGTAGATTCCAAGGATATCGCGTTCCAGATAGCGGCGGCGCATGCTTTCAGGCAGTCATGCGAAAAAGCAAAACCGGTTCTTCTTGAGCCGATCATGAACGTTGAGCTGACTGTTCCTGAAGAGAACATGGGAGATATAACAGGTTCTTTAAGTTCCCGCAGAGGCCGCGTGCAAGGCATGGGTTCTGAAGGAGGTATGCAGGTTGTCAAGGCGCAACTTCCTTTGGAAGAGATGTATAAATACGCGAATGAACTTAAATCTTTAACCGGCGGCAGAGCCACTTATACTATGACCTTTTCGCATTACGAACCGGTTCCGCCGAACGTTGCCCAGAAGATCATAGCCGAGAATAAAAAAGAGAAAAAGGAAGAGGAATAATAGATGTCCGGTCATTCCAAATGGGCAAGTATCAAGCATAAAAAGGGCGCTGCGGACGCCAAGCGCGGTAAATTATTTACAAAGCTTATACGCGAGATAACGGTAGCGGCCAGAGAAGGCGGGGGAAATTCCGATGCGAACCCGAGATTAAGATTGGCTATTCAAAAAGCAAAAGAAGCCAATATGCCCGCTGACAACATTGACCGCGGCATAAAAAAAGGGACCGGGGAATTAGAAGGTGTATCTTATGAGAATGTCTCTTTCGAGGGCTATGCTCCCGGAGGCGTTGCGGTAATAGTTGAAGGGCTTACCGATAATAAGAACCGCACGACAAGCGATGTTCGCAGCATATTTACCAAGCGCGGGGGTAATATGGCGGGTGCCGGATCGGTCGCTTTCCAATTCGAAAAAAAAGGCGTTTTTCTTGTTAAAAGAGAAGATGCAAAGGAAGATGAGCTTTTGGATATAGCTCTTGAAGCCGGAGCCGAAGACCTTACTTCCGATGAGGATTTTTTCCAGATAATCTGCGCTCCTCAGGATTTTGATAAAGTCCGTACCGGCCTTAAAGGAAAAAACGTAAAAGTTGAGTCCGGCGAACTCAGCATGACGCCGAAAAATATCGTCAAAGTCGAAGATCCCGAAACGGCACGTAAGATCCTGGCGCTGGTCGAGGATCTTGAAGATAACGATGACGTTCAGAATGTCTATAGCAATTTTGACATACCGGACGAAATATTAAAAAGAATCGAGAACGAACAAAATTAGGATTCGCACTTCGAATTTTCTGTTTTTATGCGCATATTAGGCGTTGACCCAGGACTCCTTCGTACCGGATACGGCATCATTGAAGCGCACGATCCGGACCATATCAAGCTGATAGAAGCGGGAGTTATAAGAACATCTCCGGAAGAGGGCATAAGTAAGCGTGTTGAGGATATCTATAATAACCTTTCGGACATAATTTCAGAGTTTAAGCCCGATGTGCTTGTTCTTGAAAAACTTTATTCGCATTATAAACATCCCGCGACTTCTATACTCATGGGGCATGCCAGAGGCGTGGTATGTTTAGCGTGCGGTCTTAATGGCGTCCAGCTGGTAAGCTTGCCGGCCACGCGCATAAAAAAAGTAGTTACCGGTAACGGCAGGGCGGGGAAACATCAGGTGCAAAGAATGGTCAGATCGCTTTTAAACCTGAACAAGCTCCCGGAGCCTCCCGATATAAGCGACGCGATCGCCATGGCGATCAGTTTTGTTTACATAGAAGATATGGACAAGAAATCCGGCAGGAAAAGGTCAAAACCAAAAAAAGAGATGATAAAAAAATGATCTCACGCATATCAGGCACAGTGGCAGAGAAAAAGAACGGGGCGATCCTCCTTGATAACGGCAATCTTTGTTATGAAGTGCTTATCCCTCAGGCGGTCATGAAAGCCCTCGAAAAAGAGATAACCGAAGAAAAAAAATTGACTTTAGTGACATATCATTATTACCAGGTAGAACCTTCCCGCAGCGTTCCCGTGCTTATCGGTTTTCAGAATGAGGTGGAAAAAGAGTTTTTTGAAAAATTTATTTCTGTCTCGGGTGTAGGTCCGAAAGCCGCCTGTCGCGCTCTTGCAGAACCGTTTTCCACAATAGCCGGCGCGATAGATACCGGAGACGTATCTTTTTTAAAGAAATTACCCGGCATAGGGGAACAAAGAGCCCGCCAGATAGTTGCCAAACTCCAGGGTAAGGTCGGAAAATACGGTCTTATAAAAGACGGGCATATAAGCCGGATCAAAGAGCATGAAGATATAAAAAGTGAAGCTCTCAGCATCCTTCTTCAACTTCAATATAAAAAGAACGAAGCTGAAGATATGATCCAAAAAGCTTTCCAAAGACAACCGGGATTGAAGACCAGCGAAGAACTTCTTAATGAGGTTTACAGGGAGAAAAAAGCATCATAACTTGAGGTGATAATACATGACCGATAATAAACGCGAAAAATTCGTCGATAAACATGAAGAGATAATAAGGGAAGGCGAATCGGAAGATGATGTGATAATGAACCTTTCACTCCGCCCGAAGACGCTTAAGGATTTTGTCGGGCAGGAAGAAGTGGCGGAGTCGTTAAATATAGCTTTAAAAGCTTCCATGAAGAGGAACGAACCCATGGAACACCTTCTTTTTTCAGGTCCTCCCGGACTCGGCAAGACTTCGCTCGCCCATATAATCGCGAATGAAAGAGGAACGAAGATAACGGCGACGAGCGGCCCGGCGATCGAGAGAGCGGGAGACCTCATAGGGATACTCACCAATCTTTCGGAAGGCGATATCCTGTTCATTGATGAGATCCACCGGCTTTCAAAAGTTGTCGAAGAATTTGTTTATCCCGCCATGGAAAATTTCCAGATAGATTTTCTTGTCGACAAAGGCCCTTACGCCAAAGCGATAAAATTCAATCTCAAACGTTTCACCCTTATAGGGGCTACTACACGTTCAGGGCTTTTGAGCGCGCCTTTAAGAGACAGGTTCGGCATGTCTTTTCATCTGGATTTCTACACCTCCGAAGAGCTGGAAACAATAATTAAACGTTCGGCGGATCTTTTGGGGATCCATATTGATGATAAAGGCGCGTCTGAAATAGCCAAACGTTCAAGAGGGACCCCCCGTATAGCTAACCGTCTATTGAGAAGGGTAAGAGATTGGGTGGAAGTTAAGTCTGACGGTAACATAAATAAAAATTCAACGATAGAAGCTTTGGCCAAACACGGTATTGACGAAGCCGGGCTTGACAGGATAGACAGAAAACTTTTGGATGTTATATATGAATCTTATAAGGGCGGGCCGGTCGGCATCGAGGCTATAGCTTCATCGCTCAATGAAGAAACCGATACGATAGAAGATGTAGTGGAGCCGTATCTTTTAAGCATCGGCTTTATTAGAAGAACGCCCCGGGGAAGAGAACTCACCGAAAAAGCCTATGATTATCTCGGCAAGACAAATCCCGCGCGGCAAAAGGAATTGTTCTAGGATATGGTCCAGATCGTTGGAAGATATTTAGCCCTTTTTGGTTTAATTTTGATCGTAGTTGGCGGGGTGTTTCTTTTAGCCGGGAAATTGCCGTGGATCGGCAAGCTGCCCGGAGACATTCTTATAAAAAAAGAGAATTTTACGTTTTATTTTCCTATCACGACCTGTATTCTTGCCAGCATGATTTTATCATTGATCTTTTTTCTGATTTTTAGAAGGTAAATGAAATATTCGATAGACAGTCTTTCCAGAGAGAACAAAGTTAAGTTCGGGATCGCTATTATTCTGATAATAGCGTTAACGGTTTTTTTCTTTCTTCCCTTAAAGTTTAAGCCCCGGGAAAGTTCTTCATTTATTATCAGGGTCAGGATCGCGCAAGAGGCTAATACCCTTGATTTTGGAAGTGAAAAAAAGTGCGATGTCAGTGACGCAAAGACAGGAAGAGTGTTGGCGGAGGGCATTTCATTTCCTTATCCTTCAAAGGTTTCCTGCGTCGATGGAGGCATAAAAGCAGCTGATACGATATTTGATGCTCAAAGGATACGTATTTCTCCGGTCACTGATGAGTTTGAACTTGGAGGAACATTTTATCAGGGCGAAGTCGATATCGTCAAAAAAGGAAATACTCTCGAAGCGATAAATAGGGTGGAGCTTGAAAATTATCTTAAGGGAGTGCTTCCGTGCGAGATGAACCATCTTTGGCCGTTTTCAGCGCTTAAGGCACAAGCTATAGCTTCAAGAAGTTTTGCCGTGGATCAGGCATTGCGCCGAAAGAACAAAGAGTACGATCTGACAGACGATACTTATTCCCAGGTTTATAAAGGCAAAAACGCCCAAAGGTGGAGAACGAACAGGGCCACAGACGCGACACGGGGTAAAGTGCTGGAATATAAAGGGAAGGTTTTCCCGGGGTATTTTCACTCATGCTGCGGAGGGCATACAGAAGATATAGGCCTGGTCTGGAAAGGAGATTCAGCTCCGCTTAAAGGGGTGAGGTGCCGGTGGTGCCGATGGTCGCCGCGCTTCAGGTGGCAGAACCGCGTGTATACTAAAGAGCTGCTCGATAAACTTAATGAAAAAAGATATAACATTAAGCGGATAGACAATATCAAGGCGGGTCCCCGGGATCCATCAAAAAGGCTTGAGTATATAAGCATCAAGTCAGGGAATAAATGGTTCGAGATAGATACGGAAGATTTTCGTTCTGCTATAGGACGTAAATACCTGAAAAGTTCCAATTTTCATGTAAAGAAATATCCCAGGTTTTATCTTTTTTCGGGATACGGCTGGGGGCACGGGGTCGGGATGTGTCAATGGGGCGCTTTTGGCCTGGCATTAAGAGGGCGAAGCACGGAGAGAATATTAAAGTATTATTATCCGGAAGCGAATATTGTCCGGTTGCGTGAGATATTAATATGAACGGTATGGTGCGGACAGGCGGCATGAAATTAAAAGAATTTTTTTATGAACTTCCGAAAGAACTGGTCGCTCAAAAGCCCCTGAAGGAAAGAGATCAAGCCAGATTAATGGTGGTGGACCGTTCTTTGGGCGAAATTACAGAGAGAGTTTTCAGCGATATAACGGAATATTTCAAAGAAGGAGATTACCTGGTCCTGAACGATACGCGCGTTATCCCGGCGAGGCTCTACGGTAAGCGTGCGACCGGCGGCAAGGTGGAGATATTCCTTCTTGACGCGGATACGGAAAAGCCGCGCGCTCTTATCAGGCCTTCAAAGAAGATCAAAGAGGGCGAGAAAATAGAACTCGAGAACGGTATTATCGCTACGGTCCTTGGCTCTGCCGATGCTGGCCGTTACGTTCGATTTAACGCGGCCCTGGAAAAAGTGCTGGAGGGAGGGCACATACCGCTCCCGCCGTATATAGACCGCGAAGATACTCCCGACGATGAGGGTGATTATCAGACAGTATTTGCGATGAAAAACGGGGCCACAGCTTCTCCTACAGCGGGATTACATTTTAATGAAGTTCTTTTGGAAAGAATAAGGGCAAAAGGAGTGAAGGTAGTTTTTGTTACGCTGCATACCAGTTACGGTACATTTGCTCCTGTAAAAGTTGAGGATATAGAGGACCACCATATGCATTTTGAATATTATGAAATGGATAAATCCTCTGCGGATGCGGTCAATAGGACTAAAAAATCCGGCGGGAAGGTATTCGCGGTGGGCACAACTTCCACGCGTGTTCTTGAAACAGCGGCCGGTGAGGAAAGTTTAACTAGGCCTTCCAGCGGGATGACAAATCTCTTTATTTATCCAGGCTATAGGTTTAAAATAGTTGATGGTTTGATAACCAATTTCCACCTGCCGGGATCGACGCTTATCATGCTGGTAAGCGCTTTCGCGGGCAAAGACCTTATTTTTAAAGCATACAGGGAAGCGATCGATAAGAAATTCAGGTTTTTTTCGTATGGAGATGCAATGCTGATCATATAAGCTGCCTGCTGCAAGTGATGTATTACGGGTAAACAGGAGAGAGATGAAAAAAATAACGATTCTAATATTAACAATTTGTTTTTGTTCTTGTTTTAATTCAGGTGTTTTTGCTCTTACTGTTACAACAAGATCAACATCTGCCGGATTTTACGAAAACGGGGAATTTAAACCGGATGACAGCGGTTTCGAGGCGAGATATGTTATTGACGAAGACGCAGGCCTTATCCGGCTGGAGAAGGTCATGGTCAATAATCGTGAAGGAAAGAACGAAGAAGGCGCTACCTATGATATAACGAACATGGTCAAGAGCGCGGGTCTTTCAGGCTTTATGGTCTCTCTCGGTAAAAAAGGCCAGAAAATATTTACGGCTGTTAACGATGTTAACGTGGGCGAAACAGAAATGATCATAATCGGGGAGACATTTTATGATTATTGCTGTGCGGCGAACGGTAAATTTTATCTTGAACATGGCGAAGTGGTTCGGTCGGACAAATAAAAACAAAGGTAAAAGTTTAAAATAGAAGAGGTTAATATGGTCTTTGAAGCAATATGGAAATCGCTTGTTGAGAACGCGCCCTGCATTATCATGATAGTGGATCGGAAAGGTGAGATCAAGTTCATCAACCACACGGTATCAGGGATCACCCCTGAGGAAGCAGTAGGACGTAAGCATTATGATTATATAATGCCCGAATATCACGACATGGTAAGAGAAGTCACCGAAAAGGTCTTCAAGACAGGCGAAGTCGGCACTTATGAAATAAGGGGGACCGGGCCGGATGGCAGTATATCATGGTATGAAACCCGCATAGGGCCAATCAAGCGGGAGGGAAAGATCGAAGACGTGGTCTTGATCACTTCGGATGTGACCGAAAAAAAGACGGCAACTGATGAACTGCGGAAGCTGAGTTATGCAATAGATAAAAGTCCCGGCATAATAATGCTTACAGATACTAAGGGCGAGATAGAATACGTGAACCGGAGGTTTACTGACGTAACAGGCTATTCAAAAGAGGAAATTATCGGGAGGTCCGCCGGAGATATTGGTGAACAAACTTCTGCAGAGCGGGATATAATGTGGAAGACGATAAATGAGGGCAATGAATGGCAGGGATTGTTCAAGAATAAAAAGAAAAATGGCCAGATCTATTGGGAAAAAGCCGCTATCTCGCCCATAAAGAACGAAGACGGCGAGATCACCCATTTTGTTAAAGTAGCCGAAGATGTTACAAGCCAGAGAGAGTCTGAGCAGGCGCTGGTAGAATCGGAGCAAAAATTAAGAGCTATTTTCAATTCAGCTATGGACGGGATACTGGTCGCCGATATGGACAATACAAGGTTTTTCGATGCCAATAAAAGGATGTGTGAGATGCTGGGCTATACCTTGGATGAACTTTTAAGACTTGAGGTTAAAGACATTCACCCCGAGGAAGCTTTGCCTTATGTTTTTAGGCAATTTGAAAAACAGGCAAAGGGCCAGATCACTTTGGCGAAAAACATACCTATGATGAGAAAGGACGGAAGCGTGTTTCAGGCAGATGTCAACTCTTCGCCGGTCGCCATAGCGGGCAGAAAATATATGTTAGGGGTGTTGAGGGATATCACGGAACGCAAGAATGCCGAGGAAGCCTTGCGTGAATCCGAGAAAAAATACAGGATGCTTATGGAGGCGGCAAATGACGCGATATTTGTCGCGGATGCAGATACAGGAGAGATCGTTTACGTGAACAGAAAAGCCGAAGAGCTTATAGGTTTGCCGTCGGATAAGATCATCGGAATGCATCAATACGAACTCCATCCCAGGGAGGATGCCGAGCGCTACAAAGCGATATTCAAGGAACATTTGCGAAAGGGAGGGGTGATCGAGGAAAAAGATGTTTACGTAAGCCACAGGGACGGAAGAAAAATACCGGTTGAGATCAGCGCAAAAGTTATCGATGTAGGAGGGACAAAACTGATTCACGGTATTTTCAGGGATTCTACCGAGAGAAAAAAGACCGAAGAAAGACTTCAGCAGCAGAAGGCTCTTTTAGATAAGACAAATGAGGAATTGAAATGGAAGGTCGAAGAACTCGAAGCGGCATTAAGCCACATCAAGACCATAGAAGGACTTATACCTATTTGCGTGAACTGCAAAAAAATGCATTTAAAACAAAAAGATCCTAAAGACCCGAAATCTTGGGTCTCGATAGAGAAATATATTTCAGATGAGACAAAGGCCAGTTTAACGCATGGTCTTTGCCCTGATTGCGTTAAGAAGATGTACGGAGAGACACTTAAAGGAAAGGGCAAAGATAAGCAATAAAAATCAAAGAGGTGACCAGACATGCAGCAGCCAAAAAAGATAGTGATAGCAGATGACAACAAGGAAATATGCGAATTAATTACGGATGTTCTTAAGAATCAGGGATACCAGGTAGATGCTGTTTATGACGGGTATGAACTTCTCGCTTATCTTGAGAGGAACAACCCTTCAGTTATCATATTGGATCTTATGATGCCTAATAAAAGCGGACTATCCATTCTCAGTACTTTAAAACAGGTGTCGCCTTTCTCCAGGATCATAATCTACACCGGATACCATGAATACGAGAACAGCGTTTATGCCAGGACAGCGGATAGATTCCTAGTCAAGGGGCGCACTGTCGATGAGCTTCTTAATGCTGTTCAAGAGTTGGCATAATGAAATTTACTGTCGATAGGAAAGACGCCTCCTCCCGTGCCCGTTCTGGTACGCTCAAAACCGGCCATGGCGAGATCTCCACTCCCGTTTTCATGCCTGTTGCCACCCAGGCGACCGTAAAGACCGTATCCAGCCAGGAACTTATCGAATGTGATGTGGAGATGATCATATCCAATGTATATCATCTCTATATGAGACCGGGAGAGGAAATAATCAAAAAAGCCGGGGGCTTGCATAAATTCATGTCATGGGATAAGCCGATAACGACTGACAGCGGCGGTTTTCAGGTTTTCAGTCTGGCGGAACTAAGGAAGATACGCGAAGAAGGAGTGGAATTCCAGTCGCATATCGATGGGTCCAGACATTTTTTTACCCCGGAAAGCGTGATTGACACCCAGCTTATTTTCGGGAGCGATATCATGATGCCGCTTGATGAATGCGTTCATTATCCGGCTCAACGAGGGTACGTGGAGGATTCGGTTGACCTCACTGTTAAATGGGCGAAAAGGTCCAAGAAAAGGCTCGAAGAAAAAGGGCCCGGAGGCGCCCTTTTCGGGATAGTCCAGGGAAGCACTTATCGGGATCTCCGCGAAAGATGCGCTGAAGAACTTACTGCTATGGATATGGATGGATATGCGTTAGGCGGGATAGGGGTAGGGGAACCGGTAGAGCTTATTAATGAGATAACAGATTATACCGCTTCGCTCCTGCCGGAAGAAAAAATCCGGTATCTTATGGGCGTGGGAACGCCTCCCGATGTGCTGGAAGCTATATCGTATGGACTTGATATGTTTGATTGCGTTGTCCCGACAAGGAACGGGAGGAACGGGCAGGCATTTACATTTTCCGGAGAGGTACAGCTGAGGAATGCGCCGTTCAAGGAAGACTTCACTCCTATAGACCCGGATTGTAATTGTTTTGCCTGCAGGAATTACACTCGCGGTTATATACGGCACCTTTTCAATACCGATGAAATACTGGGGCTGAGACTGATCTCGTTACACAATATACATTTTTATGTTAATCTTATAAAATTATCACGTGAAGCAATACAAAAAGGGAGATTCGCGGAGTTTAAAAAGGATTTTATTGACCAGTTTTCTTCGCAAAAATAAAAAATCAGCTATTGTTTTTCTCATTCAATCCATGTATAATTATTAAACCGATATAAAATTAATATTAATCCCACAATTAGTTAACCGAAAGGAAAGAACATGCTTACTTTAGCGTTCGCGCAAGCTTCCGGCGGAGCACAACCGGCCCAGACGCAGCAAAATCCCATGATGGGCCTTCTGCCTATAGCCCTGATCTTCATCATATTTTATTTCTTGCTTATCAGGCCTCAGAAAAAGAGTCAGCAGGAACATGCAAAAATGCTCGGAGAGCTTAAAAAGAATGACGAGGTAGTAACTTCGGGAGGCATATACGGTACTATCGTTAATATACAGGACGATGTAATAACTCTTCGGGTGGATGATAACACAAGAATAAAAGTTCAGAAAAGTTCAATATCCAGACTCAAGAAATAAGTCTCATACTTACAATAGAAAAATACATGTTGCAAATTTATATGGAAAGGAAAATGTAATATGTGGAAGAAACTTAAATGGAAAAGCGTTTTGGTAGTTATAATCGCTGCCTTAGCGATATGGTTTTCATATCCTCCCTTTGATGTTCACGATAAAGAGGGAAATGTCGCCAAAGAGGGCACGATCAACCTTGGCCTTGATCTTCAAGGCGGTATGCATCTTATACTTCAGGTGGATACCTCGGAGTTAACTAAAGACGCGGCAAAAGATGCGCCGCAGAGAGCGCTTGAGATCATACGCAATAGAATCGACCAGTTTGGCGTAATGGAACCGACGATCCAGCTGCAAGGAAATGACAGGATACTCATACAGCTTCCCGGCATTACTGACAGGGACCGCGCCAAATCTATCATCGGTAAGACCGCTCATCTGGAATTTAAGTTAGTAGCTGATGATCCCGACCTTGTGAAAAGCGCTGCGGAGGGCAAAAAAATCGAAGGCTATGAAGTCAAGACGATGAAGACGAGGGATGAGAAGGAAGAAAAACTGCTTATAAAAGAAGACGCGGTTCTGACCGGAGACATGTTGGTCAACGCGACAACAGAATTCAGCCAGCAGGGATTCGGCCTGCCGTATGTTTCACTCGAGTTTAATGATAAAGGCGGAGACATCTTCGCGGAGGTTACAGGCACTAATACCGGCAAGCGTTTGGCTATAGTTCTTGACGGAGAGGTTTATACCGCTCCGGTTATAAGGGAAAGAATACCGTCAGGGCGCGCCCAGATAACGGGCAACTTTTCCGTTCAGGAAGCTAAAGATATCGCGCTCATACTGCGCGCCGGTTCTCTCCCGGCTCCCGTTAAGATCATCGAAGAAAGGAGCGTCGGGCCTTCTCTCGGTAAAGATTCCGTTCAAAAAGGTATACACGCTATTCTTATAGGCGGCATTTTAGTCCTTTCATTCATGGCGCTATACTATCTTCTTGCCGGTCTTATTGCCGACTTGGCTCTTGTCCTGAATATTCTGATCATAACCGGGGCTTTGGCGTATTTCGGCGGAACACTTACACTGCCCGGTATCGCGGGTCTGGTTCTTACCATCGGTATGGCAGTCGATGCCAATGTTCTTATATTCGAAAGGATAAGAGAAGAATCAAAGTTGGGAAAGGCTTTAAGGGCGGCTATAAGCGCGGGCTACGACAAAGCGTTTTTGACCATTCTTGACGCTAACGTAACAACACTGATAACAGCATTAATACTTTTTCAGTTCGGTACCGGTCCGGTCAGGGGTTTTGCGACGACCTTGAGCATAGGTATTATTGCCAGCATGTTCACGGCGCTCGTGGTAACACGTCTTGTAATGGACTTGCTTACACTTGGCAAAACTCACCTGCAAAAGCTTCCGATGTTTCAGTTCTTCGGAAGGCCCAACATCCCGTTCGTAAAGATACGTAAACTCATGTACATTGTATCGCTCGTTGTAATAATCGGCGGCATGAGCCTTTTTATCAAAAGGGGCCTGAATAATTTCGGTATTGATTTCACCGGCGGTACGTTGCAGCAATTCCAGTTCAATGAAGTTGTATCGGTCAATGAGGTCAGAGGCGTGCTTGCGAAACTCGGACTCGGAGAATCTTCCATACAGCAGTTCGGCGAGGGTAAGGGTATAATTATACGTTCTTTTAGCGAAAAAACAGATGAAATCATAAAAGGTCTCCAGGATCAATTTGGGGCGAATTCATTCGAAGTGATGAGAGTGGAGGAGGTAGGCCCCGCGGTCGGAGAGGATCTTAGAAGAGCGGCTATTAAAGCTTTGATATTCGCTTTGATAGGTATATGTATTTACATTTCTTTCAGATTTGAATTCAGGTTTGCTATAACCGCGATAATCGCGCTTGCCCATGACGTCCTTGTCAGTCTCGGCATGATAGCGATAACACACAGAGAGATCTCACTGCCGGTCATAGCGGCGCTTCTTACGATCGTCGGTTATTCCATAAACGATACGATCGTGCTTTTTGACCGGATAAGGGAAGACAGGAAATACATGCGTAAAGCTACGCCGGTCGAGATAATTAACGCAAGCATAAATCAGACGCTTTCAAGAACTACGCTTACGTCCTTGACCACCTTGCTTGTTGTCATGTCACTCTTTTTCTTCGGCGGTAAGGTGATCAATGACTTTTCATTTGTGCTTCTTGTAGGCGTTATAGTGGGTACTTATTCATCGATATTCATTGCCAGCCCATTGCTTCTCGATTGGCCGGGCAAGAAGGTTAAAAGATAGTTAATAGTTTGTTATTTGCACACTAAGAACAAACAACTCATAATTCATAAATATGGCCTATAGCCATGAACAAAATTATGTGATAGGCGAAAAAAGCGCCTGGGTAGGCATTATCAGCAACCTGCTTCTTTTCATTGTTAAGATATTTGCCGGTATTTACGGAAGATCCCAGGCGATGATCGCTGATGCGTTTCACACGGCAAGCGACGCTTTGACAAGCATGACCGTTCTGGTAGGTTTTAAGATCGCCAAAAAACCCGCTGATAAAGAACATCCTTTCGGACACGGCCGGGCAGAGTCGATAGCGGCAAAAATAGTATCGTTAATTCTTATCTTTTTAGGGGTAAAGATAGCGCTAGACTCGGCGAAGATCTTCGTTTTGGGGAAAATGACCGCGCCGCACGCGATCGCTCTTTACGCGGCTATTTTGTCCATAATTGTTAAAGAAATAGTTTACCGGCGCGTCATCCGTGCAAGCAAACGTATAAACAGCGCATCTCTTAGGGCTGATGCCTATCATCACAGAAGCGATGTTTTATCGTCGTTTGCCGCTCTTGTGGGGATCACGGGGGCAAGGTTAGGATGGACTTTTTTGGACCCGCTTGCGGGAATAATCGTCGCGGGTTTTATCATCAGAATAGGGGCTGAAGCTTTTCATGCCGCGTATGACGAACTGATGGATGCGGCTCCGCCGAAAAAGCTAAGGAATAAAATAGAGAACATAGTAAGATCTTCCGAAGGGGTCAAGGAAGTAAAACGCATAATGGTCCGCAAGGGCGGGATAGATCTTTTCCTGGAAGTTATAATAGGAGTGGATGGAAAAGAGACCGTGGAAGAGGGGCACGCAACCACCGTTAAAATAAAAAAGAACATAATTAGCGCTATGCCTAACGTAAAAGACGTAGTGGTTCACGTTGAGCCGAGAGGAAAAACAGATTGACCGCAACAAATCCCATGAACATGATCTGGAAAGAACACGAAGCTAACCCGAGGCTGCAGAAAGTGCTGTGTGAAGCGCTTGGCATATCCGGTGTTTTTGCGCAGCTTCTGATAAATCGCGGGATAAGAACGCCTGATGCGGCCAAGATGTTCCTTTTCGGGACTCTTGATGAATGTCATGATCCTTTTCTCATGAAGGATATGGCTAAGGCCGTGGATCGCGTGCATAAAGCGGTAGCGAAAAAGGAAAAAATACTCGTTTACGGCGATTATGACGTTGACGGCGTTACTTCGGTAGCGATCCTTTCTACCATTTTCGATTTTCTGGAAGCAAATTATGAAACATTCATACCTAACCGTTTGGAGGAAGGGTATGGTATGAACATAAGGGCGGTAGCCCGCGCCAGGGAAGACGGTGTAAAACTTATTGTCACCGTGGATTGCGGCATTAACTCCAAAGAAGAAGTGAAATGTGCGAATGATTACGGTATAGATGTTATTATTACGGATCATCATGAAATAAAAGAAGGCGAGGAACTGCCGAACGCTTATGCGATCATCGATACACACCAGAAAGACTGCAAGTATCCCTTTAAACATCTCGCGGGGGTGGGTGTAGCGTACAAATTAGCCCGCGCTTTGATGAAGAGCAATGAAAAAAAGGTTGATGAGCTTCTGGATCTTGTTGCGCTGGGAACGGTTGCCGATGTAGCGCCGCAGTTAGGCGAGAATCGCATCCTTACCAAAGCCGGCCTAAGAGAACTGCAGGATACGACCAGGCCTGGGCTTAAAGCCCTGATGGAAGTTGCGCGGGTGAATCCTGAAACGCTTGCATGCAGTCATATAGGGTTTGCGCTTGCCCCAAGAATAAACGCCATGGGAAGAGTGGGTTCGGCCAATGTTGCGTTAGAACTTCTTTTGTGCAAAGAAAAGATGAAAGCGCGCGAACTGGCAAGAACGCTTGATAAAGAGAACAGGAACCGGCAATCAATAGAGAAGGATATATTAAAACAGGCTTCCGGCAGGGCGGGGAAAGAACTGGACATTAAAAAAGACAGGGCTATTGTTCTTGCGGATGAAGCATGGCATCCCGGAGTTCTCGGCATAGTAGCTTCACGCCTTACCGAGGAATATAATGTGCCGGTAATACTTTTTTCGATAGAAGGCGATGTGGCTAAAGGATCCGGCAGGAGCATTGACGGTTTTAACCTGTTTGAAGCCATCATGGAGGCAAAAGATGATCTTATAGATTTCGGCGGGCATGAAGCCGCTTGCGGGGTTAAGGTAAAAAGAGAAAATATCGATAAATTCAAAAAGAACTTTAACGGGATCGCTAAAAGATTTTTTACTAATATTGAAGAAATATTGCCGGAACTTAGAATAGATCTCAATCTTCCGTTCGGGCATGTTGGATTGAAACTGTTGAATGAATTGCGCCTGTTAATGCCGTACGGCCCCGGCAATAGCGCGCCGATATTTTCCTCAAGAGCTTTAACGGTGAAAAACAATCCCCGCGAGATAGGTAAGAGCGGGTTTAAGTTTCTTGCCAATTGCGGCAGTCTTACATGTGAAGCGGTAACTTTCAAGAAAAACTTAGTCACCAAACCCAGTCAGGGGAATGTAATAGACCTTGCCTACACCCCTTCAGTAAACAGCTGGCAAGGCATCGATACCATTCAGCTCAATATCAAAGACCTTCAAGTCGTCAAATCTTAACGCTTTTACCTCAAAAGATTTAGCATGTTAACTTTACAAAAGTTGCTTAAATGGCAAAAATATGGCAAACTTTAAGTGTAAGTAAAGTAAGATAAAATTTCCCTAATTTTATCTGGGAGGAAATCATGCGTGAACACATGAAGAAAATTCATGAAAAAGAAAAACTGGATATGATGCACAAGTGGAGTAAGGTTGCCAGATTTAATCTTGCTAGAATGGTTATCAAGGCATGAGGCGATAGAGCTTTAAGACGCTTTTTTAACTTTTCCCGCCTTAATGCATTTAGAGCAAGCTTTGATTTTTTTGCTTTTCCCGCCTATGATGGCATTTACGGTCTGCAAATTCACGTTAAAACGGCGAGCGGTTGTCCCGGTTATCCTTTGACCGACACCGCCTTTACTTTTTGCCATACCGCGGCGGCTTATAGATTTTCCACTTAAGGCTTTTTTCCCACATATATAACATTCTCTTGCCATAGTTATACCTTTCTTTTATAATGAAATCCGCACGAGATTCCTTGAATTAGGAGCAAATATTAGCACAATAATAAATATTATGCAAGTGAAAAACTCACCTGTTGCCATATCCGTACGATATATAAAGGGTGTCGGGCCCAAAAGATCGGACCTTTTCAAGAGGCTCGGCGTGGAGAATATATCCGATCTTTTCTATTATCTTCCGCGCAGATATGAAGATAGAAGCAATATTGTCTCGATAAACGATCTGAAGCCGGGCCAGACTCAGGCTACTATCGGGAAGGTCTTGAGCGTGAATCTTTTCAAGGCAAAAACAGGCACCGTTATACTGGAAGTGGCGATAGGGGACGACAAAAACAGGGTTTTTGCCGTATGGTATAATCAGCCCTTTCTAAAGAAAAATTTTACGGTGGGCAAGAAAGTAATGCTCTACGGTAAGATCGAACTCCAGAACAAATTTCAGATAACACATCCTGTTTTTGTGATATTGGATGATGAAAAGGTCTCGGATTCACTGGATATGGGCAGGATCGTGCCGATATATCCCTTAACCGAAGACCTTACTCAAAGATATCTTCGAAAAATAGTTCATCAGGCGCTGGGATCCCATCTTACGCATCTGAAAGATCCTCTCCCGACATATGTAAGGGCCAGAAGGAAGCTGGTAGATTTTAAATTCGCGGTCCAGAACATACATTTTCCGTATTCCTTTGAAAACCTCAAAAAGGCTTACAGAAGGCTTGTATTCGAGGAATTTTTTACCCTCCAGATCATAATGGCGCTGCGCAGAAAAAAACTTACCAAGAAAGGCATCTCGCATAAAGTTCAGGAGAACCTTCTCGGCGATTTCCAGGATCTTTTCAGCTTCGGACTTACGGATGAACAGAAAAAATGCATAAAACAAATAGAAGGTGATATGGCTTCCGAGAAGCCCATGTACAGGCTGCTGCAGGGCGACGTGGGAAGCGGCAAGACCGTGGTTGCCATGTATGCGATGCTTCTCGCTGCCCAGAACGGTTTCCAGGCGGCTATTATGGCCCCGACCGAGGTTCTTGCGCGCCAGCATTACATAACGCTCAGTAAGACGCTCATGCCTTTGGGGATAAATGTACGTTTATTAGTTAGCGGGATCGATCAGGATGACAAAAAAAGGATCAGGGACGAACTCCGTTCCGGGAGCGCGGATATCCTGGTAGGGACACATTCGCTTTTTCAGGAAGGTATTGAATACGGCAATCTCGGCCTCGTTGTCATAGACGAGGAACATAAATTCGGCGTTGACCAAAGAAAAGAGCTTAGGATGAAAGGTTCAATGCCGGATACGCTTGTCATGACGGCAACCCCGATACCAAGAAGTCTGGCTTTAACGGTCTACGGCGATATGGATATTTCTTTTCTCAGGGAAAAACCGGCAGGGCGCCAGCCTGTCACTACTTACTGGATCGGCGAAGACAAAAGAGAAGCGGTTTACAAGTTTTTAAGAAGCGAAATAAAAGAAGGCCGTCAGGCGTTTATCGTGTATCCCAGAATAAAAAATACGGAGAAGTCGGATCTTCTTTCCGCTGAAGGCATGTACGAGCATCTTAAAAACGAAGTGTTCAAGGATCTGCGCATAGCCCTTGTTCACGGGAGGATGAAGGTCGAGGACAAGGATAAAGTGATGAACGATTTCCGCGAGGGCAAATACGATGTGCTTGTCGCGACAACTGTCATAGAGGTAGGTGTGGATATTCCCAATGTAACGGTTATCATGGTGGAACATGCCGAGAGGTACGGGTTGGCGCAGCTCCATCAATTGAGAGGAAGGATCGGAAGGGGCAAACATGCCTCTTATTGTGTTCTGGTCGGTGAGGGCAAAACGGAAGCATCCCGCGAACGTTTATCTACAATGGCTGAGACTGACGATGGATTCATGATAGCGGAAAAAGATCTTGATACCAGAGGCCCCGGAGAGTTTTTGGGCACAAGGCAGAGCGGCCTTCCCGAACTGAAATTCGGCAATATTGTAAGAGACTTTGCGATAATGGAAGAGGCAAGGAAAGAAGCTTTCAGGATCGTAAAAGAGGATCCCCGTCTTGAAGACGATAGACACGCCGGCATCAAAGAGAGCATTGTTGAACGGTTTAGAGGGAGGGTTCAGGTTTAGCTCATGCGCATAATAGGCGGCGAACACAGAGGACGTAAGATAATAAGGCCTGAGGCTGAGGCTACACGCCCTACAAAGGACAGGATAAGAGAGTCTGTGTTTAACATCGTCTCGGAAAGACTTCCGGATTCGGACATTCTTGATATTTTTGCCGGCAGCGGCGCATACGGGCTTGAGGCGCTTTCACGGGGAGCGAAAAGAGCGGTATTTGTTGATAACAGTAAATATTGCGCGTCTATAATTAAAAATAATATTAATACCTTAAATGTCAAGTATCGTTCAAAGGTAATTATATCCGATGCATTTGAAACTATTGAGCAGTTATATAATAAAAAAGAAAAGTTCGATCTATTATTTGCTGACCCCCCGTATAACACAGGTTTAGCCAAAAAAACCTTGATTAAGGTAAACCAGTATGATATATTAAACGAATTCGGTTTGCTTATAATTGAGCATCATGTGGAAGAAGTCCTTCCTCAAACAGGAAAAAACGTTACTATTTTAAAGAAAAAGACTTACGGCGATACAAATATTTCAATCTATATAAAAAATGGCGAGAATAGCGATTTACCCGGGAACGTTTGATCCGGTAACTTACGGGCATATAGATATCATTAAGAGAATAGCTTCTCTATATGATAAAGTGTATATTGCCGTGGCCGAGAGCGAACAGAAAAGTCCGATTTTCACCATTGAAGAACGCGTTCAAATGCTTAGAGAAGCGGCAATTGACCTTGAAAACGTTGAGATTGAAGGGTTTGACGGGCTGGCAGTGGATTATGCCGTCTCAAAATCGGCTAAAGTTGTCATTAGAGGGCTCCGCATGATATCTGATTTTGAATATGAATTTCAGATGGCCCTGACTAATAGAAAGCTGAATCCGGATATTGAAACGGTTTTTATGATGCCGAATGAATCATATTCTTACCTTTCCAGCAAGCTGATAAAAGAAATCGCCATGATGGGGGCTGACGTATCAAAGTTCGTTCCTAAAAATGTCGAAAAGAAACTTAAAGAAAAGTTGGGAAAATGAACAGGATCCAGAAGCTTAGGGATAAAGCGAAGAAACAAAAAAAATGTGTAGTTCTTCCCGAAGGCGAAGACAAGAGGGTCGTTGAAGCGGCGGCAATAGTCACTAAAGAGAATTTTGCGAAGGTCTGCCTGCTCGGCAAAAAAGAGAGTGTCGAAAAACTGGCCAAAGAAGTAGGCGTATCGCTTGATGGCATTGATTTGATCGATCCTGCTGCTCATGACAAAAAAGACGAGCTCATAAACGCGTTTTATGAAAAGCGTAAACATAAAGGAATTGCTCCGGAAGAAGCCAAAGAAACATTGATGAAAGATCTTATTTTTTACGGCGCCATGATGACGGAAAGGGGTTTAGCGGACGGGTTTGTCGCAGGCGCGTGTCACACGACTTCGAATGTAGCGCGCGCCGGCATACAGTGCCTGAAGATCGACAGAGAAATAGGCACAATGTCGAGTTGTTTCATGATGGAACTGGATAATTGTCCTTTTGGTGAAGAAGGGCTTTTCGCGTTCGGTGATTGCGGCGTAATACCTTATCCGAATTCAAGACAGCTTGCGGGAATAGCTATCGCAACAAGCGACATGTTCAAAAAACTATTTGATATCGAGCCGCGTGTCGGACTGTTGAGTTATTCTACGAGAGGAAGCGCGAAGGGAGATTCTATCGAAAACGTAAGAAGCGCGTTAGAAAGAGTGATTGCGAAAAGGCCGGGGCTGATGGTTGACGGAGAACTTCAACTTGACGCGGCGATCGTTCCGGATGTAGCGCAAAGAAAATGCCCTGACAGTAAAGTGCAGGGAAGAGCGAACGTTCTTATATTTCCGAATCTGGATGCCGGTAATATTTCTTATAAACTCACCCAGCGTTTAGGTAAAGCCAGAGTTGTCGGGCCTATATTGCAGGGGCTTGATAAACCATGCAGCGATCTTTCACGCGGGTGCACCCTGGAAGAAATAGTCGATGCTGTGGCTGTTATTGCCATAAGAGCACAAAAGGAATAGAAAGTATAAAGAAAATGTTGATACTCGTTGTAAATTGCGGTTCGTCGTCAGCAAAATACGAACTGTTCGATGTAGAAAAAGAGAAGCATATTTGTAAGGGAATTGTCGAACGTATCGGGACTTCATCCAGTTCGCTTTGTCATGAAGTAGACGGAAAAGAGTTCACCAAAAAGGTCGACTGCTCCGATCATCACAAGGCTATAGAGATCATAAGGGATATCTTGATCGACAAAGAGCACGGCGTGCTTTCGGATGTGGGTGAAGTCGGCGGCGTAGGGCACAGAGTGGTGCATGGCGGCGAAGAGTTTAATACGAGTATATTGATAGATGACAGAGTCCTGAAGTCTATAGAAAAATTTTCCGAACTCGCTCCTTTACATAACCCGCCGTCCCTTGAAGGGATTCAAAGCTGCATGAAGATATTCGGGGGCGTTCCGCAAATAGCCGTTTTCGATACAGCCTTTCATCAGACCATGCCGGAAGAAGCTTTTTGTTACGGGATACCTTATGAATTTTACAAAAAATACGGCATAAGAAAATACGGTTTTCACGGGACCAGCCACAGATATGTTTCGGCAAAAGCCGCGGAACTTTTAGAAAAACCGATCGAAGAGCTGAATATCATAACTGTTCATCTCGGCAACGGATGCAGCATAGCGGCGGTTGCAGGCGGCAGGAGCATAGATACTTCCATGGGATTCACTCCGCTGGAAGGTCTTCTTATGGGTACGCGTTCGGGAGACCTCGATCCGGCAGTCGTTACTTTTATAATGCAGAGAGAAAATCTCGACGTTGACCGGGTCAATGATATTTTAAACAAAGAAAGCGGGCTTTTGGGCGTATCCGGCGTGAGCAATGACATGCGTGATATACTCAAATCAATTGATGAAGGTAATGAACGCGCAAAACTCGCATATGATATTTTTGTATATCGCATAACGAAATATATCGGCGCTTACGCGGCGGTCCTCGGCGGGGTTGACGCGGTGGTTTTTGCCGGGGGTATAGGGGAGAACGTTCCGCGTGTTAAAAATGAGATAAGAGACCAGCTTAAACATCTTTTGGGTGGTAGCGCGGAATTTTTGACCATAGGAACGAACGAAGAACTTTTGATCGCGAAAGACACGTACGAAATCGCAAAAGAGACAGTCAGAAAATAGAAAAAAGGAGAAGAAATGCCTAAAGTAAAACATAGACATTCTAAAGCACGCGGCCGCAAGAGACGTACGCATTATAAAGCCGAAGCGCCGGCCTTAACAAAATGCACGCAATGCGGCAAGGAAAAAGAACCTCATCGCGTTTGCCCGTATTGCGGTTATTACAAGGGCAAGCAGGTAAGGCGTATCGAGAGTCTTGAGGAACGCAAAGAAAAAAGGGAAAAGAAACAACAAGCAAAAGGCAGAGGATAATTTATGAGGATCGCTCTAGATGCAATGGGAGGAGACAAAGCGCCTGCATGTACTGTTGAAGGTGCTGTTCTGGCTGCTAATGAATACGGCTATGAGATCACTCTCGTGGGACAGGAAAATATTATAAAGGGACTCTTGTCCGAATATAGCTATCCTGAGGAGCGAATAAGGATCTTCAACACTTCCGAAGCTATAGGCATGGATGAGCCGGCCGCGCTTTCCGTAAGGAAGAAAAGAGACTCTTCCATAGTGAAAGCGGTAGAGCTGGTAAAGAAGAACGAAGTGGACGCGTTTGTATCGGCCGGCAACACGGGTGCGGTCGTATGCGCCGCAACTCTTAGTTTAAGGCTTCTTCAGGGTGTTGACAGGCCGGGAATAGCGGTAGTGTTCCCCACCTTGAGAAAACCATGTCTTGTTATCGATGTAGGCGCGAATATTGATCCGAAACCCCTGCATCTTCTTCAGTACGGTATAATGGGCGACGCTTATTCCAGGCATATACTCGAAAAAGTGCGTCCCACTGTGGGCCTTTTGAATATCGGGGAAGAATCTACCAAGGGGACGGGCTTTCTGAAAGAAACGCACATGATGCTCGGGGAAAGTAAACTCAATTTTATCGGCAACGTTGAACCAAAAGATGTTTACAGGGGCAGCGCGGATATTGTGATATGTGACGGTTTCGTGGGAAACGTATTTTTGAAAGTCACCGAAGGTTTTGCTGACGCTGCGAGTGAACTCTTAAAAAGAGAACTCAAGGCGAGCAGTATTTTAACTAAATTCGGGGCGCTTCTGACGCTTCCCGCGTTCAAAAAGATCAAAAGGGAAATAGATGCGACTGAATACGGAGGGGCACCGCTTATGGGAGTTGACGGCCGCGTGATCATCTCGCACGGTTCATCAAACGCCAAGGCCATAAAAAATGCCGTAAGAGTTGCCGGTGAATATGTTGATCATCAAGTCAATGCTCATATTATTGAAGAGCTTCAAAGTTTTTAGAGGTTAAAAATGACAGAAGTAAAAAGAACAGGCATCATAGGAGTCGGGAAATATCTGCCCGAGAATATTTTAACAAACGCGGATCTTGAAAAGATGGTCGATACTTCAGACGAATGGATAACCACGCGTACGGGTATCAAAGAAAGGCGCATCGCTTCAGAGAACGAGGCCGCAAGTGACATGGCGGCAAAAGCGGCAAGAGACGCGCTTAAGAACGCAGATCTTACCCCCGAGGATATTGATCTGATAATCGTTGCGACGATCACTCCCGACATGTTTTTTCCTTCAACAGCATGTCAGCTGCAGCATAAGCTCGGCATAGCTAATATACCGGCTTTTGATATCTCAGTTGCTTGTTCGGGTTATGTATACGGCCTTACGATAGCGGATCAATTCATTAAAACAGGGATGTATAAACATGCGTTAGTTGTCGCGGCCGAGAAACTGTCCGCAGTCACGGACTGGTCCGACAGATCCACTTGCGTACTCTTTGGTGACGGTGCCGGAGCCGCGGTTTTAGGGCCTGTGGAGAAAGGCGGCATACTCGGGGCTAGCCTCGGCGCGGATGGGAGTAAAGGAGATCTGCTCCAGCTTCCTGCGGGCGGGTCACGCATGCCGGCTTCGATAAGAACGGTTGAGAACAAACTCCATACAATAAAAATGGAAGGCAATGTTCTTTTTAAACATGCGGTGAAGATCATGGCGGACGCGGCGCTCGCTGTAACCGAGCCGTTGGGATTTAAAGGCGACGATATAGATATTATAATTCCGCATCAGGCGAACATACGCATCCTTTATGCTCTGGCAAAAAGGATGGGCGTGGATCCGGAGAAAAAACTTTATCTTAATATAGAAAAATACGGCAACATGTCCGCCGCTTCAAGCGCGGTAGCCCTTACCGAAGCAATACAGGAAGGCAGAGTAAAAAAAGGCGACAAAATTCTCATGGACGCTTTTGGGGGAGGCCTTACCTGGGGCGCCATCATCATAGAATGGTAACTCGGGGACGCCCCATTCGGCGACACCCCAGCATCATAGAACACAACAAAAAATGGGAGAAAAGGTGAAAAAGTACGGCTTGTTATTTCCCGGTCAGGGTTCACAAGAAATAGGAATGGGCAAAGAGCTTTATGAGACCCAAGCCGCCGCAAGATGGGTGTTTGATAAGGCGAACGAAGTATTAGAACGCGACATAAAAAAACTTTGCTTTGAAGGGCCTGAAGACGAGCTCCAGACAACGGCGAACAGTCAACCGGCGATTTTTACGACAAGCATCGCTACATTGAACGTTTTAGCGGAGACCTTAAAAGGCGGGCCTGTGGGTGAAGAGGGAAAAGAGATCTTTTCATCTGAAGATATCGCGAATATCGGTTCTGTCGCGATGGGGTTAAGTCTCGGCGAACCGACAGCGCTTGTTGCTTCAGGCGCTATGACTTTTGAAGACGGGCTTAAGTTTGTCCAAAAGCGCGGCGCGTTCATGGATGAAGTATCACGGAAGACAGAAGGTAAAATGGCATCCATCATAGGGCTTGAACTTGATAAGGTTGAGGAGCTTTGTACGGGGCTGGGCTGCCAGGTCGCGAATCTAAATTGTCCCGGCCAGGTCGTCATATCGGGCCCGGCAAGCGTTATAGAACTTGCCGCGGACCTGGCTAAGAATCAAGGCGCGAAACGCGCGATCATGTTGAAGGTAAGCGGTGCGTTCCATTCGGAACTCATGCTCCCGGCAAAAGAAAAACTTCAAAAAGTTCTTGAAGAAATAGAAGTAAAAGAACCGGCAATAGATTTTATAAGCAATATCGATGCGGAAATAACACGTGATCCCGCCAAAATAAAAGAAAATCTCGCCAACCAGCTGGATAACAAAACTTTATGGGAAGCTTCCGTCAAAAAGGCCGCTTCGATGGGGATAAAAGATTACCTCGAAGTGGGGCCGGGGAGCGTCCTTAAAGGCCTTGCCAAAAAGATCGATGGCTCCCTGAACGTAACAACACTCCACACTATTGAAGATATAAGAACCTTAATTCAGTAAAAAAATCAAAAAATTTTTGTTATATTTTCAAATAAATAACTTTTTATTGACATTACACACAAATTTTGCTAAAATACAATAAAATGCGATTAATTGTAGTGGAATAATTTAAATAGTAGTAAAATAATAATAAGAATATGTTCTTTAATATGGGTTTGAAAAAGGTAAACCTGCCGTAAGGCAGGGACACAAAGCTGCGGATGCTGCATGAAGATTTGTTCCCTGAAGCTTGGTCAGGGAACATTTTGCATAGCCGGGCTACCAAATAAAATTTAATGTTTGGTAGTCCGGCTTTTTATTTAAGACTTTTATTAAAACGGGGGCACAGGGGTAGAGATGGGTTTTTGATTAACGTTTAAAGAAAAACCGTCAGGAGGTAAGGGATGAGCCCCAAAAAGCTTATAGTAATAAGCATATTTCTCATCAGCCCTTATCTTATATACAATTATTTCATTTTTTTCTTTCTCATTCCGCTTTTATTTCTTTTCTACGCGAGAGTACGCATAAAAAATCTTCATCTTGTATTATTTCCTTTGGTATTGTGTTCCGTGATATTGCTTCCGATAGTAACCTACAAGGTCGAAATTTACCTTGCGGGTATTCTTATCACGGCTTGTTTCATATCTGGTTTCCTGCTTTTAAGTAAATCATTAATAAAACGACTCGAGGATCCCTTATTATCAATATGCGTTCCTGCTATTCTTTGGACGGCACTGCTTTATTTATTTAATTTCAGATCACTTTTAGCCAGCGCTTTTGATATCGGAGTTTTGTTCCCGACGTCGGTACCGATCATCTGGTATACAGGCAGTATCGGCATTACATTGCTTATAATTCTTTTCAATTCCGCTATCGCCAGGCACATGGCGAGGCGGGATAAAGTCTCGCTGTTTGTGAGTATCGTACTTTTCATCGCATTTTTGGGATCTTTGGTCTTTTCTCTTACGCAGAATGCAGATCTATCTATACATGGACAGCCGAAAAGGATCGCTCTGATCCAGGGAGATATCCCCGAAAAAACCATATTCGGTTTCACTGAAAACCTGGATAAAAGGATCAAGAGATATATAGATCTCAGCAGGGAAGCGGCAAATAAAGGAACAGACGTAGTCGTTTGGCCGGAGTACACTTTTCCGGTGGATATAGTGAACAGATTTCCGGGGAAGATGCGGCCGGTCATAGACGAGATAAAGAGGTCAAAAACCACCTACATTATCGGTTCAATGCTGAGAGATCAGGAGAAGAAAAACATCCTTTACAATACAGCCCTCATCTTTGACAAGCAAGGAAAAGTCGAAGATACGTATTATTCGCAGGATCCGGCGATATTTAATGAAGGAATATCCCCTCGCAAAAATAACGGAAAATTATATTTGGATCAAGCCGGGATCACTTTATGCTGGGAAGAGATAAACGAAAAAATATACAGAGATTACGTGAAAAGCGGCGCGGAATATTTTATTTCTCTTTCAAGCAACACAGACCTCGATTACTCATGGTTCAAAAAATACGCTTCATTTTTTACAAGAGCAAGAGCGGCAGAGAACATGAGGTATCTTGCAAGGGCAGCCCAAACAGGCGTAACGCAGATAATAAATCCATACGGGAGGGCAATAAGATCCGTTCCGCAGGATACCGCGACGTTTTTAACCGGAAATATTTATAGGATCAAAAAAGAAACCTTTTATTCCCGTAATGGCGATATTCTGGTGAAGTTATTCATTCTTTCTGTAATAGTTTATGGGTTTATTAAAGAATCCATTCTGAAAATATACGTTAAAAAAGCATCCTTAAGGAACGATGAAGTTCTAAAAGGGAGGGCGGGAAATGAATAACGAAAAAATATACGAAAAAAATACCAGTGAAGAAAGGAGCGAGGATTTCCTCGCGATAACTTCAATAAGAAGGCGCAGGAAATTGTTCAAGTTCCTTTCCTGTCTGATTATTTTCACGTTCACATTCAACCAGATAGCCTTTTCATCAGACAGGATGTATTACAAATATCACTATTCTGTTTATAAAGGCCTTTTGACCGATAGGCAGGAGGCGGATAGACAGAATCGTATGTCGCCTGCGCTTTTACGTATTCTTCAGAAAAAGCATGAAGATCTGATAAGAATGAAGAACATGATCGAGGAAGAAGCCATGCTTCTTATCGACAGGAACGGCAGGAGAAACGAAGACGATCAGGCCGATAAAGTTCTTCTCAAGAAAAGGACCGGCTCATCCGGCGCTTCTTCCGGGGAGAAAAGGGTCGAATACACGCTGACGGATTTCAGTGAAAACGGTGATCCTCAGCAGATCTCTGTTTATTCGTATAAAGAAGACGGGAAAACCCTTGATAAGATAGTTTCTTATGATATTCGCGACTTGGAGATAAATAAGTGGATAAATGATGAACTCGAGGAGATCTCCGAAGAAGGGGAAGAGAAAGTCCTGGCGGCTTTCCAAGAGGGTGATTACAGGGATCTTATTGATGAACTTATCATAAAAACGATCGTTTATTACGGTATCCAGGGAGAAGAAAAGATAGATTATATTCTTTCAGACTACCGGGATGGAAAGCCCAGAGAAGTATCTGTATATGAATATCCGAACGGTACCGCTCTCAGGGAAGTTAACACATATGATATAACTTCGCTTGGGATCGATTTCAGCGATAAAGAATTTGCTGCTATAAATCCGTTATGGAAGGAAGAAGTCGAGAATAATGCCGATCTTATCAGGAAGAATATATATGAGGGAGCGGAAGGTGAAGAGATACTGGTTTATTCCTTAAGCGAGTACGACAGCAGTGACGAACCCGGAAAACTCGACTGTTACGACTACGCCGGCGGCGAGGGCGCGATTGAAGACGTAAGGTCGTACAATATAAGAGGCCTTGACTATACGGCGCAGCTTGATGATTTCCGAGCTGGCGACGTTTCCTGTGACGAACATTTATTGAGCACAACGTATTATAAAGGAAATAAAGGGAAAGAGCTTATAGATTATGTGCATTCAGTATATTATCTTGATGATGACGGAGCGTACAAGCCGTCTGAGAAGGCGGAATATGTTTATGACTCGAACGGCAGATTGGACAAAATAGGAACTTACGGTATAAAAAAGGGTTCCCGTATATTAAAAGGCTGCACTGAATTTACGGGGCTAAAAGGTCATCAGTATGTTATTAGATCATATATCTACAATGAGGACGAGACCACCCTTAACAGCGTGAATATTTACGAATATGAACTCGAGCCGAATGCAGATGTTCCTCTAATCGGTGGTGATGGTGATAAATATACGCTTGATAAGGTTACACGGTATGTGGGAACGAACGATCCCCATGATATTTCAGCGGCAGAAGTAAGGTCAGAGACATATTATGACGGGGATGAAGGCAAAGAGAAAATTCTAAATATATTCGAATTTGACACCTTAAGCGGAAATATTGTTGTAAGGAACGATTATAACTATGAAGATGAAGCATTAAGAAGTGTTGAAGCGTTCAGATTGCTTGATAGCGATATCGGATATGATACCTCACAGGGGAATAGGGTATCACTCACTACTTATGACGGGGAAAAAGGCCAGGAGAAAATTGTTGATTCTACAAGGTATGATATTGCCGAAAATATTCTGAGTGCAACGAATTATGATTATAACTCCAACGGAACACTTTCAGGGACTGAAACTTTAAACGGATCTGGCGAAAAGGTCTCCGAAACAACTTATAGAGGACCGAAAAATCACGAAAAAAGACGTACTACAAATAATTTTGATGCGTCGGGGAATACTTTAACGACAGTTCAATATGCATACAAGTTGTCAGATGCTTTAGAAAGCACCGTTACATATAACGCGGATAATATAAAGGTATCCGAAACGCTTTATACGGGTATAGAAAATTATGAAAAGCCTTTCATTGCGTATGATTACGATCTTACAGGTACGATCATAAAAACCACCGATTATGCGTATGCTTCAAATGGTGCCCTGACCGGTACGGAAAGCATAAATCACGACGGCTTCAAAGTGTACGAAACACTTTATACGGGGATAGAAAATTATGAAAAAGGATATCTTGCCAGGACATTCGATGATGCAGGGGATACCTTAACAGAGACAACTTATAGTTATGACGGAGATGACGGTTCATTAGGCATGACATTAACAACCGATGGGAACGGGATAGTACTATCCACTATGGTTTATGAGGGACTTGAGGGACAGGAGAGATCAGTTCTTTCAACAAGCTTTGATCTCGAGGGGAACATTCTTAATAAAACTAATTATGAGTATGATGAGAACGGTGCGCTAGATAGGGTTGTTACTGAAGATAGTGAGGATAAAACGGTATCCGAAACTGATTATGAAGGACTGAAAGGACAGGAAAGGGCACTTCATGTGATCAGGTACGACAAGGCAGGGAATATCCTCTCAACAACAGATTATAATTGCAATGAAAGCGGTGCCTTGGCAGAGGCAATTTCATACAGTTACGACGGCATTAAACTTTCAGTGACAATATATGAAGGTTTTAAAGATGAAGAAAAGATAGCGCTTGCCAATAACTTTGATAAAGCCGGCAATGTTCTTGAGACCATCCTTTATATATACGATGATATGACCGGTGCGCTGAATAAGACAGAAACAAATGATACAGACGGGAACAAACTTTCAGAATCCGTTTATGAAGGCAGAAAAAATAGAGAGAAAACCTTAAGCACCGTAACATATGCGCTTGACGGCAGCATCCTCAGTAGCACTACTTATGAGTATGACTCCAAAGGGGCGCTTACAAAAAGCATTACAAAGGATGTAGATGGTACGCTTATTTACGAAACCACATATGACGGATTAAGCGGCAGCGAAAAGAGCAGTTTAACCACCAATTACAGATCCGGCGGAAGCATAGAGTCATATACGCATTATGAATATGCAGCTAACGGGGCTCTTGAAAGAAGCGTGACAAAAGATCCGGATGATACTATTACCCGGTCTGAAACTTACTATGCAGGATTTCAGGGATATGAGATCACAGACTTTGCGTTGAATTACACTGATGCGGGTGAAGTAAAAAACAGTGTTTACTATTTTTACAACAGTTTCTCAGGAATTGTTGATGATGAAGCCGTTTATGAAATAGTAAGAGCGCAAGATGCCTTTAAGGAAGATGTACTGTATTGCACAAAAACCTATGAAGGCGGTGACACGAGCGGCAATCCCGAAGGTCTTAATATCGAATCAGCCGCTTATTATGAAGGGACGAAAGGAAGAGAATACGTTAGTTTTTCACAGAAATATGAGTTTAAACCCGGGGATGATTCTGTAAGGGAGGTAAGTTCCACAACAATATATGAGTACGCATCGAATGGCGCTCTTCAAAAAGCATATACTTATTTCGGAGGGGAAGAAGCTTCTAAGGATACCGATGGCCTTAACCCGAACTTCATGTGCAGGTACACAGGCGCAAAAGGCGAAGAAACCATAGATTACATGGAAGGCACGACCTGCAGTTACCAGCTCGATGATATACGCCAGTGGGATTACTATATAAGAGAGAATTTCACTTATGATGAAGAGGGCAGAAATACAGGCTATATAGAGGAAATATATACCCCTGGTGATGAGTGGGTATGGGAGAGCGAAAATTCCGATATCCTCACGAAGACTCTTGATGTCAAATTCTCTAAATTCGATGAAAAAGACAGATACGGAAAAGTCGAGCGAAGCGTTCTGGAATGGGATGAGGGGAACGGTGTTTACAACCCGACCGGCGAGGTGACGATCCAGGATGAATTCCAATACGATGATAAGGATAACGTCCTTTCCTATATAGAAACATATATAAATCCGGGCGAAGACACACAATATCGTGAATACATATTTGAAGATTATAATACTGACGGCAAAGCAGGCATAATAACCGCCTGGGAGATGGATGAGGAATATACGCGAACAGGCGATTATTCAAGAAAAAGCGATATAGTCTATGATGATTATGGCAGAATGGTCGCTTATACCCAAACCGGCTACAATGACGGCAGAAAACGCACTTCTTACATATTTGATATCATTTATGATAAAGATCTGGTTATACAGGAGAAGGTAAGGACAGAAGGCGAAATTATCTATTTCGGGGACGATCATTCGGTCCGCGACTATAAATACAGCTCCAGAAAGGAACTCCAGACAACTGTTCTTACGAACGGAGATTACATCTCGATAACAGATAAGGACGGCAGGACCATTTATTTTGAATGGACGCCTGCCATGGCTCCTTACAGGGGAAATGAGCTTATCAGTGACCAGGAAGCTGAAGGCGCCGGTCCAAGAAGCGGATCTCAAGCGGCATCCAGCCCGGTGGCAGATATTTTAATGGAACTTGTGAAGATCGCCGCTCATCAGGAGATCATCCCCGACGGACAAACTCAGGTTGAATACACAGAAGAAGGCGAAGTATCTAAGATCACAGATGCCAAAGGCAACCTCTACAATTACTCAGGCAATAAGTTAGTGGAGTTAAGAGATGGAGATACGCTTATAGCAACAGTCGATTACGAGATTAATGAAGATGAAGAGCTCACTGTTACAATGGAAAGTGTTCTGGACGATACAAGCGCGACATGCGTATATGATGAGGACAGAAGAAAGCTCGATATAGCAATAACCGATGCAGAAGGAGATATAATAAAACGGGAAACTTACCTTTATGTAAAAGGGGATAACGGCAAGGTTGAAAGTGTAACAGTCCGTAGGGAATTTTATGTATACGGTTCGCTTCTTGAAGTCGATAGGATAGAGAAGTTTGATGAAGAAGAGCATTTAGTTGAAGTTCTTACACGTTATAAAAATGAGGATTCCAGAAGTTATGTTGAAAGATGGACGGGCGAATACAACGATGATGAAAAACTCGCCGATTCCCGGGCGATAAACTGCGCATCCGTTTCTTTCGCATTTGAAGATTATACTAACGAAGAACTTTTCTCTCATTTTGATCTTTTCGAAAATGGAGATTTTTCCTCGCTTGCCGTAGCTGATCAGATAATTTACGGGAATAATGATGTTCTTATTACCGATGAGATATGGTCTTCCACATATGATGATAATGGGAATATTGATCAGACCGATAAAGAAAAATCTACTTTTAAGTATGCCTCAATAGCTAACGTTCTTAGCTGGCCGGATACGACGCATATACCGGATGGCGCCGACGGAGAAAAAGTTCATGACGGTGATAGAAGTACTTATTATGGCACCAGCTGTAGTGGTGTAAATGTTTCAAAAACATTATATTCGACACATGAATTTGATCAGGCCTACGATATTGACTATATCACTTTTTACGCAAATGCTTTTACCACGATAGAACATACAAGGTATGGAGGCTCCTGTTCGGCATATGTGGAGCTTCAGGCATATTATGATGATGCCTGGCATGTTATACCCGGGACAAGAGACGGCAGATCAAGCAGTTTTGGGGAATACAGCGGCGGTGCAGCCGGAGGTACAACTGATGTTTCTTTGATGGAGGTCGATCTCCAGGATGTAACAGCTATACGGGCGCATTTATGGGGAAGTACAAGCGCCAGTCAGGGGTGGGGGAATACAACCGGTTGGCTCCGCGTTTTTGAAATAACAGCGATAACTCCAGGCAGTGATTATTTCAATCCTGTTCAACTGGGACATACAGTTACAAATTTTGATGCCGAAGAATACGATTCTAAGAACAATGTAACTAAATACACTGAAACAGTAACTGATCATAATTGGAGTATAACTAGTCAGGGGAGTGTTGTTGATGCAGGGCAGTTCATAACGATCACCGATTGGGAAGGGACATATACGGTAGACAGGGCGGATACCTTTACTCAGGTTGTTAATAAAACAAATCCCGAAGGCACATTAAACCTTACCGAAACAACAACACGGACTGATGCAGTGTATGATAGCGGCAAAGTTGTCGGCTATAGCGAAACATTCCTGACTACCGCGGCCCCGGACTTGACCGTTGAACGCCAAGTTTCGGAGATGACTTACCAGAACGGTAAAGTATCCGGTTTTACCGAGATCTCTCATGAGTTTGGGGAAGATAATGAGGGTAATATTCTAGACAGGACGACAACCACAGTTAGAGACGACATGCTCTACGATGAATGGGCTCGTCTTATAGGGTGGACGGATGAAATAACAACCCAGGCTGCGGAAGATGAAGTTGTTCAGGCGCTTAAAGATATATGGCAGATCGATACCGATCTTCAGGCCTGGTTCCCGAACGTAGACGAAGATGACTATGACGGTGTGGGAGCCTGGTCAGGTAAAAATATAGCCCATTGGGCACAGGAAGTAGGGCATGCCGAGTACGATGAGCTTGCTATGTATGCTCCGGACGGCGCAGATCTTCTCACAATAAAAACTACATCCGATATTTATTATGACGATTTTGACAGGATGATCGCTTTCACAACAGTCGAAGAAGGTCTTATTGGACGCGGAATAGGCGAACCAAGAGTTTGGGAGCAAAAAACCACCGAACGGATCGAAACAAACTACAACGCTATTAATCAGGTTATTTACAGTAAAGACACTGTAACCATAGAGCTTGAAGACGGAAGCATCAAAGAAGATTATCCCCAGACTGTTGAGAAGACAGATATAGTTTATAACGAATCAGGCCAGGAATATAGCTATACATCCATAGTTGACGGAGAATCCTCCCGGATCGATTCATCCACATACAACACACTCGGCCAGCTTACCAGACAATATACAAGGATCGACGGTAATAGCTACAGCGAGAGTTATTTCTATTACGACGAAGCCGGCAATATTTCCCAGACAAAATACCACTATTACTACCACAGGTCATGGTCGGAAAAGCAGGGCAAGAACACCGTAACTTATACCCAGCACAACGAAACAACCACCTGGAACGATAAATACGGCGAGAAGACAGAAGAAGTTAAAAATGAATATTTTCATATAGATGTAAAGAAAAGCTTCTGGTCTAGCTTCTTGGGCAGGGCGATTACTACAATAATCAGTGCGGTATTAAATGCTATACCGTTCGTTGGGTGGGCGGCATCACTTGCTTTCAATACCTCACTTGCCATTGCTAACGATACGTTTAATATGCTGTCTCTTTTTGTACAGTTAGGCGTAAATGCGCTGCAGGGATTCGGCGGTTTGCTTGGTGAAACTTCTCCGTTAGAGAGCATTTTTGAGGGGCTCGGGCTCGATGATCTGCAGATATTCGGGAATGTCGAAAGCACTTTTACCGAACAGGTCAGTTTCGATAAATTCTTATTCGATGCTTCCACAAATGTGATAGAGGGGCTTGTTTCCGAAGGTATATATGAATTAGGAAGGCAGAACGACTGGAACATGTTCCTAACCTCATCGTTGGCGACATTTTCATCCACAGCTTTGGGGTATGCGTGGGGCGGAATGACGGGCAAGATGCAGTTTGAAAATATAGAGGGCCTTGTTGCGGGAACAGCATTAAAAGCCGTAGCCATAGGAGTAATAGATGCGCAAGTTTCAAGTAATTCTGCGGCATGGTCCCAGATCTTAGGCCCGGTTTCCAAAACACTTGTCGGGCAATTATTTAAACCGACACAGCCGGAAAAAACAGACCCCGAAGCTCAGATCCAAAGAGAAGAAATGACAAATGGGGCCCGGCTTGAGGTCAATAATTTCATCTCAAAGGTAATGGAACTTGGATTTGACCTCGGGTACGGTCAAATGTACGGATCTAATAACGAGCTGGGCTATATTTTTCCGATAAACAGGGAAAACCAACTGCCTCTAGGGCCTTTCATGCAATATTTCGCAAATGAGATTGCCAAGTTCACCTTAAGTGCAAACATGATCTTGGATGAGAACCGGAGCTTGGAGTACGTGATCATCGGAGACGGGGATAAATACTTAACAGGTGAAGCGGATTATAGCGAACTAAAACTTAATGGCCAGGCAAAAAACTGGGCGGATTGGGCAGGCTTGGGATTTAAAGACAAGATTGACTTTGAGATGAACCTGGAAACCGGCACACTTTTTGCGGGCATAGATGTTAAAAATATTTCATCCTTTCTTAAGCAAAAGGGATTTCAGGAAAGAGAGGACATATCAAACTTAAGCCAAATACTTGATAAAAGTATCGATAGTATCAATAAAATAAAAGATCTAAGGATCATGGTAAAGATAAGAGGCAATGAAAGCGAGCTTGTCAACGCAGTGGTCATCGTAGATCCTTCATACATAAAGGATGCGGAACTTTCCGGCAGGGTAAACGAGTATTTAGAGACAAATTTTAAAGACCTGCGCAACAAACATTTTGATGTTGTTCTTGATATAGACCCGAAGAACAACAAGGTGGAAGTCGTCGGGATCTCTTTAAATTTGAACAAAAGAAGCATCCAGGGTCTTATTAAAACCTTGAAAGAGAACACTATAAAACAGCAAAAACTTGGGCAGCAGCTTGAAAACCTTGTAAAACTTGCAGACGGTGATCCAAGAAACTTTGAAAAAGTTACGCTTAGCGTCGATAACCGCGGCGAATATACTATAAATGTGAAGATCAGATCCGAGGTATTGGCAGCCCTACCCCATCTCATGGCGAAACTGCGCATAGGAGAAGACTCGAAAATTCATAGCAGGCTCTCGGGGAGAAAATTCACAAATTTCACCGTGGATGTTTCATCCGGAACTTATAAACTTGATCTATCCTTAAAATGCCGGAGATTCGAAAATGTGATTAGAAGTATCGGTAATATTGATAAGGTGGTAGATCCCAAAGGGAGGTTGGTATCCGAAGGGATATACGATAACGAAGGAAGCCTCATCAAAAAGATCGAGTACACATATCCGAAAGAGAAGCGTTTTCTGTTCTGGACAGTGGAAGGAGAGGGCGGTGTAACAAGAAAAGAGACATTTTATGCCAGACTTGCAAACGGAGACACAAAGGCGCTACACCGGACGGGTGAAGGTAAAATGGTGCTGAATTATTTTATTGCTGACCCCGATTCCGTAAAATTCGGAGATCTGTCAGAATTTGTAGGCGCAACCTTTTATTATCCAATCGGCAAAAATATAGTCCAGTTTAGCGTTCTTCCGATAGACGGAGATATTCGGATCAAAGGCGAACTTCCTGCCGCGGAAATGGGCTTAAAGTTCGGTCTTAATACCTCCACTTCGATCGGAGACAATGAATCTATTTCATATGAAGCATTTTCTATCGGGATCAGGCTCGAAGGGGAATCTTTTATCGTGGATGACAATAAATTCTTTAACATAAATGGTGTTGATAAGTTCGGCGCTATGCTTTTTACCGGTGGCGAAGAAGGAAGCACGCGGCAATTGTTCCTGTTCAATGGGTCTGAAATAGGAGTTGCAGGAGATCATATCATAGTTAGCTCCGGAAGCGCTCTTTTCCTGCCGGTTGTAAACCTATCGGACGGGATGGCGAATGAAGCGGTTACCAAGGACATGGAAAAAGGAAATATTCTTAATAAGACAATGAGGGCAGTTGACGATCTGATATGGACACCGGCAATAGGGGATTCCTATGCGCCGGACTTTGTGCAGGTAAACCGCAATACATGCATGCTCACGGAAGCCGGATCCCTTATACCCGTAGAAGGTATTTTCGAGATATATAACAGCAGAGCTTTTTCTGATAGAGACACTTTGGTCGATATTGGGGAAGGTGAGGCGATAAATGTTTCTTCCAAAGACCTTTTAACACCGGAAAAAATAGAGCAAGAAAACTTCATACGTGATACAATATCTGAAAAATTAGATCCTATTTATGACGCCATCATAAAAGGATATGAGTTAAGTTCAAGAAGCATATTTTTATCAGGCTTAACTAAACAGCTCAGCAATGCGACCGGCGGCATAGTAGATGATATAAGCACCTTTGATGGCTTGATGCAGACCGTTCTTAGAATAAGCATGACTGAAGGCTGTATGATAGCCGGCGTTGAATCAGCCGCGGCAGTAGCGGTTCTGCCTGTGTTATTGGCAAAAGCGGTCCATACTGCACTTAGCGCGGATGAACGGTCATTGTTCAAGGAAGTCTTAGGCGGCACGTGGAGAGCGTTAGTAAGTGAATGCAAAGACATCTGGGCGGCTTTCAGGGATTCAAAGAATGCCAGAAACGCGGTATACGGTATAAGGATCCTCGGGCGCAAGATAGGCGAGTATATCGCGGCTGCTTATGTAGGGACAGGAGCGATCAAATTCGCTAAACTTGGTTGGAGAAAAGCTAAACCGTTTCTATCTAAGATAGGAGGTAAATTATATGGGTCTTTTGGTCGAAAAATTACAGCTAAAATACGGAATATGGCGCTTAAAGCGGATCAAGCCTTCTTTTCAGGCGGATTATCCAAAAGCGTTAACAGGATCATTCAAGCATACAATAGAGCGGGTGGATACATTAGCGGCAAACTTCGACTCTTTAATGAAAGAGTGGAACAGTTTATCAAAGAGCGAATTGTATCGAAGATTAAAGGAATATTCCAAAGAGGCGAAGGTTTTGAAGGAGCTATTTTTAAAGCGTGGGGCGCAGTTAAGATCGGTGTTAAAGGATTATCGTTTGTGGCGGAAAAGGCTCCGGAAATTGCGGGAAAAGTCACCGATACCTATCTTAACAGAGAAGCAAACTTCTTTATCTCCGGACTTGCAAAAGCAGAAGGATATATTACTCGAACAGCAAAAAGAATTAATACAGCGTGGGAAATGTCTAGATATAGAGCCCGTTTTGGACAAGGACGGCTGGTTGACAGGATAAAGATGATAATGGAATATGAGATGAAACATCCCGAAGTGGGGAGACAATTAATAGATGAATTTGTGAACTATTACTGGCTTAAAACTGGCGGATATTATGGTTTCGGGCCCGGTGTAACCAAGGCAATGATAGCAAAAATGTCTCTCACTTATTCAACAGGAGCCATGCTCGCATCAGTGGTCGATACAGCTGCACTGAACTCCGCCGCTTCCGGCGCAGTTTACGACTTCATCAGGCCCGATTTCAACGACCCAACAAGCATCGGCGCGAATTTCTGGTCAGGCATTTACGATGACGTTAAATATGCTTATGATTTCTGGGAAGATAAGGTAACTGCAGCAAAAAATTGGGCGGTAGATACATACAATAATATAACTAACAATGAGGATTTTCGAGAAGACACAGATCTGCTCGGTTTTAATGTAAATGAGCGCAAAAATACTATACATGATCAGACATCTACTAAATTAGATTCCATCCATAAAGCTTTTAAAGAGAAACATGAATCTGATTATCAACAGTATCTGAAGATAGCTGAACAGTCAAGCAAAACCATAAAAAGTCTATTCAACGGAAAAACTCTGGAAGACCTTTATTTAGAGGCTAAACATTCAACACATTTTAAAGATAAACTTGAGCGGGTGTCCAGTTGGGGACAAATTCTGGGTTTTAAAACAGAAGAAGAGCTTAAGTGGGAAAAGGCGCAAGCAATTGATTTGATTATTAAAAAAGGACAAACTGGTGATATTCTCATGGTTGCAGGAGCTGATCCCGTAGGTTTTGGGATAAGATTATTCAGTGTTTCAAAAGTTAACCATGCTGCTATTCTTGATGTTGATGAGGAGAACAACAAATGGGCTATTGATATAAATCCAGGTGGAATAAAAAGGCGCACTTTCGAAGACTGGGCCGGGAAAGATTTGGAAGGATATGCTGTAATAAAAGTAGGAAGAGTTACTTCCGATAAAAATGCTGGTAGGGCTGCTGTTAACTGGATTAAAGTGACTTATGGCTATAATCCAGATACAAATCGATTTAAAAAATCAGCACTTTACAATTATGCTGGATTGTTTGGAATAAACAATAATGACAACGATACAAAAATTTGCAGTGAACTTGTGCACGACGCTTTCAAGGAAAGCGGCCATCCTTTGTCAGGTGTCACCACTGACAATTGGCGTGTTTCCCCGGGAAACATTAAGGGAACTATGTTGGAGTGGGGCATTGATGTACAAGATATACCTGCTGATTTAATATTTATAGGCGCTTATGAAGAATAATATTTTGACAAGTAATTATTAATTACCGAGAAGTTTGGAAAAACTTATCAACTATTGAAAAGCGTATAATTTTTGATAAACTAGTACTTAAAGAGGTTTAATATGGATAAAACAATAAAAACAATAGCTTTTATTTTGGTTTTCTTTATTCTTTGGCGAATAGCACTTCCTCTTATTTCAATAACTATGTTCATTCAATCTGGCGTGCAAGGCATAAAGGAACAGCCTATACAATTTTTAATAATCTTGTTACTTTTTATAGCAACTTCTATTGGTTTTTTATCAGCTGTATTATTATTCAGGCTCAAAACGATAGGCAGAAAAGGTCTTTTATTGTATGCTTGCGCAGAAATGGTTTGGGCGGTTACAGTGATTTCTCAAAATTTTCTCAAGGGGATAAAGGATTTTTTACTTTTTAGAATAGAATTGCCACTTTCAATTGGTTGGTATGTAGGGATATTTCTTTTATTTTTTTTAAATCTTCCAAATGTAAAAACCAAACTTAAATAAAATAAAACCGTTTTTCTTTTTCAGGGACGTTTTTAAAACTAAAACTGTCCCTTAAGTCAATCCTAGAAGCATACCCTAACTTAAACTCAGACCTGCCCCCGACATTAAATATTATAAAAATAAAATAAGTTGAAAGAATTTTCATTCTTTTTATGTCTATATATGTGTATGTAGATTCTTAAATTAATAGGGGTTCAAATATCATGTAGAACCTTGAAAATAGGATTGTTTTATGCTATAATTAAAGTGGTTAGAATAATGACCATTTTAAAGGAGGTTTCTTATGGTAAGCATGACGGTGACTGAGGCGAAGGCTCATTTATTAGAAATAATCAGGAAAGCGGATGAATCCATGCAGCATTTCATTATATCTAAGAACGGCAAGCCCAAAGCTATAATAATGAGCATCGATGAATACGAAGGATGGCTTGAGACTTTAGAAATAATTTCCGATAAGGCGGCCATAAAGGATATTGAAGAAGCCAGAAAAGAACTGAAAGAGGGAAAAGTTTATACGTTTGAGGAAGTTTTTAAGAAGACATCCAAAAGGGCAAAGAAAAAGTGAATTATCATATCTTAATAACTTCCAAAGCGAAAAAGCAAATTGATAGACTTCCTCAAAAAATAAAAGAGAAAATAGGAAGCGCTATCCTGGAAATAGCCTCTAATCCTCTTATTGGCAAAGCCTTAAAAGCTCAACTTAAGGGATTATATTCTTTTAGGGCTGGCAACTACCGTATTGTCTATGAAATAGACAATAAGAAAATCTGTATTTTTATTTTAAAAGTGATGCATCGAAGGGAAGTTTACAGAGATTAATTGAAATAAGTTCAGCATAAAAAAAGCCCGGTTTTTCAACCGGGCTTTTTTGTAGCTTTATTTTTACGTAGGTTATACTCTAACTACGTTTATGGCTTCTTTACCTTTGGCTCCATCTTTAACTTCGAATTCGACTTTGTCTCCTTCTTTTAGGGATTTGTAGCCTTCACCCTGGATCGCGCTGAAATGTACGAATACATCGCTGCCTGATTCAGGAGTAATAAACCCGTAACCCTTTGAGTTATTGAACCATTTGACTACTCCTTGCATACCACTTGCCTCCTTTGATCTGTGGAAAATGGTGTAGTATCAAAAAAAAAGCAAGGTTAGTGATTTTCAACCTTGCGATTTGATATCCCTACTCCTTATTTACCATTTACCACGTGTTAATATTACTACTGCTAACCTCAGCAGTTGTTACTATGTAAGTATACACGACTTATAGTGAAAATGTCAATAAATATCACTAGTTACAAAAAAGATTTCAAAAAAAATAAAAATTGCAATTATTTTTTACATTATGGCATAAATCTTTATGATTCCTATATATATAAATAGATTTGGACGGGAAATAAGGCACCAATAGTTAAGGCATACAAAATTTAGCTTGATTTTATGGTCTATTCTCTGTATATAGGGTATACTAAAATTGTAAATGTATGTAAAGTTATAATTTTATTATTCTTATTTATTAGGAATAGTGGATAAGAGTGTATGTTTCTTTGTCCTATGGCAGGATGAAGAAAGAATTTTTTTTGCCTAATAATTTAGGTCTTTTATAAAGACTGTAAAATGGAGGTAATATCATGTTTGCCAAATATATTTTGAAACACAGAAGGACGAAAAAAGTGATCTGTTCTATTCTAACGGTTACTTTTTTCTCATTTTTCATCCTGACCGATTCCAAGGCAGTGATCGAATCCGAAGAATTTGATGTCGGTATTGCTGATCAAGGACTGCCGGCTTTTGCTAATCTCGGTGTCGAGACTTTTACATTGCCGTCTCATCTGGGTGAAGTGAAATATTCATCTACCGGTGATCCCGGTCGTATTATTATCCACATTCAGGATGCCCACGCGAACCATTACGCTCAGAGCAAGATCGCGAGTATCATCGAATATCTAAGTAATGAATACGGCGTAAAAATGGTCAATTTAGAGGGAGGTGTCGGCGAGTATGATCTCTCTATATTCACTAACATCACCGGCGGCGCGATACGACGGGAAGTGGCTGATTATTTCCTTAAGAAGGGCGAGATCAACGGGGCGGAGTTCTTTGCCGCTAATAATCCCGGCAGGATCGAACTTTGGGGGATTGAAGACCGCAACCTTTATTTGGCAAACCTTAAAGTGTACAGGGATTCCCTGAAGTATAAAGATGAGGTAGACAAATATCTGAAGGAACTTTCCCATATTATCGATAATTTAAAACGCCACATTTATGATGCGGAGCTGTTGAAGATCGATATGAATTACGGCGCTTATAAGACCAAGAGTATCGAGTTCAGGGAATACCTTGAGTTTTTGATCGAAGCAGCGGGGTCTCACGGTATAAAGATAGAGGATTTTCCGAATATTCATCTTCTTGAACAGTCGATGGAGAAGGAAGCGCTGGTCGATTTCAAGAAAGCGAATGATGAAAGGAATATGCTCATAGATGAACTTAAGGCAAAGTCTTCAAGGGCGACCATAAGAGATATTGTCGCTAAAACACTTGATTTCAAGACAAGAAAGATATCCTCAAAAGCGTTTTATAATTATCTTTTTGATCTGGCTGAAAGCAGCAGGATCGATATTAAAAAATTCCCGACTCTGGGGAATTATATAGATTATGTTTCCACGTTTGAAGCCGTTGACCGCTTCAAACTGATAGAAGAGATGGATGATCTGGAAAGCGTGATAAAAGAGGATGTTTTCACAAGCCAGGAACAGCGCACGCTGAGTCTTTTGTCGAAAAACCTCATCCTTTTAAATAACATTTTTGATATAAGACTCAACCGCACGGATTATCAGTATTACCTGGACAATAAAGGTTCGTTCGATGCACAGAATTTTATCTCTTTTATACAGAAAGAAGCTCCCAAACACAGGATAATGGCAAGGCCCAGCGAGAGTATTTTCAGGCTGGATATTTACAGGGACGATCTTGCCAAGTTTTTTGATTTCTCCTTTATGAGGGATGAAGTGTTCCTCAAAAACATGAAATACAGCCGCATTCCGGGCGGTATGGAAGCGGCGATCCTTATGACGGGCGGATTTCATACTGAGAACTTGTGCCGCTTATTTGAAGAAAAAGGCGTTTCATATGTATCGGTAATGCCTAAGTTCAAAAGCGCTAAAGGATATGAAAGTCCTTATTTTCAACTGTTGGCCGGGGAGACAACCTCGCTCCAGAGCATTTTAGGTTCAGTTATCGCGCAGGCTTCGATGCTGCAGGTAGCGAGCCACTTATCTAAGGGGCTGGCGGAAGAAGTGTGGGGAAGAACAGGTACTGATGCTTTTAAAGTGGCTGTAATGATGAGGGAACTTGTCGCGCGCGGATATAATATAGGGCTTAAATACGCCGATGCAGAAGGCGAATACTTTGTGGATATAAATGAAGCTTTTGGTCTGATGCCGAAGAAAGATGATCCGTCAATAACTTTGACGGCTGAAGATGTGATAGAATTCGTGCACCAGGAACAGGTAGACGCAAGCATCGAAGCTGCCGCCGGCAGAGAAAATGTCGGGGATGTACATATAAATGTAGCAATAACAAGATTGCAGGATCTGCAAAATCAGCTCGGCGATCAAGCGGGGGAATTCGATAGAGTGATAGGGATGTTGGAAAATTTACGCGATGGGGTTTGGGTGGAAGAAGGCGTGACCAAGGGAATTTTCCTGATCACTGAAGGGGAGATGCCGATATTATTCGGTGAACATCCCGGAGGTAAGGGCATACAGATAAATAAAGCTACTGTCTTGAATAAGGACGGGACAATAAACGAGGAAAGAATAGTGCGGCATATCATTCATGGGGCTGTGGGGAACTTCACATATGATGATGCTTTGAGCAGGCTGGTGGAACATATAGCCATGGGTGAATCTAACGAATATGTGCAGCTGGCCGAAAAATTGCGCGAGACTCCGCTCCGGGAAAAATCTTTGGCGGAGAGCACGCCCGAAGAACGCGAAGCCCTGGCGGGAAGAAGAGATCTATTTAAGAGTTTTGAGGATCAGCTCGAAACCGCCGAGCGTCTTTCTAAGGAAGCAGTGGCCGACAAAATCCCGGGCATCGATATCGCGACGAGGTTAACCCGAGATCAGCTGAAAGACTTGAGGGATACCGGGGTGGCCAAGCCTGTTGATGTAGAAGAGGAAAGAATAGAGGCAGTGATTGACAGGGCAAATGAGCTGATCGTAAGAATGGGACAAAAACTTGAGGTAGCTTTAAATGAGGGGTTTCCTGAGTATTCCAGCGCAGAAGTCATCGAAAGGCTTCAAAAAGTTGGGATAGACGAGGCGATGGCCAGGGATCTGGTCGAGAGGCTGCAAAACCCCGAATATCAAATAAAGGAGGTCAAGATCTATGAAGTAGATCTGGGTTATGTGGCAACAGCGCAGAGTTTCGTTGAAGAAGATACGCTCGTTGTATTTCTTAATAACAATCCCATAAGGCCTTTAAGTGAAGGGTATCTCGAGAAGGATATCATACTTGTAAATGCTTTAAGGGCTGAACAGCTGGAGGCGAGCGAAAATTTTAGACTGGAACACGCAATGGTGAAGCATCTTGAGATGATAGATAACGATTATGATGCGCTGACAGAACTTAACAGGTTTTTTGGCGATCTTGTTATGACGGGTCCCGAGCTGGAAAATCTGGAACCGGAACATGTTTCGGATCCGGGCAACAAGTTCTATAATTTTGTCCAGCAGAAACTGGAGATCGCTCAGGAACGCGATTTTAAAGATCACGTACCAAGAAACCTTCCGCCGACAGCGCTGGTAGTGGGACTTCCCGCCGATCAGTATGATCTGGAGATATCTACACACAAAGGAATTGCCACTAAAGCTTCGGGTATTTTGATGCGGGAAATAGGCGTTAATGTAAAAGTGTTCTTTTTCAGGGAAGGCGATACTGAAAGCAGGGCAGAAGCTTCAGCCGAAGCCAAGAACTGGGAGGCATTCAGAGAAGCTCAAGAGAACAATTTAAATCCGAGACTTGTAATTATTGACGATGAGACCATGACCCCGGAGGAAGCTGCTAACTATGTTAAAGATCCTGATGTAGCGGCTGTCATAAGACATGAAAAACTCGAGCCGGGCCAGTGGCTTGAACACGACCTTTTGATGGAGCTCGGTGTAATATTGGCTGAATTGGACAGGGTGGGGGATGTCCCATCGCTGGTAAGGATGGCTTTGGATTATTTTGGACTATTAAGTGGGGACATGGAGAAGTTTGAACAACTGGGCTGGCAGGATCTTAAAAGATTCATGTCCGGGATAGAAGTGTTTAAGATAAAGAAGATAGATTACGAAGAACTTAGAGAATTCAGAAAAGCACGCTTGGCAGTACTGCGTGCATTATAATGTTATATCCAGATCTGGAACGGATATACTAAAGAGGAAAGCTATGGGAACTTGGAAGGTGATCTATAATTAGATCTGTTCTCGAGTATTTCCTAACACTCATGCCGCCCCGGATCGGGGGATTCTCCCCTGGTTCGGGGCGGACTGTTAAAGCACACAAAATCTAGCTTATTTTTTTGGTCACCCCCATGTATGCAATGTATACTTGTAAATGAGAGTAAAGTTACATTAAACTTATACTTTTCCTTTAACTTGAAGGTAGAAGTATATCTATATTTTTGCGGGCTATGTAAATATATATTAGCATCGAAAATGTAAATTTTTTTTGCGCATTTATTAAAGTAATTTATAAAGGTTAATTTCGTGGTGGGAAGTGAAATGAATACGTGGATAAAGGGGCACAGGATCTTAGTAAAAGCTATCAGTCTGGCAGTGACTGTAGTTTTTATGTGCACATATGTGTTCAATGACGCATGGGCGGTTCTTGATGCTCGGGATGTTTCTTTCCCTGAGGCGAAGAGATACGCAGTTCTTGATGTTGAGACATTCAATCTGCCGGCACATCTGGGAAAAATAAAAGGTTCCTACAGGGGCACTTCCGATAAATTCATAATACACATACAGGACGCACATGCCAATTGTTTTGCTCAGCAAAAGATAGCCGAAATCATCGGTTACCTGAATGAAGAATATGGAATAGAAATGGTAAACCTCGAGGGAGGCGTGGGAAGTTATGATCTTGAAGTTTTTACTTCTATTTTGGATGAAGGTGTGCGCAAAGAAACATCAAGCTACTTTGTTAAAAACGGGCAGTTGAACGGAGCAGAATTTTTTGCGGTAAACAATCCCGATAAGGTTACTATCTGGGGCGTGGAGGATAGGGAACTTTACTTAAAAAATCTCAAAGTTTATCAGGATTCTCTTTCTTACAAAGAAGAAGTCGATAAGTATCTTAAGGAACTCACCCATATTCTGAACAATCTTAAAAGACATATATTTACAAAAGAGCTTCTTAGGGTGGACACGGCTTACAGCGCATACAAGAAAGAGAATATCGAGTTTAAGGAATATCTTGAGTTTTTAACTCACCAGGCTGAGAAGAGAAAGATACTGGTAGAGGAGTTTCCTAACCTGCATCTATTATGCAGGACAGTAGAAATCGAAGATAAGGTAGATTTTAAGAAAGCCGATATTGAAAAGGGCCAGCTTATAGATGAACTTAGAAAGGGCCTATCTAAGTCTGAGATAAACAGGCTCGTCAAAAAGACAATAGATTTTAAGACTGGGATGTGTTCAAGAAGAGAGTTTTATGAGCACCTCTTAAAGGATGCCCGTGAATTAGGGTTAGATGTTAATCGCTTCTCAGCTCTAGTAAATTATCTTGAATATGTGTCCACTTATGAATCGGTTGATCAAGATAAAGTTTCAGAAGAGATCGATAATATCGAAAAAGCAATAAGAGAGAAACTCTTCCGTAATGATACGCAAAGGGAACTTGATGTTCTCTCACGCAACTTGGCGCTGGCGAAAAATATCTTTTCAATTTCACTTACCAAATCCGATTATGAGTATTACCTCAAAAACGATGCTTCTTTTGAGATGGATAACTATATGCGTTTTATCGATAGAGAAGCTCCTAAGTACAGGATAGCGGCGAGGCCAAGCTCTGGCATAGAAAGACTAGATGACTACCGTGAAGACATTTCAAAATTCTATGAATATTCTTTCATGAGAGATGAAGTTTTTATGAAAAATCTTAAGTGGTCGCAAGCTAAGGACCACAAGATGCAGATCGCAGTTCTTATGAGCGGCGGATTCCATACGGGAAACTTATGCAGCCTTTTAAGAGAAGAGGGCATATCGCACATCTCAATCATACCAAAGTTCAGAATAGAAGAAGGATATGAATGTCCTTATTTTGATCTTTTAGCCGGAAAACCTGTTCAGATAGAGGCACGGTTCGCTGAAGTTCTGGGATTTCAGTTGGCCATTGCAAGTATGCTGAATGAATTGGGGGAAGATATTCCAGATGGCGCAAAAAAGAAGGCCATCTTTGATCTCCATGTTAAGTGGAAAGCTGCAGTTGAATCAGGCCAAAAAGGACTTCTCGTGAAGCTTGGGGATGAGACTCTGGGCATTTTAGATTCAGAAGGAAGAAGGATTCAAACTGAAGATATAGAAAAATTAACCCCAGAAGATTTAGGAACATTTGCTTTAGCAAATGTTACGCAGATAGCGCCGGGATTGCCTTTACCGGAAGCAGCTCCTCCGGCAGAGGAAGCTCCTGCTATTGCTAAGGTTGAAGAAGTGTCTGAAGAAGGTCCGGCTATTCGGTTTGGTGAAAGCCTTAGAGCTATGCTTATCGCGGGCATACCTGTCTTGATGGGTCTCGCGTTAACTTTTTTTACAGGAGTAGCTTTAACAATAGCTCAAGCAGTTATACTTTTCTTTGTGTTTTTGGTATTTAAACCATATCGAGGAATGGAAGTTGAAGCAGTATTTGAACCTTTGGCGCGTGGAATAACCTTGTTGGCATTATTAGGGATGATAGTTGCCGGTGCTAACCTGCTAGTTCCGTTAGCATCACCTTTTTTCTTAAATCTCTTATACATCTGGGCAATACCATCTATGTTACGGACACTTATAGTACATAGGAGGATGCGCGAGCAATCTGGCGATGAAGAAACAAGGATCCTGACGCCTGAGGATACGCTTGCAGATGCGATCGATAAGTTCGGGCGTAATATGGGACCTGTAGTATTTTTACATGAACTTGTGCATAGAATTTTCTTGAGGAGATACACAGGCATTACGGGCACTTATTCGATTTTGGGAGCAAGACCGGGAGGAAGAGTCCTGGAAGAAGTTCTTGCTTACTCTGTTGAGTATGTTTTCGCGCCTTTTATCATTCTTGGTTCCGCACTTTATTATGTGGTAAGAGACTCTTTTAGAGGACTTATTCGCCTAGTGCGGGGGCCTCCTCGTGTTATCCCCGGAAGAAGCTCCTTTTTAGCAGCAAGCATCTTAAGGGACTTAGGTTTTACTGAAGTTCCGCAATCCGGAATAACCTTGAAGTATGCCTTTTCTGGATCTTCCAGGATGGAAGGCTTAATTGATGAAATGGTTGTAGCAGATGCTAACTATCCATTTATCCTTGAAAGAATATTCACACTTATTGAGGAATTACAAAAAAATGAAGTATATAAGGCAACTTTAGAACAAGAAAAAGAAAAATATAAAAGCTTTGCCGATGCTTTAGAGTCTCAGAGACGAGATTTCGTATACACGATAGGGGAACCCAGAAAAGAACCCATTATAAGTAAGGAAGATCGATTAGAGCCTTTGGTTGACGGTATTATTAATGTCACGGACAGGCTAAGAGAACGTATATGGATCTCTTCTTTCTTGTTTGCTTTGGCTGACAAGGGAGTAATAACAGAAGCTAACATCCCGCAGGTAAAAGCCCTAATTAATACTGTCAATGCTGTTATACCGGGGAGAATAACTCCTGCATTTCAGGGAATTGCCTATGAGGCGTTAACAGCCTTGGCTGAAGCAGGGGCGATAACACAGGACAACATCACTCACATCAAGAATGTTTTTATCGTTATAGCTGATAATACGGATGCTTATACCGGAGCTGCCTTCACTGCATTAAGAGACCTGGCAAAAGCGGGAAAGATAACAAAGGATAACATTGATCGCCTCAGAGCTCTTCTTACCATGAGATCAACAGATGAAGAGGAAATAGTTCAAGATGTTGCAAAAATAGGCAGAAGAGAGGATAGGCCGCTGGAAGCCAGCCATCGCAGTGGTAATATATCCGGACTGGTAGAAAGACAAAAGGCGGGCATAAGAATAAGAGAAGATTTTATGTTAGGTGCAAGGAGAAGATTGGGCATTGGATATGAGAATATCGTTCCCGCTAATATTAATATTGCGCCGGAGCTTATTGCAGCGTTTAATTTTCCAGAGATACAACCAATTGGGGAGTTTGGAGCATTAGAAGAGCCGGTTGAACCTGAACTGCCCATGGTACAGCCCATGGTACCTTTTGGAGTCCAACAACCACATGGCGGCCTACTCGTACTCGATCCTATGATAGCTATCATGATTGTTGCTGTTATTATTAAAACAATTCTGGGGGACACTTTAAAATTTTATGGAAATATATTTAAAAGAATTGGAGGATTTTTTTACTCTATTTACCTTGAGGTCAGACACTTAATTACGAGTCCTAGTATTGGCAAAACATATGCAAAAGGTTTTTGGAGTGACGCTTATCCCGCTTTAGCACGATTGGGGGAGACAGGCAATCCTCTTCTGGCAGACCCCAGACTTATCAGTGATATTGTTAAAGCAGCAAAGAGAAATACGGACGCTGCCTGTTCCGCCTTAATAGCATTAAACAATACGATAGGGGTGACTGAGGAAAACATAAAAAAGATCAAAGCTTTTATTACTGCCATCAGTAAGAGGGCAGATAGGCCAACAGGCAGGGATGAGCTGGAAATAGAAAAAGCACGTTTTCTAGGAGAGCTTGAGGAAACAGAATACCCAGATATTATTGAACAAGCTAAAAAAGAAGATACTATAAGAATTGCTTATAAAGATCTGGTATTAGCGCTTGAAAGGGCTAAAGGCAAAGGCATCAGCCTTGATTTTGATGCCCTCATAGACATAACTAAGGGGACAGGCATCCATGCCGGGGCTGCCTATCTTGCTTACGTAGCTTTGGCCGAAGCGGGGATCAGCCCAAAAAAGACAAGAGATATTCTTGTTACAGTTGCCCGGAGAGCAGGTTACGCCACAGTAAACGCTTATTCTATGTTGGAAAAGTTAGCAAGAGGTGGCGTGGTAACCGAGGATAACATCGACTGGGTCAGGGATTTCTCTGTCACAACCGGTAAAAAAACTCCCAAAGACCCTAAAACGCGGTTAGCATTGTATTCCGTTTTAGATATCATGGCAGAAAATGGCCTGGTAAATAAGGACAATATAGAAGAGATCTGGTCTCTTCTTTTTTCTACTATATTTGAGGAAGCAGGGGTGGGGGCAGAAGCAGCTTATTCCGCTTTAGAAGCTATGGTTAGAGTAAGAATGGTGACCATAGATAATATGAAAAAGGTTCAGGATCTTTTCAGTGTGATCGGAAGCAAAACAACTGAGAGGGCAATAAAGGCATCGTTAGCTTCAAAATATGCTTCCGAGAAGTGGTTATTGCAAAGAGATCTGGAAGCTCCTTATCATGCTTTAAAAGCTTTAGCAGAGGTATCCACCGGGGACAATATTGACGAGATCCGGAATTTTTTATCAGAAATTCCTGACGAAATAGACTATGATTATTTGAATATTATCTACGAAGCTATTATTAATATGACAGTAGACGTTTCGAGAGAAAGAGTCCTTCCGCGTGCAGAGCTTTTGCCCGCGATAATAATTTATTATCAGGGATTTCTTAAGCCGCTTTTAGCCGAAGTAAAAGAGGGACGGGAGTATCTGCAGAAAAAAGGATATCTTACCCAATTTTCGGAAAGTGTAAGGCTCTATCTATCCAGCATGAAATTTGACAATACAGATGAATTCCTGCAGGAGTGCAAGGATATAATGATCCTTTTGGCAAGAACCAGCATTAATATGAATTTGTGCTTGGACAGCCTTAAACTCTTGAAGCTAAGAATAAAGGATGTTAGAGAGCTGATCTCAGCCCTCCCTTATTCTAATGCTTTAACGAGAGTGATCAGGATGCTGGGAGAAAGATCCGGCTTTGTCGGAGGGCATTCAGATCTCATTGAGGTTTTAAGATCAGCGGGTAATTTTAACTATTTATACGATATTATCCTGGAGATAGCCCAAAAGAAAGGGAGAGGAGCTCCCGTAGAGATAGAGGGAGTTTTGCGCATATTGGAAGAATACAGAGAAGAGGGAATCATAGAAGAATGGGACAAGGAAGAGTGGGAAGCTTTTAGAAACGACATTGCCCTTTATTATGATAAAGGATTAGAGGTCTTCAGCGCTACATTGTTTTCATACTTTAGGGAACATAAAGACGATGACGAAAAGATCGAGTCGCTAAGAAAAGACATACAGGAAGAGATGGCTCCTTTTAAAACTGCGTGGGGCTCATTTAAAGGGTTAAGCGAGGAATTTAAGAGAAAATATGGCCTTACTCCGTTAGATGAAGTAATTCTGATCGCAAGATATATACCAATACTTAACTTAACTGTAAGTGACTATCAGGAAATGTACGAAAAGGTCAGAAAAGCGCTCGAAGAGAAACCGGATTATTCTGATGAAATAGATCCCGCTTTAAGAGGCGTATACAAGTTTGATTACGGCAGGGCCTCTCAGACCAGATATTCTGAAGAGTCCGGAGCAGTTCAGGAAAAACAGATATTACTGGATGAATTGGAACCGTTTTTCGCAGAAGAAATACCTTTAAGCGAAGCGGATGAAGATAATGTCCTTGAATATTTTCTCTCGGTTTTTATAGAGCAAGCCGGTGATACGGACAGCTTCAGGACTTTGCCTGACAACTTATCTTCACAGGAAGAATATTTGCGCAGATGGGCCCAGGTATTAAATGCTGTTTATTTAGATGAAGTTTCGTATCTTGATAAGACAAAGGAGGAGATAAGGGAGATATTGATCGGGCAGATAAGTTCCTTAAGCGGTGAAGACACAGAAAAATTGGTGGAAAGGTTTGTTAAGGTAAGGTTTATGCCGATTGAGGACATAAAGAGGATCTTTACCCCGGATTCTGACTTTTACAAAGCGGTCAAAGAAAACGATACGGGCGCTTTAAGAAACCTTATTATCATGAAATGGTTTTCCCGGATAAGTTCTTCAAGCCTGGAAGATGAGGATGCTTTAAGGGATTGGTTCCAGAGGGGAAAGGGCAAATTCTGCAGGAAAGTCGCTAAAGAGACGGGAATGGATCTTGAAGAGGTGGTCCCTGTAATGGATAAAGCTTTCGAAGAAGCGTTGGCGGATCTTAGAGTAAATCCGCCTTATTCTGATGCAGAAAGGAGGTCAGGATTACTTTTACCTTCGATCATCAGCCTGGCAGAGAAAAAAGCGAAAGCACTTTCCGGAAGGGTTGGGGGCGTTCTGGATGGATTTGAAGTAACTTCGTCACAGCTAGAGAACGCTTATTATGTAGGCCTTTTTGATGATCTTTTGCATCTTATGGAATTCATGATGACAGGTGTATGTACGTGGAGGAACAGGGCTTACCAGATAAAAGAAGGCCCTCATTTTTCAGTTATTGCCTTAAAGACAGGCGATGGAAAGCTTTTAGGTACAAGCCAGGTACAAATATTAAAAACTCCCGTTAAGGGAATAGACAATCCAACTTCAGAAAAAGGCTACAGGGTCATGGCTTTAACGGGCATCAATCTTTACCAGAAGGGCATACCGGTGGAAAGGGAAAAAGCCTTTTTTAGTATTATTGAAGCAGCTTCAAGATTAGCGAAGAAAGCGAACGTTATTCCCGTGATCCCGGCAAACAGAGGCATACGTTCAAATGATCCCATTGTAAATAAGCTTATAGATGAGTTGGTCAATAAAGGCATATTGGAGAAAAGGAGATTAACAGAGGAAACAGAGTTAAGTGTCAGTCCTAAATATAGTTACGAGGAAGTATATGTAATAAATCTGCCTGAAGAGGGATTTTTCCTGGAAGAGACTTCTCTGGCGGAAATTCGTGAGAGCATGGAGGAGAAGGAAAAACGCGTAGCCGAAAAACCGATCATTGTGGATGACTTTATCGAGCTTTCCCACGAAGGAAGATTGACCGATGAGGAGGCTCAAATGCTTTCTGAGAGGATAAGCGGCGTTGTAGCTAAATTTCCGCAAGATGTGGCTGAAAATGTGAAGCTTTCTTCCCAGATATTTGATATTTCCTTAAGGATAACAGTGGATCCCGCAGTAGAAACGTCAAAAATAGAGAAACGAGAGGTGGACGGAAAGCCGGTAATACGGCTGACTATAGGCGGGGATATAATTTATGCTAAAGGAAAGATAGAGACGCTCACGCTTTCTGAGATGCTTTCAGAACTTTTTGTAGCTTCCATGCTGGATGATTACAACGAGCTAAAAGAAACTAAAAACACTAACGAAAACAGCTTTTTCAAACTGGAGCTCATGAAAGCCTTGATAAATAACGAAAATCATCTGCCGCTATACTACAAATCTAATGTTACCGCCCTTAAGAGCTGGACCGTGCCTAACTACTGGGAGGGAATATCAAGCGAAGAAAAGATAAATATGCTCAAGCAGTCCCAGCAGAAACTCGATGGCTATATCGCCGGGTTGAAGTATAACGATATTTTTCAGTGGAATATCTTTCTGAATGTAATGGATGACGCTAATCCCGAGGTCATGGCGACCAACTACATACATCTTCTTCTTTCTGATCCTTTCATGACGCAGGAGGAGATATCAAAAATAATCTATCTGATACAAGACCTATCTGTTTCGGATAAGGTGAGCCTTGCTTCTTTGAGGAACGCGCTTAAAGAATTCTATTTTGACGGCAGAGTGAAAATAGAAGCAAAAAGAAAAGAATATGAAGCAGCGGAGAAAGATTTTACGGACAAATTCGCTGACTTTGATAACACAGACAGGTTTTTACGTATAAAAAATACCCTGCTTACAACAGAAGATCGTGATGAATTTTACAAAACCTTTGGCGAGCTTTTGAAGATGATACTTCCCTTATCGACTGCTGCCGTAAATAAAGAAATCAGGCTCCTTTTTGATAAGGATATCTTCTTGCTTTCAGAAGATGCGAGAGGAGAAGCGATTAAGGCTGCGATAAGGGACATGCTTATGAGGCGCCTTGGAAGAAGAGCCTTTAGCGCCCTGGCAGAACACCTTACCGCAAAGAGGGGCGATAAAAACATTCCGTACATCTCCATGCTTGAAGGAGAGCTTCCCGAAGGAGGAGATGCAGATGAATATGATTTCTTGCGTGAGGAAGAGGAAGATTGGGTAAAGAAGCTGTTTCTTATGTCATCTGAGAAGAAGCCTCCTACTGAGCCTGAAGAACCTTTCGGTTTTGCCACGACGGAATGGCTTGAAAAATGGCTCGATAAGAGAATGCCCTGGATGCCGCAGTGGGTGAGGAGGTTGGTAATTGCGCCTTTAGTGGAAGAACCGCTTTACAGGGGCCTGCCGCTGTTGTTTGCATCCTTGATTGGCTCTCTGGTTATGGGCAGTTTTATGGGACCTTCTTTAGTGATACTTATTGCGCTTTTTCTGCAGATTCCCGCAGCAGTATTATTTGTTTCTCATCATAAGGGAATAAAAGCTGCGCCTTTTGTTGTGTCTTTGATCAATTTTGTCATATTGATGTCCGTTACGTCTAATCCATGGGCATTTATGGCCCTGGCCATATTAAGCCATTCCGTTATCAATTTGGGATCGAAGGTTACTGCTGCAGTTTCAACTTTTATTTTTCTACTTTTTGTTCCAATAAGCGAAGTGTCTGCCGTTGATTTTATTGAAGAGATCATATCTCCGGATTTTGTTGTCAGGACGTACGATAACGGTGATGTAGCTACATATAACGTAGTCGGGGAAGACAGCTATATTAATACGTTACATGAAGCGGATGGTACTCGTACTGTGTATGATTATGATGCTTCATGGAGCCTTGAAGAGACAATAGTATATACAACAGACGGGGGGATCGTAAGTATATATCCCGACGAGACTACCAAGGAATGGACTCCCGGGCAGGAATTTATAAGGGGTGTGAATCTGGCATGGGTAAGATATGGTTATGATTTTGGACAAGGAGCAAATGGCGAGACATATGAAGGTTTGGCTACGAAGAAAAATCAATTATATCAAAAACTCGAGCCATGGAAAGGCTGCACTGTAAGGGTGTTTATTTTCTGTGATTTAAGGTCAGGTATTATTTTTGATGTGGACGGAACACCGCTGGATATTAATTCACAGGTTTATGACGATATGGATACGCTTTTAGAAGCAGCTCACGCTCTCGGGATAAATATTTTACCGGTATTATTTGATAAAACGTTAGCCGATGGCGTAGTGTCTCAATATGAAGGCGAGCACCAGGATCTTATAACGGATCCTGTTAAAAGGTCCGCATTATTTGATCTGATGGGGCAATTTGTCAGTAGATATGCCGAGAAAATAGAAATATGGGATTTCATGAATGAGCCTTCCGACGTGGCAAAGAAAACAAGCATAACTGATGGAGAGGTTGATACTTTTGTTTCAGAGGGAATAGAGATGGTTCACGCGAATGATCCCGGCTCGACAGTGACCGTCGGGCTAAATGGCGCGGATAATGTCGATCGTTATACGGGAGTAGATTCGGAACAATTACATGTATATCCGGGCATGTCGCCTCCGCAATACCCCGATGATGCGATCCCGACCGGCAGCAGCTATTTTCATGGCGAGCTTGACCCGGGATATTTTTCTGATCCGACTTTTGCCAATGTGATCGGTATAGTATATGAAAACGGAAGCAGCGGCGCGCTTATCTGGCAGGATGCGAGTTATTATATAACCGCCGAGCAGATAGATTTTATTAGGCATTGGAAGGAAACAGAAGTGTGGACGGCACCGGAGGAGCGGAAAGTTTCCAGCGGTTGCGCGGTAGCCAACTGGGGAAGCAGTGCCGGCACTCCAATATTAGTACCATGGTTTGTTGCGGTGATGGTAATTATGATAGGCCGAGGGCAGCTTCGAAGAAGGCGGTATAACGCAACACACATGACACCTGAAGGAATAGTAAGAGGGACCGCGCAAGGTACATCTGAGACTCTTACTAGTAAAGGTATTGTAAAAAGACCAGTTACAGTTGTAAAGCCAGAGACGCTAGCCGGAGGAATGATACCGGAAGACTTAGGAAGACGTGCAAGGGAAGAAGAAGCCCAATGGTCAATTGATTACCTAAAACTGACAGGCATGTACTATCAAGTAGAGATCATAAGAGAAGCTATAAGCGGCGATCCCGGAAAGCTGGCAGAATTCAACAGGCTTTTAGAGCTTGAAGGAATTTATCCGACGGAAGAACTTTTTAAAGGTATTCCAAAACCGGGTGAAAAGTTATTTGCTCTGGATGTTCTCAAGCAAGAAGACTCTATTGAAAGTTTAAATATACAGATCGGCGAAAATGTTACCTTGGATGAACTGTTTAATTTAATTATTAACTATAGTCATGTGAGTGAAGCACTTTCGCCGGAGGTTGCAAAGTTTGTAAGAAATATGCTTGATGGAAGAAAGAGCATATTAAAGATCAGGCGAGTAATGGAAGAGGCCATGAATGGTCAATATAAAGACAAAGATGACATTGAAACTAGAATTGACGAAATGGTGATAGGTAAAGAAAAGTTTGATACAGAAGAAGAAATTATAGTGTATACCCTCGAGAAACAAAAAGATAAGTTCGAAGCTCATAAGCTAATAGCATTAATAAGCACATTGAGGCTACAGGTATTCCCTGATGATGCGCAAGTTATTACTGTTGAAACCGGGGAAAAAACAACTTTAGGAGAATTAAGACAGATCGGCGTTCTTGTGCCAAAATATACTGCTTCAGGCACAGAAAGCGTAAACAGTATTAATGTAGTGACTAAAGATGCGAGAGGACAGGCAAAGGTGCTGGAAGTTAGTTTTGTTGATACTAGAATACAAGAGAAGCCACCTGCTGAAATGCCGCCCCTTGCTAATTTCTGGCTATTCACGGACGGGGAATTACATGTCAGTGAAGATGAAATATTCGGCGACGAAGGAAGAATAGAGGCCCTGGCGTGGCAAATTGAGACAGAAAGAATTATACCTAATTTTTACAGTTTGCCTGTTGAGATAAATGGCGTTAAAGTTCAAATTTATATACATAAAAAAGTTTTTGAACGCATCCAAGCACAAAATATGACACTTCAAGGATTTATTGACAGATGTATAGAAATAAGAGGCCCAAAATATCAAGAGAAATTAAAAGAAACTCTTTCTAAGAAAAAATATTTGATAGTAGATGCTCTCAGACAATCTCCCGCTCTTTATGGTAATTGTAAAGATGATGGATATTTTGGATATATGTACATGAATATAGACGCCGATGCTCCGATCGAGATGGATCTGATCGGGTTTTCTCATGAGCTTATGCATGAAGCGGGCATATATAAGGAATTATACGATGAAATGCCTGCAGAAGAAGCAAAACGCAAAGAAGAGGCATTACTTGCCGAGCAGGATATGCAGATAATGCTCGATCGGGGCCTTAACCCGGTTGAAATCATTGAAAAGCTCATGCCGAATATAAGAACAACGCTGTTTATGCAGAAAGCTTTTGAAGGGATCGTGGGTAGTGCGCTTGGAGCTTCAGTTCTTTCTGCTATAGCCGAGACACCTCAGTTTGATAAGATCTTAAGAGGGGTTATCAGGGACGAAATCGCCAAGCGGATGAGGTTGGCGGAAGCCAAAGAAGATGAAACAACTATTGTAACCCGCGAAGAAGTTGAGGAAACAACTGTCGTAACCCGCGAAGAAGTTAAGGAAGAGCCTGTTGCTTCAGACGAAGAATTACTCAGGCAGATCCAGATAGACCTTTCCTACGAACTTTATGAATTCAGACCTACCAGAGTGGCTTCACCGGAGGATGAGAAGGTTTATGATATCAATACGGACAGGGATGAGATCTTAAAGATGATGGAAGAGTTCAACTGGTACTTTCGTTCTTACAGCGCTGACGACAAAAAGGCTTTTGAGGAGAGAACATTTGGTTCATTCACTGAAGATATCGTCGAGAGGATCAAGGATTTTGCCGTAGCCCAGGCAAAAGAAGCCGGGCTGGAAATAGAAAAAGACGACATTTTGGCGGTTATTACATACGGCAGTTATTGTTGGGCAGAAGCTGTTGAGCCGTCTGATATGGATCTGGCCGTAGTTTTAAAAGGTTCGGTGCCGCAAAGTAAGAGGCATTTTCTTGGCATTCCGATCAAAAATCCCGAAGAATGGTTCAAAGGGAGGCGTGTAGAGAAGAGTGATATGAGGCTGATCGGCATAGAGGACCTGTTGAAGGATCCTTCCCAAAAAGATAATGATACGCTTGATTTTGAGACAGCCGTGCAGGGGCATGGTGTGCTTCTTTACGGCATGAATATTCTGCGTAGTCCCCCACTGGCGCATAATCTTTTAGTGAAACTCAGGCAATTAATCGCTAACGCGATAATGTATTCCAGGGGGACTGTTATAGGGAAAAAAGTTTATGAAGACGGAACCGAAGTATTTGCAGGACTTGAGCCGAAAGACCATTTAAGAAAAGTCGAAAGAAGGGTCGATGAGGTGGAAAGGATCTTCAGGGAGGCATTTTCCGAAAGACATTTAGGAAGAATAGACAGGGAAAAAGCTGTCCGGGACATAACTATGGCGGCAGATACAGTAGATGAGATCAAGAGTAAAATCTATGAACTTTTGGAAGAACGCGAAAGAGAGGGTATGAGCGTTTCACATGAGGACGTAAAAGCACTCCATGTCGAGCTTGAACCGCTTTTTGACAGGCTTTTGAGGTTGTCTGACAGTGATGATGTCCAAGGGGGGCTTGTAGCTTTGGAGTTTGATAGACGTAAAGAATTGGCGGCTGTTCCCGAAGCAGAGGAAACAATTGTTATAGCTCTTGAGGAGCCTGCTGAAGAGAAAAAAGAAATAGTTGATGAGCGAATTGGGACCGGAAGAAATGCCCTAACAGATCTACGCCAGAATAAAATGGATATAATTATTCTGCCGGGATCAGACATATATGTGGCATACCAGGAAGATATAAACAGAAAGAGCGCAAGAAAGTTCCGAAAAGATTTCGGCCAGGAAACACTGCCTTACGGCTATGATTTTAAGAATTTAGAGCCGAGTCTCGCAAGATTAATAAAGGAAAGGATCCTCCCGGCGTTTTATAAGAGTGAAGACAAGGATCCGAGAATATTGTTTGAGCTTCCGGAAGGCGTGGATCTAAGAAATATATTCGAAAGAGCAGATCTTTTGGAAGATTACGAAAAAATAAAAGATCTTATTACCGTAGTTACAGTCGAAAACATCCCGGAAAATGGAATGATAGACAATGTAATGCATATTATCCTTTCAAAAGGCTTGCTTAATTATGAAAGGTTTGAAAAAGGTGTGTTCGGTGAAGGAACGAGACAAGGAAGTGAAGAGCTTAAGCACTTAGTTGATTTTCTTGAGACCCTGGTCGAGCCCGGGTCTATAGATTTTGCCAAATATGCCGGGAATCCCCGCGAACTGATAAATAGCATCCTAACCGGAAGTATAGCTTTGCGGATACGGGCCATAGATTTTACCGATATTGAGGACTGGAAAGATGCCCGAGAAGCAGTACTTATATCCCTCTAATTTTTGTTTCTATAAGCTATTCAAATTAATAAACTTACAAAAATTAAGTCACACAAAATTTAGCTTGATTTTTTGGCATATTAGGGAAAAGTGGGGTATAATAATTATAGTAGAGTAAAGTAAGGTATTAGCGCGTACGTTATAATAATTAGAAGAGGGGCTATTTATCAGGGCATAAAGTGTGTCCTGCGTATTTTTTTTTGCCTAATTATTATAATGTTTTTAAAAGTATATTTGTGCCGTAAGAGGTGGAAGATGATACATCTAACTTGGGAGAGACATGGTCTGGCGAAAAAGACAGTCAGCTGCCTTTTAACGGTATTTTTTACCTTAAGCATGGTCTCCGGCAATGCCTGGGGCGCGGTAGATGTTCCGGGAATATCTTATGATCTGGCCGCCTCTTCCAGGGAAGGATTTTCTCCCATCGATCCGGAGACATTCAATCTTCCTCATGACATGGGTCTCGTCAGACATTCTTTTAAGGGCGATCCGAATAAACTGTTGATCCATATACAGGATGCCCATTGCAATTACGATGCTCAAAAACAAATTTCAAATATTATCCAGCATTTAAACAAAGAATACGGCGTTAGCATGATCAATCTTGAAGGAGGTGTAGGCAGTTATGACCTGTCCCCTTTTACCGAAATTGAAAATAAAACTCTTCGTGATAAGGTCGGGGATTTCTTTGTGGGGCAGGGACTGGTTAACGCGGCCGAATATTTTGCCCTTAATAATTCTGATGATGTGTCGCTCTGGGGCGTCGAAAATGAAAAGCTGTATCTTGATAACCTGAAAATCTATCGTGAATCTCTCACCTATAAGGAAAAGGTGGATAAGTATTTAAACGAGCTTACTCATATCATAAACAATTTGAAAAGACGTATATTCAGCGACGAACTAAGAGATATCGACGAAGTATACACCCAATATAAAGCTGAGAGGATAGAGTTTAAGGATTACCTCACATACATGATCAGCAAGGCAAAGGAAAAAGCCATCGATGTTAAATCATATACGAACATATACCTGCTGAAGCAGTCCCTCGAAGAGGAAACCAAGATAAATTTCAAAAAAGCGAATATTGAAAGGGATGAACTTGTTGATCTTTTGAAAAACAAGCTTTCACAGAGAGAACTAAAAGATCTTGTCGCTAAAACTTTAGAGTTCGAAGCTAAAATGATCCCGCAGCGTGAATATTATGAAGAACTCGTCAAGAAAGCAAAGATCGTGAATATCAGCCTGGAAGACTACCCGGAACTCAGAAAATATATCATTTATGTTTCGCTCTACGGAGCTGTCGATAAGACAAAAGTTATAAGCGAGCTTGACGCATTGGAAGCCGATATCAAGGAGATCATCTTCCAGAACGAGAAACAGAAGGAGCTCGATAGGCTTTCAAAAGATCTGGTGATCACTAAAAATATATTCAATTTAAAGCTTTCTAAAGACGATTATATTTATTATCAGAAGAATAGATCCGATTTCGATGTCAGCAATTTCACGTCCTTCATCGAAAAAGAAGCTCCCTACCATAAGATAACTGCAAGGCCGGACAGGAACATACGGGAACTCGATTATTACCGCGGACGCATAGAGAAGTTTTTCGATTATTCTTTCAAGCGCGATGATGTCTTTCTGGATAATATCAGGTTCGCAAGCGTCGGAGCAAAAGAGCCCAGAGGCGGTATGCAGATAGCTATTCTTATTACCGGGGGTTTCCATACAGAAAATATCTGCGAGCTTCTGGAGAAAAAAGGCATCTCGCACATTTCAATACTTCCTACTTTCAGGAGCGAAGAAGGGTACGAATCTCCTTACTTTAAGATACTGGCAGGGGAAAGGAGCGGTCTTGGAACTTTGCTGACCGAAGCGGTATCACGCTCAACCATGCAGGTTGCAAGTATGTGGAACAGGCTCGGTTTAGCTGCTGACGGTGAAGCGGCCGTGAACGAGGCGGAGATAATGGTCGAGATCGCCAAGAAACTGGTTGAAGGCGAAGACGCTTTTGTAACTCTTGAAGGCTCAACTACCGGTATCAAGTTTTCAATGGAAGACGGCACAGTTACATATTCTCTTGAAAGAGGCGTAAGTGATGCTTTAGCCGATGTCAAGATCACAAGTACCGACAACTTCACATACGAGGATCATGAAGCGATTATCGATACGCAGTTAGCCACTGCAGTTAGGACTCTTTTAGCTTTTAATGCAGAGTCCGATATAGTCAAATTTTTTAGGGCAATGGGATATGAGGGAATAGCAGATGCGATAGTAAGTGGCGAGATAAATATATTTTCAGCCGAAGGAATCGTAGGCTTTAGGGGGCATGCCAGCCATAGAGGCGTTCATGTCAGTGCAGATTTATCCCTCCAGGAACAGGTCAAAGTAATAGTCCATGAGATAGGCGCATATTATGGTCTTTCCGATGAGCTTAACCAGAGGATGGAAAATTTATTCGAAAGGTTTAACAGGTCAGGTGAAGTTGCGTTGGAAGCGGTAGACCTTGCTCAGTTCGATAAGTTGGGCGAAAGAAAGGCTTTGGAAGCGGAACAGGCGGAAGAACGCGATTGGACAGCAAGGAGACTTGAAAGAAGGATGGACCGCTTATTGAGTTACAGGATTTTCGATAAACTTATTTCTCCCGAAAAACAACTTCAAAACCGGCAGTGGAAACGCTTTTTCCCTGACAGTAATGTTGAATTTGATTACAGCAACAAACAACTGGAAGGAAACATCGACGGGAGGATCCCTTTAACGGCTCCCTCGGAAATTACTGTTGCAGGCAAGAGGTACGAGATAAAGGAATTTATTAATTCAGGGGGAATGGGTGCTATTTTTAAGGCTGTTGAAGCTGAAGGCGAGAATGTCGGCAGGGAAGTGGTAGTGAAGATACTGAACCCTGAACTTAACGCAAGTGAACAGATAAGGTTCTTTCAGGAATATTTGATGATGAGAAAGATGGATGGTGATCCCGCTGTGGTGAACGCCTTTAATGCAGGAACCTACCAGGAAGGGGAAAAGACATTTCATTTCATGGTACAGGAATTCATGGACGGAGGGACCCTGCAGGACCTGATATACAGACAAAGAGCAGGATTGACATTTGACCAACTTATGGACCTCGAAAGACAGATCCTCAATATTGTAGTCACTCTACACGAAAACGGGATAATTCACGCCGATCTTAAGCCGGATAATATATTTGTTAAACGTGATCCGGTAACCGGACAAATAACCTTAAAGGTCAGTGATTTCGGGATTTCATTGTATGCGCCTGAAGGGCGGGTTTACATGGACGTTGAAGGAGGTATAGCCGGAACCGTTGCACACATGCCTTTAGAGACCATGAGAACAAAACAATATGATTTCAGAACAGATCTGTACGCAGCAGGGACGATCATGTACGAATTATTTTACGGCAGACTTCCTTATATGAAAACGCCAAAAAGCAGAGAGCTGCCAAGATGGTTCCAGGAAAGGGCAAAACTGATAGATGAGTTACTGAAAAGTAATAATGGATTCGATATTCTTATCGCGGGCCTGCTTCTTAATGAGAACGGGAACGGTTTTGGGACAGCAGAGGAAGTTCTGCGGCGCATGGGTCTAATGAGTTATCGGGATCTCGATATTGTGCAGGCGAAATTTTCACGCATGAAACAGATTTTAACTCAAAAACCTGTCTTTACATTGAGGGATGAAGAATCTCCTTTTGCTAATATAGAAGCTGATGTCGAACCAGGCGAGCCTATTGCCTTTATGACAGAAGAGGAATCGCCTTTTGTTAGCTTGGAATGGGATGAGCCTCAATCTGTGCCAACCCCAGGCCAGATCCAGGATGTTTTAGACTATCTGCTCGTGGAGGACTTAGTGCCTTCTGCAGATGTTGTAAAAGTTCTTGATGAGTTGCTTCCCGAAGAAGCCGAAGATGAGGCAGCAATACCCAGAGGCGCAGATGTTGGGAAAGCGCTTGATGATTTGTTTCCCGGGGAAGCTGAAGGCCCGACTGATATTGGCGGCACTATCGCAAAGGGAGTCGAGTTTGTAGATGCAAGAGGGGAATTACACCCCGAAGTAAAAGACAGAATTGAAGAAAATAGTGAGGGAGCCTGGGAAGATAGTAAAAACAAGAACCAAACAGATGCAGTTAAGGAAAGGCGCAAGAGATTGTTAGATGAAAAGATAAGCGTTCTTGAGGAACTGCTTCGGGGACACGGGTATGATGCTTCTGAAGTTGAAGAGATAGTTGGAATTGTTGAAGATGCTTTAAATGATCCGGAAGGCAGCTTCATCTTGTTTGAAGCAGAAGTTTTAGCAAGAGAAAGCTATCTCTTAGGCTACGAAAGCGGCCTTGCCCTGAACATAATAGAATATCTTAGTGAGGAGGGGGAAGCAGGTTTTACTGAGGAGGAAGCACGATTATATGCTGAATTATCCGCCAAGAAGGAGCTTCTTCTCAAAATCGAGAAGAAGCGTCTCGATGCTCTCGAAGATAAGAAGAATATTTTACTCGATGAGTATATTTTACACGAGGCATTGGAAAGAGCGAAACTGAGTCATTATGAAATAATTGGTATTACTACTGAAGTTTTTGGCCGTGGAGACTTTTTTGATATAGATACATTTGACGGCCAGCCCAGAAAAACCCCATTAGGCAAGGCCCTTGGAAGATTTTTAGACGCCCGCGCTCCGCCTGGAGAACTTTCTGCCGAAGAGATGATAGCTCTTTCAAATGATGCTATAAGCAATCTTTCAGTAGAAGAAGCAAGAGCAATAGTAAACGGAATAGAAGCAACCGATAGATTTGCGTCTAAAATTTCAGTAGAGAGGGGCGATATCGGCGATGAAAAACATATACGCGGGCCTGACGATAGAAAAGAAAAAGTGCCTGTTCCGGATATTATTGAAAAGCCCGGGGAGGGATTAAGATATTATATAGCTCCGAAAACATCAGGTGTAAAAGGAGCAAAATGGGCGGCAGACGGCGGCCTGATCGATGCCGGCGGTTTTGGCTTCATCCTTATGGCAGATGAGGCAGTAATACCTGAAACTGAAGGAGAGCTCGTTGTAACCAGACCTGTCGTAATGAAAGTATTAAGCCCCAGTAAAGGCGCAGCAAGTATTGTAGATTGGAATAATCCGGAAGAGGTAGCGAGATATGAAGCAAAAGAAAAGGCGCGGTTTATTCACGAATATCTGATCTCTGAAAAAGCGCAAAATATTGACGGAGTGGCCAAGATCAGAACAGCGGGTTTTTACGAAGTAGATGGCAAAACGTATTATTATATGGTTATGGATCGTTATGAGGAGGGAGATCTCTTAGAAGAGATCGAAAGACGCACAGATAGAGCCTTGGAAGAGAAGAACAGACTTGGCCTGGAAGAAACCATAGAGTATGGCGATGTTTTTAGTGAAAAAGAAGTAATAAAGTTTGCGGATTTTCTTATCAATACAACTAAAGAGCTTCACAATGGAAGATTGATCCATCGCGATCTTAAGCCAGCGAACATATTACTTACAAGAGATGCTGATGGAGAGCAGGGGGGCGTGGTTGCTGATTTTGGCCTTAGCGAGTATGTGCCTGAGGGAGAAAAATTAGAAGTTAGAGGGGTACTTTCCGGGACGCCTCTTTATTTGCCTCTGGAAGCGATAGCGCAATCTCCTTCTATTTTCAGTTCAAAGACCGACCTATTCGCGATAGGGGCGATATTATACGAAATGCTATATGGGGATTTGCCAGCGAATTGGATGAATCAGAGAATTGAAAGAATAAACGAGATATTCCAAAATCCCGAAAGCACACCGCTCGAGATTTTTATTGCCAGTCTTTTGGATGAAGAAGATGCCGCCATCAAAGATGCTTCCCTTGCCTCGGAACTTATGCAGGAAGCTGCAAATAACCCCGAATCCTTCAAGCTAAGGATGGAAACAGTAAGGGCTGCGAAAGATTTTAATACACGGTTAAAGGATGATCTTTTTGAACTTCAAAGAAAGGGAATTGATATCGGATCAGCGGCTGATTTTGAACTCCCGGCAGTTTCAGATACACGGATGAACGCCGAAGAAGAGAGCCGCATCTTTAGGAGGAATTCACGGATAAGAAGAGAAAGAGTAGACCGTATTGCCGAATACAACGAAAATATAGTTGATCTTGTCGGACGAAAATACTTAAGAGGAAGCGTGGCAAGATACCTGATGCTTCAGCTGAATAATGATATTAGGGAGATGAGCGCTGAAGAATTTGCGAATTTTATCAAAGAAAAACAGACAAACGTTTCAAGAGCGGTACTTGAGGAGGAAACAGCTCAAAGAGATAGGGCTGTAGCAAGGGAAAGAAAAGCAAGAAATAACGCGCTGCAGACGATCAGCCTTAATGATTCCGTCTGGACCGGGTTTATAGATATATCGAAAATGGGCCAAAGGAATATCATCGGTGATACGGCTGAGGATCCGAAAGCCCGAAAAGAAGCAGAGAGAGAGCGTGATGCATTTGTAGCCAGGGTGGTGGAAACAATAAGGGGTGAACTGGCTTTATTTAGCGGAAGCGCGGTATCGCCTGATGAGAGAGGCGAAACGATCGGCCCTGTTTTCAGGACAAGTGGCGAGGAAGCCGGGGACGAAATAGTCTGTGTTCTCCCGGGATATTTGACCGAATCTGACATTAAGGCTATTTTCATCAGGACCCAGGACAAGTTGCTGAGATCAGGAATAGATGCCTTTATACCCGGTGCTTTTGTTAAGCGCGGAAACACCGGTGAAGATCCTTTTGAGATACTGAAAAGCGGCATAAATGACGCGGAAAGCCTGCAGGAACAGTTTTCCAAAGTAAGAATGGAAGGCGGGGAACGAAAAGGACAGCTAATAACCGTAAGCGAAAAATTTGAAAGTACAGGAAAAGAAGAAAGGACGATACTCAGCGGCCCCAATAGCAGGGTTAATGAATGGATAAAATTACAGCGCGATAAGGCTGTAAAACAGGCTGAAGCTTTGGGGCTGGATATAGAGAGAGCAATGGACGGCCCTTATTATCCTGTCTTAAAAGAGGGGATGCTTCTCGAAGTTGTTGAAAAAGCTTTATTAAGCGAAGAACCTTCGATAAATTTTATAAGAGGCCCCCCCGATACCTTGTATGTAGTTATAGGAACCGGCAGGGATGAGTACGGCAGAAGCAGAGTTCAAATACACGAAAAACGAAGGGAATATACTGCAAGAAGCGATCAGACAGAAGAATATTTTGAAATAGCACGGGCAAGATCCGGAAGAGGAGTAAGAAAAGAAGAAGTGGAAGTACTTGGAGAGGCAAGATATGGGTTCAAAGATGTGCAAGACGGTTTCGCACTTCTTACGTCAGATGAAAATGAAGGATATGCAAAAAGAGGCGGAAGAGGCAGTTTAGGGCATGGGTTCGGCGATGAAGTAATAGCTTTAGAACTTGCAAGTGATGTTAACAGTTACATGAATATATTCAGGAGCGGCAGTATCTTTACAAGAAACGGGACTATGGATGTATCGATGGAAAGTGACAAGGAGTTCAACAGATACGCGATGCAGATGGGGTTTCAAGGGTACTCTGTAGTTTCAGAAATTTCAGCTACTGCGGACAAGGGAACTGATGTGAGAAGTTTAGCCGAGAGTTTAATAAGGAACGTCAAGGAGCTTGGTTCGGGAAGAGGCATCAGGGTAGGAGGGAAAGTCAAAGAGGAGTTTTCTGAAGAGCTGGTCAGGAATGAAGTGCCGAAGGCGTTAGATGACGCAAGCCGGAATAATTTGGTGGATGCGGTCAATCCTATGGCATCCCGTGGTTATGTGGGAGACGAAATGATAACTATATTTTTGGAGCCGCGGGTAAGATTTACCACTAATAATATCGCGAATATGCCCACTGTTATTAAAGATAATTATCGCTTTAGAGTCAGAAGAGCTGAAGGGGTCAGGCCTGCGTTTGAAGAATCTCAAAAGTTAAATAGGGAAGTGTTCGAAGAAGTACAAAAAGAATTTGTGTTCAGCGATGATCCGGCTGATGTCAAATCCAGACTGATGTTATTGGTGCCTGATCTTTTGAGAACTATAGGTCTGGATTCCGAAGCGATCAGGGGGTTCATGAGCGGTCTTGCCGAAAGAACTCTTACCAAAGATGAAATGAATGATGTCTTGAGGAAAATACAGGAAGTAGTCAGTGAGGTAAGAGCTGAAGGCACTTTGGAAAATCCTTTACTGGATCTTGTTTATGCTTTCCAGGATCAGGAACGTGATATGTTCCATATCGGTTTAGCCCTTGCAGATATAGCTATCAGCGAGGATATCTGGAGGGTCGATCTTGCCATGAGGGACAGAATAGCGGAGACCGCGGCAAGAAAAGAATGGGATAACGCCAGAAAGGAAATGAACACTCAAAGCAGGCTTGCGGCGGGTAAGTTTTCAGAAGATGAAATTGTTTTAACGAATGCTATGATATTGGCAATGAAGGGGGATATAGAAGGGGCCGAAAATGTGCTGAAGGGAGAAATTAAGGATATCACGATAACTCCCCGGATAGCCATGGAATACCTTGAAGGGCAAACTCAATATGATATTGAGGGTTTCAAAAGATTTATAAATGAAAGATTGGGTGAAGAGGCAAGGAGGTGGATAAATACTTTAGACAGGGTAAGCGGAGAAGAAAGCAGAACGCAGAGAAACTTGCTGCAGGTTGCCCGTCCGGTCATTGTGGACCACAACGTGCGGCAGCTCATGTCCCCGAATTTTCAGGCAGAAGTTGAAAAAGCCAGAGTGTTAGAAGGCCGTGCGCCTGCAGAATTTATCATGGACCAGTTCGGGAGGATAGTGACTTTTGAGCCCGGGGCAGAATTATCTGAGGCGCAGATAAGAGGAGCGATGTTTGTAAAAGTTAATGACGCTCTCCCCGGCAAGAGATACGAGCGTATGGATTCGCCGGAGATTTCCGTGGAAACAACCCCGCATGTTTTTGATGTTCTGGAACTTACGGAGGAAGGGATGAACATCCTCCATCCGCTGGGAGAATTTCCTTCGGCTGGAACTGCAGCCATGATAGCTGAAGGCGGATTAAAAGATAAAATGGAAACTATAGAGACTGAGGGAGAGCTTGAGGAACTGGTCGGTCCGAAGCTTAAAATGACTCGTGCTATTGAGAAGAAAATAGATGAGGCCTTGATGTTCCTTATAGGAAGGGCGAGACGCGGCGACCTTGATGAGAATATAAAGGATATGATCAGAAAGATCATCGGGAAAGAAGATGATATGGCGGACAGGCGAAGAGCCAGAGAAGATTTTCTGAAAAGCGTGTATCTTTTTAATGCGGCCGTTGAAGGCGGAGAAAATTATATATTAGGATTTAATTCCATGGGCAACATTGGTCTTTCTGTCGAGCTTATCAACCGGCTTACAGCGAAAGACCTTGCCGAATACATGTTCCACGAGGTAAACGAGATAGGCATCGGTCACAGAGAACTTTACGGCAAGGGAGAGGCAAGGGGAACCTCGATCCAGGGAAGGATTTTCGGAAGAGCCAATACCCTCGGGAGACATTTAAGGAATCTTATTGATCAACAGGCAAGAGAAGTCGAGGCTCCGGCGGTGGAAATCGAGCTTGAGGAGGCAGCGCCGGAGGTTGAAAGAGCGCGTCCCGCTTATGAAGCGGCTGCAAAGATCGCCCCTGAAATTGTCGAAGTTATCATGAAGGAATCACCGACATTTGATATGGCGCCGGTCTCATTCAAAGGCGTTTCAAGAAACGCAAATTTCAGAAAGAGACTTTCAAAGATCGCTGAAAATATTCAGGCAGATAACTATATATTTGACCAGATGAGGCTCGAAGACGGCGAGTGGTTCAATGAATTAATATCTGAAGGTGGCAAACTTGATAAAATGGCAAGGAACTTTATCGATTCATTCCTTAAAGACAGGACTTCAAGGATGATGGTAAGACTTATAAAGATCGGGGAAGTTTCAAGGCGTCAGGAGCTGATAGATTTTATTAAAGGCATTGTTGCGTCTGACGAGAGGGTAGCGGATGTTGATGAAGTCATGGCAAGAGTCTTTGTGATCGATGAAAATATCGGTGTGAACGAACACTTGAATACCGTTATAGACCTGCTTACCGACATCGCTATAATGGAAAATGACAGATATGAAAAAGAAGATTACGGTGAAGGCGAAGAGGCGCCCGTAGACTTAAAACAGAATCTGGCTGATCTTTTAATGAGATCCGCGACGCTAAGGATATCTGATACGAATGAAGCGCTTGAGGCACTGACGATCAGAAATCTTGATGAGATATTACAGAAACTCTTTACCGGTGAAATTACCCTGGAAGTTAAGGGTATAGACTGGGAAACTATCCGCGAATGGGCGGACGCTCAAAACGAAGTCCTTATATCCTTATAATATGATGTTTCTATTGTCTGAACCGGTTTCTACCATTTCATGGGTTGAAACCGGTTCAAATATTTCTTGCGGTTGAAGCTGTTTCAAAGCACGAAGTGCTAGAAACAGCTTCATTAGCTTATTCAACCGGTTACTAAAATCATTTAGTTAGACTATAAAAAAGCCAGAATTATGCCTTGACGAGCACAATATTTATGTTATAATAAAGTCAGTTAACTAAATAAAAAGTGAGAAGAAGATATTTTAGCCTCCTAAAATCATGGAGAATTAATGCAAAAATACGGCAGAAAGGGGTATATTTATATTTGCACGCTGCTCATGGCGGCGTTCTTTATCTCTTCGGTAGTGCCTTACTATATTTACGGTAAGGGCGCATACCGGATAGGTGTAAATCTGTCCCCGGTAAGCAGAGTGAATCCCCTATTTTATGATGACCTTGACGATGAACTTATGTTAGGAGCATTTTTAAGGACCAAAGTAGAGGCGGATCCCGGTATTCTTTTTACGGATGATGTCTCCCAAAACAAGCGTACAAATCTGGGCACGAAAATCATTAAAGTACCGTTCGAAAGATCCGAACCGTTTGAAGTAAAAAGCTCTTCTGAAAGCAGCAATTCACTGAAAAATATCGTTATAGTACCGTGTGAAATTTCAGATGATCGCAGGAAGACCTTTAAGTACGCTTTTGTATTTTTATACGGAGACGATCGCGTAGAAATAAGCCTGCGTACCGAAAAAGAAAAAGATGTATATATACAAAACCTGCGAAAGGCCGGGGGGATCTCGGAGAAAGAAGCACAAAGACTGATATCAGAACTATCTCCCAAAAATTTTCCCTCCCTGTGGTTCTCGGAACTTTCCGATAAGAGCGTAAGAGATGTGATGAGTTTTTTGAAAGCGGCGGGGATGAAAAAGCTGAATGACAGGTTCCAGGAACTTATCGCATCCAACGGTTTATTCTTCAAAGAAAAATCCGATATTGCACTGGTGCAGGGAGCCATAAAAATAGATGACCAGAAAGACCAGACCAAGATAGCAGAAGCCATATTAAGCAGTATACTGGCCAGGAAGAATGTTCCGAAAATATCGATCAGTAAATTTCTTGCAGCTTTCAGTGATTTCAGAAAAAAGAAACAGGATTATAGCATCGATGAAGATAACCCTGAACTTATACCATATGTTCTGGATATCGAGCAAAGCCCCAATATTGCGTTGAACGAAGGCTATATGAAATTTCCAGATTCAGCTTACGGGAGAATTGTTGCTCCTGTGGTAAAAATGAAAGACTATGATAAATTGAGGGAACAGGTCGTATATGATTTTGTGGATGTTTTTAATAAAGTAGCTGAACATGAAATGAAACATCACAACGAATTAGTGCCGGAGGGGAAAAGAATAGTTTTCAGCCGGATGCCCGGCATTACTCTTAAAGATAAAGAAACAGGCATAGATATCTATAGGTTTAGAACGAAACATTTATCCGAAAACATCCTCCCATCGGTAATAGCAGATGATAAAGGTGTTATCTGGCTTAATTATAATTTTATGATACTTTTGATGAGGTTGTATGAGCTCGGCCTCCATACCTCACTAGGTGACATTACCACCAGCAATCGAAAGGAACCTATTGGAAATTTATATGAGTCAATAATGTATGCCATTGCGTTCCATGAGATACGGGGGCATTTCCATTTTACGGAGGAAGGCAATATTATTTTTAATCCTGATGAGAAGTGGGCGCAAGCCGAAAGAGGCAGGAGCATGGAGTATAACAACATGCTGGCAATAGGATTTTTATGGACAGTACCCATCATGGGAGAGACGCGTTATTTTCCGGACGTGATTGATGAACTGATCGAAGAATATCCTGAACTGGTCAGAAACCTGACCAGAGAAGAAAAGAAAAGATTTTCGACCGATCTTGCCAAATTCGGGCTTGTTCTTCAGAAAAAAGGTTTTTTCACATCTGAAAAATTATCACATGCGGATAAGGTAGAGACAACCGGCACAAAGGAAGAGATGGAGGAGATCGTCAAAAGGACCGTATATGGCCGGATGCTTCCTTCCATTGAAGGCAAAGACGGGACTTTATTTGTCCAGCCTTCAAATGTCTTTAAGGTTCTCCTCTCCAGTAATGAGCCTATGACCAAAGGAGAGATCCTCAAGAATAAGGCTTTAGAAGGCGCGGATGCCGGCAGGGTTTCCTGGGCTCTCTCGGTTCTTGAAGAACTTGGGGTCGTTAATGCAAGAAGAAAAGATTTGAGTACGGGAGAATTTTTACCGGGGCCACTTTATGAAGCAGTACCTCTAAGCGGAGAAGATGTTAGGAGGGTTTACGAAGCTTTATATGCGAATGATACTTCAGAAGAGAAAAATGGGCTCATTGATATCGATCTTAAAGGGCAGCTCATGCAATTAACTGAAGAGCTAAGGCCTCTTGAGTTCATGAATGCCATAGCTGATAAACTGGGCGAAGAGAAGGCCCGTGAAAAGACTGAAAAATTGACCATTGCTTTGGAAATGGATTGGGTGCCTGAAGGGCAGAGGGATTTTGCCAGAATGGCCATACAGGCCCTGCTAAAACTAAGAGGCAAGGGTGCCATTGATATAATCTGGAGGTCTCCCGAAGATAAAGCGAGAGACATTTCGCTTGCGGATAAGATAAGAAGCGGCGTTTCCGGAGAATCATATAAAAATGTTGTTGTTCTGGCAAGTAAAGACAATATAGATGAACTAAGCGAATTTAAGGATGCTTTTGTCGTCGGGGTCGATCCGGCTAAACTTGAAAGAAGAGATAATTGTTATATAAGATTTTTTGAAATGCTGGAGATGGCGGTAAGAATGGCCCGCGGGCAGAACCAGATCTCAGAACACCCCGGCATTAAACTCCAGCAAATAGACCAGCGAACCTTCATTTTCATCCCCCGAGCCGAACCCCTCAATCTAGACGACCTCCGAGAAATTTACAAACAGCAGATCGAAGCGCTCCTCGCCGCATAATTCCATTTCCACCCCCCGCATTGAAATTATTAGAATCTCATGAATTGCAAAAGATGTATCGTGAAGATGTTTATCCCGATGACGGCTCGCATGAGCCTGAAGAGTTGGTTGGGGAAGAATTTGTCTTTCGAGGAAAATATTTTCCAGGTGGCTTCAATTACAAGAAATATTCCAGCGAAGAAAGCAAAGTAGTCTATTGTAAGCTCGGCGAATTTTGTCTCAAAGACATAACAGACGAAGGAAAAACATATCATCATTAGCGCCGCAAAAATCAATATCCAAAATAGTTTCCACTTCATCTCCAAAATATATCATAAAAAACTGAATTTGCAAAAAATTTGAAAGTATTTAGCTGGTTTTCTTGTCTATATAGGTGCAGGGAGGAGAGACCCTTTATACATTGAATACATATAATCATATGTATAATTATATTGACAAATAAATTCTAACGGGGTATACTTGATATGAAAGATAAGCATACAGATTTTACATGGGACCCTTTGAAAGAAATGTTAAATCTCCGCAAACATGGGATAGATTTTGTTACTGCTGCCGAAGCATTTAAGGATCCCGACAGAAAATTATTTATAGATTCAAAACATAGCGGAATTGAGCCGAGATATTTTTGTGTTGGAAGGGTGAAAAATAGAATATTAACTGTAAGGTTTACATATAGGGCCGGGAAGATTAGAATAATTGGGGCAGGATATTGGAGAAAAGGAGCCAGATATTATGAAAAAGAGAAAAATTGATACAGATAAACCTATAGGCAAGATGAAGAGGATCGAAGATTTTCTTCCGCTTCCTGAAGATCTGGTTTTGCCTGAAAGGTCAATAAAGGTGACTATAAACTTGAGTGAATCCAGTGTTGATTTTTTTAAAAGATTGGCAAAAAAACATCACACTAAATATCAAAAACTTATTCGAAAATTGTTGGATAAATACGCACATCGTTATTCTCATTAATAGAAGGGAAAAATATGGAATACAGAAAGATCTCTAATACCGACATGGAAGTCACGACGATCACTTTAGGTACTTGGGTTTTTGGGGGTGATTGTTGGGGAGAGGTTGATGATGAGCAGTCAATGCGTGTTGTTGAAAAAGCCGTTGATTCCGGCATCAATATGATCGATACGGCTCCGATCTATGGCACAGGCCGCTCCGAAAGCGTTATCGGAAAAGCCCTGAAAAGAATTAAGAACAAAGTTTATATAGCCACAAAATGCGGGCTTAAACCGGAAGGAAGATCGATCCAGGTCGATCAAAGCGCTAAATTCATAAGGCAGGATCTGGAAGGTTCTCTTAAAAGGCTCGGGATCGATACGATCGATCTTTATCAGATACATTTTCCGGATGATAAGATACCTTTAGAGGAAACTTTATCCGAGATGATGAAATTTGTCGAAGAAGGCAAGATCAGATATATCGGCGTGTCTAATTTTGAAAAAGATCTTCTTCAAGAAGCTGTCAAAATAGCACCTATTGTCAGCAATCAAATGCATTATTCTCTTCTTCATAGAGATATCGAGGATGAAGTCATTCCTTTCTGCCGAGAAAAAGGAATATCCATTCTTGCGTATGGTTCGTTGGGAGGGGGCATTTTAACCGGCAAATACAAAGAACCCCCCAAAGTTTCAAAAAGAGACGTGAAGAGCTTTTATTACGATTATTACAGGGAACCTGCTTGGAGCAAAACGTGCGAGTTAGTTTCAACTCTTAAAGAGATCGCCGAGGGAAGAGGTGTCCCTACTTCTCAAGTCGCCGTGAACTGGGTGCTTAGTAAAGAGAATGTCGAGACCTGTCTTGTAGGCTGCCGGACGGAAGAGCAGCTTGCTAAGAATGTTTCGGCCATGGATTGGAAGCTTGCCGAAGAAGAGCTTGATAGGATCCAGAAAAAATACGATCAAGTATTTACTTAAATAGTGCCTGAAGTTATTATAGATGAGTAATAGCGGGCAGATTCCCTCACGGTTCTTTTTTGCGTATTAAAATCGACTTCAACAAGCCCGAACTTTTGTTTATATCCGTGAGCCCATTCAAAATTATCCATTAGCGACCAGTGGAGGTAGCCTATAACGGGAGAACCTTCATTTATCGCTTTAAGGAGCTGGGTCAGATGACCCTTGATAAAATTTTTCCGCATGTTATCGTCATCTACTGAAGTTCCGTTCTCTGTGATCATTATGGGCAGCCTGTAGCGGGAGAAACTCCTCACCACTTCGTAAAGTCCTCTCGGGTACATTTCCCAGCCCATATTGTTAATCTTGCCTATATTATGATGGCCGTAATCGCATATCTCGCCGATAGGATGTTTTTTGAACGGTTTTTCATGATGCACGAACTGCCTGAAGTAATAGTTGAGGCCTATAAAATCCAGAGCCTTGGAGGAAGGCAACTCTTTTCCTTTAACAAAGGGAAAGAGATCGGTTTTTCCTTTCAGAGCTGAATCTATAAAGCTATGATTGTAGAACATGTTCCTTAGATGAGTCACTACACGGTCCGATAGTGAATACTTCGAACAGGGATGGAATGCGGTAACGGCTTTCGCCACCCCTATTTTCGGCTTCATGATTGATGAAGAAGAGCGCGCCGCCTCATGCATGAGAGAATAAGCTTCAACATGAGCTTCAAGCATATTTTTAGCGGCAAGAAGCGCTGAATCAAAATTTTTCTCACAAGGCGGCCATTCGCCCTTAAAGTAAGAAAGGAATGCCGCTATATACGGCTCATTTATGGGTATCCAATATTGGACTTTTTCCCCGAGTTCTTTAACGGCTTTTATTGCAAAACGGGAGAATAGCCTGATAATATCCTTGTTCTGCCATCCGCCTTTATGAGAGAGCCAAGAGGGAAGGGTAAAATGATTCAGCGTAAGAATAGGTTCAATTTCCAAACTTTTCAGCTCATCAATAATAGCTTTGTAATGATCCCATTCGGATGCGTCCCATACGCCTTCTTCTTTTTCTAATCGGCTCCATTCAAGGCTAAGCCTGTGCGCGTTATGGCCAAGATCCTTTGCTATCCGGAAGTCTTCTTTGAATCTATTGTAGTGGTCACATGCTTTTCCGGAAGGTTCTGTGTTGCCGGCTTGCTCCCATTCCCACCAGTCATTTAAGGTGTTATCGCCCTCGACCTGGTGGGATGAAGTCGCCGCGCCCCATAGAAAATTATCGGGAAATTTATTTTTCATACGTTGTTATATTATACCCTGCTTTACTGAAGATGGACAGCGACTATTTAATTGTATCAAAGAGTACAGCATATTCCCGTACAGGGAGGATCCACACCGGGCGGAGGGGCCCTGGTAGGGGATATGCTGTACTCTTAGGCGCTATTTTTAGATATTAGCTACTACTATTTAAGAAAAATAAAAAAAATATTGATGAAAAATGAAAATAGGATTAAAATATAAAGGCGGGTGAGGGTAGGGGTTTCACCCGCCTTTTCCACACAAGTCTTGAAAAAGACCTGCGTTTTGGGGACTAGAATATTTTATCAAAACGGGGCTATATGTCAAGGGTAAATTGATTTGAAGAAACCTCGTTTTCCATGAAAGAATTTTCCGGTAAAAATTGTCTATATTTATAGGATCGCCGGTTGCAATTTAAATCTTATAAGCTTAAAAAGGAGCTACAATGATAATTTAGCGCACTGAAGCAAGTGGTATACTTGAAATAAACGGGAGGTGCGCTATGCAGTATATTGGAGTGGATAATCACAAGAAATTCAGTTATCTGGCGAT
>Ga0180432_10000285_pt1 | contig 80168 bp, 198 predicted proteins | sample SS_ome_10_FD_132414 | JGI IMG/M metagenome (GOLD analysis project Ga0180432, IMG submission 132414) | Hypersaline lake sediment archaeal communities from the Salton Sea, California, USA - SS_1_MS_2 metaG | ecosystem: Environmental > Aquatic > Non-marine Saline and Alkaline > Hypersaline >... | reverse complement strand
CATGTATACTTAAATCAAGAATAACTCCTACATCCTTAATCCTATGGGGATACATACCTAATCTTCTACTACTTAAGGTATATATCTTACCAAATTTATTTGATTTTAATTGCTCTTTGATATACTTTACAGCTGGGTTATGTCTTTCAATATGCCCAACTGCTAATACAACATTATTATTCTTAGCTAACTTAATAAGTTCTTCTCCATCCTTTGGATGTATTGTAATAGGTTTCTCTATTAAGACATGAATTCCTTTCTCTATACAATCCTTTGCTATCTCATAATGAGTGTCAGTTGGAGTTGCTATAACAACTGCATCTACTTCATCTAACATCTCCCTATAATCTCTATATTGAGGTACGGTATACTTACTACTTGGATTATAATCTGATACACATGTTAAGTATCCTAATTCATTCAATACCCTAGCATGGTTTTTACCCATCGATCCTACACCAATAACTCCTATTCTCATATTGCTCTAGTTACCTTCTTTAAATCATTCTTAGTAACACTTGGATGAACTGGTATAGATACAACTTTCTTACAAGCTTCTTCTGTATATTGAAGCTTACCATCTTTATATTTCTTTAGGTGGGGATAATAGTATAATGGATGAGGATAATATATTCCATATCCTATGTTATTCTTTTCCAATCGTCTTAATAATAATTTTCTATAATTAGTTTTGATAGTATATTGATGATATATATGCTTTGCATCTCTTAATACATAAGGTAATCCTACTCTAGTAAGATATTTATTATAATAAGATGCATTTTCTCTACGTCTCTTATTAAATTCGGGTAACTTCTTTAGTTGCTCTAATCCTATGGTGGCTGCAATGTCAGTCATACGATAGTTATAACCATTCTTCCAATGGATATACCCTCTTTTATTTATTTTACGTCCATGATTTATTATGCTCTTAGCTCTTTCATATATATCTTTATTATTTGTGGTTATTATACCACCTTCACCAGTGGTCATGTTTTTTGTTGGATAAAAAGAAAAACATTCTAAATCTCCAAATCCACCTATCTTCTTGCCTTTATACTCAGCTCCATGAGCTTGACATGCATCACATATAACCTTAAGATTGTAATCCTTAGCTATACGTAATATATTCTTCATATCAGCAGGTTGTCCAAATAGGTGTACTGGCATTATAGCCTTAGTTTTATTAGTTATTAATCTCTCTATCTTATCTGGGTTTATATTATAAGTCTTTATATTTATATCACAAAATACAGGTTTTGCACCACAATGTAAGATAGTATTAGCAGTTGCTATAAATGAAAACCCTGGTATTATAACCTCATTACCCTTTCTAATATTAAGACTCAATAAACCTGTATGTATAGCTGAGGTTCCTGAATTAGTGGCTATAGCATATTTAGTATTTGTGAAGTCAGCAAATTTCCTTTCAAATTCCTCTACTTTCTTTCCTGATGCTAAGTTGCCACTCTTTAATACTTCATCTACTGCATCCCTTTCTTCTTTTCCTATTAAAGGTTTGGCTATTTGTACCATTCTATATTTCCTTCTTTATCAACCTTAGCATACATCTTAGCTGGGTTACCAATTACTAATTCATAGTCATCTACATCTTTAGTAACCACTGATCCTGCTCCTACCATAGCATATTCTCCTATAGTTACACCAGCTATTATAGTTGAATTGGCTCCAATACTTGCTCCATCTTTAACTACAGTTTTCTTTAATTTTTCATCATTCCATATTTCAGCTCTAGGATATTTATCATTAGTGAAGCAGACATGTGGACCAATAAATACATTCTTACCTAATGTAACTCCTTTATATATACTTGCAAAATTTTGAATCTTACAATTATCTCCTATTTCAACTTCTGTTCCTATATAAGAACTTTTACCTATGATACAATTCTTTCCAATTTTAGATTTCTCTCTTACGTGAGCAAAATGCCATATTACTGTACCATCTCCTATATCAGAGGTTTGGACACAAGCTGATTTATGTGTAGTTATTCCATTATCCATCTTATAACCTCAAACGCTTCTGCATATTTCTTTCCTATTTGTAAACCCCTAGTTCTAGCTATTGATTTAATATATTCTTCCTTAAGATAATCTCTACCTTTATATATTTGGGATTTATAACAATTTATCATATCCATCTTCTTACTAATATTATCTTCTGTTAAAGAAAAATATAGATTATTATTACTTTTTAACATATTCCATATCTCTTCATATCCTAATATACTACAACTATTTTTAAATACCCTGATAGCTTCTATAGATACAGTTTGGTGATCTTGATGTAAATCATTTAATGATGGTATAAATACCATATCTGGTAATACTCTTTTTTTGATTTCTTCTATATTCTCTAAAACTTCTTGTCTATATGTAGGAAGTCTTTTGTTTGGTAATCTCCACATATAATTATGTTCCTTTGGAATATTTATGATACTATTTGCTTTATGGCATTCATTAATCAAGTCTTGTGAGCAATAATCTGCATATAATTCATCTCCACAATCAGCCATAGATATGTAATGTATTTCAGCTCCCTTATTTGATAACTTAGCTAATGTTCCTCCACATCCAAGCTCTACATCATCTGGATGAGGTGATATAACTAATATCGTCTTATTTTCCCATTTCATTTATCTTCTTCCACTCCTCATTAGGGGCTTTATCTCCCCAAGCTTGTTTACTCTTAAATTCTGTTATTTCCTTTATGTAGGCATTATCACCCATTTTTCCGTATAGATATATACCTGTTTTTGAATGAACCCAATCTTCTCCTCTTCGTTTTCTCTGTAGAGTTAACCATATATTTATAGCCCTTTCTATAGAGGTTTTCTTTTTAACTTGAAGACTATATATCAATTTCTTGCAGAAAGTTTTAAACCATTCTACTCTCTCTATATGGGGTGCACCTGAATAACCACAAGTTTTAACTAGGTTAATATTTATTCTATTATCCTGTTCCAACCAACTATCTATAGGTATACCTTTGGGGTTCTTTCTAGGTTTAGTTGGTTCAGTTTTTCTCTTATTAAATCTAATACAATTAATACTCTCATCTTCATCCATAGATTGTATGATATTTTCTATATCTATTTCTCTTAATAATAAAAAATCGTGTTCCCAAAATAGTACGTAGGGGGTTTTAATTGTATCTACTATATCAGAATATATATAAGATCTTCTCTTATATTTGACTGTTTCTGTATTTATCTCTATATTGGGGTTATACTTATCTCTTAATTTCCATAGATTATCATAGTATTCCATATACTTCTCATTAACTTCAGGCATATCATAGTTTATTATGTGTCTACAACCCTTCAATGGTAATTTCCCATATAGACTATCAAATGTTTCTTCTATAAGTTCAGTGCTTGGTGCATGAGTCCAATAATGAGTAAATGTTACTATAGTAACTTTATCCTTTAAATTCATAAGAAATCCTTATGTACAGATTTATCCTTCTGTAAAGTATTCTCTAATACATAATTTAGGGTATTATATTTACAATATTTAATGCATTTATTAATATCTATATCTTTAATGATATCTAACATCTTTTCACTATTCCATATATGCAAGATACTCACTTTCTTTAAATCAGCTATAGGATACATCTCTTCATTCTTTAAATGACAACACGCATATAATTTACCATCAGCTGATATTGATGTAGTAAAGTGTGCTCCATGACAATAATTATAATTTCTAGGATATCTTCTAGTCTTAAATGTATTATATAATTCTATATTAAATGTTTTTAACCAAGACAATTTTTTAGTTTTATCTAAATAATCAATTTCTATTTTATTACCATGAAATTGTTTTATTTGAAAATAATTGAATCCTTGTATCTGCAATTTCTTAACAGCTTCATGTATATCCTCTTCTTCCCTTTCTTTATCCCATAGAGATACTAAATAACTAGCTCCTATTATTATGGGTAAATCATTCTCTATTTTGATTGCACATAATGATTTTATAAAATTAATAACTCTCAAAAATTTATATTCATCTAATCCATGAGTTTCTTTATAGTGTTCTGGAGTTCCAGCATCTAAGGATATTCTTATCCATTTTAAATTTCTAATTAGTCTTTCTCTATCTATACCCTCTACGTATTGTCCACTAGTAACTAAACCCATACTAAATCCTAAAGAGTTACCTAATTCAACTATATCAACTACTCTGGGATGCAATAGAGGTTCTCCTCCACCTGTTATTTGTATGCCCTTTATTCCTAGTTCCTTCAAATCATAGAATAGATTTATAATAAACTTATAATCTAAAGTATCTTTATTCTTGAATCTAGTTACACATTTAGGGCATTTATTATTACATATATTAGTTAAATCCAAAGTTAATGTGATTGGTGCAATAGTCTTTCCTGTATCAATATATTGCTTTAATCTATCTCCATGATAAAGTATCTTATTATTATCAAATGCATCATTTATATTAGTCATATTCTTCTATACCCTTTAATAATCTATCTACACATGCTTTAGGGCTATATGTCTTCTGTATTTCCCATTTACCTTTCTTATTTGGGGTTCTATCCATAGACTCTAATACATCATCTATTTTAGACCAATCATCCAATAAACTTATATTCTCTAATTCAGGTATTCCAGCTACCGAGGAGGATATTACATTTAACTCCATCAACATAGCTTCCTTAATAGTATTGGGGATACCATCTGAATCTCCATCATCTGTTACTACACTAGGGTTTAAAAATATCCAACCTCTATCATAACACTTTCTTAATTCTTCGTCAGTTAACCATCCAACAAATTCAGCTCTTGGATTCATTTTTTGTAATTTATCTTTTAAGGGTCCATCACCAAATATTGTTAAATTATCTAAATGTATTATTCTCTCTAATCCTTTTTTAGGTATTAATCTACCTCCAGCTACTAATCTAGTTCCAGTAAGTTGCATGGTAGGTAATCTTCTAAATAAATCTACTCTACAACACATTGGTAGATATACTAACGGTTTCTTTATACCCCATTCTTCAAATTTATGTTTATGATAGAATGATTGGTATGTTACAAACTTACACTTCGGATGATTAGAAGCACGACACAAAGTCCTACCATTATCTCTAAAAATATCATTAGCATGGGGACTAACGCAAAAAGGAATGCCCAATCTTTTAAAATAGTCTCCCACTTGAGCGAAATGATAATGAGCAAAGTCCATCCAATCAACGTCATCACGAGTAGGATGATTGTCACGAAGAGTAAATACTCTAACATCATAACCTCTTCTCCTTAGTTCCTCTATCTCTAGAGTAAACCAATGTTCTACATCATTTATACCTCTAGCATTAAAATATCCTATATTCATTGAATTTCAACTTTATCCGTAATTATTTCCAATTTACTTGAGACTTTTCCTTCTTTTAAGAAAGCCCCAGTTTTTCCTACTTTACCAGGTCTATTACAAGATACTATTGTAAATAACCAATAATTACCATTTTCTCCTGTTATTCTACCTGTTATTATTTCATTAGAATGTTTTCTTTTAAATTTAAAAAAATCTCCTATTTTCATCTTATATTTTCCATAAAATCTTTAGAAGTTAAATCCCACCAATCCTTTGGGATTTTATCTTTACTGTTATTTATATAATTTTTAATATCATCATTATATTTAGCTACATGAAATAACCATTGAGGTCTATGATAATCAAATATAATTGTGCTATCAGGTAACTTACAATCATCAACTAATTCAGTAGATGGAAACATTCCTTTCCTAAAATGTCCTATTGGATTAAATTTATATTTATCTTCATATGTCCACCATTTCCAACCTTCATCAAAGATTAATCCTGTAAAGGCAAATTCGTTGGGATGTATATTATATTTAATCCATCTTTCACAAATTTCTGTTAATGGTACCCATCTCTTATTTATCTTATCTAATAAATTAGATTTAACAAATATCATTCCTGTACCAAATAGAGGTAATCCAGTTTCTCTATTCTCCCTATATTCTATAAAGGTATCTTTGGGATACTTCATGCCCATTGCATTATAGATTATTCTCCATAGTCTATGGGCAGTCTTATCATCAAATATCCTTCTGTTTTCGGGTTCTAATATCAAATCTAGATTATTGTCCTCGTATTGGTATATCAATTCATCAAGAGATGAAAGATGTTTAAGGAATAAGAAATCCAACTCCATTTTTACTAACCAAGGTTTGTTAGTCTTTACTTTAAAACAATTAAACATATATTTACATCTTGATTGCAGATGATTAATATCATTTCCATTATTGAAATAAAACTTAGTATTTAAGTTATCTGACATATATTGCCTAATCTCATCGTCTTTACCTCTATTGGTAACTATATGTATTATTGTGTCATCTGGTAATTTATCTTTTATTGTATCAGTAAATAGATATGCTTGTGTATTTAGATATTTATTCTTATCGAATGCTAATGAAATATCAAAACTCATAATTTCTCAATCATCTCCAATTCTTTTAATTTATTCATATCTTTATCTGTTAGGTTAAATTCTATATCTACTAAACTAATTAATCCTCTAGCATAAATTGGGAGTTCTAATCCGTAGTCCATAGTATATAGATAAAATGCTACCATTTCTAATGTTTTACCACAATCAAAAATAGGATTATCTTTATCTAAATCACTATATAATATATAACTTCCATCATCATCTCTATATAGATAACCTTTATGCCTTATTGTAGGTTTAGCATAGATTTTGTCCATTCTATCTGTTTTTTTAAACCCTCTTCTATAGGGGTTATATGATCACATATCAAGTAATGTGATTTTGTATGCATTACATCATACCTAATCATAGGTTCATATTTTATCCTAACAACTTTATTAGTTAGTTTAGATATAAGATGTATTATTTCATTCACAGAATATGCTTGTTGACTACCAAAATCATATGTTTCATCTATTAACCTATCATCTAATAGCATATTAATACCTCTACATAAATCATCTATATAAGTAAAGTCTCTAGTTTGGGTTCCATCTCCATATACAGTTATAGGTACATCTTTCAAGATATTGGTTATAAAGTTTCCTATAGCTAATCCCTTTCTTTGACCCGGTCCATATACAGTATATATTCTCAAAGCTCCAGCTTGGGTATCAACTAATAAGCCATTATTTCTATATGTATCTATAATATCTTCAGTTGCTACCTTAGTCATGGCATATAGAGATTTTGGGTGTATACCATTCCCTTCTTCTCCATGTACAGATGATGATGATGCAACTAATAACTTTTTAGGTTTCCAATTTTCTACACATTTATCTAGAATAATTTTAGTTCCTAATATATTATTTTTAACATAATCCTCAAATTCCTTTTGACTTTCTCTAACTCCAGCTCTTGCTGCTAAATGTATTACTGCATACACATCATCAAAGTCTGATAATTTATCCTTAGTTAAATCTATTTGAAAGAATACTGCATCCTTTATTTTCTTAAAACCATCCCAAGGATTTTTATCTATACCTATTATCTTATATTCATCTGATAACCATTTGGCTAGATTGCTACCTATGAAACCACTAACTCCAGTTATAATAACTTTTTTCTTAGACATATTAATCTAGATATCCTAATTCTTTCAATCTCTTTTCTATTCTATCAGTATCTTCTTTTGTTAATTTGTATTCTGGGATATTTTCTTCAACAATTATATGTAAGAATTTATCTTTATCAACATAAATACGTTTATTACCATTCTTCATACTAATACAATCTAAGTCATTATCTTCTAAATATTTGCATACATCATCAAATGTTATTTTCTTCATTATCTTCTACCTTTTCTAATTCAATGTCTAATATACCCCTATTATAGGATATCTTAGCTGTTTTTGGGTTAACAATACTAGGTAAATTTATCCCTTTCTTGGACCATTTACCTTCTGACATAATTTCTAAAACTACTTTAGTGTGCTGAGCTTCTACTTCAATGTCTTCTTCCTGTACATTCAATTCTAACGTAATATAGATGTAATCATCATCTTCAAATATATCTAGGAAATCATTAGAGTAATCTCTAGAAGTAGCATATCCTCCACTGAAATTCTTTCTCATCATTTCATCAAATATTCTGAAGATGCGATCAACATCATCAATGTTTGTCATAATTCCACTCTATATTAGATTTTTAATTTCTTCTGCTAATTCGATTACTTTTGATAGTTCAGCTTTTAAACAATTATGCTGACAAATCTTTGCTTTTTCTATAATTAAATCAACGTTTAGTTTTATCAATTTCTTATCTTTGTCAGTTAGAGCTTTTTTAACAGGGGCTTTCTTTTTCTTTGGCTTTTCTTCTATGGGTTGTTTTAAAACTGCACTAAGACCTAATCCATTAGGCTCATTCTCATCATATATAGAATCTCCTTTCTCTATCTCTTCTTCACTATATTCTTCTGGCATATTATATCTCCTTTAATTAAACATCTATAACATTATTCGTCTTCTTCTGTTTGTTTCTTACCTGTCCAGATAATCCAACCCTTATCATACCATTCTTCAGCGTTCTCTTCAAAACGAACTCTCTCATCATGGCTCATAAGGACTTCAGGTCTTTTTAATTGAACAAGTGCATCTATTTTATTTATCACATCTTCATTTTCATGAAAGATTGATTTAAGTATTAACATATACTTTTCTGCTCTATCCATTTTATTTCACGTCCTTCAACATGTCCTTCATTCTCATAACTATGCTCTTATATACCCAATCAGTGGATATCTGTTCCATAGTTTTGAATCTGTTTTTACATTTATTATTATTACATGTTCTATATCTTATAGTAAATTCTTTCTTATATATGGTTTTAGTCACTTTAGACTTTTCCCCACATTTGGGGCATCTCATACAAAGTCCTCCCTCCTATCTGATATTAGGTGATGATGTTTATATTTATCTAATATCTTTTCTGCAGCTTTACTTATATCATCTAATGAATCTTTATCATCTTCTGATGATATAACTACTGATACATATGGAGTGGCTATATGTATAGATTTTTCTTTTATCTTTTCTTCTCTCTTTTCTTCTTCGTCCTCATCTTCATCATCATCTTCATCATCGAACTCATCTTCTATATCAGGTATATTTTCATGTTCTATATCTCTCATATTATTTCCCAATCACGCTCTTTATAATATCTTCATCAAATTCTGATAGAATATTGTCTTCATCAAGAACAATTATAGGAACTTTATCTATTCCCAATTTTTTGAATTTCCTTTTCATAGAAAGAGTTTCTTTGTTTCCTCCTTCTTTGAGGTTTATCTCTTCATATTCTATCTTATTATCTACAAAATATTTCTTAGCTTCTTCACAGTGTTCACAATCTGGTATGGTATATATTTTTATCATAGATAACAATTCTCATCTTCACATGTACTTCTAAGAACTTGTCCTGCATCTCCTAAGCATCCATCTCTAAATATTGTAATACCCTTACAACCCATCTTCCAAGCTTTCATATATATATCAGCTACATCTTGTATGGTTGCATTATGAGGCAAGTTGATAGTCTTACTTACACCGTTGTCTATATAGGATTGCCATTTAGCTTGTACTCTTAGATGCCATTCAGGTGATACTTGATGTGCTGTTCTTAGATATTTAGAATCTCTTGACTCACTAACTTTACCTATAGTTAAGTGTCTAGTATAAGCCTTTGAAAACCAAGGTTCTATTCCTGATGAACATCCAGCTAATATGGATAAACTACCCGTTGGTGCTATAGATAGTGTAGCTACTGATTGAGGTGCATACTTCTTAGATTCTTGCATTATAGGTCCAATTATATCTATGATATCCAAGGCTTTTTGTGAATCATACATAATCCCCATCTTCATAAGCATATCTGCATAACCCATAATTCCTAAACCAACTCTTAAGTATTTACCTTGAGCTATATAACATTCATCTATAGGAAATTCACATATCTTATTCATAGCCATTAGAAACTTAGTTCCTATTCTAACTACATCCGAGAATCTTTTCTTATCAAATTCTTTATCCTTAGTTACAAAGTTAGCTAAATTTATGCTACCCAAACAACAACTCTCATAAGGTAAAAGAGGTACTTCACCACAAGGGTTTGTACTTCTTATTGGATATTTAGGATGATATGGATTATCCTCATTTATTCTATCGTAGAATAATAATCCTGGATCACCTGTTAACCATGCTGAATAAGTTATAATATTGAATAAATCTCTACAATTAAATTTACCCTTAATAACTCGCTTATCTAATCTACTTCTTAGAAATATCTTATCATCATCAGCAACTCCATTCATAAAATCATCTGTAGCCATCACTGATAGATTAAAATTATTCATAGAACCAGGTTTTAATTTCTCTTTAATGAAATCTAGAATCTCGGGATGATCTATATCCAAGACACCCATAGATGCTCCTCTTCTAAATCCACCTTGTTTAACGGCTTCTGTGATAGCATTATAAATCTTCAGGAATGACATTACACCCGAGGATGTTCCTCCATGAGCTAACGTTGCTCCCTTCTCTCTTAAATCACTAAAATTATATCCTACTCCACCTCCACTCTTAAATACAAGAGCACTCCTATGAAGTGTCGAGAATATACTTTCCATTGAATCTTCTATTGGTAATACAAAACAAGCTTTCACTTGATTGCTATAACCAGCATTTCTTATACAAGGTGAATTTGGTAGGAAATCTAAATTCTCCATTATAGTTAAAAATTCTTTTGCATCCTCATCTCCATTCATAACTGCAGATAATGTATTAGCAATTCTAGGAAATACATCCTTTGGTTCTTCTCCGTGACTGCAGTATCTTTGCTTTATCAGGCTTATTGCTTGATCACTTAATTTCATATAACCACCTATACTTTATTTCTATACAAACTTTCATCAATTACATTAATTGCTTTATCAATATCTATACCACCCACAAACTCTGAGATTTTCTCTATTTCTTCTCTTGGGTTAGTAAAGAAATTTCTATGACAAACACATAAATATTCTATATCAGGTCTAATAGATAATGCTTGTTTAGTGACATTATTTAATCTAGTTAGTACCTTAATCATCTGAAAATCTTTTATACTAGGTTTAAATTTATTATGTATCATCTTTTGTTGAGATTTAAATACTTCTTCTACATCTCTTTCAGTATATATTATTTTATATTTGTAATCTCCCTTTGGTAATAAAGGTAATCCGTATGATGTTATCTTTACTGCAATACCTCTATATTCATAAGGTTCAAATTTCTTATCTAATAGATGTTTGATGACTTTACCACCATATAATTCATAATATCCATTTGGATTATTCTTATCAGGTTTTCTAGTATTATCATATAGTATTGGGAAACCTCCTGCTTTAAGTATTTGCATAACTAAAGATGTACCAGATCTCTCTAAACCTGAGATTATGTAATTAGTATCCTCATCCATTTTTCATCTCTTCTCTTATCTTAGTTGCTGATATACTTTCTGTTTCTTTATCTAATTGTACTTGTCTGATACCCCAACCAACTTTTCTACCATATACCACTTCGGCTATATCAGGTATCACACAAACTACTATTTTACCTTTACTTGGATACATTACTGCTTCTGGATATTTTTCCTGTATAAAATTAAATCTTTCCATAACTGTATAAGGATCAGTTTCTTGAATAGGTGTATCTCTTAATGCAATTACAACATCCCTACCTTCTTCTAAAACTGTATCTATGAGTTTCTTATGACCGTTATGAAATGGTTGGTATCTTCCTATGAACATACTAGCTGTCATAATTTCCTTTCCATAATAAATTAACACATTCTTCTAGATTATATTTATCAGTTTCTACAATAAAGTCTGGATTATCAGACTCCTCATATGGAGCATCTATACCAGTAAATCCCTTTATTTCTCCTGACAATGCTTTCTTATATAAACCTTTAACATCTCTAGAGATACATTCATCTATAGAGCATTTAACATAAACTTCATAGAATTCATCCACAACTTCTTTACCCTTTTCTCTTGTTATCTTATAGGGACTAACAAAGGAACATAATACTGCAATTCCATTGTCATTTAATATCTTTGAAAACATTATTATGTATTCTAAATGTTTTAGTCTCCCTTCCTTCGAGAAATCTTTGTTATTAACAAATTCTCTAACAGTATCTCCATCTAACAGAACAACTTTATTTCCATTAGACTCCATTTTTTCTTTTAGTTTCTTGGCTATTGTAGTTTTACCTGATGAAGGTAATCCAGTAAACCATAATGTAAATCCCTTTTTCATTTTATTTTCCTACTTTAAATAATCTTGCAAACAAATAATCAAAACCAAAATATTCTATGGTATTTATTATATTCCAGCCTATACTTGTTCCTACAGCAAAAGGTATATTATTAGTAATAATCCACATAAATAATATTTGTGTTGTTATAACTAAAGCTCTATATGCTATGGACTTCTTAACTAATAAACCTAATTTTACTTTTCTTAGTTTCATAGATTCTTTATAAATCTCCTATATTCAGGAGACATTGCCTTGATTTCTTTAAAACCTAGTTTCTCATATAATCTGATTAAACCAGTTCTTTTCTTATATACAGCAACATAAACTTTTGTACAATCAAAAGCTTCACATAGTTTTATTCTCTTTAATACTAACTCTCTACAGACTCCCTCTCCTTTAAATTCTGGGTGTCTAATAAGTCCTACTAACTTACCAACTCTCTCCTCACCTTCTTTATCTATTTGCACTGATGCATAAGCCATAGGAAATCTATCCTCACTTGTAGCTCTCAATGTAAAGGTATAATTAGTTGGTCCTATTGTATATTTCATTTTCCTAATAATATTATTAACATAGCCATAACAATTTTATCTATAATCCATAAAGCTATTAATATCCACAATTTTTTATCAACTGAATCTATATCTTCTTGTAAATCGTCAACATCTTCAGCGATGTTATTTAAGTCTCCATTAGTATCCGTATCCATAACCGTAACCCCATCCTGTCATCTCAGGTTCTCCACTAGCTAAAAAGGTTATAAGTAATAAAGTGATTATTGTAATTGTTATTGCTATTATTTGTCTCTTAGTAATTTTTACCATGTTTATATGGTCTCCCTTCATTTATCTTCATCTTTCTTTTGATTTCTTTTTCAATATCCAATTCAAGATAACCACATAAATCTCCTAATCTTATATAGCTATCAGCTATCTCTTCTTTGAAATTCTCTGTATCACCGTGTCTATCGGCTTCACAAGCTTCAGCTAATTCTGTAACTATAAGCATAAGACATTCTGATATATTTCTATTATCATCCCAGAAACCTTTGTCTTTAGCTATCTTATGACTCTTTTTTGATAATTCATTTATTTCCATGTTTCTTTCTGTAATTCTTCTTTAACATTAGGATACCATTCTAATAGTAATTCTACTATATTACTCATTCTATCTTGATTATCAATATCCTTTTTATATTCATATTCACTTTGTATTAATTCCAATTCATGTATAGCTCTTAGTATATGTCTCTCAATTTCTAATTCGTCCATATATTTCCTCCTTTGTCCCACCAAGTATGATTACACTTTTTACATTTCTTCATTTGTATTTCCTTTAATTCCCATTTACCATTAGCCCTTTGTTTCCATACTCTTTTAAATTTATTAATGTTTTCTATTTCTATAGAATTACATTTAGGGCATTTCTTTTTTAATGTGAACCAATCAAATTTCTTTTTCCTTTTAGTTCTTTCTGGCATTATTTCTTCTTAAATTTACCAAGATATGCTAAGATACCCCAAGCTACATCTAAGACTACAGTAGCTATTAGTATATTATAATCAACTGATATGTCTCCACTAAGAAGACAAATTAAACCATATATTAAGGTAATCATTCTTTACTTTCCTCATTTATTTTTTCCTTAAAAAATCCACAATTCTCACATGATATTAAATATCCAACTATATAATTATCACATATATAGAAGAAATTTCTTATATATTTGTAACCACATTTTGGACATATTGATCCAACAACATCCAATTCGTATCTAACTGATCTTTCTTCTATACTCAAAGGAATCTACCACCAAATAATCCTCCACTACCCATTTTCATTCTTGAATAGAAATATGATCCTACTACTAAACCAAAGACTATTGCAAGTACTTCCCACATTCTAAGTACTTGTATTGGTGTTAAAGGTATCTTAATTAATATAACAGCAGTTAATAAAAAAAATCCAATTACAACCCAAAAAGTTAGAATTCCTCTTACTGTACCTTTAGGCCAACCAAAAGGTTCATATTCTGGACCAGTTTCTTTAGTTTCTAATTCAATTGATTTTTGAAATATTGGGCATATTCCAGTTCCAATATTTAAATTTCTATTTATAGTTTTATCAGGTAAATTCTTAGCAATAGTTGCAGTTTTTTCTAAAGTTTTAATTCTCTGTTTTTGTTTATTTTCTCTTATTTTATCTAACCTTTCTATATCTTGGAGTAATTCCTCTTTTCTAGCTTTTCTTTTAGCCTTTACTCTATCAAATAATGGCATTTATTTTTCATATATATTACATTAGAGAGTTGACGAGAGTTTAAGCCCTCGTCATTTTTGCTCCACATTTTGGACAAGATTTTGTATTACAAGGTTCAGCCCATGTATGAGCCATAGTGTAACCACATGATGGGCATTTACAATTTCCACCTGGTCCACTACCAGGTTTATCCCCTTGAGGATTTCTATTTCCTCCTCTACCTGGAGCTACAAACCTTCTTTGTCCTCTTCTTGGTCTCATTCTATATCACTCCTATTATCTTTGATATTAAATTTTCTTAACATTAGTTGCTTTTGGACCTTTATCGGTATCTTCTGTTGTATATTCAACCTGATCATCATCATTTAGAAATATATTATCTTCTATATCATTTTTATGAACAAAGATATCTTTTCCGTCTTCACCAACTATAAATCCGAAGCCTTTACGAGAGTTAAACCATTTTACTTTTCCTTTCATAATTATTACCTTCTTTTGTTATTACATCTTACAAACATATTTACACACTTCTTAGTATCTTAAAGGCTTCTTTTAAAACTTTTAAAACATTAATGTTGCATGGTAAACTTCTATATTCAAACCCATGTATCTTAGGTTCCCATTCACCTTTTATTCTTTGGGATTCTAGGATTTCGTTCTCAAATAATTCATCCATCTTCTCAACTATTTTCTCTATTGGTAAATCTATTACCTTACCAGTCTTTGAGTCTCTTGATGAAAAATGTACATGCATTCCTGATGTTAATTTATAACATGTTTCTCCTTCTGGAAATATACCTAAATGATGAGATTCTACTTTCTTATCTTTAGAGTAAATATTCTGAGTTAAATCCTCAAAACTATATATTTTATATCTCTCAGCTATATCATCTATCCAAGACTTATCTCCATAAGCGAATGACCAATCATGTAATTCCATATCAAATTTATTGGCTCTTAGTTTGTATTGCCATTCTTCTTGAGCTAATGTAGTCAATACTGGATAAAGTCTATCACTAGGTAAACTTCTTATCTCTACTAAGAAACCCATTTCATCATATGGAAAGCCATATAATTTAGGTTCCTTAAGTGTATCTGTCTTTATATCATTTAAGAACAGTTCTTTTTCTATTCCTATTTCTCTAATTTCGTTCATTATAATCGATATTTATTCAATAAACTTCCAGCAAATTTTTGAAGATAATAATGTTTATCACAAAATCTATGATGGTGATTTATTCTCTTTCCACAAATTAGACATCTTCCATTGTAGTTTTTTCTTTCTTCCATTTTTGATATTCCTCATTATTCTTCTCAAATTTCTCGTACATATCTAATACGAATTTCTTTAAAGTCAAATGACTTATATCCTTTGGCATATCCACTTTCCTATTTATCCATATAGGAACTTTTCTTAATTCTTCTAAATCTGATCCAGCGTAGTGTCCTCCACCACCACCTTCTCCTAAATCTTCTCCGTGGTCACCAAAGATTATTATTACTTCCTTGTTATCACAAATATTCTTAAGACCTCTTAATCTACTAGTAAAATCATCTATACCTAATTTATACCAAGCGTGATTCTCTTCTATTGTTTGTCTCTTCATTAATCTATCACAATTAACTACACATGGTAATTCCTTTGGTCCATAACAATCTATACCCCAAGGTCCATGTGTTAACCAACAATGATAAAATACAAAATCCCACCAATCATCAGTTACTGCTGACCATTTTCTTCCGACGTACTCAAGCACATCATCATCGTTATTAGATACAGCGTTCCAATTAATAGGTGGTAAAAAAGTAAACTTGTCCCTTCTAGAAGGAGGTCTCCACTTGGGTCCATTGCCAATAAGCCTACTAATAGTGACACTTCTATCAAAATGGTCAAATAGAACATCTTCACAGGCTTCCTTGGGAAGCTCTTTGGTAAATGCATTTATTAAACCTTGTCCTGTCATTCCAGTTACAGATGGGGGTTGCCCCGTAAATACACTTGCTAATACAGGTGCAGTAAATGTTTCTACCGCATCAAAGCTACTCCATGTCTCTTCAGGAAATATTCCTTTGAGATATTTGGTAGCAAAATCAAATCTTAAACTATCTGCTAATATTAATATCATTCTAAATCTCTTATAGATGTTGTTAACTCTTTCATACGTTTATGTTGCTCTCTCAATTTTTTATTTTGTTGTTTTATTTTTTTATCGAATTTATCGAAGTTCTTATTTTGGTTATTCATATATTCAATTGCATGTTCCGTACAAAAACTATAACCACAACATATTACGTCTGCATTGTTATCTACATCTTCACTTAAACATTTTATACATTTCATTTCTCTTCCTCTATCCACTCGTTATCGTCATCAGTTACATACTCATCAAAATGTGAGTTTAAATAATGTTGTTTATATAATTGAAATAACACACAATTATCTTCTCCAACACATTCAAAGGCTTGAATTAAGCCTCCACCCTTTATTGTATTTGTCTTTATACTTAAGACACATTGATAACCATCCTCACATTTATTCTTAAAGTTACATTCATTTATCATAATACTACATACCCTATCTTAACTAATATCAACCATATAAAACTCATTACTATTAATGTTAATAGATATATAGTGTATCTCCAGAATTTATATATTCTATTCTTTGAGTATGTTAGACTTTTACCTTTACTTATATCCTTACTTCTAAAGTGGCTCCATAAAGGTAACTTCTCTTTATTTCTTATATATTTCATTTCTAATAGACTATAGTTAAATTGCACCATAGCTATAGTAGTTATTGGTATATACATATATACATATCCTAACAATATACATATTATTGCTATTGGCATTAATGTTAAAAACGTATAGAACCCACCAGCTAGACTAATAAGTTTTTTACTCTTAACATCTCCATAATATCTCATATAGAAAGTTTTATTTTTGAAATCTGGGTATATCTTTATATCCGTAGCTCCTTGTCTATATGCTTCTAGACTATGCATATATTCATGATAACAAAAACTATCAAACCATTGCCATATGAGTACTAATAATATTATTATAATTGATAATATAAGAAACATTATATCCTCCTATCTTTGACCGCATCCGCCTTTACCTAATACAACATCCTCATTAGTTGTTATTCCAGCATCTATATCCATTATCCAAGTTTCATCGCTATTACACTTTGGGCATGTGATTCCAAATAAATCTGATACTTCTTCTATTTCAATGTTGTATTCCTTCTCACACTTATCACACAATATTTTAGCCTTTATCATTTATTCATCAACTCTAATTGTTCTATGTGTTTTTCTATTATACCCATATGCTCGACTAATAATTTTCTATGTTTTTGATTATGTCTTATTAAATATATAATTAGTGGTATAGATATAATGTGTAATAGTGTGGATACCACTAATAAATATTGTTCAATCATGGGTATTTATTTTTATATACTTCACATCTCCACCACATAATGGACATTTTATATCAAATGGTGGGATATCTTCATTGAATGTTATTTTAAATTCAGTATTACATTCTTTACATACAGCCTCTACAAATTTCATTTATTATCCCCAGATAATACGTCAGCAACTATTTTATCCCAGTGTTTGCTTATTATATCCCATGAGCAATTCTTTTCAGTCCATTTTCTAGCATTATTCCCGTGTTCTTTAATTAAGTCCCTATTATAGTAATATTTATTTAAGACTTTAGCCATATCATCAGTATCTACTAAAGATCTCCTGACTGCAGCTACGTCCATTTTTTGCCATAATAAATCCTTAATTTCTACTAAAGAGCCTCTTGGTCCAGGTTTTCCATCTATTATGAGTTCTTTAGATGTTGTATAATCACAACCTAATGATGGTAATCCACAAGCAAATCCTTCTATGTGGCATAAACCAAAACCTTCTCCACCAGTACAATTAGTATTGATATCCCACATATTGTATACTTTAGCAACTTGCTCTCTAGGCATACCAACTCTTTGGGGTCTCAACATTTTATTTGTTATACCATATAAACCTGAAAAGTATTCTATTGGCCATCCAAACTGATCGTTCCAATCCATTTGCATATGTAGTAAGACATCATCTTTATCTTTGGCAAACTTAGCAAAACCTTCCATTGTTCTAACAGGTTGTTTTCTAGGTTGATTTCTATTGAAGTTACCTACGATAAATTTATCTTTTAACTCTTTAGGTTTATTTTCATTCTTAAATATCTCTGTATCCACACCATGCCATACTCTAGGTACATCCATCTTATAAAATTTCTTGAATATGTTCTTACCATAATCTGACATAGCTACAACTTGATCAGCCATTTTATAAATGAATCCCCATTGTTGCATTGGAGGGTCACCATCTTGAGGAGCATACTGAATCCATTTGGCATCTCTAGGATATTTCTCTTGATATTTAGCTATCTCTCCCTCTAACTGTCTTCTTAGAGCTTCCTTTCCAACAAATTTCTTTGATGGTAAATCCACAATCTGTAGGTTTATATTACTCTTCATCATAACATTAGGTACATGTTGTACCATTTGTATATCATTTACTGTTAGTAATATATCTGGTTCTAATTCATCCATTAATCTTGGTAATGATTTTGTACCAAAATCCCACTTATTTTTTCCTCTAGGATAATTAGCGTGTTGTACTACAGTTTTTTGTTTACCTTGTAAATTAATTTTTATCCTTTGATCTTGAACAGACTGTAATCCTAATACATGTACTTCATATTTATCGGCTAGAGACCAGGATACACCCATTAAATCTGTAGCAAATCCTGTAGGACCTTGTAAACTGTCTCCTACTAGTAATATCTTCTCTTGACTCATACTTCACTTATCTCCTTAAAATAATCTAAGTAAGACTTAGCCATATTTTCCCATGAATATGGTGTTGGGTCGGGCACTTTACTTAAATCCTTATCTCTTAGTGTTTTAAATACATCTCTAACAAATTTTGTTTTTTCTGGTTTTCCAGTTTCTACATTTCCTAAACTAGCTGCAAATCCGTAATGAGGTGAATCCTTAACTATTAATTTTCTTCTAGAACCTATCATATCCATAGCTATTCCAGAATTGGATCCTGGAGATTCAAATTTATTCCAAGCAAATAATAAATCACACGCTTGCATCTTTTCATTCAAAGTCTCTTCACTAACAAAATCTGAATCCATTCTAAATTGTTTTTCTTTGCCACTCTTTTTTACATAATTCTGAATTTCTTCTTCAAATCCAAAATCACCACCTTTCCAAAATGATGTAGCAAAATAAAGGAATTCATCATCTTTTAGATTTTTTAATAGTTCTGGTATAATCTCAGGTAATTGTTTTCCAGTGCCTGCTATAAATCCCATTGTCCCTACTATTTTCTTATCAGTTGGTAATCCATATTTCTTCCTTAATTCAATCTTATCCTTATCAGGAAATACTAAAGCTGGATGAGGTATTACCTTATAACTCCAAGGCTCTTCCATCTTCTCTATTTGATTCTTACTATGTATTACTACACCATCTAATAGAGCATAAAATTGTTGTAGATATCCCATATGATGTGCTGTTATAATTATAGGTTGTGGGTATTTATTTATGATTTTCTGCAAGTTTTGTGGTGGCATCAAACCAGGTTCATATTGTATACTTATTACATTTGGAGAATTTCTAATTCTCTCTACAAATTGTTTTGATTCTACCCCCTCTATCTCATTCAGATATCTATTTAACCTTTCTGAATAAGTCGCTATACCACAGCGTTGTCCTAGAGAGGTACTCTGTATTGCTATTTTGTAATCACTCATGTTTTATTCTTTTTATCTTTATTCTTAACATCTTTACTTAAATTTTCATAACAACAGAAACATATCGGAACTCCTCTTTTTATTAAGTTCTTAGTGCTTTTCTCTTTAATACTATTACTTCTCACAAATCTTTCTCTTGGAAAGTATCTAGATGATGTCCATATAAAAAATGGACCAGGGTCTCTATCACAATTATAGCATCTTCTTATTCCTATAAAGCATTCCTCCTTTACCTTTGATTTTTACGAAATACTATTGTTGCTGATGGGAATCCTATTTCTTCAAATTCCTTTATAGCTCCAACAATCCTTTCTTCAAATGAGTTACCAAATGGTGCTTTGTGTCTCATTTTACCTTTCTTGTCTCTCCAAACCATTTGAACTACCCTAGATGACAATATATATATCTTTGGTTTATATTCTTCACAGATAATCTTAGCAAAAGCTTCTCTACCAGGTCCACCTTTACCATCATCCATTCTATCATATACCAAGCATATATATGCATTACCGGGTTGTATCTCTTTTAAGTCTTCTGATTTATCTGGAAACAATATTTTACCTGATGGTAATTTTGATACTAATTTCTTAGAACCATCATCTTGACGTTTCCATCCAAATACTACAGACATTATATCTTTGAAGAGAGGGTTTTGGTTTTGCTTATCTATAATCTCCTTCTCGAAAGCTTCTGCTCTCTTACCTGAAACACTCTTTAATTTTTTTGCATCATCTATAGTAAGAATTTTGCTTTCAGTTATTTTTTCGGAAGATCCTTCGTCTGACATATTTTACCTCCTTTATTTAACATTTTCATCATTTTTTCATCCATTATTTCTTTTTCTAAATCCTTTGGTTTCATATCAAATAACTCATAAATCTTACCCCAAAGATTTCCTCTGAGATAATACTCATAATCTATCTGATATTCACTAGGTAAACCTTTATCTATATCGAAAGCTATTTCTATACGCTTTCTTCTAATTTTTCTAATACCTACAGTTTCATCAGTTACTATAGGTAATATCATATACTTTTCACCTCTATTAACTGAAAAACCATATTCATGCATAGCTTTAACTAAGGCTTTAATATGATAGGGAAATCCTCCTATAGTTCCATCCTTTAGTGTTCTACCATATTCATTAATCTCTTTATTTAAAGGTTTTATTAAACCCAATTTTGTACTATCTAATTTGAGTAAGTCTATTACCCTTCTTTTAAGTTTATATTTTAAGACTGGAATTGATGCACCTTTCATTTTTAATTTAATTAATTCTATTTCTATATCAGCTAATTCTTCTGGAGTTTCACTTCTCATAAAGTTCATACCCGTTACATCCCAAGTATCAACTTCATTTATATCTCCATCTTCTGGAACTAATACATTTCTAGCTGGACTATGTATATAGGCATTTGGATAATAACCCTTAACATCTAATTCAGGTAATATCTTAGAACCAGCACTATAATCCTTTATTATGTCATTAAGATATCCTAACATAGAATCTTGATATTTTTTATTAACGTTAACGAAACAACTATCTGTATGTACATATACCCAAGGTTGATTTATTATATCACAAGCTTCTTTTATTGTATTTATTAAATCTCTTACTATTGCAGTAATAGCATCAGCTACCTCGTAATCTCTCATTCTACTATTAGCCCAACCAAATATACCATGACTAAATGCAGCAGCTTGTGTCTTCAATGCAAAGTCTATTTTTTTGTACCGTTTCCAACTAGCTGAATTTTTCTTAAGAGTTTTAAGCTTTTCTTTAATCTTTTTCCTATCATTCATAATCTCCTTTAAAGTTTCTATAAATACGCTCTTCTTATCATTAAATCTTATCTCTTTATTTTCACCAGCTTTATTAATGTACTTTAATATATGTATCCCTTCATCATCCTTTGTTTCTGGTGATACATTCTTGGATATAACAGCAAAGGGATAAGCATGAACCAAATCTGTTACCAATAAACCTTTATATATATCAGGTCTTGCATCAGGTTCAGCTGCATCATATTTAACTTCTTTTCCTTTATCAGAAAAATCTCTGCTAGGTAAGATAACATTCTCTCTGTGATAAGCTCTAAGTAAAGCTATATCATTAACTACTGCGGTAATTAATGTTTCCTCTAATAAACAATGTAATGACCAAGATAATATTAAATGAGCTTCAATTCCTCCTAACATATTATCTATAATTTCAGGTATAATTACATCTCTTACGTTATACTCTAATAATTCTTCAGGAGATAAATCTTTTATATGTTTTGCTCCTATATGCATCTTATCAATACCAGCCATTTGTATTCCTACATTACCTAGATTCCACTTACCTCTTATCTCTCTAGCGTGCATCTTCTTAGATACTGTAAGCATATCTATTGGAGCAGTGTGGTGATTTATTATAGGATCAAATTTCTTATCACCTAAAACTATAACTCCCCTCTCTTCTTTTAAATAACCTTTATCCAATAATGTATCTATTACTTTCTTGGATATCTCTTTATTAAATGTATCTTCTATCTTAACTATTTCCTCTATATAGTCCTCTTTACTGAAATATTTACCAGTTCTAGGGTAATTAAGATACCTATTAACCATTATTGTTAAATCTTCGACTGCTTCAACATCGAACTTAACATTCCAACCCGTTACTATGTCAAAATCTTCTAATTGCTCTAATATATTTAAACCTAGCTCAAATGGAAACTCTGTTTCATTTAAACTCTCATAATATAAATCTCCACTTGGATTATTTATTGAATAAGCTATAATATCGTCATTAATAGGATGATTAGTCTCAACATCTAAGATAGCTATTTTGGGTTGTATGGGACTCTTAGGTTTAAAATAATCATACATGTCAATTAGGAATCTCCTAACAAATAATATGTCAGCTTCATATGGCATAGGAAAGCCTTTTTTCCTTCTTAGCTCTCTAAATGTTTTAACCCTACTTGGATGCATACCTTTGAATACAAGTTTTTCACACTCATCTCCAAGATATGATTTGTATTTTCCTCCTTTCTTCTTTATATAACAATAAGGTTTAAAGTTCTGTATCTTTAATTGTACCTTACCACTATTACTACCTCTTCCATTGAGGTATATCATAGGACTGTCACATCCTTTATTGAATTCATAAAAACCTGAGTATATCTGAAAAGTTTTTTCTTTTATATCTTTAATTACATCATTTGATACACCTGAATTATATTGTAACTCATCATCATTAATGTATATTAGTGAATCTTTATCGAATGAGTCTTTTATTAATTCGGATACTGGTTTTAATATCATATCTTATTCCTAATTATTTTATTTATTTTATTTCCTATTAATTTGAATTTACTATCATACTCCTCCGGTTTTTTAAAGTAATCTCTTGTATTAATGGTACAATCGTCAATATAGATGTGTGCCTTTGGTTTATTCATTATTAATTCATTATATAATACATTAAAGGATTTGAGCATCTCTATAGTTTCTTTTTTTATTCTATCTGACCTTGCTGTATAGAGTATTATATAATCACCTTTTTTATATTTGGAGTTTACATATTTTATTCTACTCTTTATAGGTTTAGCCTCCAGTTCTGTAATCATTTTAACTAATGTATCATCTATATCAAAACAATAAATCATATTTCCATTATCTATTATTTTGTTTATATCTTTCTGATTCATAATTCTTCAACCATAACACAATCATTAAATTCATTAAAAGTCATATCTTCAGGATTTCCATAGTTATTTTTAACATATTGATATTTAGATGATTTAACTTTAATAAAGCAATCTTTGAATTGCACTTCAACTTCTTCTATAATGTCTTTAGCTTGTCCATGTATTTGACACTGAAAATTACCATTTACTCCTAAATTAGTATCCATTTGATTTATGTGACAATCAATCAATTCACCAAATTGAGAGGGTATACTCTTTATTGCTCCTAAACCTCCATTCATATAATCTTCTAATTTATCTTGAGTTTCCATATCATCAACAATTGCATCAAATTCTATTTCCTTCATACCAGGTACTGTGGTTGGTTGTCCTAATACAGAATACATAGTAATGTTATTATGATTAATTGATACATTTGTTACAATTATACCTTTCATTGATAATAATCCTTTCCATATTTTTCTTCGTATTCATCATCTTTTTTCTTCTTTGCAAGTTTCTTCTCTATAGTTTCTTTTAGAGATTCTGTGAATACTTGCTGTCCATCTGTTGTCTTAAATAGATTCCTAAATGGAGCATTCTTATATGTTTTATATAATTTAACTGATTTCCATATGAAATTAAGATGTATTAAGTATATCCTTATTAATACTATCCCACCTATTATAATTCCTCCATATAATAGATAGTCCATTAGAAATCATCCTCATCAGGAAACATACCATCTGTATGTATTATAGATCCTGCAGTATTTAAACTACATTCTTCACAGTATGTATCTTCCCAATCCTCTAGTTCTTTACCACATATTTCACATTTCATAATTGATCATCTCCTAAACCACCTAAATCATCTACACACTCTTCACAAAGTATATTATACATTGTGAGCATAAGATTTGTATGAGCAAGTGGTTTTTTATTTTCTTTAATTGGTTTACCGCACTTTTGACAATGTATATGATATCCAAATTTATTTTCTTTAGTGTAAGATCCGGGATCATCGTGATTTATAACTGCATTTTTCCTATATTCTTTCGTCATATTATTCCAACTTCCTTTAAAGCGTTATTATTATCTCTTCTAAATTCACAATTTTCTACGTTACAAAATCCTAATTCTCTTAATGTACTGCAAGATGGTGGGACATATCCTCTTCCATCTATATGTTGTATCTGTTTCATGGTGTAATATTCGTTGAAATCCTGCCAACCAAATGTTTCTATCTCAGATAGTATTTCTTCTGGAGAATATCCTTCATCTAATCTTAATATAACATATGTGAATCTTATCATATGTCTTGGTTCACTATCTAATCTTATTAGTGATTCTATACAAGGGTAATCATGGAATTGTCTATCTCCATTACTTTTAACATTATAATTATTTACAGGCTCTTCGTATTCGTAAATCTCATCTAAATCAAATTCTTTTCCTATATTGTGTGCTAATACCTTACATAGCCCACCCTTTATGTTATAGGTTCCAGGTATCCTCATTAGTCTCCTTACATCACCGAATATCTGTTCATCAACTGTATTAAGAGACAAAAGATTCTTAAAGTGTCTTTGACATACCCTTAGTTGTTTTCTAGTATAAACTTTAGGATCAGTTATAACTAATACATGAAAACCTTTTCTACCACTAAATGTTAAATATGCACCATAATTCTCTCTGACAAAATAATTATATAATCTCTTGGCATCGTCCCAAGCTTTCCTTAAATCATCAGAATCAAAATCAAATGGCATAAATAATAAGTGAGGATGATTATCTTTATATGTACTAATAGATAGAGCAATATTATCTACACTTAAATGCTCTTCTATAACCTTAATTATATCCTTTCTTGATTTAACTACTTCTTGTTCGTAATATCCAATATATCTATATCCAAATGGAATATCAAGAAAGTCTCTCATTTTCATAATTCCTAATTTTTTCTATATATTGTGTGAATAAATATCTAGCATCATTTTCACTTTCACAAGTATCTAATACCAATAATGGGTTTCCATAGATACCTTCCTCTATTATTTCTCCATTAGCTTCTAGATATTTCTTTATCTTCTCTAATTCCTTTATATCTCTTGTTTCTATTAACACATCATATAGATATGTAGTCTTCCCGATACTTAATATGAAATTATTTATCCTTTTTCCTTTTATTTTTATTGCTTTGTTCATCAATTATCCTCTCTAATTCTTCTAATCCTGGACTCTTTATATTAAGCTTATCTTTAATTTCAAATATGTCTCCTTGTATATCCCATAATTCCTCTTTGATATTTTCTAATGTTTCTCTAAGGTTATCCACTCTACAACAACAGAATTTATGTCCTTTTAGTTTAGCTAGTATATAATGTTTCCAACATAAATAAGACCAACTACCTTGAAATTTAGGATATTTATAATTCCATCCTTCTATGTTACCTTCTTCTATTTCACCAGTGTCTTCGTCCTTTACTTTCAGTGGGTATATCTCCATGTATGGTTTTTTACCACATGTAAAACCATCATTCTTTCTCCAATCGCATCTAAAGGTGCTCATGATTTGATCTCACTCTTTAATTCCCATATGGAACATATCATTCCTTTTTTAGCTTCTTTTATAGCTAATTTATGTAATTTTTTGTAATCACCGTCATAGATTGTTTTAGATGTACCTAGATTCTCATCATATACATCTAAGGAATATTGCTCCTTATTATAAGCCTTCTCTTTATAATGTAATTTATCAAGCACTTTCATAATTAATCCTCAAATTTTCTCTTTATTATTTTAAATATAAATAATCCTGCTATTGCAGATGCAAATATTGATTTATATAAGATATCTCTTTCAGAGGTATCATTAACATAATACATCATTAAACTATATATTATAGTAAAGGTTATAGCTACTGAACTAAGATACAAACCAAATGTAATATCATTCCTCATTATATCTCCTCAACCATATATATTGTTTTCCTAAACATACTTTACATTTATGTTTTTTATTATTATCTAAAACTGTATATCCATCTCCATTGCATTCAGTACATTCCACCTTAACAAATTTAGGATCCACTTCCATTATCTTATCGGAAACTTGTACAATCTCATCCCTAATTTTATTTATATCTTTAACTAATTGATTATTCCTTTTAATCAACTCGTCATATTTTTTATCTAATTCTTTTTTATTCATATTAATCTCAATATAGAAAGAAATAAGAGAGGATATTAATTAATCCTCAAGTTATCCTTAACATTGGGTACAAGGTACTTCACAAGGGGGACAGAATTCACAAGGTATGCATTCGTCGCAGTAACCACAGAACTCCTCATCTGTACATGGTATATAGTCCCATGTATATGATGTGAAACATCCACAGCTTGTAATATCTACTCGCCATGTAAGTTCAATGCAATCCATTAAGTCACAACTTGTATAACAAGCCACAATATCTCTAAGTTCTGATAAATCTAGCTCATATATTCCATCATAACCAACTTCATTGTAGACTGGTAACCAATAATGATCCATTACGCATGGTAGAATATCTAAACAAGTATATTCAAACCAGTCAAAATCTATATATAGATAGAATTCAACTTTCATTAAATCATCTTCAGCATCATCTAACTCTACAAAGAAATTCCAGGCATCACAATAACAGAAATATCCTTCTGGTCCATGATCAATTACTGTTGGTGGACTATTAGGTGCTAAATCTTCACCGTCTTCACCAGCTGGTCCTTGGGGTCCTGTAGCTCCAGTGTCTCCTTTTGGTCCTTGCGGTCCAGGTGCACCGTCTGCTCCATCAATTCCATCTGCTCCATCTTCACCATCAGCTCCGTCTGCTCCAGCTAAACCTTGCGGTCCTTGAATTCCAGCTGGGCCTTCTACTGTATCCAAATCCAGTTCATCTATATCAGTTTGTACTGATACATGGTTACTATATGCATACATAAAACCACCTAAAGCTAGTAATAGTGCTACAACAGCTACTATGAAAACGACACCTAGTCCAGTAACTCCTTTATCGTTATCTTTTCTCATATTTTTTTCCTCCTTTCCTTTATATTTTTATTAACATATTATACATTTGTAATCCTAACGTTTGAAAACTGGTAAAGTCATAAACAAAATAGTAGCTATAACAAATGCATATAAGATTCCATCACCGAGATTGCTCTCCATGAGTTTCCATCCTAAATACACTGCTGAGCCTATAAATGCTATAGACCAAACCAATATTATCAACGTTTGTAATAACTCTTTTTTAGAATATTCCTCTGTCATATTATCCCTATCGAAATTTATTTAACAGCTCAATAACTTTTTTATCATCGTACTTTGCAAGCTCAGTTAATAAAAGCTTTTGTACTTCTTTTACTTGACCTATGCTTAGGTTTTGTTTACCACCCTCGGCAAGTGTTACTGCTTTTGCTAATTTATTTTGATTTATACCTAACACTTTAATACCTCCTTTAACCCAATGGGTTATTGTTCCATGCTTCAACATATAACCATTCTAATATCTCTAATATCCTTAATATTATATAATATAGTAGCATATTTTATCATCTTAATTTTTAATCCTTAAAGTAAAGTTAAAGACAGTAGTCAAGAATGGGTAGTAAATTGTAACTTGGTTAGTCTGTCAGTTGTAAATCAGTGAAATTGCTATACATAGTAAATTGTCAGTTTGATACTGAGTTCTACGATGTATGGGTTGTTGTAAGTAGATATATCGTGAATCACACTCGGACTCGAACCGAGAGTATAGTCTCCAAAGGACTATGGGTTACCATTACCCTATATAATTCTTTTTATATCTAATCGCAGATATGATGAAGGTTTATTTATTTAACAAGGTTAAACCCTCTTGAAACCCTTGCATTCTTGCCACTACTGTCTCTCACAAAAGTGAGTCTAAAGCTCGATTTTAGCGTTTAAGTTTTGTTTCTGTATTCCAGTGTTAATCTTTCGTTCTTGGGATGCTAGCTCATTAAGGCGTTTTTCAACTTCTTTTCTCTCGAACATAGGTTCGACTGAGATTTCAGTTGTTTCTAGAGCTACACCTTCTTTGTCTTGTCTTGTTACTTTCTTACTGTGTTCTTTGTCTTTAGGAAGATTACCTTTAACAGCTTCTAAGAATTTATGTTTAACTCTTACAGCTTCTCGTTTTTGTAATTCTCCTAGGACTTTACTTGCATTGTATTTCTGAATTGCTGTCTTAACTTTCATTAATTCGTCAATCAATCCATAGATTTCATGACAGAATTGATCTACTGTTTGTTTCTCTCTAGGTATGTATTCAGATTTTCTATCGTCTCTTGTATGGTCTACAGTTAATTCCTTTCTGTATTTTAGTTCTTCACAGTTAACTTCTTGCACTTTGTCTACAATTTGTCTTTCGAGTTCTTTCTTTTTCTCGAGTAGTTCATTTATGTTATATTTTGTCATATGATTTTACCTCCTTTTAATTTATTTTTATATTCCTTATTATTAAATATTTTTATCCATTTTTGTCTATGTTGATTAAACTTTCTTGCATAATATTTTTGATTTGTTTTTATTATACCATCCTAATAGGATTTCAGCACATTCCCTGTGCAACCTATTTTGGATGTTCTCTTTATATTTTTTCATTAATCATCTAATATATAATCAGCACTAAAATCAAATGCTAAACTAATTCTCTTTTTTATTTGCTCTCGTATTTTTCTATTTACTTTACTTGCAATATAACAATCAATATATTTTTGCTCTTGAGTTAGCTTATCAAATGGTTTCTGAGCATCTTCATTATATGATTCTGGATTTAGTTTTTGTGTTGCTTCTAAATACCATTCATGTAATTGTTCTGGGTCTATCAATTCAATACCTCCATTATTTTCTCTGCTAATTTTTTACCGATTCCATCTACTTCTTCTAAATCAGTTAGATTAGCTATTGCTATATTCCTTATTGAACCGAAATGATTCAATAATTTCTTGGCTTTACCTACAGATACTCCCTCTATAGCGGTAAGGGAATTCTCCTTTCTCATCTTAATAGATTTAGCCTTTCTCATTTGAGGTGCAGGTCTTGTTGATTTACCTTCCTCATGTATCTTTTTATCTAGACTAGCTATATAGGATATAAATTCTTCTTCATCTTGTAAGAACATAACCTTTAGCTTTGGATATCTTGTAGTTAAAGTAATTAAGGTTCCAAGATAACTCCTATGTATATATCTACCTCTACTGAAGTAGAATGTCTTCCATAGATTATCTAATGTTATACATAATACTGGATGTTCATATTGACATAGATTATTTAATTGTTCATATAATCTGTTAGACATTATTGATTGAACTAAATCCTTATCCTTTCTCTCAATAGCATATCCGTTATCTAACAAATAATCACCAACTTCAATAAATTCTTCTTTAACATCTAATTTCTTTTGGCGTAATGCCTTTATTATATTATTCGGTTCTCTACTATCTACTATAATCATAGTTCTTCTATCATTATATCATCAGGGTGCATTTCAGTGGCTTTATATCTGCCACTTATATATGATGTATAAAAATTAGTATATCCTTCACTTATGTTAGGGTTAATTACATATTTAATTACGTACCTATAACCGATAGGAAATTTTTTAGATGGGTATTTCATATCTACTGGTTTAACATTTATAACCTTTATAAACCAACTTCCTTTACCATATCTCTCAGCTTTATCTTCTATTTTATAATATTTGTTCTTTTTTAGAAATAAATAATCTCTAATTATATAATCACCAAATAAGGTTTCCAATCTTTAGGTAATCTAAATATATTATCTTTCTGTGGTTCTATTACCCATACCGTTCTTGCTTTATCCACAAAACAATTTACTGCGTGTGCTCCACCTGGAACATCAGCCCATAATATACCAAAGGGTATCGATCCCCATTTAGGGTTAGATATAGCTCCCATGAGTGCAAATGAAAAATCATCACAATCATAGTATTCAGGTATATATTTATATAAATCTATCTGATTAGCTTTCAAGAACTTTTTTAGTTCTGTTTTGGTTATGGTTGCATAGTGTGTATCAGCATACATTATCTTGGCATCTGGAAATTCTGCAGCTAATACGGTATATAATTCACTTATACCTATTTTCTCTAATCCTTCTGGGGGATTAAGTTGATTTTCGGGTTCACCACAAATCATGGTTTTAAACCATTCCATACACATATCATTCCTCTTATTTTATTAATTCGTATTTTATTTTATTAAACATTCCTCTTCCAATAGTTAGTTTTGTTTTATTACATTTTACTGTATAAGGACCATGTCCTAATTGAATACTAGTTATTTTCAATATAGAACCCTCTCTGATTCCCATAACTGAGAATTTACGTTTACAAGTATATCCTCCATTGATATTTATTACTCGTATTTTATCACCAATTGTCAATTTTTCAGTCATATATTTATCACGCTAAATATGCCATATGCGGCATTTTAATATAGTCACGGGTATGTTACCCTTCGGAAAACACGAAACTGCTGCATGCGGCATTTTACATACTCATATTTTAGTATATGCGGCAGTTTTTACAAAGTCCTCGACCTTATTTTTTCATAAATTTTGTTACTATTCTTTTAAGGTCTTTTACTAATCTAATATGTCTTATAAATTCCTCTTCGGGTAACTCTAAAGTTATTAATTTCCAGCCACAATTCTGACAAGTTCTGGATCGTTTTATATAGCCACTATCTAACTTCCATGAATTGTCCACTTTAAACCTACTTGATTTACAAACTTTACAAATCATCTTCAAACTCCGATTCGTATTCTAAGAATTTATCTAGTGGGTTATTGGATATACCATGTGTTAAATTCCATTTTTCTTTAATCTTATCTAATCTATGTATGACAAATATATTCTTGTCATTATCAAAGACTATTTCTAATTTATCTTTATATCTTAAATCGTCGGTATACATCCGATATTCTGCTCTCTTATTATCCCATTCATATATTACATCTATTCTAATATTGGGATGATTTAATAGAGAAAGATGTCTTGAGAATTTAATTGCTGGGTGTTTATAATCTTTATATAATTCACATTCATCAGATATTTTATTTGTTCTACCCTCTTCTCTACAACCTATAGTTTTTGAGTGATGGACATAACAATTATCTGTATTCATCTCCAATTCCTTCTCTGCTTCTTTTTTCTATCCTTCTTATTTCTAATTTTTTTACCCTTTTTAGGTGGTACTATTATTCTATGTTCATTCTTCTTAAGGATAACCAAATATCCTGCTAATCTATTTCTTAAAGTCTTACTTGATATATCAGTTATCTTATTTATTATATCTTTATTAATCTCAAAGTCTGTGGTTATTATAGAACCATATTGCTCCATAATTTTTTCTCCGATGTCTTTTATATAATCTGGTCTTATCTTACCAATGCTAAACCAACTCCATTTCCCATTAAGGGTGTACCACATTTAGGGCACACTGTCATATGATAAAACTTACTTCCAGTAAATTCGTATCCACAATTTGGACAAACTATATTACTCATAACTTCTCCACCATTAAATCGTCATTATTTATTTCCCATAATCCATCTATTAAGACTGTATATTCACTATTTTCTTTAAGTACCCTAATTCTACCTGATGTTATCCAATTCATAACTTTATCACTTTCTTTTTCATATTTATTAATATTATCAATCAATTCTAATATTACATCCTTAATATCAATATACGAACTAGGGTCTCCTTCTCCCCAAGACCAACCTTTGGATTTAAAGACGCTATATATTTCTTTTGATATTTTATCTAGGTTCATAATCTAATCACCATTAATATATCATCAAGTTCTTCTTTATTTTTAATCTTATCTATATCCCAGTAATCTTCTATCTCTTCATATTCATCGTATGGTATCCATATATCAGTGCCATCTAATAGATTAACTTCTTCTTCTAACATGTGAGATATATACTTAGGTAATGAGCTATATGCACTCATAATTCATCAATCATTACTTCATCCATAAATTCGTCATATGTGACTTCATGGAGTTCGTCATCATCTAAACCTGATTTAAATATTTTAATATATTCTACTTTATGTCTACCATCTTTAAATATCTTATATACTTCAGCTGGAGTAACTTCCTCGGCTGTTATTTCTGCTGATATATCATAAGGTTGTCCAGGTTTACCACTTATAGAAAAACTAGTTATCTCAACATTTTTAAACATTATAAAGTTATCAGGTTTATTATCATCTACTCTAAATATTAATTCCTTGGTTTCAGTTTTCATAACTCTTCAACCATTCTCATCTCATCTAAGATTTTATTAAACTCTTTCTCGTCCTTGCAATCTTCTGGCATCATTTTGTTTCTTATACAGAACTCCATGTATTTCTTTAAATTAAGAGTCTTTTGTGTACCATCCATTAATGAAAATGATACCACTATCCTATCAGCTTCTAATGGAACTAAGGGTGTAGTACCTGTAGTCCAAGGACCGTAATGACTATAATCTGTGAAACCTCCATATGTAGTATTAGTATAAGATTTAGATGTGGAATCTGTATATTTCTTTGACTTTGAATCCGTTGTTGAAGGTTTATAGTAATATGAAGTTGTTGTATTGTAACTCATAAAGCTCTCACCATAATCCAATCTATAAAATCTTCTTTAGTCCAATGATTATTTCTTAATTCAGTTAAATCGTTACTATCTATATCAACATTAACTTCAAACTCTTCCTCGTCTAAGAACCTTATTCTAGCTTTAATTACTGACTCGTTATTATCAAAGGAGTTTCCATCTACAAAAAAGTCTACTGCTAATATACCTTCAATAGAGGGATATGTCATATATTGGGTAGTCATAATTCATTCACCATTTTCCATTCTTCGTATTCTTCTTTAGTGCAATCCTCTAACTCTTTACCCATTCTATATGGGAATTTAATATAGTCAATTAATTTAATATCTACTTCTGTACCATCTTTAAGTTTTATCTTAATATAAACATCATTATCGATATAAGATCTTATGTTATTATTCCAAGATCCAGCTCCACCTATAAATGATGAACCACTTATAGAGCATGAGCCACTTGCTGATATATAATATATATTACTATTACTAGAGAATGTTAAGCTACTAGAGGTTATACTTCCATATAATAAATTATTTGTTACACCGTATGCACTTGAATTCATAATTCCACAATCATCTTCTTATCTAGATACTCCTCATAAGTATCCCATTCAGGTGGGTTAAAGGTATCCATATAATTTTTATAATCCTCGTCACTTATATGAATTACTTTTTGGTCTTTTAATACTATCTTTCTCTGAAACAATGCTCTATACATATCAGGATGTATAACAGCTTTATTGGGAGCTATCCCAGCTCTAACTACTTGAGCTAAAGCTGCGGATAATTCTTCCATTGTGACTCCAGTTTTTTTGCTGACTTCACAAAAACATTCAATGTTATTCGTCACAGAAACCATAATCCTTCTTTAATCTTACTGGTATTAATTCACCAGTAGATGGTTCATCTGGTCTTCTTAATAATTTAACCCTACGAGCCTCTACTCCCCATCCTGTGGATGTCTTTATTTTATTGGGAGCATCTATAAATTCTAGAGCATATTTACTATTATAGAGGATTGGATTACCACCATAAGGTTTTCCTAAATCTCTACCGAAGGGCATTATTGGATTAATAGTTGCATGATGTATGACTATTACGGCTATATCATATAACTTAGCTACATGATATAATTTACCAAATAACCTCTCTACTAACTGTGCTCTAGCAGGAAGATTCTGTGTCTCTGAACCTACTGAATCCTTAATAGGTTTAGTTAGAGAATCTAATATAATCATAGATGTATTTTGTAAATCCTTATCCTTTAAAGTTGGAGTACAATTCTGAAACTTAACTGAATACTTACCATTCTTGGATATTTCAAATGTTACCATATATCCAAACATTTGTAAGAGTTTCTGTATGGATAATAGTTGGGTATCTCCTAATGTATGGAGTATCTTGTATTTACTATCAATAGTTGGTTTAGTTAAACCGTAACGATTCATGAACTTATAATGTAATAATCTTACATCATAATCTCTTAAACCTTCTGTTTCTATTAGGATAGTATTCTTACCAGTTTTTGCTATGTTAGATAAACCTGCACCATGTCCGAATAGACTCTTTCCTGATTCAGGTTCTCCAAATATAGCAGTAACTATACTGTAAGGAACTCCTCCACCCAATATATTATCGACGGTCTTACATCCTGTTTCCACAAAATTTAGATCTGTTTTCTTTACCATTTTATCTTTCTCTAAATTATTTAATAATCTGATTATGTGTTTACAAGCCTGATTATTGAATATGTAGTAGGGACATGAGCACCAATAGCGATTAAGTTCACTATCGATTGACGAACAGTACTCTTCTCCAGTATCTCCTTCAATAATTGCTCGGGCAATTCCGAGGTTATCATAAAAAATCTCTTTGATTTTCATAAAAAGTATTCATTAGCAACTCCTAGTTGTATCCCTTACGAATTCTTTAACTTTATCGTGGAGTTTTTCTAGTATAACAACATCTTTTTTATTATGATCTAATATATAGTCTAAGGCTTTTTTATCGCCTGATAATGCTCTTATCCAATATAAACTATCTATGTGAGTTTTACCCTCTATTCCTAGGTGCTTACAAGCTGACTCTAATCTATTGGAATGGAGACACATCTTTGCTCTTACCATATACCATACATCTTTATGTTGTAATTCTCCATACATTGGAAAGTCTATACCCCAATACATAGCTCGTGTTCTTATAAATGGAATATCAAACTTAGTTGAGTAATATCCCATAACTACATCAAACTTTTTCATGTCCTCTATACATTGGCGTACTAGTCTCTTATCTAATGTACCATCATCAATTTCTTTCTTGGTAATAGTATCACAAAGTATTTTCTTATTTCCTTTTTCTTTTATTGCATAGGATAACATTATACCAAAATTAGCTTTTAGATTACTAGTTTCAATATCTAAATATCCTATCTTTACATTTGCATCCTGTCGTTCTTTGACATAACATGCTGGATGTTCTGCATATCTATGTCCGTGCTTACATCTTCCTTTAAAGAGTTCTTGTAACTCTTTCTTCTTCATTTTAAATGGGTTAAATTTTTCTTCTGTCATATCAATACCCTATAGTTTTTCTATCATTAATTTATCCTTAAAGTCATTATAGGTAATTTCTGATATCTCATTATAACCATACTTGTCTTTAAAGTCTAGATAATCAAGTATATTAACTTTATGAATTCCATCCTTAAATTTTATTGGTGTCTCTTCTTTAGTTGATAAAATTTCTCCAACTAAATTGATGGTTATATCTGATAAAGGTAAATTGTTGGCATCTGTATGGATATCATATTGATTAATACCCTTAACATCAAATACTAAAAATGAGTCATCATTCCTACTCATCTGTATAATCATATGCTTACCAACCATCCTTATATCATTAGATATCGTTATATTAGCTATTTAATCACCTTAATGATATCTTCTACCAAGATATCTGGATTAACAGTACATGTAGCTCCACAGAAACCAGGATGTCCATCTATTATCAGATAATCTAAGTGTTTAAGTTTATCTTTCCAGTAATAAGCTAAATCTCCTCTTAAGGAGCCACTTCCAGTTCTTCTATTAATAGCCATTACTGTTTTACCATTTAAAGATGATTGCATAGATGATGCAATATATCCTGACATTCTAAATTCACTATTAAATATAAATAAAGCTATCTTATCAAATTCATACATCCTTGAAGTCTTTATAATATTCTCATACTCTATACTCACTTCTCTCTTTGCACCTTGTGCTTTAAGAGAGTGTATAATATTTATAGGTTGTTCTGAATATCTAACAAGATTCAAAGCTTCCGTGAAATCACTCTTTCTTAAAAGTGAATTTACATTTGACGAGAGTAATTTATAAACTGGATATACTCCCATATTCCATTTACCATAAGACTTATAAGCTGATGTCTTTATATGAGTTAATAATTGAGGACAAGTATCATATACCTCCGTTGGTATAAGTTCAGGTTGTCCATCTCCAACTAATCCTATAGCTAATTTCCACCATTCTGTTTTTGGTATAACATCCTTAAATGTTTTCCAAGCTATATATGATGCAGGTACATCATCTGATATTAGCTTATATTTTCTGTCTTTCCTGTGAGGTAAGTGGTGGTCAATAACATTTAATCCTTCCATATTCTGGAGAGGTCTCATGTCTACCATCCAATCTCCTTTCTTTAAGCCTGTGGTATCACCGAATGGACCATCCCACAACTCAATCTTAGCATCCTTAACACCATATGCAGTAAAGTATGCACTAGTTATACCATCTGCATCGTGGTGTGCACGTATTGTAGTAACCATATCTACACCTACTCTTTCACTTTCTTAGGTGTAGATTTTTTCTCTTTAGATATAAAGTACTTTACTAGAGCACCTAATTTTGCGTAGCATTTTGGACAGATAGAATATCTCTCAATCTGTATATTATCATCTTCATCTTGTAAGGTTCTCTCACAAAATGAGCAAGTTACCATAGCCATTATTTATCACCTATAATATATATATTTTATTATCTTGTTCTCTTATGACATTATCACTTAAAAGGTTATCCCATATATCGTTGATTTCATCTGTTCCTATATTGGTAACCAAATTTAAATATACAATAAGATCATTCTTTGCTAATCCACCAGCTGACTGGTCTTTCTTAGCTTTCAATGCTTCTATAATCTTAGAGTCTATTTTAGACTTTACATTAGTTGGAGAAGGGGAACTTTTAGTTTCCCCTTTTCCGAGATATTTTATATCCCAATCCCATCTACCTACTCGGTTGACGGACCATTTTGTACCAGGTAAGTCTTTATTATCTATACCACTAGCTCTCATAACTTCTATGAATGAAGTTAGATTTTTACTTCTAGCTCCACCAAAGCTGTAGTATTTATGAGCTCCGTTTATCACACACTTTGCTTCAAACTTTGCCCATGGTTCTCTAGGATTTCCACTAAAATCTAGTATAGGATTTCCTTGAGCATCTGTAACTGGAGGGTTCCATACCCTACCAGCAAAGTCTTCATCGCCTGGTTCAAACTTTTCTATTGAAGATTCAAACTCCAATATAACTTCTCCGACATCTTCTTTGTGAAAGAAATACTGACCGCCAGCTTCTTTCAGGATGTCGTTCAACATGTCGTTGCTTACTTCTACCATATTTTTTCCTCCATATTTATTTTATATTTATAATCCGAATAAGAATCTGAGAATTCTAAAAATTCTAAAATCCTCTATATTAATACCACCATATCTTATCCCTAAGACTGATGATGACATTGCAAATCCAATAAATGCTATTGGAGCTATTGCCATAAAAATAGTTTGGTTACGTTTTCTTTTATAAATAAGTTTTACATCTTCCTTACTTATATCTAATTTCTTACGAATTTCTTCTATGTTCATATTTCTTCCTCTTTTTTATTTCTTTTAATCTTATAAGCATCCTCTAACAATAAGATTTCTGTCCTTAAAATAGTAACCTTATCATTATCTGATTCATATTTAATATCATTCTTTCTCTTAGTTATTAGGACTTGTATATCCTGTAAATCTAAATACTCATCAACAAACTTCCATAGAGCATAATATCTCTTGTTAGCTCTAGCTGATTTAGGCTCTTCACCTGTAGATGTAAGGATAATCCTTCCGTTCTCTGATGTTCCAGTTCTCTTAGTCATAATAGTAAATCTTTTTCTTTACTTTATTTTCTGCATCAAAGTATGGATTATCAACTTCAGGTAAATCGTCAGTATCTATATAATCATCATCTTCCATTCTGTTTTCATAAAGTTCTCTAACATCCTTCAATGGATTATCTTGCATTAAGAACTTACTATTAACTATGTTAGGATTTTTAACTTTCTCTTCTTTAAAGGTTTCACTAAATATTTCTCTGGACTCTTTATATTTATCTAAGAATATAAGATATCGTTTTTGATTTTCAGGCAAATCCATATCATTTTTTTTATGGAAATTCCTTACTTGCGATTTACAATAATCTCTATATAATTTCATTCCTGATATACCTGGTCCCCAATATTTTTTAATATCCTCTTTAGTAGTCTGAATCTTTGACATTTCCTATCTTCCTTACCTTTATCTTGGGTTCGTCTTCATATAAGTCTACTGACCATATCTCTCTTTTCCCATCTTTACTTTCATTTACAATATACTCATAGTTTTCACTAAAATGAACATCATCTTCATCTAACAATAATGTATCGTGATATCTCTTTTCTAATTCCTCACAAATCATTTTATATCTTTGTTGTATTTCTTTATACTCTTCAAAATTCTTTGGATTATTTAAATCATGATCCAACTGATAATCCCATAAGTCTCTCTCATATTTAGTCTTTAAGAATCTAAGCCCTGACATATCAGTATCACTTAGAAATACATCATATGCTGGTTGACTTTTCCAGGATTTGGAGCGGATGTTTTCTCTTGTAGTTTCACTCGACATTTATAGAATCCTCTTCTCTCCATTTACTATTACATATTACCGAAAGGTTTATATAGTTTGTGGTTGATATACATAAAAATATATCTTCAATATAAGAAATCTCCAAGTCGAGTGTCATCCTTATCTGAATCCCAATTTAATCTTTTTCTATCTAGTGCCATTTTTGTAGCAGGAGATACTTTTATGGGTTTCACAGTATAGTTTGTTTTAGCATCTACATCAGTTACATATTCAATATACAATATTGATTCATGAGGTATAAAATAATTATAATGACTTTCTTCATCTTCATCATTTACTATTATACCATTGTCTTCTGATGATACAATTACTCCTTCTATACTATCATCATTAGTTAGAAATATCTCTACGTATTTATTCATAAATTCCTTTGATTTATTAATTTTCATCATCTACACCATATCCTTTTAATTCACATACAATAGAGTTAAGTTTCTTTTTACTACTCCATCCAAGAGCATCTACAAATATATTCATTTGTTCTTCTGGATATATCTGTATGTGATTCTCATTTATTCTTATAACTTTCATATTAACACCTTAAAGAGAAAGGGTTTATAGCCCTTTTCTCTTATTTTTATTTACTTTTCTCTGCATCTGTTCTATCTTATCTTTAGTTGTCTCTAGCTCTTTCATTTTTTCTATTTGAGTTTTCTCTTTCTTGGGTTGTTCCTTTGGTTTAGATTTGCTCTTTGGTTTTCTAGTTGGTTTGGGTTGCTCTTCTTGCATCTCCTTACCAATTGATAACCCCTCAACAAATCCTAAATCGTTAGGCTTTGCTTTATTATGTAAGATAGCTTGTGCTGTATCAGGTGAACTCACATTAATACCCTCTATAAGTTTTCCCATATCAAAACCATCTCTAGCTCCATTACCTGCAAACACTCTCATGTCAGCATATTGTAGAGCCTCTGCTAAAGCTTTACCAACTTCAAGATCTTTGTTGACTAACAATTCAGCTATTAATGCTCTAATTGCATTATCATCAAATTTATTAAGAGCTTCTTGTAAGTCTTCTTTACCCTCTGCTTCTGCTTGGAGCTTCTTCAAGATAATCTCAGCTTCTGCTGTACCTGTTTCTCTTATGGGTGCAGCTTTTCCTATAGCTTTTTCTTGCTCTCTGATTTTATCTCCTTCTCCTTCTAGACGTTTTTGTTCTTTATTAATTGCTTCAACATCCTTTCTCTGTTCAGCATTTATTTTAGCTACAACTTTTTGTTGCTCCGCTAAAACTCTAGCTTTTTCTTTCTCAATCTCTTGGTTTTTAACTTTATCTACTTTAGTTACCTCAAGTTGTTCTGCTAGAGCAGCTTTTTCTTTCTCTGCTATGAGCTTATCTTTCTGTTGTTGTCTCTTAGCTACTTCTTCATCTCTTTCTATCTCTCGTTTTTGAGCAGATTCATCAGCTATTGCTTCCTTTAATCGAGCCATTTTCTTTTGCTCTGCATTTTTCTGTCTAGCTTCAGAGTTAATCTGTTCTTCTATAATTGAAGAAATATCAGATATAACATGAGATTCTTCTGTGTCCTTAAATTCAACCAATTCAATATCCTTGAGAACTAATCCCCAGTTGGTTATTGCTGACTGTAGAGGTTCTATGATTTCTTTAATGATTCCTTCTCGATCATTAATAATCTCTCTTACAGTTTTCTTGGTTGTTGAATCCCTAGTTGTTGCCTGAACAACTTTAGATACTTGCTCTGATAGTTCTTTCATGTCACCATTAAATCTTCGTGCAGCAACTACAGGATCTGTAATAGCTACATAAGCCATGATGTCACATAAGAACCTAGCTCTGTCTATATCAAATGCTTTGAAATCTGTAACATCTATTGGTAAGATTTCCAGAGGCATTGGATGTACATGCATACCTATTCCAGGTATAAATCCAGGAATTTTAAAGTATGCGGCTTTTCCACCTGAAGAGTATTCTCCTTCACCACTATGTTTTTTGTCTGAGCAAAATACTCTTGTCTTTCTACTTTGTACCACTACGTCAGCATAATTTGCTGGTGCAATCTTATACATACTAAATAAGATTAATAAAAAACCAGCTATTATGGCAACAATTAATAGTGGCCATATTAGTATTTCTATCATTTTTTCTTTCTCCTATATTTTTTTTTTATTCTTTTTCTCTTGCACTTAATCTTATAGAACCATCATATATTTTGTTGGTTACCATTTGATTAAGTATTTTGGTTATAAGTCCATCTTCAGTTTTGACATATATATTCTTACCATTGTCGATGTCCTTATATGCTTGCTCCATGTCTTCAATCGACTTGAAGACTATTTTATCTCCAGCTGTCTTCTCACCGAGAGACAACTCTTCTACACTATATACTTCCATAATTAATTTCTCCTTTTACCTGTTATTACATTTATTACTTCTATTGGTTTTTCCTTCATATATACATTACAATCATTCTTTAAACGTATATTTGTTTTATTTCCAGAGTTATCAGTATATGTATAATTCTCTATAGACACTATATAGTTTATATTAATTATATCACTGTCTTCATTCTCTGTTATTAAAAAGTTCTTTACTTTCTTCATAAGATTTTCACTCCTATAAATCCCTTATCATTTTTGATTCTAATACGAAATCGTAATCCTTAGTAATATTTAATTCAAATATGAACCTATCATCTTCATAAGATTGAACATTCTTTAATCTTTCTAGAATGATATTACAATCAAAGTCTTTTAAGTTCCCATAGTAAGATGCTCGGTATCTAGTTCCATATTGATCAACTACATATTTGAATTTCATACCATCACACATTTGTAATACTTGTTGGACAAATGGATAGTATACATCTATTGAGCCTTTATATATATTAAAGTGTATACCACCTAGAGTTTTACCATCATCTGTTTTAAATACACTACCCCATATAGTTACTTGATATTCTTCATTCTCTTGTTTATCAGTTAATCTTATCTCTCCAACTTTCTTTCTCATATTATAATCCTTCTATAAAGAAATCCTCATTATAATTCTCGATTATTCCCTTCATTATTTTAAAATGATTTAGATAACAAGATTTATGTATAGCAAATACTTGAGGTAAAGTTATTATTTCTCCTTCATTATTTTTATCAGGCATTACTACTCTTAATATAAATGATAAATTAGTTTCATCTGACATAACATCTTCAATTGTCATTAATTCTCCACAGATACCACAATATCTTTCATATCCTTCATCAGTTTTAATTTTATTTGCTCGTATTATTTCAGGAAAATTCTGTCGTATACATGTATTTTTATTATATCCCTTTTTATTTATTTTCATAGCATATCCAACATAAGCTCTTCTAGTTCCTCTTCAGGAACTTTTTCATCTAACATAAAAGCTTCAGGTCTAAACTCTTCTCCAAATACCATAAAATCTATATCCTTTTCTCCAGGAAATTTTTTACTCAAACCAACATTTAAATATTTAACGGTTGCTGTTCTATATACACCATCTTCATATATAGTTGGTCTATTATAATTGTAATTTAATATGATATAATATAAAGCCTCATGTTTATGATTTCTATCATATCTTCTTCTAATCTCACCAACTTTAGGCCAGTCTCTCATAATAACTCTACCATAGCTTCTTCCTTTGTTATTTTCTCAAGATTCCAATGTGTTTGTTTAAGAGCAGAATAATGTGAACCTTCATAACCATTTTCAGAAAATAATATTTCTATTTCATAATCTTCTCCTTTCTGTTCCACTACTTTAACAATTTCAACTACATTTTTATACTCTTTACTAGTAGCTTTTATATAATCTCCAACTTGAAACTTCATAATAATTCCACCATAGCTTCATCTAATGATATTATTTCTGATTCCTTTTCCATTGGACTATTAACCTGAAAATTATCTTCAATACATTCTTTATTATGAGTATAATTTAATTTCCTATATAAATAAAAGGGTTTCTTAGAAAGTTGCTTTAATTGGAAAGGACTTCTATATATGTCTTTTGGGCTAACTACATCAAATATATATCCAACTAGTTCGTGACATCTAAAGTAATCTCCCTTTTTAAATTTCATAACTCCTCAACCATTACTTCATCATCATCCATTTCCTCTAAATACATACCCTTATTCTCATAATATTTAATTCTATAATATTTACTGTTAACAATTACTATATCATTTTCTCTACCAATAATAGTCCCATTTCTATACATTATAATAATTCCACCATTAATTCATCCTTAGTTAATTTTTCAACTTGTTCTTCCCAACAATGTATTTGGATATATTTATTATATATTGGAGCTAATATTAATTGATCAGGTAATACATCTTTACATATAATTTCACATATAGTTCCCTTTTTAACTGTTACATTATCTCTTATATTAGCTACTGAATATTTTAATCTTCTATATTTATTTATATCCTTCATAGTAATCCTATCATAACTTCATCCTTAGTAACTAATTTAACTTTCTCCTTGCTTGGTTCATAGAAACAAAAATCTTGTCTATAAACATTAGATATATTAAGGTGCTTACATATATACATCTTATAACCATATCTTTTATAAATAATATTTTCAACTATAACAAATAACCTTTTACCTATTTCACTTTGAAATCCATCCATATCTATAATCTCTAAATAATCTCCAACTTTATACTTCAAAGTAACTCCACCATAGCCTCCTCTTTACTTAGTTTCTTTAAACCTCTATTATCATATATCTCTACAGATCCTGATGCTTCACCAGTTATATATAATACAGTATAAGGATATTCATGGTTATGAACTATCTCCTTTATTATACCTATATTACCTATTTGATTTTTTAGATATACATAATCGTAATGTTTAACTATTTTTACGTAATCTCCCTTTTTAAATTTCATAATAAATATACCATCAATTCATCTTCGTTTAATGGACCTATTATATCTAGTTCTAATACAGCATCAGGACTAACTACTATTTTGTAACCATGTATTTTATCATCGTATTTCTTAACATACATACCTATAGCATCCATATAAGGTAAATCTTGATACATAGTTAATTTAAATACCCCTATACCATCAGAATAATACCATTCATCTTTATCTAAATTTGATAATATATTTAGAGATTTATTAATGTATTTTAAATTTGATGTCTCCTTTTCCTTCATAACACCACATACAATCATTACATTTTATAGAATTACCCTTACCCTTAGTACATTCTCTAATCTTTGAGACATCATCTTTATGATTACCTATCTTATTTTTACCATCATCTATTACATAAGCTTTTAATCCCGTTTCAGGTACACCCTTACTATCTGGCCATATTGTCCAATACCTTACTGTATTATCAGGTAAATTGCTCCAGTCTAAATCATACATCTGAGTATATATTAAGAACTTCTTTTCAGGAAATTTATTACATATCTTTATCCACTTATTAAGATACTCTTGACTATAGAAATCTCCTGATTCATGTATCCTTATATATTCAGATTTAATTTTGCTTATCTTCTCTGTAGCTTTTTTAACAAATGATTTCTTTTTAGTATCTTCATAGTTTCTTCTTCTACTAGGTAATACTTGCTTATAACACATCTCAGCTTTTTTAGCGTAACAATATTTCTCACAGTTATCAGTTCTACCAGGACAAGTTTGAACTGCTGGTAAACTGAATGTTGGGATATTCATTCTTATATTGCCAGGACTTATATATACCATATAATATTACTCCTCATATTCATTCATTTCCTTTACTAACTTTTTACATTTCTCACTAACTACCTGAGATAATGCAAGGAATTCAATTGGTTTTAATTCTTCTATTATCTCATTCCAATAGTGTTTATTCCTTTTCATTATGTATTCCCTCCATCATATCTAATTCTGCTTTACCTTGCATTACTATAAGGAAAACTTTAAGATACAAATCTAATTTAACTTTATATTTCTTATGAACCTTTTCTATTATCTTAATATAATCTGGTTCTATCCCTCTATGTATTAAACTATCAGCTCTCTTCTTTACTTCTTCTATTAAAAGTTTATCATAATTCATTACATCATTCTGTAATTTCTCTATAGCTGAAGGCATATCATCGTAGTTAAGTAATTGTTTAACTTTCTTATTAGTATCTCTAATTATATTATTTTTATCCTTCATACTAACTACCATCTCTTATTATACCTGATATCAATTCTAATTCTACATTCTTCTTTTTAGCATAACAAATCCAGCAAAGAAAGTAATTATATGGATATGGACAACCATTAACTATCTTTTCTCCATCACATTTTATATTAAACCATTCATCTGATATTCTCCCACATTCTTTGCATTTGGTTAAATTAATCATTCCATCACTTTTTATATATCCTTATACTCACTACCATGTTCTATTATTTCTATCTTTGTTTCTCTATAAACTTTCTCTAACCATACACAACCACAATCATTACAATAAAAGTCTGTATCTACAGAGTCATCACAATAATTGTCTTCTGTATCATTGTAGTCAGTATCCATACTACCGCATTCAGGACATTCCATTTAAATCACCCACAATTCAATTGCTACCCAAATTAATATAGTTGCTAATACAACACCTGCTAACACAAATGCTCCTTTCATGTTTGTTTCTCTTAATTCTTCAAGTTCTTCTATGGACATATCCCATTTGGATTTCATTTTTAAATCACCCTAATATTTTCTCTATTAAATTTAGTCTTTTAATTGGTTTTAAATCTCTAGCAAACGCTACTTTACTTGATTCCTTTATTAAACAGTCATATTTCTTCATGGGGATAACCTTTATATTAACTGATCTATCTACAAAACATATTTTTCCATTACTTATATTAGATTGCATTTTATATTTACCATTCTCTTGTTTAACTTTATTGAAATATAATACCTCTCTCTTATGTTTATTTGTTAATCCATCATGAACTTCCTTATGACATTTATCACATAGGGGTATTAATTTATTCTTCAAAGGTTTCAAATGTTTAGGTATTGCATGATGTTTCTGTACCTTATTTTCACTACCACATCTCCAACATTTAGCTTTAACCATTTTAAATCACTTTATATTCTCCATATTTATTTAATCTACAATACTTACCCTTAATAGCTCTATATTGTTTCAATACTGAATTAGTAGATACAGGTGTAAATTGATTAACATCTACTCCAACGTTAATGATAGGAATGCTTGGATTACTCTTTAGAATCTTAAACTTCCATTTCTCATGAATATGACCACAGATTACAAAGTCACAGATAGGTAACACTTCTGGTGGATGATGTTGTACAAATACATCCTTACCACCAAAGAACATCATAGCTTTATCAATATAGGTTTTAATACCATTATTCATATCATGGTTTCCTCTAATATGAACAATGTCTCCATTTAACATATTCTCAAATCTTTTACCATTAAGTTGTCCTTTAAAAGCAAAGTCACCTACATGATATACTAAATCATCTGGAGATACTACACTATTCCATCTCTTAACAAGTTCCCTATTCATATGGTTATTGTCTTTGAATGGTCTACTAGTATACTTAATAATATTATCATGATCAAAGTGACAATCAGCTGTAAAAAATATTTTCATTTAATCACCATACTTTTCTTTATTCTTTATTATATCTATAGCAAAATCTAAACCATCAGCTATACCTTGTGAATAAGATGCTGAACCTATAAAGTTACCATTCCTAATAGATTCTTCTTCATAATGTTTTTTTAATCTCTTTAATTCTTTAAGACATCCTTTCATACATATTTTCCTTTGTTTATCTTTAACCAAATAGCTTGAAAATCTTTATTGTCTTTAGCTTCACCAAATCTAAGTAAGCCTTTATCATATACTTCCTTTATCTCTTGGTATCTTTCTTTACTACTACCTGGATTGGGATTAGCTCCACACTCTGGACACTTAGTAGTTGGTACTCCATCATGAGCATCCATTGAACCCATAGGAGCTATATGATGCCATGACCAGAATCCGTATCCTAAACAAGCTTTACATTTCTTTTTCATTTATATCATATCCATTAATCAAAGAATAATAATTTCCCAGTATTTAATTTATGTATAAAATTCTCAACATCACACTTAAAGTAATTAGTTTTACCATCCTTACCTACTTCTACTGTTTGTCCTGTCATAAACTCACAAAATAATTCCCAGTTTTCTTCTCCTATTTTATCTAGAACTTGTTGTTTATTCATTTCTATCACTTATTATTCTCTTACTACCAATAAAACTTCTTCTAGATTTTATTAATTGTCTATTTATACCGTAAGTTGATTTAATTCTTTTTTTCATTTTAAATTATCCCCTAAATCATCTTCCATATATAATTCATCTTTATCTTTCCTATCTTTAAATACTTTCTCTATAGATTTATCCCAACATTTCTTACATACTTGTCCTTCATCATCTGCAAGAACAGCATCACAATTTCTACAGTGTCTTGGTCTATTAATTAAATCCTCTGACCATCTATGAACATCAAACTCGTGTTCTCCATTTGGAGATATTATTCTAAATACTGTTCCTCTATTATGTTCTACCCATACTAAACTAGTACAGTTACTTATACAATCAACTTCAAATACATTTAAGAATCTCTTAATAAAATCTATATCTATTACATAACACATACCCTGACAAGTTCCAAAATAATCAAAGTTACCCTTCATAACTAATTGACCGTGATATTCAAATCCTATATCAGGATTCTCAAATCTAGCTAACTCCATCTCTGTATTCTCTTTCTTATATTTACGCTTTGGTGCTTTCACTCTAATCTATCTCCTGAATATTTCTTGAATATATTTACCATAGCAATATATATTTCAAGTAAATCTCCTTCATCAAAGTTACCCCAATTATCATGTTGTCTCCACAAATCAAATAAAGCATCTCTTATATCTTTTTGTATTTTGTCATCTATTATAGATATCCCTTTTTCAAATTCTTGATTCGTCATTCTATAAATTCTCCTATTGAGTTGCAAGGTTTATGATATTTGCTATCACATTTACAAGGTTCTCCTATTAGGTGCATAGGTGTTACAGATATAAACCCCCACATAGCTCCACATTTCTTACACTTAGTCCAATATAAACCCATTATATCACATCTCCAAAGCAATACTCAAAGAAACTAACTTTATGATTTATTTTCATACCTTCATAGAAATCACTATAATGTTTTGGTTGCTCTTCCATTAACTTTGCTGGATTATCTTTATATTTATTATAAAATTCAACAGCTGATTTGACATCGTTTTTAGTAAAATAAATGTGATTATCAATTGGGTCATCTTCATCTACTCTTTCATCTATAATTTTCTCTCTTAAAGGTTCACACATAATTTCTCTCCTATAGCTTTTATTACATTCACCGTAACAGCATTACCTAATTGTCGATATCTTTGTGTATCAGATATTAATATATCAGGTAGATTTCCTATTACAGTTTTCTTTATACCATAATCTTTCATAATTTTCTTACAATGTTCACAACAATAATAATGTCCAATAAGATGCAGGGTTCCACCTTTAGCATTCTTACCAGCTTTCTTACAAGCTGAGACTTCTGCATGTTCTACTTGTCCACATATCTCTTTACAGAGTTCGTAGCCTGTACCCGTCTTAAAACCAATCCTCGGGCATTTCTGTTGTGGTGTTAGACATTCATTGTAACCAAACCAATACTTACCATTATTCTCTATGATAGCAACAACTGTTTGTTTAACACATCTTCCCTTAAAATTCATAATTGGGGTTCCATACTTAGTCCAATCATCTGGGAATCCTTGAAGTCTTTCACATTCAACGGGAGTTAATCTTCTTAGTTTATCATATTGATTACAGATATCCCAAGAGTGTCTATCTACGCTACTTCTTCCACCACTCCTTACTGTCTTGGATATTATAACTCCATCTCTATCTTGGTTATTTAAAGTAAAGGTTGCTTCATCAGGCTCTTTAACCCATCTACCTTCTTGTCTTGGTTTTCTATCGGGTGTCTTTACTGATCTAGCTACACCTTGATTCATACCAACATCAAGACAATAAGCTTCGTCTTCCTTACCTATAGTTCCATAACCACCAGGATAGGATTTACCCTCTTCTCTAGCTTTAACCATACAAGGTCTATCTAATCCTCTCTTTTGTGTATTCATAACTATAGGTACATTGTGTCCACCTGTTCCCATATTTTGGGTTAAGGTTGGACTACCTTCATGTTCTCTTATTTCATTTGCTCTATGGGCTTTGTATGTTTTTCCTTTAGATACTTCTTGAATCTTTCTTGCATCTTCTCTGAAAGGTAATACTTGCTGTCTACTTCCTCCTCTAAGATATCCGATAATGAAGACACGTTCTCGGTTCTGGGGTACTCCGAAAAATTTGCTGTTAAGTACCATCCATTCAACTCTATACCCCAATTCATCCAACGTTTGAAGGATGACTTTGAAAGTTTCCCCTTGTTTGTGATTGAGTAACCCCTTGACGTTTTCAAGGAATACAATCTTAGGTTTTTTAGCTTTAATAATTCTTGCAATTTCAAAAAAGAGAGTTCCTCGGGTATCTTTAAAACCTCTCCGGTGTCCAGCAATTGAGAATGCTTGACAAGGAAATCCTCCACAGAGCATATCAAAGTCTGGTATTTCTTCTGGTTTGATTTTTGTGATATCTGTTGGTTCATAACATTCACCATAATTTTTATTATATACTGATACTGCATACTTATCTATGTCACAGTACCATACAAATTTATATTTATCCGATGCTTCTTGTAGTCCCTTACGGAATCCACCTATACCACCAAATAAATCTGCTACTCTTATCTCATCCATCTAATCACTAACATCTCATTTTTAACATTATAATATCAGCAACTCTCCATATCATTACTGTTGATATTACTGCTATCAATAATCTTTGTCCTATTTCAAATTCTATCATATTATCACCCTAAACATTTGGTTATATTTCCAATAAGCCAACCAGTTGCAAGTGCCATTAAGAACATAACAACATAAAATCTATGTAACTTTTTATATTCTTGTAATGTCATTGTTGCAAATTCTATTCCACTTTCTCCTTTAACTACTTTCATCTTATACTCCTAATACTTTATAAACATACTCTTGTAGTTTATGAGTCTTATTAAATTTCTTATTCATTATCTCTATATGTTCATCTAAGAAATCTTCTATGTAACTCTCAAATTCATGTATGTGGGATATTATATCCTTTTCTCCACCTTGTTCCTTTATCTCTATAACTTCCCAGAGTTTATCCTTAACATCTTTAGGTAAGGATACTTTCTCTACGGTTTCTTTAAATCTTATAGGTGGTACTTCAAGATATTGTTCTACGTATTTAGCATTAACTAATCCTCTCATGGCATAAAGATACTTCTTATGTGTCATTAGCTTTTCTGATTTGAGGTAATTAAGATAGTTATTCTTACACATACTCTTATAATGATAATATAATGATATTGGATTAAAGTGTTTATTCATTATCTTTTTTAAATGCTCCTTACTCCACCCATCTTCAGTATATATTATGTCACAGTTAAGCCACTCTATTACTGAAGGATTACTACTGTTCAGGAGTCTTATGAATTTGTATAAATCAAATCCAACAAAATCATATATTCCATCTGTCTTATCAATAACATCTCTTGGAGGATGAATTTTCAGATAATCTTTTTTATCTCTTACATACACAAACCTAATGTCATAGTCGGAGTCCTTACTCTCAATCCTCCAAGCTCTGCTACCTGATTCTACAGCAAATAATATTCTTATATTATACTTTTGCTCCAAATCACCTAACGTATTTATAATATCATAGTCTATATCTATACTCCTTTCTGACATCTATAGCTCCTCTATCATTCTTCTATCCTTATAACATTTGTAACATTCAAACCAAACTTTTCTAGGGTTATTTAAACTCCTCCATGTATATCCTAATGTCTTATATTTTTTACATGTACTACATTTTTCTGGTGGATATACTATTGTTTTCTCTCTATTATTATTCATAATCATACTAATGGCGAGGGTTGGATTTGAACCAACGTACCACGGGTTATGAACCCATTGCCTGTTTCCTCTAGACTACCTCGCTATCTCTTAAATTTTTTTCAAAGGTTTTAATTTCATCATTAATTAATATTGCCATAAATATTTTTTCTTTTTCATAATCTATAACATGATAGATATATTTTATATTAATTGTTACCATCTAATAATCCCTTACTATATTACAAATAACTAAGCAAGTTGCTGTACAAGCTATTATATCAATACCATCCAAAGTGTTATCTCTGAGATTATATATTATGTTTAAGATAGTTACAATTAATATGAATGTCCATATTATAGATTCCAAAGTTTTTAATAAGTTCATTTCATCAACTCTGGGTTTTCATAGATGTTGCCGATGATTTCACATTCGTATAAATCTAAAAATTTCCCACCATTGTAATCATATTCATCTGCAAATGGTTGAAATCCAGCATATCCATCATGAAACAATACCTGAACTAATTCATAGTTTACCTTTTTTCTTTTATCTCGTTTTATTGGATAGTAATGTAATATATCCCCTTCATATATCTCCACACCATTTTTGTCCTTAAGACCAGTATATTGTCCCAAAGTTTTCTTGTCAAGTATTCTTGGCTGTATATATCCAAAAAAATATTTAATTTCTTTAATGTTTCCTCTGTTATCAACTTCATTTAAATCATTAGAACCATACATCCATTTACCATCTTGTCTATTTAATGCTCTAAACTTTATTTCTCTCATTCTATATCTCCAAAACAATAATCGAAGAGCCATAAATTATAATCAAAACCACTCTTTCTATATTCTTCATATGCATCTGGCTGGTCGTTACTTAAAAATACCATGCCAGAAGTATCTTCTTCATATGTTAATCTATACTTCTTATAAAACTCCACTCGTTCTTTGAAAGATTCAAAACAATCGTCAACAGCATTCTCTCTACCTATATGACAACCAGAATCAAATTCATCCGGATGATATGGTTCTGCACCCTTTAATTCTTCTTTTGTTTTAAACATTATTTCTCCTCATATTGTTTTAACAAATTATATATTCTGTGAGCTTCACTCTTTGGATAGTTCTTACCAAACCATCTCATACAAGTTGCTTTATCTTTATTTATATTAAACTTATGTTTCTTATAATCTATTGCTAATCTATGTTGGAATTTCTTATCAAATAATACTCTACCTAATATCTTTTCTATCCTAACTCTAGACTTACTTATCTTACCCTCTTCAAATTCTTCTGATAATAAGGATTCAACATCATCAAAGGTAGGCTCATCAAAGTTTTCAAATGCATTATATACTGTTGTATATATACTCTCATAAGGTATAGCATCTCCACTCCAATGGTATTTTAATACTGAAGGAGGCTTACATTTAATTTGGTCAGCTACACTGCCCTTCAGAAAATACCACACTAAACCTTCTTTACCTTTCATTATTTGATTCTCTTCATCTATCTCTAGGGAGTTCTCTAGTTTATTTTGCCATTCAATATAATCCTCTTTATTATTTGTTGTATTCTCTTTCCATCCTATTAATAAAGGTACATGAATATCTATTCCCTTTAGAAAACTAGGTGGATGAATATATCCAAACATTGAGTTAATAACAAATATTAATTTAGTATCTAATGGTACATCATAATCTATGAGTATCTTATTCCTTTTACCATATAATTCAAAGACATAATTGAATCCTGAGTTACTACATAATTTATCTATGATGGGATACTTATCTCTCATCTCATTCCATAACTCAAAGAAATTACCATACTGACTTGTTCCTAAGAAAGGTCTTAATCTAGTTTTATATGTAAGATACTTCTTACCTTGCTTATCAGAATAGTTATAGGATATTATACAAGTCCCATCTAATTTCTCATATAACTCCAAAGAATCATATTCTGGGAAATCCCATTCATTATTCTTATCAAATGGATAATGTTGTTTTGGGGCTGAATATATTATTTGTGGACACTCTATATCATTAACATGAGTTATCCATAAAGCACCATATAGATGTCCCTGTCTTCTATTCACATAGCCTCTTAGAGTATTCTCTGGGTTATATGGATCTTGCTCATTGAACTCTATTATCTGTTTATTGTTATCTATATCAAATGGACATATCATAATAAACCCACCATGACTTCATCATTATCAATCTTAATTAATTCATTATCTTCATAACCGTCATATTCAAAATTGTCTACTAAATTTTTAATCCTAAATATTCTAATAGTTGCATAGGGATAAGTTATGTAGGAATCGGATATTATTTTATATATAGAAAAATCTCTAAAATTATTTCTTATTTTTATTTTAACATAATCTCCAACTTTTAAACTCATAATTCATCAACCATTTTCTTATCATAAAATTCTTGAACTGTTAATCCTTTTGTTTTAAGATACTCCTCTAAGGTATATTTTCTTTTCAATTTACCTGACTTTAACCCTTCCTTTACTATTTGTATATGACTACATTCTACTCTCTGAAATTTCCAGATTGGACAATCACAACCAAATTCTCCTTCATCATTTTCAGCTACTGTATAATATTTATTAGATTTAGATGAACTCTGTATTCTCCATCTATTAATCCACCACTTCATAAACTACATCTCTTGAACAAATATTATATCTATTTCTTTAGGTATCTTTTTAGATTTCATGTACCATCATTTCTTCAAGTAAATCTTTATTTATATATTGTTCTAGTTCTTCTAATGTATCAAAGTGTTTATCTATTGCTCTACCGTCATTACCCTTTATTAACTTAACTTCAAAGGGTTCATATTCTCCACCATGTATTACAATAGCTAAATCATCATTTGAGTTTCTCATAACCCAAAGATAGTTACCATCCCCATTTACTTTCTCATAATTGAGTGCATAAAATATATCCCTGAATTTACTTCTGTTAAATAATTTCTCTATCTTATCACAATATTTAGTTTTCATTCTATATCATCCTATGCATTATATGTGGTGCAACTTCTGTTCTTAACTCATTAAATAATTTCTGATTATAGTTATGGACTTTAATGAACTTATTTAGAAATATCTCTATTTCATTTAATGTTTCATCAGTTAATTGACTTAATACAAATTTATCTTGAGATGATAATTTCTCACTATTAAAATTAATACGGTGGTCATTTCTCCAATTATTCTTTTCATTCACCATTATATTAAATGAGCTATCTAATCTAATAGTTATTTCATCTAATTTAGTTGTATATAGTCTAGTTACCCCTGTATTGTAATTACTATCTTGATTTACAATATATATATCTTGATTTAATTTAAGTGTTCTATCAGGTGGGAATCTCCATTTATTGAAACAAGTATGGAATGCTTTAAAGATGTCCTTCTTATCTTCCTTCTCTATGAAATCCTCTATTCTAGGTCTTAACTTTATTATCCTATATATTTCAGTTAAGTTTCTAAAACATTTAGTTGAATCATCCTTCTTAGCATAATAACTGAAATAATTATCATTAGGTTTAAATGCTACTCCCCTACTGTTAATCCATATCTCTTTATCTCTATCATATTTCTGTAAGTCTTGTGGTAATAATAATTCAGTATTAATTCTACCCGTTACTATACCGTGAAATGATTTATCATATAGACGATATAATTCATTCCATAGATTACTCAAAGAATTTTCTCCAGTTATTAGGTATGCTATATCCTCATTAAGACTTAAAGCTTTTGTGATATCTCCTGTATTTTTATCTATTAATAATCTCCTCTTAGTTTTCTTATCTACCTTTAAACTCTCTATTTCCGTCTCCATTCTCTTTTGTTTTTCTGTTATATCTGATATCTCTTTATTTACTTTATCTATATCTTCTTTTAAGTTCATAAACACTCAACCATAAATTCATCTTTAGTTATCTCTTCTAAGATTAAATCTTCATCTGTAGAATACATCTCTATAATAGGCAAATCATCTATTTTATATATATGCCAATTATCCACTTTATTTTTATCAAATATATTTACTAAAAAATATTCTTCACCAACTAACATTATCTCTCCATACACATAATATGAAGGTTTATCTATAAATATTTTTTCCTTAGCATCTGTATCATAAGTTAATTTATACCCTCTAAGATATTTACCAACTTTTAAATCTTCTTTAGATGATATCACTTTTATTTTATTATTAATTATTTGTATTTGTTTTATATTATATTTTAAAGTAATTCTAACATCACCTCATCTTTATCTAATTTAATTACTTTCTCATGTTTCAAAGATAAACTTGTCCAATGACTCATATAGTAATAAGCATAGTGATTTGGATTATGTATTTCCTTAAATTTATATTGATTTTTTTTATTCTTAGCTATAACTCTTACTACTATAAAATCTTCAGGTATCCATCTTATATGATTAATCTTAAGTATATCTCCAACTTCAAATTTATCATAAGGTTTCATAACAACTCTACCATAGCCTCATCATCATCTAACAAACTAATACTCTTATGATTAATAGATGAAATATAATAAGGTTTACCAAACCACATATCTTCGTGATTACTTCTTATATTAATTGTATATAAATCTGAAAAGTTACAACTATTATTAAAATCTATATATTCTATTTTAGCTATCATTTTATAAGTTCCATATTCAAACTTAATAATCTTATTTACTTGTAATTTATTCTGTTCAGATATTTTCATAATCTATCTACCATAACCTCATCAAGAACTTCATCAACATTCTTTACTATCTCATACCTTATATGTGGATAGATAGTTAAGGATATCTTTCTATTACTATTTTCAAATTGATTTAATTTATAATTAGTTATCAACATATCTCCCCTAATATGCATACCATTATTTAAGGGGTTTTGTTCATCTATGAATGGAGCTGTGCTATTAACTTTAATTAATATAAATTTCTCACTAGGTTTACCCATACAAGTAACCTTGTAATATTTAACTATATCTCCAATCTTTATATTCACAACATTCCCACCATAGCTTCATCTTTAGTTACGGGAATAATAAAAGAAGTTCTTCCTAAATCAGCTTCTTCAACAAAATAATAATCATCAATATCAGTATACACTGCAACTGCTGATTTATTTAATTTATGAATTAATTTCATGTAATCCTTTTCCTTTAAATCATAATAGTAATTACCAACAACTAATTCACTTATTGAATCTATAATATTAAATGTTTTTTCTTCAGTTATAGTTAACTTTGCTTCCCTCATAACATATCCACCATAATTGCATCTATAGCTTCCTTAGTTAATTGACTAATATCAACTTTTGTTAAGTCATCATCATAAAAAGTAATACTATCATCGTCAGTATTAATAGGCATAACTACTCTTACCCAATAAAGACTATGCATACTATAACCTCTCCTTAAATCTGTTACTATACCAAGTCCTGTATGTTCCTTGAATATCCCATAGAATGTATTTGAATCCTTTTCATCTATTAATACTATATCCCCAACATTTATTTCACTCATAATTGTTCAACCATCATATCATCTAATAACTCTTTATCATTGACATCATATATAGTTATTAAACCTTTATAAAATTCACACTTCTCAACATTAATTGTGTTAAATGGATTTAATAAGTCAAGTAATGTTATAATTTGATAGGTATCTGTATAGTTAATATCAGAAACAATAACTCCAAATATTATTTTACCATCAATTTTAAATTTATATATCATAATTCCCCAATCATTAAACTCTCTCTTAATTCACTCTTTGTTATTCTTTCGGAGTTATCAGTATGTAGATGCCATTCGGATATATAATCGCTATCCCAATAACCATGCTCATCATATATTACTTGTATTACATATCCTGATGTTTCATATATAGGTACACCAATTATTCTATAATATACATAACCCTTATCAGGTCTATAATGAGGAGATTTTATTATATTTCCTATTCTATATTTAGCTATCATACTCATAAATCTTCTACCATTAATATATCTAAATCCATTTTTGTTAATTTATAATAAGTTTCTTCGTCATATAAAAATTTCATTCCTTCTTCATATGTTGTAGATTTCCAATTCCAATCAGCATTATGCTTAATAACTTTAAACTTAAATCTATCATCAATCTTTTCTGTTAATAATATAATAGAATAACCAAACCAATCTTTAACTGAAACCGATATAACATCTCCAACCTTATAATTCATCTATCATCAACTTATCTAGAAACTCATCTTCATTCTTACAACTCTCTATTAGTTTATCTAATTGATACCAAGAATAACCTGTTATTGGATGAAAATGTTCTTTAGTTAATTTGATTACCTTTAAAGATGGCATTAATAGATAACAATTATATTTTTTATATCTATTACATCTATACCAAATAATTTCATCTTCATCTGGAAAACATAATTGAAATGTATTCTCAAATTCTAAATCATTTCTAAAATTAATTTTCATTCTAATCTCTTTTAGGTAATGATATTACCTTACCAAATGGAAAGTCTTTTTGATTAGCTCTCCAATGTCCAGCTACTACCCATAAGACAGGCACACTAACTTGACTTTTAGGTGGGAAATCTGTATATCCATCAGTGAAACATATAACAAATTTAGTAGATGGTTTATGTTTATTAATCCAATTAAACACAGGTTTATGTGATGTTCCACCACCACCTCTTAAATTCTTTCCAACTTTAGCTATGACTTCCTCTTTGTTAGCATTCTTTAATTCATATACTCCATTAACTCTACAATCACAATCTCCAACCGTTAAGTCTACATTCTTAAAGGATCCAACTATAGATGCTATCTCTGATATAAACTCTACTAGTTCTTGTTGTCCAATACTACCTGATGTATCTACCCAAGCCATAACGTCTATCTTCTCTTTCTCTACTGATGGTAGATAATATCCTAAACTATGACTTCTTTTACTTGGTCTAGCCCATGTATAGTCAATAGGTATCTGGGATGTAATATATTTATATAATAACCCTTTCCAATCAATATGTGTTTCTAATAGCTTACCAACTATTCTTTCCATTCCTGCTGGTAATGTTCCTCTCTGTCTAGCAAAGCTACAAGCATCAACTAATTTCTTTTTCCAATCAGGCATATTCTTTTTATTCTTACCACTACCCTGACAATCCTTACAAGGTTCTCCATCTTTATCTTTACCAGTTCCACCACAAGCATCACATTTCTGTTCTTTACCCTTTCCCTTTCCATCACCTTCTCCGTAGATATGCTTATCAAATCCCTCGATACCACTCTCTGCTATTGCTTTCTGTATTGCCTTCATAGCTTTCTTGTATTCTTTACCTAATTTTCTCCAGAGCTTATCATATATTTCCTCAGAGGATTTATCGGTTATCTTCTTAATTGTTATACCAAATAAAGTTATCTCATTATTATGGGGATTAATTGCATTCTTGGGTATAGTTAAACCATCTTCCTTTAAGATGGCATTAATAACTGTATCAGAGCTTATATTAAATAGTTGGTGATTCTTACCTTTACCTCTCTGTAAATGTTCTAAGGCACAATGCATAACCTCATGAGCTAATACACCCTTAATCTCCTCATCACTAAGACTATCTATGAAATCAGGATTATAATAAAGGTTACCATACATATCTACTGCTGCAGTTTCTGTTGTTTCTTTATCTTCTATAAATGTTAAACTCATACAGAGAAAACTCCAAAATGGTTTATCCTTTTGTAATTGGACTCTTGCCTTTACCATCTTTTCTTTTGCTGTAAAATCTACAAAACTCATATATCAAAATCCTCCTTTGTATTTAATTCACTTAAACTTTCCCAACTTCCACCTTTAACTTTAGTGAACTTTTTATTCTTAACATTTGGCTTTTTATTTATCTCAGGTTTCTCATTATATTCCCACCATTCTGAACCATCATATTCTCCTCTGGATAGCCACCAATTTTTACCAACAATAACTATATCTTTAGCTATCACTTGTCCACCATATCCACCATCATAATTTATATCTTTAGATATTTCTTTAAATTCTTCCCAACTTATTACATATTCTCCATCATGACTACCAATCCATTCAATATCATCTTCCTTTAAATAATATTGTTGTAGAGTTTCTAGTGTTTCATATAATAAGTTTCTACTTCTGCTCATAATTCACTCACCATCATTTCATCTTTTAATTGGTTTATCTTTTCACAAAGACATTTATCTCCTAATATATTTATAAGTAATTTTTTAACATCTTTTCTAGTGATACCATAATTTCCATTATAGGGGATATATCCAAATATCTCACAATTATCTGAATGATTACATACACCATCATAGGATAAGTTCTCCTCTACTGCATCTATAACATCATCTAGAAAATCTCTTTTATATTTTTCTCTCATAATAACTCCAACATTAATTCATCATCACTTATAATTATCCAATCATTCTTATCCTTTCTTAAATAGAAAGGTGTAATTTCTCCTATAAGTTCCTTCCTATAAGATTTAATACACTTAGCTTCATAAGAATAGAAACCATCAGGACTTATTTTATGTTCACTTATAATAAAAACTATTTCAGGTTTATCATGAGTAGTCATTATATATTTACCAAGTAAATCTCTACTCTCTATAAACATTCTATCATTGCCTCATCTTTAGTTATAACATCAAACTCATAAGAGTATAGATTAAGTCTAGGGTTATATTTAGTTTCATTCAATACATCTACACAATAATATCCTCTATTTGCATAAACAATATATCTTTGTCCAATTTTATATGCTGTTATTATACCAACTAAATGATTAAGACACTTAGGAGATTTAACTCTTATATAATCCCCTTTCTTAGCTTTTCTTTTCATAAACATTCCAGCATATATTCTTCATCAGTTATAAGTTCAACCTCATCTTTTCTTACATAAGCTATATTATCTTTGTCTATTTCTATTTTAATGGATACATCATCTTTTACTTTATATGTATCTAATACTTTATAGAAACTACCGATTTGAATAATAACTAACATCATATTAGTTATATCTTTATCATTCTTTCTTCTTTGTATAGCTGTTACATAAGGTATGATAAATTTACAATACATAAGACTTAACTAATAACGTATTTCTGATATTTCTTTGAGATTGATTTCCAAGTTTTACAATTTCTTACGTTATTCTTAAAGACACTTGGGTGTTTTATCTTTGCAAATCTCAATAATAGGATAGCAAACTCAGCTTGTATTACATTAACTATTTGTAATAGAGTTTCTAAGTTCTCTTTCTTACCATTCTGTCCAAACCATTCAGCTACTAAAGATACCAATGAATACTTTAAATCGATTTCCTTTATGGTTGCAGCTTTCTCAGGTTTCTTTAATATCTCTGTAAGATTAATTTGTCTTTGGAATTTTAAGAAACTAGAAAATTCACTTGCTGCACCAGAACCTATAGCTGTTGAGGCTAGTGCTTCTACCCATTCTAATTTCTTTTCTCCTTGTATTAATTTAGAACATACTGCCCAACTTCTTGGTGTTGGAAATGCTCTCTCATTACTATCAGCTTTTATCTTGGGATTTAATAGATTGGGTCTCTGGATTAAGAATGTTATAATCCTCATATCAACTTGATTATTCATAGCCCATTCACCCCAACTCTTTGTACAAGTTTCCTCTATATAGGGTGCACTCAAAGTAGTATGGGTAAATCTATTTTGTAGTGGTCTTGGTAAGTCATATACATTAGCTCTATCTTCTAATCTATTACCAGCTCCTATAGGTAATACTCCATCTTGGATAGGCACTTCACCTAATTCCCGGTCATGTATTAACTGATAAGCTGCGGCTTGTATAGAAGGTGGTGCTAGATTAATTTCATCAAAGAAGATAATACCCTTTGCACCTTTCTTAGATGCTACTGATAACCAGAAGGGTATCTTCCATTCAACAACATCTTTACCATTCAAAGCAGGTAATCCTCTTAAATCACTTGGATCTAACTGAGATAGTCTAATATCCATTAAGAAGAAATACTTATCAGGTGTTTCAGCTACTTTATGTTTATCCTCTCTTGATAGCTTATTCCATTTCACATATTCCCTGCCAAGTTTATTGGCGATTTCACCAGCTTTTTTATCCACTGTCCAACTCTTACCTATACCAGTTCCACCTATAACAAGATGTGATGTGTTAGTAAAGTAAGACTTTTCTATGTGCATCTCTAATTCTATATGGTCTACATCTCTTACTGCCATAATTCTATCTCCTTTATAATCTTTTTACCATTTCCTCATCTAATAAATCAACTACTTTCTTATCTATATTAATATATGCTTTAGCATTTTTTATTATATCCTTATCGTTATCATATCCTCTAGCATCAAACCATTTGTCATTGATTTCATTTAATTTTTTATCTATATCCTTTGCCATTACTGGACTAAATAATATTCTCATTCTATATATATCTTTATACCAATTCCAACCCCCTTCTCTTTTTTTCTCTATTGAAACTGCATCAAAGAATTTACTAAGGTATCTTCTTATACTTCCTCTATAGTCTGAATCATCTAAATCAGTAGAGAAAGTCAATGTGAATAATCCTGTTTTCTTATTTGATGTAAGATATATATGTCTAGTTATTGATTGCTTTCCTCTAGTAATGTATATGTATCCTATATTTTTCTTCATAATAATTCAACCATTACTTTGTCTTTACTAATCTGTTTAAACTCTCTCCTATAATATTCAAATGTAGCTCCCTTTTCTAAATCTTTAACTAGATAAGCTGTTAATAATCCATTATTATAATCATAATTGTATTTTTCAGTTACAATACCTATTCTACCTTTAAGTACACTTGTCTTTAATATAACATAATCTCCAACATCTGTCATAGTTCCTCAATCATCATTTCATCTTTACTTAACCACTTAGTTTCAATATCTCTTTTTGATTTAGCTTCATACTCTCTCAATCTAAAGATTGCATCTTCTAGTTTATCATATTTTCTTAAATCCATTTTAATATATTTAGGCATTAAGAATAATTTTCTATATAGAATATAACGAGTGTTTTTATTATTTATAGTCATCTTTTTAACTTTATATCTAAACAAACTCTCAACCCATTCTGGATAACTTACAGTATGATAAGATACCATTGTACCTATGATACTATAAAATATGTATATAATAATATATAAAACTATTATTTCCTCTATCATAATTTATCCACCATTAATTTATCATTCCATCTTTCAATAGGTTTCTTATTAATAGATTCACTTAATGTTAATATACACATACCACAAACTCTAATGTAACTAGAACCCCAATGTGTTCTATAATCAAATGATATTCTATCTACATCTTCAGGAATGTTTCTACCACAAATACTACACTTTTCTCTACTGTTTTCATATGTGTATAATCTATCTTCTATCTTCATTCTATCACTTTGAAATCTTCATCTCCCTCTTTAAAGAATTTAATTTCATTTGTTTTAATTTTATAGAATATCTTATATCTATCATCTATATCTCTATATATTTCAACAACTAAACCTTCATCATCATTTATTTTAATTTCATCTCCAATATTTACCATACTTATTTCTCCAATATATTTGTCTTAGGGGATTTACTTTCTTAATATGACTTGATAATTTTCCATTACAACCAATCATTATTGTATCTACTTTAGGGTAAGCCCAAGGTTCACTTGACTTTAATATGGATACCTTAGCCCACCATACATCTTTCCAGTGTTGATATGTATAATGTATCTTTGCTATATAGTAATCATTATCTCTATATTTACATTCTATAATATCTCCTTCTTTCAACATTATAACATCTCCACAAACATATCATCATCATTTCTTATTATTTTTACACTATCAATTACTCTATCAGATAATCTCCCAACTAATATAATATCTTTATCTCTTAATGCTTTTGGGGCTTGTATTATCTTAATCTTAGCCCATAGATAGGTATCATAAGTTCCATCATCTATAGCCTTATTTAAAGTTAATTCCTCTATCTCGGCTATTATAGTTCCATCTTCATCATAATCTTTGGATATAATATCTCCAACTTTTAAACCTAATATATTCTTAATCATAAAATAACATCTCAATAAATGCTCTCATTTTAGAGATTTTTTTTAATTCATTCCTTCTCCATCTACCTAACTCACCATCTTGATACTTAACTAATAATGTTTCATTAATTAAAAAGGGGATACCTTTATCTATCTTAATTACTTTAGCTACACTACCAGCTTTCTTATTTGAAATAGATTTATCGTAAAGAGAAACAACATAATCATTTACCCTAATTCTTCTGAATATATTATGGAAGAACCCCAATACTTACCCTCCTTTTCAAAGCATCTTAATTCAAATATAGTATTCTCCCCATCATATTTAATCTCAATGTATGGTCTTCCATACCATCTTGGCTCTAGTGTTTCATCTACTCTCATTAGATAATAGAATAGTGTTTTCATTAAAGTTCCTCAATCATAATCTTATCTATATCTAAATAACTAAGGATATAATCTATCAATTCTTTTTTCATATCTATATATAATTGAACATAAGAACTTGATTTATCATCTTTTAATTCATTAAATAACTTTTTATGTTTAGCAGGTATAGTATTAAGATAATCCATCATCATATCAATTTTTTGTAAAGGTGTTAAATCCTTTCTATTTTTAATTACACTCATACTTTCTCTAATGCTTCTACCAAAGATTTCACCGAATACATTATCCCATTTTTCTCTTGCTATTGATGGCATATTAATCCTTTATCCATATCTCAACAGGACATTGTGGACATTTATATCTTAGTCTATCTGATGTAGTTCTTTGACTAACCATTTCCTTATTACACCAAGCACAAATTATTTTCATTCTAATCACTTATCAAACTTACAATTACCTTTATAGACTTTGGATACACAGATACCTTCATTCTCTTTATCTCCAAAATCACAATACTTACATAGTTTTTTATCTATCTTAGCTTTCATTCAAATCCTCCAATATAATTTTTTCTATAAATTTAACATCAAACCCTTCACTCATACTTTTTGTTAAAGCTAATACATAATATATTTTATTATGAATTGTTTTATGACATATTAATTCAATTAAATTATCATCATAGTGTTTATTATAGTATTGATAATTCATATATCCACCTCATATTTTATTTATAAATGCCTCATCTAAATCTTCATCAGTTGCAGGTTTAGTTATATATTGTTCATTCTCTACCTCACAACCAACATATAAATCTTTTCTTGATGAAATATAATCATAAATAATAGTTATTTTATTATTATCTTTAACACATAAGAATTTATAGTTTTCTTCACCTTCTATGTAGGCTATTATATACTTTTGATTAGTCATAAGATACCCACCATTATTTCATCTTTTGTTGGGATACTACAAGTTTGATTTAAAACTTGTCTTTTAATAAAACCCTCTTCTACTTTTCCTGAATATACATTCATTACAAACACATTCTTGTTATCAAATTTTCTTCTTATGACTTGTAATATAGTTCCCATTGGTAACCTGTTACACCCTCCTTTAAATAGAGGTTTAGTTACTTTAAAGTAATCTCCATCTTTTACTCTGTGATATTTAGGTAATGACATTATAACAACTTCACCATAGCTTTATCTAATTCATCTTCATTGAGTTTTTCTAATCTATGTATATTACATCTCCATTCATTTCCATTTTTTATTGTATTATGATAATCTCCGATAGTATAAGAATAATCTTCTAGTAATATTAATGATACACTATCTCGTATAACTGATTTTACTTTAACATATATATAATTTTTATTAACTGTTATTCTATTATTAAAGTGAGCCATTTTATATATACTATCTAATTTTATCTCACCTTTAGATAAGGACAACTATATCTCTCCTTATATTTTACATCTAATATATTAAGTAAGTCTTTAGGTTTATCTAATTTAAGTAATGGTTTCTTATCAAATGAGCAACCATATACAAAGCCTCTTTCATCAATAGATATAATATCTCTAGCAAAATGACAAGGCTTATCCCAACCTTGATATTTATTCTGTGTTAATATCATGTTAGTTAAGTCATCAACATAGAAATGTTTATACTTAAATGTTGGTGCATAATAGATAGCCTTGAATTTAAGTATATCTATGAAATCCCAATTCTTTGGATACAATGCAAATACTCTTTCTACCATATCAAATAATTTATCCAATACATATAAGAACATCTTTGGGTATTTAATAAAATTATTCTCCATTAGTAAATTACAACCAACTCTAGTTTTGTTATGTATTTTTCTAACACATTCTAAATAATCATATAAATATGGGTATTTATATCTATCATAGGATACACTAACCATCTCTATATCATCAATATAATCAGCCATAGGTAATGTTCCATTAGTGGTTACATTACAGATTAATCCATTATTTACACATTCCTTTGAGAAATCTCTTATAAATTCTGGGTGCATAAATGGTTCTCCACCACCAACTGCAACTTGTTCTGTTAGTTCAGAAATATAAGGTATCAAATCCTTAAACCATTTGTAGGGTTTATTTTGTTTTGTTTCTCTAGGTCTATAACACATAGGACAATTTAAATTACAATCAGTAGTATAATGTAAACTTATCACTTTATAGGGTTTCAATCATTATCATCTCCCTTTCTTCATCAGTTGCTTTCCTTAAATGTCTAGTATATTGCCAAACACTATTATTCTTATCTATACCCATTAACCATAATACCCAATAACCTCTACCAGAGCTATGAACTTTTTCTACTCTACCAATTTCTCCAACAAACTCTGGGTGTAAGTCCACTACTATATCCCCCTTTTTAAATTTACAATTACTCATTCTGAATAACCTATTTCACATTTATCTATAAAGGGTAACTTTTTAATATATCTTTCTAATTTATTCCAATGATTAAAAGGTGTTTCTCCCTCTAATTCTATCCAATTAATACCACAGAAACTATCATCTTTTGTATAAGTTTCATACCACCAATCATATTCATCTGATTCATCATTTGCTAACTTATCCAATTCCTCTATGTATTTATGTAGAGTATCCTTCTCTTTTTCACTTAGTTTATTTAAAGATATTCTCATAACAGCTTCAGAACAATTAGGGTTTAATATCATAACAATTCAACCATAACATCATCTTTGTTTTTTATTTTTTTTAAATGCCAATCATAAGTTTTAATATTCAAATGTGATAATAATACTGTAAGATTTTCATCTATAAATTTGTCTGAGCTTTTTATTATTAGAAAACGGATAGGGTTATCATTTATAACTTTTAATATTCTAAAGTCCTCTGTTCCTCGTTTATAATGTAATATAAAATCCCCAACCTTAAATCTCATAATAAATCTACCATACCATCATCTTTATCTATTAATCCTAATTTAATCATCATATTAATTCGTTTTCTTTTGTTCTTATCACTCTGATAATCAGGTATCTTTTTATAACCTTTACTTTCCCAATCTTCATAATCATAAGTTGAGCCACCGTCATAACCTTCTAATTCTCCACCTATATTATCAATTATCTTTTTAAGTGTTGGAAATAATTGGTGTTGACAATGTTGATATGCTGTTATCCTCATTCCATCACTCTCATATCCATCACTCTCCTCATCTTTATATATATTAAAGGAAGAATGATTTTCAAAATCAGGTTGATTAGGATTATCTATGTCCAAGAATAAATCTAAGTCATCTGCATCATCTGATATATCCCATTCATACCACTCATTTGATTTCATTGTTAATTTATATATTCCTATCTTTTCTAATTCTTTTATTAGTTCTTCTTTACTTTCAATAGGTATACATCTAACTACTAATTCACTACAATTTGGATTTAATATTTTATCTTTGCTCATAACTACCTTCCCAATCTAACTTATTTTTAAACGGTAAAAAGAATATTGCATCAAGAAAGTCATCTTCATGTATATCATCTAACCATAATGTTTCTCTTCTGTTACATAATTGACAATCATATTCATCAGCTAGTAATTCAAAGATAGCATCTATTTCTTTTTGATTTAGTCTTTTTAAATCAACATCAAGACAATACACTGTTTCTGAACAATTAGGATATATCATTATATCTGTCATCATATCTCTCTATATAGGGTAATTTATATTTAATACAAAAATCTTTCATCAAATCATTATAGGTATCTCTATCTAAATGAGATGTAGCATTAACTGTCCAATGAGTTCTATCAGCAGGTATCTGGAAATAATCTAAGAATAAATCTAATTCAGTATTTTCAAAATATTCTGTATGTTCAAAGTGATTTTTAGATGGGTGGTATATAGCATCTCTTACTGTACCAAATCCTAATATATCCTCAAGGATTTCTAATTCTATACCCGACATATTTTTTATAGTCCACAAATCTAATCTATATACTGCCTCACTACAATTAGGATTAAGTAAATCATCATCTATCATAGGATACCTTCTCTCATTTAAAATCTTTTTAAGTTTAGGACATCTACAAAACTTAAGGCTTAATCTACTTTTTATTTTGAATTTTCTCATCTTCCTTTATCTCCTTAAGCTCTTTCTTTAATTTATTTATCTCATTGATACAGTTTAATATCTCCTTGTCTATATCCATATTACGATATTTCTCAAGTAAAGTAAGCCTACCTCTGAAATATCTTAATAGTTTTTTTATTGCATCTTTTTTCATAATACCATTAGGCACATCTCATCACCTTTTTAACTTGCAAATGTAAAAGTTTCTGCTGGGTATTTTCTTAACAATTTAAATTCATCATTAAACTTTTTAATCATTTTTAGTATATCCTTTTCTTCCTGTGTTAGTTCTTCCTTTTCAAATAGTTCATCATACATTTTAGATTTCACAACCACAAACCCAACATTCTTCAGCTTGTTTATCGTTATCCATTTTACAATCAGGACATATCTTTTTATTTTTCATTCTTTAAAGCCTCTGCTATTATCTTATTAACTACGCCCTTACCCTTACATAAAGGACAAACACAAGTATCAGGATACCTCTTATCAATAAGTTTCTTTATAGTCTTCTTTAATTTCTTTGAGCATTCATTACAGATATAACCTCTACCTTCTGAATACTCACAGATACTATTCTTTTTTATTTCCTTCTTACAAGCAAGGCATTTAGTATCTTGTCTTACTTTTCTTTTCATAGTATCTACCTTATTAGATGATATTCACTTAAGGTGTTTGTTACAGGCATAGTGTATAAATCCCATATCTGAAACAAATTCCAAAAACCACCATACCAACAGATACCATAAAAGTTTGGGTATTGAAATACATTTTTCTTTTTTCTTCTCATTTTATTACCACACATTTATTCAATATTTGTTTTGGCATTTTCTTTACTATGACTTTTGGCATAGCAATGATATAACAATCTTATTTGATAGTAATTTTCTTATCCTTTCTATTTAATAACCAATTCTTTATCTTATCTATAAAGCTAGTATTAATATAGCACAGATGAATTGTTTTTCCTTTTCCTTTTTTAATATAAATATCATCTGTTAACCATATCAAATCTCCTTCCTTATAGTCATTCATATTGATATGTTTTTTCATTTTTCATTCCTCTTTCTCCTTTTTTACTGCTTGATAACTACATTTAATATCAGAGCAACCTAAGTATTCTCCACCACCACAAGCACTATACCAAGTCTTTAATTCTTTACCACATACAGGACACTTACTCATCAGCTACACCTTCCCAACACTTAATTATCTTATCATATCTGTATAGTTGTCCAAATGTTTTTAACTCTTTATATAATTTCTTATCTCTTATCTCAATTGTTTTATCTACATTAACATATGAATATTTATCTCCGTCATAGTAATGTGTTACTATACAAACATAACCATCATAGTTATTAATGTGATATTTCTGAATAAGGATACCATTTTTACCAATAGCATTTTTAACATAAGGTTCAACTATTCTCTTTATCTCCTTTGTTTTGGATAACTTTAATTCCTTATTACATATTTCTTCTTTCATAGTATTTCCTCAATGTTTTTTATCTTCTATTTCCATATCCACTAACCAGTAGAAACCAAAACCTAATATCATAAGATATATTATTTGTTCCCAAACTATATCAGTTGCCACATAATATCTTATACCAAGAACAAACATTGCAAATGATATACCTCTCTTTAATGTTCTTATAATTTCCTTCTTTATTTTGCTCATAGTTTAACCACTCTTTTCTTTTTTACAAACTGTGCATCTCCAATTACCATTTTTCATTTTATTATGTAATCTCTTACCATTACCATAAAATAAATCTTGGGATACACACTTACAAGAGCAAGGTAATATCTTACAGTTAATTTGTTTCTCCATTCTTTAACACCTTATTTAATAATTCATTCAGATATTTGATTTGATTTTTTAATTCTACTATTTCATTCAAATCTTCTATATCCTTTAATTTATTATTCTGACAAACAATAGCATTTACTATATTAGTTAGAGTTTGTTTTCTCATATACATCTCTTATATTCTCAACAGTAATCTGTCCTGTATATCTACTAAAGAATAACATTATAGCACAAACAGGTTTATAATTTCTTCAGCTTCTTCTTCTGTGCAACCACAGATTTTATTTAATTCTTTTTTTAGTTCTTCCATTTTTAACTACCTTCCATATACATCTTTATTACAATGAGGACATCTTATATCTAATAAGTTAACATCATAAGATACCTCATATATTTTTTTACAGTTTAAGCAACTTAGTTTTCTCATTTTAATCACAATTTTGCTATTTGTTTTCCTATTTTTAATACTTGTTTTGATGTTTGGTTTCCTATAACATCATCAGTTATATTGGTATCATAGCAAAGACTATTATCCTTTAATACAGCTATTTCAAATAATCCATCTTCACAACCATATGTTCCATATCCTCTAATAACTGATATACCATAGCCATTAGGGAAATTCCATCTCTTTCTATATTCACTACTATCAGGTGTATTATTACTGTTGAACATAGATAAGAATGGATTAAATTTTCCATCAAATTCATCTGATAAATCTTTCTTATTAACAGATAATTCATCAAATGTTTCTTCAAATATATTCGGGTTTTCCATATTCATTATCTCCTTATATTTTTTCACACCATTCTTTAAATCCTTCATTATTAATTAAATAATTTTGGATTAAATTATGTTTATTCTTTTTCTTTTTTTGCATCTACTAAATCCTTCTTTCGTGCTTGAATTACATTCTCTAACATATCAATTATATTTAAGTCAGAGCAACTATTTATTTTATCCATAGTATCTAAATAGTTTATTAATTCACTTACATCATCAGGTTTTTTTCCTCTTATTTGTTTTCTCTTTTTAAAGAACATTTCTATCTACCTTTCCAACTAACTAAATTATCAGCAACACAATCAGCATTTAAATCAACAATAAAATCATAAAGTATCTCCCCCTTTTTAACTGATCCATTTAATATATTATTAACCCATAAGACTTTAACTGTATAAATTCTAAATTCATCTTGTTTAACTCTACATTTTAATATCCTTACGATACCAATAGAGCCATCAGGTGTATATCTCCTGATACATTCACTAACACTTGGATACCTATTTAAAATATCTATTACCTCAGTTTTTTATAGTGTCTATATATAGGAAAATACAGCACTTTTTTTTCCTATATACATACCAAAATCACGTATAACATACTTTTTTAATTGAAACCCCTATACTTTCAGGCAAACAAATACCCTTCCAAGCCATTTTATAGGAGAGTGCATAGCAGATACCATACATTAGTATCTTTTTTTATGCTTATTATATCGGCTTTAGATAGAATAGAGTTATCATTAGTAGAGGTTATACCAAATATCTCAAATTTTTGGATATAACATATTCTAATGATAAGATTTATATACCAAAACTCTGCAACTATCTTATCTTATCTACCGTAATAAGCATAACCTATTTGGATTTTTACTCACAGTATCTGCCAAATTTCTATCAGTAGAGATAGTCTACTGCCCTTTGGTTTGTGTTACGAAACCATTAACTTGACAGATTTTGCCATCTACTACTGCTTTCCCATTTATTCTGAATCGGAGAAAACCTTTCTTATCTCCTTCTTTAGAATATTGGCTACCAGCGATAGTTCCGACATCTATCATTACACTTGTCATAGCAACATTCTCCTTTTGGATTGTCTTTTTTAAGGGAAGATTATAAAAACCCTGTAATATTATTTATTACTCTAATTCATAGCAATTTCTACACATACCATTAAACTTATAGAGTTCAGCAAATGATATTTGTATTCCACATCTTTTACAGTTAGGCATTATTATCCTTTTCCTGTCTACACTTTTTACATAATTTATTATACTTGTCATATTCCTTTTCTGATATGGCTTTCAAGCATTTTTCACAAAACATTTTAATCACCTTTGTAATATAAGTTAAATTTATATGTATATATAATTTCTAATTCCTCTATTGTATTCACTTTAATCATCTACTAAAAAATAATGCCACACATATTTATATCCTGTAACCTCATTCATTATTCCATTTTTACAAGAGTATAAGTAGATAGCATTTTTAGGTATTTCTTCTCCTGTTGCATATTTATATACTTTCTGCATTTTAATCACTTATCTATTAATGTATATCCACACTCACATTTCCAAATACCATTTTCTAATATCATTAGTGGGTGTTTATCTCTTTCATTTATATACAAATAGTAATAACATTTTGGACATCTCATTTTATCTATCTCTTTAATATATGTTGTAGAAAGTCATTAGCATTTTCATAATTATCTTTAGAGAAATATTTTTCATACACTTTAATTAAACAATCTATATGACAATTAAGTATTCTTTCAGTATCATTATCACTTTCAACTACTTTAAAGCATGAATTACAAAGATGTTTTCTTGTTCTTAAATTACCCTTATGATTATATAGACTTTTATCCCCTTCTACATTAAACCTATCTTTACATTGTTTACAATAATATATATCTATTGGTATTTTCTTTTTTCTATTATTATGATGACATTTGAATACTATGTCTTTTGAGTTACACACAGGACATCTCATTATAATCACACTAAATACAATGCTTTTGTTTTTCCCTTATTATTTTGGTAATACTCACTATTATATAATAAATCAAATTCTCCTATTTCTATTTCTTCTATTGTATTCCAAAATTCTCCATTAAATACTACAACATTTAAATCCTGATTTTGTTTTTTTAGTTCTTTAATTAAATCTTTTACTTTCATTTTAATCACCTTTATTTTCTGTAAGTTCTATCTACTGCATTATTTATGATTGAATTTATATCCTTTAAATCATTTTTAGTTAAATCCATTTCATAATTTTGCAATAGGATTATTATATTTTTAATGTCATCTTCCTTGTTCATTTCAATCACTTAATTTCTTTAAGCAGATTATTTTTGCGTCTTTTCTATTTGAGTATGTGTTTAGTGGAATATATCCTTCTGGTATATTCACTATACATTCATCATTTATATCAATGAATAGTATTTTGTATTTCATTTTAATCACATTAAATTATCTGTATTGTCAATCCTATAATGATACCAGCACTTAACCCAACTACAAATGTTAGCATTGGGATACCAATATATATAGTAATATCTCTTGTTAATTTTTCCATTAACTCAACTCACTTTTGATTATTTACTTTGTATTTTTTAACCAAAGAAGATAACATCTTTTTAATATCTTCTAATGTATCTGTCTTTGTGCCTATTACTGTTATAGACATATTTTTATTTTTATATTTTATACAACCATTATTTCTTTCTTCCATATTCTCAACTCACTTTTTATTTTTAATTTTAAATATGAATGTTGTTCCACAATTCTGACAGATATAATTACTCTCTCCTGTTGAATGTATTTGACTATCACAAGCACATACAGGACAATATATATGATTATTATAATTCCTTGTTTGAATTAAAATCACACATTCGTTACCACTTTCAGTATACTCTTGAATTACATCTATCTCCTCACTTGTGTTAGAGAACATACTCATAACATCTCATCTCCTTTTAATCCATAAGAAACCACAATTTAAATCTATTCTTCTTAACTCTCCTGTTATGGTATCTTTAATCATAGTTTCTAAATGTTTTTGTATTTGTTTATTCATTTAATATTCCTTTCTAATCGTTTTAATTATATTAACAACAAAATCTCCTATGACATAACCAAATGCAAAGCAAGTCATAGTATTATATATAATATCCATTCTAATTATCTCCTTAACTTTTCAAAATCTTCCTCTATCCAATTACCATTATCTAATAACATCATTCTCTTTAATGTTTTCTTTTTTAATTCCTGTAACTCTTTAGGTGTTAAGATTAAGTAAGTAGTCATATCTTCTTTATTATAATATATTTCATTCTCTAAGAATAACCAAGTGTATTTCTTATCCCATTGTTTTTCATTCATTTAATCATACACCTTACCATCTTGTTTTGCTATCTGATACATGATACCATTTATAATAGCATCTTCAATAGTATGACATATTGCTGGTAATTCTTTTTGCATATCTTCTACTATTGCTTTTTCATTATCGGATAATACTATTGTGTATTCTCTAAATTTTTCACTCATTATTTATTCCTCTATTATTAATGTAATCCTCTTACCAACATTTTGTTCAAGTAATGTATTTATATTTACTAAACCACTACTAACATCATCTATATAAATACCTCTTGAGCAATCAGAAAAATCTCCAAAAGGGTGTTCTTTTATATCCCCTTTATAATACAATATGTTACTCATTTAAATCTCCTTATCTGATGTGCTTTATAAGGATACCTCAAGCATTTAGCACATCTAATTGGGTTTTTATCTTTACTTTTTAATTGTATAATAAACAATTCATTCTTACAGTAAGGACAAACCATTGCATTATCTAACATATTATTATCTCCTTTCCACATTTAGCACATCTATATACATCTTCAGAATATATATAGACTAATTCATGTCTACACATTTAATAATAACAACCTATTCCTTTTTTCTTCCAATACAATGCTCTTTGTCTTGCTTTCTTTAATTCTTCTTTAGTAAATAAATGTATTCTTAAATCGTAATTTATTTCTGTATATTTTTCAAGCACTCTATCATGTAATTTTTTATAGTTATTCATTCTATTCACCTTCATTTAGATCCATTATAATATAGGGGGGAGAGGGATAGGTTGATAACTTTTTTATTTAAATATATTTATATAGGTAAAAGCAACCTATCTAACGAAACCTGTTGTTACTGTAATATACTAAGCAAACATTTAAATATAATAAGATATTGCTATGTATTTTTAATCACTATTAGAATAGAATTTTAGAGATAGGATATATAAGTATATTAAAGACAGGATAACTGTCTAATAAATAATAATATACTGATGTAATATATCCTATCGAATTACTGTGTCGTTTGTTATCTCTTGTTTTCACTTGAAATAACGTAAAGGATTTTGTGTTAAGAATAGAAATACCAAAACTATAAGGGTTTAAAATCTCATTAAATATCCCTTTCGTATGGTTTTATTCTATATAAGAATAAGGTATTTTTTCAACAAACAACTGATTAATAATGTTTTCTTTAATAAGCGTTAGGTATATCACTTTACTTAGTAACTTATAGTATAGGAAAACACTTTGTTTGTGATAAGTTGTTTTCGTAAAACACCAAAAAAATTTCATGCTTTAAGTAGTTTTCGGCAAACTTTATATAGGTTGTGTCCATCACTTATAAACTTTTCGATTGTCAACAGATAACCAACAGGAGAAACAACCAACTGATAAAGTAAAATATAATTAATTAAATAATATATTAGTCTTAAGGGTAATACTATGTAAGATAAATAAGAGTGTGGGATAAGTATTTACTTATAGTTAATTAGAAAAAAATAGGTTATCAGATATAGGGTTATAGTTATTATATTAAAGATACCCACATAAAATATATATATATTAAAATATAATTAAAAATAAAAAAAAAAATAAAAAAAGAGATAATGATTAATAATTATCCTCATAATATTGGGATAAATCATAATCATCATAAGTCTTTATGTGTTGTTCAGGTGTCATTGGTTTTAAATGTGTATCCTTACACTCTAAGGGATATTTCTTTAACTGATAAATAACAGGGATATATAACTCGTCAAAAAATTCTCCACTTTGTATCTGCTTAATTAATCCTATTAAATACTCAATGGAATATTTAGGGTAAGTCCAAACTTTATCCCTTATCTGATGATTTATATATAGTTTATCTTTTATATTATTAAATATCTCCTGTTTATCTTCGTAACTCAATGTGCTATCATATAATAACTCATATAATAAATCGTGTAATTCAGGAGATATTATACCCTTATCAGAATACTTGGCTATCTCCTCTAATTTATTATATCTTGTTAAAAATATAATATCCTTTATCATTGGGATTACCTCTTTACCTGATAGCATTTTAATACTCTTGTTATTACCTGTTTTATCCAAGCGTATTTTAATATCCTTACACCACAACTCGATACCCTTTTTGTATTTAATACCAAGAGCATAACACCAACAGGATAATATTTTACTGTTAAATCTTCTACTCATTATATCCTTACCTCGATACATTTTATTATCCTGTGTTATTTCAAATTTCTCAATGCCATTTCTACTTAAATAACTGTTGGGTAATGTGTCAATATTATATTCAGTAATGCTACCAAAATTATGTTGTGGTAATCTTGTAATTATTCTTCCCTTTTTAGTATTTCCTAATATAGCATTTGTTTCCTTACCATATCGACTAATCCATTCACTTACATTTATTTTCTGTGCCTCATTATAATTACCATAAGACACTCTACTGCCTAAATCGTTTACAATTTCTTCTCTATATATTTTCATATTTAAATCCCCTTTGAAGAATATCGGCTATAATATTTATGCCATAATTCTCTTTTTAATATACATTCGTTATCACTTGCCTCAATTTTTTTCTCCTTATTATTTTTCTTATTCATTTTAATTCATCTCCTTTATTTTTAAATGTATCTGTTTGTGTTGTTTTGGCGTAACAAGTTGCAGATTATCAATGTTATTATTTAGTTTATTTAAATCCCTGTGGTGTATCTGATAACCCTGTGGTATTTTCATTCCCCTCATTACTCTGAATATATGTCGGTGTTCAAGCATTGGTTTCCCATTTATTAATAATACCCTATAACCCTTTTTATTTATAAAGGTATTAAAATTACCACATATCATTTAACTCAACCAACCTGTTCTTCCATTATAAAATACATTTCTGTATTCCTGTTGTGTGTCATCACTTGCCTCTTTATTTTCTTTACTTATTTCTTTCATTTATATATCTCCTGAAACAACCCTTTAACTCGGTGTTTCTACCCTTACAACTGAAGTTAGTTTATAAACTTTTCGGTTGCTTGTATTTAATACGTTACATTACATTAAATTCTTCTGTTGGTTGGGTGTTACAATTCATCTTTTCGTTATAATAATAACAAGAGGTATGCTAACATTTACCATGATAAATACTCTCAATAAATATATGGCAAGTGATTATAATAACAGGGTGATTTGGTCAGGATAATCTTACAGTATAATATAGGTAAGAAAATGTTTGACATTATAAACCATTATCCTATAATACTTAGTTATTTATATATATGTTTTCGTTATACTATCCCCATTATATTTAAGAATATTTAATCAGAAAATTAAGAGGCCATTTTAAGTATTTAAATACACACATACACGTATTAAATTCTCCCTTTTAACCACGCTATTAGATACCATGCTACATACTACCATGCCACAAGCAACCATGATAAACCTTCTAAGGTGGGATAACCCACCCATATAGGATTAGAATTGTAAGTATAGTAACACCCATGCGTGCCATTAACTTGCACGCTTGACAAAGTGTAGCATGTTGCAATAGTAACACTCTGCTTGACACTCTCTAGCACGGTTTCCCATGCCATGACAATTCATACCACGACTTAATGGTAACACGCTTGACTATCTCTAGCATGCTTGTCAATGTCTAGCATGGCACTCTCGACTTTCCCTTCACCCCCTTCCAACCCTGTCGTGTCCATATCCTATATAGGTTGGGGGGTATATAAAGCTTTCGGAATTCTCAAGCCATGATAGACAAGGTCTAGCACGCCTCTTGCCACTAACTAATGGTGGGTAACACCACCCATCAACGTGGAGGGTTCAGTATACCCTCCAATACTGGTATAAAGACGTAAGTATCATATAAGGCAATTCGCCTGCGTAACCCTGCTCTCCAGCCCACCAGCCCGACACTCAACCTCTACTATAAGAAACAATAATGGTGGGAAATCCCACCCAATAAATTAATAAAAAAAAAAGATGAGGGGGATTTTTCCCCTCTACATTTCGTGGATTACCTGTGAGATTGCTGTATTTTCTTTGGCTAACCATTCAACAGCCCATTTGTTACCTGCTTTTTCCCTCTCCTTAATGCTCTTGTAGTTAATTTCTTTGCATTTGTTTAGGATTTGTTTGCGTTTATCTTTGTTCAACTTTGCTGACTTCATTTGTTTATCCAAGATATTCTCTCGGATTATTCTCTTACTGATTGAGTATTTGGTATTCGGTGGGAATTTGTATTGTTTCCAAAAGTTTTTGGTATCGACTTTGTAGGGATTTTCACTATTAACCTTACCGAATAATTCAACTGTCTTTTTAACAGATAAATCCTGTAAGGTTTTTTCAAGTTCGTTTGGTTTTATCAGTTTCTTTTTAATTTTTTCTGTTGCTGGTAGTTCCTTTTCGACACTTGCTTCCTTTATTTCATAAGCAGTTCCGTCTTTTATAAGAAAAGACTTACCACCTATTTTTACTATTTCTGTCATTTTTCTTATCTCCTTTGCTTACTTATGGTTGTGTTTTCTTGGTTAGTTCGCCACAACCACAACCCTGTATAGACGGGGTAGTATTTAAATGTTGCGTTTTAATCAACACTCTTGCTAACAAGTAGCATGCATGACAATGTGTAGCACGGATCTACTTGACTTAATAATATATAGGTGGGAGTACCCACCCTGTATGATACTTAGAATAAAGTAAGTATACCCGTATACCCACACACGAAAGGAAAATGCCTCAGATAGCCCTTAAAATCAATCCTCAGCCAAAAAAAAGAGGGGTGGTAAACCCCATTAACGAAATGCTATGTCGCCTTTCATAATCCTGTCTTTACTGCTTCTCTCTGCTTCCTGTCGAATTAGCATTGCTGTTGATAAGATTAACTCATCTCTTGTTAGTTCCTGCTCTATTAATCCTGCAAGAACTAAAGCATTATTATCAATCTCAGCAAACCTCGTTAAATTAGACATCTTTGTACACCATTCAATTCCTTCTTTCCCTTTTATTAATTTACTTATTCTTTTAGATGTTTCCATACATTTTTTAGCCATTACTTTTGCCTTTTCCTCTATTTCCTTTAATCTTTCTTCTTCCATCTTTCTCATCTCCTTAGTTTTCTACCCCTGTATAGTCTTGTGGGTTTAAATACTTTTCGGTTTTCTCAACGAGTGATAACATGCACCATGCTAACACTTAGCACGAATCCGTGTGCGTATGCGTAACAAATTAATGGTGGGATAACCCACCCTAAAGTATAGTAAACAAATACATATGTTGTATATATCACGAGATTTCTAAAATTAATAAAAAAAATTAGATGAGTTGGTAATTTCTCATCTCGGTTAAAATCATTTTTGCCATTGATTGTATGCTGGTTGGTGGATTGTTTAAAGTTCCTTTCCCATCAAGATACACAACCCCACAAGTTACGATTGCTTTATTAAACCCTATACGATTTAATATCATCTGCATTTTTTTACCATCAGATTCAGATGTGCTTTCCTTTGCTTCTAATTCCTTTAATATCTCAAGTCCGTTCATTTTACCACTAACCCTGTATACACTTGGGGGTTTATATAGTT
>Ga0180432_10000284_pt1 | contig 80269 bp, 78 predicted proteins | sample SS_ome_10_FD_132414 | JGI IMG/M metagenome (GOLD analysis project Ga0180432, IMG submission 132414) | Hypersaline lake sediment archaeal communities from the Salton Sea, California, USA - SS_1_MS_2 metaG | ecosystem: Environmental > Aquatic > Non-marine Saline and Alkaline > Hypersaline >... | reverse complement strand
GTTGTCGCTTCGGATGATTACTCCGCGAGCTTGAACAGCACCTTTGTGGCTAGGAATGATGATGTGATTCTGGCGCATATGAGAGATGGCGAGCTGCTGGGGGAGGATGAGTGGCCTCTGAGGCTGGTTGGGCCCGAGCTTTCCGGGAAGCAGAGTGTCAGCAACATCGTCAGGATAGAGTACCAAGTGGATGAGCAGATGGCGGAGTGAAACAGGTCGGGGTGACTATTGCCGAGGTTCTTCGGGGGTCTATCGACCCGGGACTTAGTGACCATCGCTATCCTGAGCGGGATGGGTGGCATACTCAGCACCTACATCGGTTACCTCGCGAATCTGGTCAACAGCTTCGTGGGGACGCCCTTCGGTGCGGGCCAGTTCCTTGCGGGGCTACATCTCTTCTGGATCCTGCTTGCCAGAGCTGTGACCGCAAAGACGGGCTCCGGTACCCTGACCGGCGCTCTGAAGGGCGTAGTCGAGATGCTTGTCGGCAGTGTTCATGGCTTTGTGATCGTTGTCGTTTCGCTCGTTGAGGGCATAATCGTTGATGCACTCATGGTGGGCTCGAGGCCGGATGACCGACTGAGGCTCATGATAGTCGGGGGCTTCTCGAGTGCGTCAAACGTCCTGGTATTCCAGATGCTCTTCCTTTCGGGGGTACCGCTGTATTTCATCCTCGCCATCACCCTAATGGCATTCGCAAGCGGGGTTCTTTTCGGCGGACACTTCTCCCACAGCGTCCTTATGTCCTTGATCCACTCCGGTGTCCTCACCTTCCGGAGAACGAGACGGGTGTCCAAGCTAACGGCTGTCGCGGGGTATCTGCTCGTCGGCATCTTCATGGCCGGTTCGATTTGGTACTATGCATCCGTCTACTCCTGGAACCGGGAGGCGGGATTCGAGGTCAAGGGCTTGGTTGAGGGCCCCTATAGGTTCGACGAGGATCGATTTCGGGATGAACTGGTAACGGTTGAAGCCGAATTGCAGGGATCTTACCTCCATGTGGGCCCTAGAAATTACACCGGGGTCCCCTTGGCGGATGTTGTCAGGGCCGCTTCTCCGAGCGAGAATGCGAGCCGGATCAAACTGGTCGCCAAGGATGGCTACGCCGTGACCCTTGAATTGAGTAGGGTCCGTGGTGATAGAACGATCATAGTGGTGACCGAAGACGATGAGTCCAGGCTTGTGGCCGATAATCTTGACGGGTCAATGTGGATAAGAGATATCTCCTACTTGGAGTTGACCTGATACGTGATCGATTTCCATGAACTCACATACACCTATGATGGGCGAGACGAGCCGGCGATAAGGGACCTCGACTTGAGCGTTGGGGATAACGAGTTCATCCTGATAAAAGGCAGGAGCGGGAGCGGGAAGAGCACCCTCGCCAAGCTCGCCACCGGTTTCCTGGGACCCGACGATGGCGAGATCTCGGGTTCCGTAAGCATAGATGGCAAGGCGGTGGCCTCGACCCCCAGGGAGGAGCTCGTGGAGAGCGTCGGTCTGGTTCAACAGGATCCCGAATCGCAGATGGTAACCCTCCGGGTGGCTGACGAGGTCGCCTTCGGTCCGGAGAATCTGGGACTTGAAAGGGGGGAGATCAGCAGGAGGGTGACGGATTCGTTGGAAATCGTGGGAGGCGGAGACCTTTTTGGACGGGAGATCCAGGATCTGTCCAGCGGCGAGAAACAGAAGGTGGCAATCGCCTCTGTTCTGGCATTGAGACCAAGAAACCTGATCCTGGATGAGCCGACCTCGAGCCTGGACCCCGGATCCACGATGGGCCTGGGGGTTGTGCTAGGGAACCTGCACCGGCAGGGGCTGACTATAGTCGTAATCGAGCACCGCTACAGATGGGTTATAGAATACATAGACAGGGCGGTCGAACTCGACAAGGGGCGAGCTCGCGAGGTTGGGCACATCGGGCGACTGGCTGATAGCGCGGCTCCGTTCCGGGTCCAGAAGCGACATCACAGTCGAGGGCGGAAACTGATCAGCGTGCGAGGTCTGTCTTTCTCCTACGGCAGGAGAAAGGCCCTACACGAGGTCGATATTGAGGTACATGGAGGGGAGATCCTGGGCATCATCGGGGACAACGGCTCCGGAAAGACTACTCTGATATCGACGATCATGGGCTTTCTCCGACCGGCGGAGGGGAGCGTGGAGGTTAAGGGGCGTCCGGTTCAAGCGACATCGGATATATGGAGCGATATCGGCCTGGTCTTCCAGAACCCCACCCACCAGCTTATCGAGGCCACGGTCGGCGATGAGATCGAATTCGGCCCCCGCAACTTCGGGATGCCCGACGACGATATCGGAGAGAAGTGCCGAATTATGATGGATTACTTCGACCTGACCGGCTACGCCCTTTCATCTCCCCACAGTCTCAGTGTGGGGGAGAAGAGACGCTTGAACGTCGCCTCAGTCGCGGTCTACGAGCCGGATATCTTTCTTCTGGATGAGCCGTTCATAGGCCAGGACCTGGGGAATGTGGAGCGGATCATGGAGCTGATAGGGTCCAGGGTTGCGGGGGGTTCAGCCTGCGTGCTCGTGACACATGATCCCGACCTGGCGATGGCCTACTGTGATCGGGTCGCCTTCCTGGAGGAGGGGGAGATCAAGGCGGATGGAGACCCGGAATCGGTATTCAGGTACCTGGATAGAGCGGGAAAGGACTGGTACCTTCCGGCGGGCTGGTGTTGAATTGCAGAGGATTGGGTACATCGAGGGAGACTCGTTTGCTCATCGGTTGGACCCAGTGTCGAAGATAGTGGTCCTGCTCTCGTTCTGCGTCTTCGCCATCTTTGAGATGAACACCAATCTGATGGTGGCTGGATTCGTTCTGGTCATGGCGATGGTGTCGATCTCGGGGATAGGCCTGGTCCGGGGCCTGAGGAAGCTCAGGGCGGTGGTTGTTCTCTGTGTGGCCCTCTTCCTCTTCCAGGTGATCTTCAACAAGAGCGGGGGGCCGATCCTGAATCCGATCCCCTCTGGCTTGGGCGAGGTTCTCCTGATAACGACAGGGGGAATCCGGGCCGGGGCGAGGATCGCGCTTCGACTCATGATCATAGTGTTGGCGAGCCTTTTCTTCGTAGGCACAACGGATCCCTCCACGCTCGCCTATTCCCTCATGAAGCGAGGGATACCGTACAGATACGGGTTCACCTTCATCCTGGCCATGCGTTTCGTTCCACTCTTTCAGGCCGAGGCGAGCACGGTCAGGAGGGCGCAGACGGCCCGGGGATTGAGGATAGACAGACCTGGGCCAAGATCTCTGATGAGACTCGCCCGATACACCTTCGTACCCCTACTGGTTTCGGCGTTCAGAAGGGTGGGGGAGATCTCGGTCTCGATGGAGGGCAGGGGTTTTGGCCTGAGGTCGGAGAGGGGATATCTGAGGGTCAGCAGGTTCCGGTTCTCTGACCTGCTCGTCTGTCTGACATCTCTCGCACTAACCTCCTTGGCACTCTATCTGGGCTGAGGTCCGAGATAGATGACCCGGTTCATCGACCGTCTTCCGGAAATGGTACTTGGCTCGATGGGGGTTGCAGGTCGATTCGAAACATACTTATCCATTTCAAGCTCTTAGGATCCGGTGGGGTCTTGAAAGCAAAGACGACTGTCGTCCTCTTCTCTGTCATGGTGTGGTGTATTCTTCCCGGCGCATACCCGGAGGCTACAATCTACCTGGATGGTATAGAGGAGGTACATCCCGGAGTGAGGATGCAGGTGAGCGGAGCTGGCTTCCCCGGGTCGTCCCCCTACGAGATACTGCTGGACGGTCTGAGTCTCGCGAACGGCACCACCTATGCTGGCGGTACCTTTCACAGGAAGCTGACCTTGCCTCGTCCCACCACAATCGGCAGCCATAACCTCACGGCGGTTTCCGGGCTCGAATCTGCCTATATGGATCTGGTGGTCACCCAGTGGCCGGTTGAGCTTTCCGTCGTTCCAAGAGAATTGAAGCCTGGCGAGGAGGTCACGATCTGTGGCAGCGGATTTCCTCCCAGGGCCTATTACGAGATACTCCCTGGCGTGAACGATACCCTGATGGGCGCGACCGATGACTATGGCAACTTCTGCCGGACTTATCGGCTGCCCAAGGACACTCCTCTCGGAAAGGCAAACGTAGTCGCCGAGGCTACGAAATACGGGGGACCACCCTCCTATTCCCAGGAGATCAGCGTAGTGCAGTGGCAACCGGAGATCGATGTCTCGCCGACCACGGTCTATCCCGGTGCCTACATCGATATCACAGGCAGTCACTTCCCTCCTCTCGCGAACTACGACATAATGATCGACGGCGAGCAGATTCGTATAGGAACGGCTGATCAAGAGGGCTACTTCGAGAGGGGATACCTAGTTCCCTCGGATATCGCCCTCGGTACGCACGTTCTCTCGGCGGAGGCAGACGAATACACCGGGCCACCCGAGGCGTCACTGGATCTTGAAGTGACCAGCTGGCCATGTTACCTGACCATCGATCCCGATCCTCCGCACCCAGGCTCCAACATCAGCATAAGCGGCAGCGCTTTCCCTTCGGACGCGCAGTTCGAGGTGAGACTCGATGGCGTCAAGGTGGCAAGCGGCGACACCACCGGGCAGGGAACCTTCACCGTGTATCAACCTCTTGCATCGAATCTCAGCCTGGCTGAACATATGTTGCTGGTAACAGTCACCGGGTATTCGGGGCCCCCGAGCGGCACGCTGACCTTCAACGTTACCCAGTGGCCAATCAACGTCTCCATACACCCGACCGATGTACATCCCGATGTCAGGGTGAACTTCTCGGGATCCGGGTTCCCGCCCAACGCCAGCGTTCGTGTCCTCATGGATTCGACCCGGATACTGACCGTTGCCACGGATTCCACGGGAGGATTCGAGGCTTCCTACAGGTTGGTCAAGGCCACGAGGATCGGGCCACATAACCTGACCTTCACCGTAGATGGATATATCGGGCCGCCGGTCGTGAGTTACGAACTGAACGTAACCCAGTGGCCGGCGCAGACGGAGGTACTTCCAAGTGACCTCCACCCGGGCGGGAGCCTTCGGATGCAGGGCTCTGACTTCCCGCCGGGAGCCGTCTATTTCGCATACCTCGGCGGCGTCAAGATCGACGGCGGAGTGATAGATGAAACCGGCGGTTTCGATCTCCATGAGGACCTCCCAACTGGGCTCGCGCTCGGTGAACAATTTCTCGCCATACAGACGGATTTCCCCGGATTAGAACTGCTGAACGTCTCCTTCTTCGTCACCCAGTGGCCAGCCGCGATCCACATCGAGCCAGGAAACGGTTCGAAGGACACGCCGATCGAGATCTCGGGATCCGGCTTTCCGCCGGATTCGGCCCTGAAGATCCTATGGGATGACATATACATCAAGGCCGAGGAGGCAGATCCGAACGGGGATTACGGGACCGATGTACTGGCGCGAGCGGGCCAGGCAGGCTATCATATTCTCGAGGTGAGGGGTCCAGAGGCCTATACAGGTCCTCCTTCCATTTCTGCATATTTCTGGCTGGGTATCGATCCGCCGGATACCGCTGCAGGTTTCTGCGATGCCACGGGAGCACCTTTGGGAAGAGTGTTTCCCGGCGACCAGTTCCATGTCTGTGGCCAGGGATTCCCTCCATCTGTCAATCTGAGTGTCCATATGCTTCCCGCTGCCACCCCCATCGACATCTCCAATACGGTCCTCTCAGCCGACGGATCTATCGATGCGGAAGGTACCTTCGGCTTCCCAATCGGGGCCCTGCATGAGCCCGGACAGTACGTGGCGTGGATTGATCTGAATCAGAATCGGATACTAGACGGCAATGACATTGTGACTACGACCGCACTGCAGGTCGATCCCAGACCAGATCTCGGTATCGTCGGCGCACACCTGATGGTGGCAAATCCGACACAGGGACAGATCGTCGAAGTTGAGGTCGAGGTCGTGAACCTGGGGGCATCAACCCAGAGCGGTCGGTTGATATTGACCTACGGCGGCATCGATGGGGGCTACAGGGATACAGGGGACATAGATCCTGGAGAGACGGTGGCGGTGAGCATTGACTGGGACACCTTGTCGACGCCGGCCGGGCAGTCATCCCTGAGAATCATGCTCGATCCACTGCCGGGCGAGGTCGCGCTCGAAAACAACTACCAGTTCCTAGGGCCGGTCAAGGTGAGAGCACGGCCCGACATATCGACTCAGTGGGTGATCCCGTCCGCCAGGGAGGTGAAGAGAGGCAAGGGGTTAATTGTGAAGGCCGGGGTGATGAACTCGGGCGGGTCGCAGGAATCATTCCGGCTCATTATCAGATTCGGGGAGCGGGAGGTCTGCTACCGGGAGGTCACAGTGGACCCGGGGGCCACCAGGACATTCGCCTTCATTTGGAACACATCGGGGACGAGTCCGGCCACCAGAACCCTTTCCGCCCGAGCCGAAGCGCTTCCATTCGAAAGGGACCCGTCGGACAACGCAATAACGAATGGCACGGTCCAGGTTCTTCAACCCAATCTGGCACCGAGGCCAGATCCCCACGGGCCCTACGAGGGAACAACCGGGGGGCCGATAGAGTTTGACGGATCATGGTCATACGATGCGGACGGCACTATAGTGAGTTACCGATGGGCCTTCGGCGACGGACAGACGGGGACTGGGGTACAGGTCGACCACCTGTATTTGGAACCCGGGGAATACGTGGTTGTACTGACCGTCATTGATGATGACGGCGATTCCGGAAAGCGGGAGACGCGTGCCTCGATCGAGACCGCCTTGCCCCAATACCAGGTCAGCGTTTGGGCAGTGGATAGGGTGAGGGCCACGGTTCTGTCCGGTTTCGAGATCGAGATCGCCGGAAAGGTCTATCGGGTTCAGGAGCCGCCTTGCACGCTGGAAATCGGTGCGGGGAACTGGTCGATGATGGTAACAAAGGCGGGGTACAGGCCGTGCGAGAGGGTGGTATCGGTGAACCGGTCGGGTCCGGTGACGCTAGCGTTGGCCCCGTTGCTCGACGTCTTCTCATCCGATTCGGATGGTCTCAACAGGGACAGATATTCAGTTGGCCATGACGTATATGCAACGATCTCATCCCAAGGTAGCTATCCCGTTCTTGTCTACGTCGTAGATGCGGGCTCGGCTACGGACCAGGTGGGCTTGAACGACGTCTCGACCGACGGGTACGAGTACCAAGTCACCGAGAACGGCACCTCGACACTCTCGATCTGGAAGTCTCCCCTGGCTCCGGGTGATTACGATATCGTCCTGGACCTCGATTCGGATGGCCTCTTTGATCGGGGCCTGGATGTGGTCTTCCATGAGAAGAGGGTAGGATTTCAGGTGGCTGAAGGGTTGCTCCCGATTCTCCTGATATCTCTGGCATGTCTCCTCTGGGAGCGGTCGATTTCCTCCGTGGTCAAGTCCGGAGGTCGAGGGTTGGGCTGAGATCGGCCCCTCGATACCTGAGAACACCGCATGGAAAAGCCTTATATCCTGATCCCAGAACCGCCCAGCCGAGGTGGGATCATCTCCCTTAAGGAAGTCATCCCCGGAGCTTCGAGAGTTGCAGGCAAGTTCGGGCGAATCCTTGCGGGAGAACGCCTCGATTCGAAGATCGTGGAAGAAGAGGCGGAGATCGGCGAAATCGTCCTTGAGGCCAGGGGGATAAGGAAGGCGTTCGGTTCAGTGGTGGCGAATGACGGCATAGATTTCGAGGTCAAGGCCGGGGAGATCCATGCGCTATTGGGGGAGAACGGCGCCGGCAAGACCACACTGGTCAAGATACTATACGGGATCTACAGGTGTGACGAGGGAGCGATCCGAATAGGCGGGGAGGAGGTCGAGATAACGTCCCCGACCGATGCCAGGGACCTCGGGATAGGGATGGTCCATCAGCACTTCATGCTCGTTGACCCCAACACGGTTGCCGAGAACGTAGCCCTGGGCCTACCGGGCGGCCGTTTCATGTTCCCGGAGCAGGAAGTCAAGGACAGGATTAAGAGATACTCCTCGGTCTACGGGCTCAAAGTTGACCCCGATGACAGGGTGTGGCAGATATCGGCCGGGGAGAAACAGACCATCGAGATCCTGAAAGCCCTGTTCTCCGGCGCGAGGGTGATAATCCTCGACGAGCCCACCGCCGTCCTCACGCCGATCGAGACGGCGGATCTTTTCGAGGCCCTCCGGCTGATGGCGAGGAGGGGAAAGGCTGTGATCTTCATCACACACAAGCTGGGAGAGGTAATTGAGCTCTCCGACCGGGTGACTGTCCTGAGGAAGGGTAAGGTTGTGGGATGCATCGATACCCGGGATACCAGCCGGGAGGAGCTGGCCAGGATGATGGTTGGCGGGAGGATCACGCCCTCGGTCAGGGAGTCATCGGAGAGATCAGGGAAGACCGTTCTCGAGGTCGACGGGCTATCGGTCATGGGCGATCGCGGAACGATGGCTGTGAGAAACGTCTCGTTCAAGCTGGATTCGGGGGAGATCCTCGGGTTGGCCGGCGTTGCTGGCAACGGTCAAAGGGAACTCGTCGAGGCCCTGACCGGCCTTCGATCACCGGTATCTGGAAGGGTCGAGATAGAGGGAACGGGTGTCACGTATGCGGACCCGAGGACCTTGGCTTCTATGGGTGTGGCCTACATACCCGAAGACAGGATGGAGCTGGCGATTGTGGGGGATCTCAGCGTCTCCGAGAACCTCGTCCTGAGAAAATACTGGCAGGAACCGTTCTCGAAGGGGATATCGCTGGACGATGGGGCGATCGAGAGCTACGCGAGCGAGATGATAGAAGAGTACAATATCGTGACCCCGAGTAAGGACACGCCCGCGAGGAAGCTTTCGGGTGGAAACATACAGAGACTCGTGCTGGCCCGGGAAACGTCCAGGCATCCGAAGATGATCATCGCCTCCCATCCCACCTCGGGGCTGGACGTCAAGGCCGCGAATGACATACGGGGTAGACTGCTCGAGGAGTCGAATCAGGGGGCCTCGATCCTGATGGATTCGGAGGACCTGGACGAGATATTCATGCTGAGCGACAGAATCGCGGTGATGTCAAAGGGAGAGATAGTCGATATAGTCCCGCGGGATGATGCAACGAAGGAGAGGATCGGTCTCCTCATGGGAGGTGCGTTGTCCAAGTGAGGATCGGTTCCCTCGCCGAGATCAGGTTCGAGAGAAGGAGGAAATCCCTCGGGAGGAAGGGCATCCTGATAACGGTCTCCGCGGTCCTGATTGGGATCCTGCTGGCGGGGCTCTTCTTCTCTCTGATAGGGGTGAGCCCGGTCTTCGCATACAAGAGGATCCTGATCGGCTCCTTCGGGAGCATGAGCGGCTGGAGGGAGATCCTGAGAAAGGCGATCCCCCTCATGATGTGCGGGGCAGGTTTGGCGATAGCCTTCAGGGGTCTTTTCTGGAATATCGGGGCAGAGGGCCAGATAATCGCCGGCGCGGTGGCGGCGACATGGGTGGCACTTTCCCTGGAGCAGGCACCTTCATGGGTTCTGCTGCCCTCAATGTTCGGGCTAGGTTTCCTCTTCGGTGCAGCTTGGTGTATCATACCGGCGCTGCTTTGGGCCAAGTTGAAGGTGAACGAGGTCATCACCACATTGATGTTGAACTACGTGGTGATCTCGCTGGCAACGTTTCTTGTCGACGGTCCCTGGAAGGGGTCGTCCCAGTACGGCTACCCGTACACCGACACGTTCGTCGATTCGGCGAGGATTCCCTTCATACAGGGTACCAGAATACCGTTCCTCACGCTCATCCTGGCGCCGCTTTTCTGCGTCGGTCTTTATCTACTGCTGACGAGGAGCAGGGCGGGATACGAGATCAAGGTCACAGGATACAACCCCAAGGCGGCTCGCTACGCGGGAATGAGCTTCACAAAGACGCTCTTCCTGATCGCGGTGATCAGCGGAGGGCTTGCCGGGATCGCTGGCGTTGGGGAGGTCGCCGGGGTGCACGGGAAGCTATCATACCCGGAGGATATCTCATCAGGTTACGGCTTCACCGCCATAATTGTGGCCTGGCTGGCCCGGCTAAATCCCCTGGGGGTGGTCGTGTCCTCGATATTCGTCTCAGGTCTCCTAGTTGGGGGCGACGCAATAAGGACCGGGGGGGTTCCGGCGGCCTCGATAGACATCTTCATGGGACTCATCCTCCTAATGTTGGTTTCCACGGAGATCTTCAGGAGTTACGAGATCAAGATCGGTGGCGGTGGGGCATCCTGACCTTCGAGGATGAGTTTGTCTTCATGCTCCATAGGGCGATAGTATATGGGACCCCGCTGCTTCTAGCGACCGTTGGTGAGATATACGCGGAGCGCTCGGGCGTGCTGAATCTGGGCGTCGAGGGCATGATGAGCATCGGAGCGGTGGTGGCTTTCGGGGTATCATTGTCCACCGGAAACGCCTGGCTGGGGGTCATGGCGGCTGCAGCGGCGGCCGGGGCACTGTCCCTGGTGCATGGTTTCGCAAGCATCAACCTGAGGGCGAATCAGGTGGTATCCGGATTGGCGCTGACCATGCTCGGGCTGGGTATCAGCGGCCTTCTCGGCAAGGCATATGTCGGCAGACCGCCGGGGGCGACGATCAAGGGAGTGGAAATCCCATTTTTGAGTGAGGTGCCGTTTCTTGGGAAGATCCTATTCAACCAGGATCCTCTGGTCTATGCGTCGATTGCCATCGCCATAGTCGGTTGGTTCGTGTTATTCCGCACAAGGCTCGGCCTGAATATCAGGAGCTGCGGGGAGAATCCAGGGGCGGCCGATGTCTCAGGGATAAGCGTTTACAGGATAAGACACCTCAGTGTTTTCCTCGGCGGCTTGCTGGCGGGGCTGGCGGGGGCTTACCTCTCTCTCGTGTACGTACCGTCATGGACCCAGGGATTAACCGGGGGGAGGGGCTGGATCGTGATAGGGCTCACGATATTCGCGTTCTGGAAGCCCCTGAGGGCAATCGCCGCCGCGTATCTGTTTGGCCTGCTCTTTGTCCTTCCCTACAGACTGCAACCTCTGGGGGTTCACACCAGCCTGCTCCAGACCCTCCCCTACATCGTCACCGTGATTGCGCTGGTGGTGCTGTCAAGGGAGTCGATCAGGAAGAGGATGGCTGCGCCCGGAGCTCTGACCACGCCTTATGTGAGGGAGGAGATCTGATACGGTAGGGCGATTTGGGCCGAAGTCATTGGATAATCTTTTTCAAGGCCGAGGTTTCCGATCGAAGTGCGCTCAAGGTAAGCGCCCAGGAGAGGGTTGAGTTGGAATCTTCGAATTCTTCGAATTACCTTGGCTACGTGGTAGTGGCGATTATCGTGGCGGTCATAGCTGTCGCGGTGACCTACTATGTGGCCCCTGGAAAGGGTGCAGAAAATGTCACCCAGAACGATGTCAGAGACTATCTGGACACGGCAAGTGAACAGGATATCAAGGACGCAATTTCCGGAGTCTCGCCCGATCTCCTAAAGGAATCGGCGAAGATGAAGGCGGGATTCATCTACGTGGGTCCAATAGGTGACTACGGATGGTCCCATGCGCACGAGCAAGGGAGGCTCCATGTTGAGGAGATGTTCCCATGGCTGGAGACGGTCTATGTCGAGTCAGTCGACAAGGCTGATTGCTACGCGGCCATAGACAGACTCTTCACCGACGAGAACTGTGACGTGGTATTCACCACGAGCTTCGATTTCATGGAAGCTACGGTGCAATACGCGGATGACCACCCGGACAGGCTTCTCATGCACTGCTCGGGCTACCTACGCAGGGAGAACCTCGGGACCTACTTCGCGGACTTCTACCAACTGTACTATCTGAACGGCCTCATGGCTGGTGCCCTTACCGATACTGACAAGCTAGCATATGTAGGGGCTTTCCCGATAGCCGAGGTGAAAAGGCACATCAATGCCTTCGCCCTGGGGGCACAGGAGGTAAACCCAGATGCCAAGGTCTACGTCAGGTGGATTCAAGATTGGTACAGTCCCGACAAGGCCACCGAGGCCGCGAACGCGCTGCTAGGTGAAGGTTGCGATGTTTTCGCCTTCACAGAGGACTCCCCGACCATAGTCCAAATTGCGGAGGAGAGCACGGATGCCGGCAATCCGGTCTACGTGTTTAGCCACTACAGTCCAATGCAGGAGTATGGCCCCGATTCGTGTGTGAGCGGCCAACTCGTCCATTGGGACAGGATGTACGAGCAGATATTGATGAGGCTATACACCGGGACCTGGAACGCGAGAGACTACAACTGGCTCTTGGCCGAGGGAGGCGTCGAGCTCGGTGCCGAGTTTGGCACGCCGATCAACCCCAAGTTCGAGTCAGCTCTCAAATCGGTGACGGTTCAGGATGATGTCCTCGGAGAGATCAGCGTCTATGACCTGGTGATGGAGAGGATCGATCAGATGGAGGACGTTAACGTCGGATTCGATCCCTTCGTAGGCCCGATCTACGATCAGGATGAGACCTTGGTAGTCCGCGAGGGAGAGAGAGCGAGCATCGATACCCTATGGAACCTTGACTGGCTAGTCAGGAACGTAGAGGGATCTACCGGGTGAACAACACAAGGATCATGATCTGGGGCGGGAGACCGCCCTTCTCTTTTTTTGACACCGATGGCACCTGTATCTGTCAATATTTAAGAGTCGATTTCGCCCTCGATGAGCGTGCAAGAGGAGGAGATCAAGCGAAAGTCGGAGGCCTATATCCGGGCGAAGAGAACCCCGACAAGGCTCAGGGAGCTGAGAAAGTCTCTCGGCCTGACCTCCGATCGATCCGGGGAACTGAGACGGCTACTTGAGGCCGACGATCGCTTCTTCAAGGTCGGTTCTAGCTGGTATGTCAAGGGTGCCAACCTGAAGATCAAGGTCAGGTTCTGTCCTAACTGTGGCTACAAGAAGGTCAATTTCGAGGGCGGCTTCTATCGCTGTCCTAACTGCGAGACCCGCTTTCACTTCACCTGGCTGATGTAGCGGTGCTAGGAAGAGCCGTAGAAGAAGAAGAGGAAGGTCTCAACCGCGGCGGCAACGGCCAGCAGAACTAGGACGATCAGAAACGCCTTGAGGACCTTTCTTAGATCGGAGATCAGGATCCTGGTGGAGGCCTCGCCCTCTCCCCTCATCCAGTATCGAACAAGCTGAAATGCATCCAGTCCAAGCAGGATGCCCAGCGCGCCGGCCAGCATTGTCGCAGATAGCTCGAATATCCCGTGGGGCAGAACCGCGGTAAGGAAGATCCAGATGGGTTTCTCCGATCCGGTCAGGACTATGCCGAGGGGCAACCCGTTGACGAATAGGATGAAGACCGGGGCGACCGCGAACACTATTCCTGCGAAGGTCATTATCGCACATACCGAGAGGTTGTGAAGCAGTATCTTCGAGTAGACCCTGGCGGCGCTGTCAATGCCCTCGAACTGTGAGGTGATCGTGGAGAGCTGATCCTCTATGATCTTTGCCGAATCGGGATAGAGGAGTTTCATTCCCACTCCGACAAGGAATCCTGTTACGTATATGGCCACCGCTATCGCCAGTAGCTTGCGTTTAATAGCGGATTTGTAGGCCACGGATGACGGTGAATCCCGCTTCTGAATTAAATCTTCCCCATCCCGTTTTGGGTTTTTCGGGGTTTTTCCAAGGATCTTTTCATGGATGTCGCAAACGCCGATGTTTCATTTAAGCAAAAAACTTATTTATAGCCCGCTACTATAAGTATACAGCTACACGTTTGGGTCCCACGGAGAGTTACCGGTAAATCCTGAACGATGATCTGGAGGACAACCCCGCGTAGCAACAGGGAAGTGCCGATACCTCCCTCCACGAGGACACTTGGGATGAGGGAGGGTGAGCCGTACAATGAAGCCCAGGAGTTAGTGTTGAGGGATACAGGCCTTCCCACAACGCGGGTCGGACGGTAGTAGTATGAAGGAGGAATCAAGGCTCGTAAGAGTCAGGGTTATACCAAACTCAGGTCGCTCATCGATCAAGAGAAGGGAGGATGAAATAAAGGTCAAAGTAGTCTCACCGGCGAAGAAGGGGAAAGCTAACGAAGAGCTGTTAGGGATCCTTTATCGGACATTTAATACTCGAAGAATCGAGATCGTACGTGGAAAGAGAAGTCAAAGAAAGTTGATACGGATCTATGCCGATCGGAATGCCGTGGATAAGGTTATAGAAAACCTGGATTCGGATGATTGACAGGCCAAAGTCAACTGTGGCTGGTTTTGTTCCCTAGCGGTTTCTCAGACGCTCTCCCCGTGAGCTTGAGCGATTTCATGGGTTGATCATTGGTGGTCATATGTCGAACAAAGGGAAAAAGAATGGTAACGATCAGGCGGACACAACGACGACGAAGTACGAGATCTATGCCCAGATAGAGACCGATGGTGTTGTTGAGAAGCCAGACGTCATTGGAGCGATATTCGGGCAGACCGAGGGCCTGCTCGGGGACGACTTGGATCTCCGTGAGCTGCTGAAGACCGGCAGGATAGGCAGGATAGAGGCCGAGATAAAGTCCAGAGGAGGCCGGTCCACGGGGGTCATCAGGCTTCCGAGCAGTCTGGACAAGATAGACACCGCAATTCTGGCGGCTTCGCTTGAGACGGTCGACAGGGTCGGCCCCTGCGAGGCAAGGATAAACGTCCTCCGGATAGAGGACGTGAGGGCGGCGAAGCGGCGTGTCCTGGTTGAGAGAGCCAAACAGATCCTGAGCAACCTCTTCGAGGAGGTCACCATAGACACCTCGGAGATAAGCAGCGAGATAAAGGAGTCATTCAAGGTCGGGGACATCGTGAAGTATGGATCCGACAAGCTGCCCGCTGGGCCCGGGGTCGATGAATCGGACTCCCTCATCATCGTGGAGGGAAGGGCTGACATCCTCAACCTCCTGAAGGCCGGGGTCAAGAACTGCATAGCTGTCGAGGGGACGAATATCCCGAAGACGATTGCGGAGCTATCCAAGAAGAAGACCACTATCGCATTTGTAGACGGCGATAGGGGCGGGGAGCTGATCCTGAGGGAGCTGTTCCAGGTTGCGGAAATCTCCTTTGTCGCACAGGGCCCGCCGGGCAAGAGCGTGGAGGACATGAACCGGAGGGAGATAATCGACTCCCTGAAGAACAGGATCCCGGTGGATCAGTACTTCTCCCAGAGGGACAAGAAGAAGATGAGCGACAGTCCGGAGATGAGGAAGTTCAAGGACATCCTCGACGAGATACAGGGCACCCGGAAGGCCAAGCTACTTGACAAGGACCTCAAAACGATGGCCGAGGTGGATGTCTCGAAGCTCATCTCGACCTTCAAGGGATCCGAGGGCGTTATGGCGGTGGTGCTCGACGGGATAATCACACAGCGGCTGATCGATGTGGGTGCCGGGGCCAACGTCAGGTATTTGGTTGGTGCGAAGATCGGAAACGTCACCAAGAAACCGCCGAATCTCAAGATCCTGTCTCAGAGGGACCTGCCCAAGTAGGCCATCCGGGTTCTGAAAATATTTATAATGCGGGTAGGGGACCCTTCTTTACGGAACGGGCTATGGGATCCCTCGTTCCATCGAGCTGATATTCATGCCAATAAGACCGAATCGGTGCTATCGTCAGGTCAAGGGCAGGCCTTACACCAAACAGGAGTACATAACGGGAGTTCCGGGTTCAAAGATCGTTACCTTCGACATGGGAGCTAGGACTGAGAAGTTCCCGGTCAAGGCCACCCTCTATGCCAAGGAACAGGGCCAGATCAGGCACAACTCGCTGGAGGCCGCCCGGGTTATGGCCAACAGGTATCTGATGAAGGCCACCGAGAAGTGGGGATATCACCTCAAGGTGAGGGTATTTCCCCATCATGTCCTGAGGGAGAACTCGATGGCCACCGGAGCAGGGGCGGACCGGTACCAGACCGGAATGCGGGGCTCCTTCGGGCGTCCGGTCGGGTACGCCGCCCGGGTCGGCAAGGATCAGCCCTTGATGTCTGTCTGGGTCTATGCCAAGAAGGAGGCCGTGGGCCTGGAGGCGCTTAGGAGGGCTCGCATGAAGCTACCGATGCCCTGCTACAGCGATATAGAGTATGTCGAGGTGGACGAGTCCAAACTGGACCGCATCGCCGAGCTAGAGAAGCTCGAGGAGGAGCGCGAGGCCCGTAGGAAGGAGCAAGAGGCCAAGGAACAGGCCGCGGCCGAAGCTGCCCTTCTCGGAGTGGAGGGCGGCGAGGAGGCGGAACTGGAGGAGCTGCCGGAGGGCGTTGAGCCAGAGCCGGCTGAGGAAGTGGCCTAGTCCTCCTTCTCTTCCTCCTTCTTGCTGAAGACGATCTTCCTCGCCCTATCCATTACCTTCTCGAATACGGAATCAACCGTTTCCTCGATGGAGATATTGTCGATTATTAGGGTCTCCGACTCCTCGGCGCTCTTCACCAGGTAGTCCTGTATAATCCTTATGTTGGGGAACTCCTTCAGGTAGCTGTCGACCGGCCTCTTGGTCACTATCGATTCCGACCGGCTGAATATCTGGTTTCTGTGCTGTTCCTCGTCCTTGGCGGTCACGACGACCAGGACCACGTTGTCACGCACCATGATCTCCCTGCGAAGGAAGCTTGGCACCAAATGAACCCCCTCGATTATCAGGCTCAGGCCCTCCCTCAGCGCCCGCTCTATGACGGCCTCGACGCCGACCAGCACGTATTTGGCATGGGTCTCAAATCCCTCTATTGTCTTATCCTCCCCCTCTTCCGTCTGTGCCTTCAGTGCCTTCCAGGCGGTGTAGGAGGATAGGTGGAGTGTCGGCATCAGGTCGGGGGAGATTATCTTCCTCATGACCTCCCTGACGGCATCGGTGCCTATGACGTGCATTATGCCGAGTCGGTGGGCGAGCTGGGCCGCGGTGGTTGATTTCCCGACACCGGTGGCCCCGCTGATCAGTATGACCATGGGTTCTCGGCCGTGCTGGAGCTGCCTCCAGGTCAGGTACTTCTCCGCCCCGCTTTCGCCTATCAGCGACTCTATATGCTTTACGGCGAGCTCCCTTATCTCACTTCGTTTGACCTTGGTCCGGCCCTGGCTGAGGAGGTTCGCCTCGATATTCCTGGCAATTCGAACCGCCGAGGCCTCGTCTATACCGGCGGCGGTCAGTGATTGTGCCAGTATTCCCTTGGAAAACGGGGTGCTGTGGGTTCCCGCTTGCACGTATATGCTGGCTGAGGACAACTAATGGCCTCCGGAAGAATCGAGCACCGCTTTACACTGTACGCATCGATGAAAAGGGTTTTGGTCCCTATACCTTGAGTGCCTCAATCGCCGGCATCTCCTCCCCGCTCAGAAAGCTTATCAGAGCTCCGCCGGCCAGACTGACGTATGAGAATTCGTCCTTCGTGAAGGAGAGCTTCTCCATCGCCTTCAGGGTGTGCCCCCCGCCCATCAGGGAGAAGGCACTCGACTCCGATACAGCCTTGAGAAGGCCCTCGGTACCGAGCCGGAAGAGGTCTTCCTCGTAGACCCCTGCCGGACCGTTCATGACTACGGTTTTGGCCGAGGAGATAGCATCACCGTAAGATTCGAGGGTCTTTTGGCCGATATCGAATATCTCCAGATCGGTCGGAAGATCCGATACATCAATCTCGACCCTCTCCTCTCCCTTGAGGGCACCGACATCGACCGGTGTCATGACCCTCTCTCCAAACTCGCCTATGATATCCTCGGCCCTGGGCACGAAGTCCACGAATCCCTTCTTCTCGAAGAACTTGCTGTCCTCCGGGCCGGTGTCCACGCCCTTCGCCAGCAGACAGATCCTCCCAACGATCCCGCAAGTGAGCGCCCTGTCGATCCCCCCCGAGCTGAGGCCGTGATTCATCACCTCGAACGCCTCCTGGGGCTTGAGTCCGCCCAGTATATAGACGCAGGGCTTCTCGGGGTCCTCCATGGCCTTCGATATGGAGGATACCTCCCTCTCCATCGTCCTTCCCATGGCCTTCGGGGTATCGACCGTGAACCCGACAAGGGATGCCTGTGATCTGTGGGCGGCCGAGAAGGCATCGTTCACGAATACGTCGATGAGAGGTGAGAGTTTTCGAACCATGAAACTCTTGGCGTGTCCCTCGGGGGTGAGCTTGAGCGTTTCCTCGGCCAGGAACCTGACGTTTTCAAGAAGGAGAATATCCCCATCCTGAAGTTCGCTTACCGCTTTCCTGGCCCCGGGGCCGAGGATGTCGTCTATGTAGCCAACGTCCCTGTCGAGGCATTCCGCGAGGAGTTTAGCGTGTCCCCGGAGTTCGGTGAAATCGTCGTCACCCGGCCTCCCCTGGTGGGCTAGCGCCACCACCTTTGCCCCGTCGTCCGACAACTCCCTTATCGTCTCCGACGCGGCCTCGATCCTCTCGCTCATCTGGGGCTTGCCGTCGTCATCGATACTGGTGTTTATGTCGATTCTAACCAGAACGGTTTTTCCCTTCTTTGAGATATCATCAAGAGTCTTGAACTGCTTCAATCGAATCCCTCCCCGTCCAGCACTCGGGGCTCATGGGCGGAGCACCTCAAATTACATATAAATAGTTCGGGCCGGGGACGAAGCGGGGGAAGCGAGATGAAGGCAGGACTGATCAGTGACACGCATGATAACCAGAGCAAGATCTCCAGGGCACTGGAGCTATATCAGGATGAGGGCGTTGAGGCAGTGATCCACGCAGGTGACTGGGTGGCCCCGTTCTCAGCCAAGAGGTTCGAGAACTACCGGGGCAGGCTCTACGGCAGCTACGGCAACAACGACGGGGAGGTAATCGGTCTGTGCAAGGCATTCGAGGAGATGGAGGCCATGGTCAAGGGGGAATTCACCGAGTTCGAACTCGATGGAGAGGTGATGGCCGTGGTCCATGGGACCTATCCCCCCGTCGTGGAGGCGATTGCTGAGTCAGGTAGATATCCGGTACTGGTCTATGGGCACACACATGAACCGGAGGTCCGTGAGATCGGAGACGTCCTTCTCGTGAATCCCGGTGAGGCATGTGGCTATCTATCCGGCCGTTCAACCGTCGCCCTACTGGACACGGAGGAACGGGAAGCGATCATTCACGAAATCTAGTAATCTCCTTTCCATCGTAGCTGAGTTGAATGGACAAGAGGGAAATCGTCGATACATTTCTGAGTAAGGGGATTCTCCTGAGCCCCGAGGCTCTAAACGAGGCCTCAAATCTCAGTTCAGAGAGGCTCGCCGAACTGGCCGAGGATCTAGAGAGACGAGGCATCGATCTCCTGACGATCGAGGACCTCGAGGGCGGGGCCGAGGAGAGATCAGCCGATCTGGTGATGAGATCGGTGGTCGCATCCAGGGGTTCAGATTCCAGGGTCGACTACCTGAAGCATTTCCAGAACCGATTCCAGCGTTTGGCCTCGATTGTCAGGTCCAAGCGAGGGGAAGAGGAGGCGCTCAGCCTCTTGGAGATCAAGAACACAGAGAGGGTCCCCGCCTTCGCCGTGGGGATGGTTGCCTCCATCGAGGAGGACAGCCCGGACGAAAGGGGGTTGTTGCTGGAGGACGGTACCGGCAGCTTGGAGGTCACTGTCACCGAGGATTCGGCGGCCTGGGGACCGTCCGGAAAGCTGGTTCTGGATGAGGTCGTTGGAATAGCGGGTCAATACCATCCGGATAGGCAGGTGCTGTCGGCCGAGAGCATAGAGTTCCCCGATATCGGTCAGCAGGAGAGGCCTCTTGCGGATTTCGAATCCTATGCGGTCTTCCTATCCGATCTACACTACGGCTGCGAGGATTTCATGGAGGATTCTTTCCGCAACTTCATCCGCTGGCTGAAGGGCGAGTTCGGGGATCCCGAGATGGTTAGGATATCGGGAAAGATCGATTTCGTGATCATCTGCGGGGACCTGATAGAAAACGGGGAGAGAAATGCGCTGGAGCTATACGAGGGGCTAGTCGAGATCCTGTCCGAGGTCCCCGAAAGGATTGCGGTGCTGTGTATCCCGGGCGAGGGGGACGCGGCCGGCGTACTGGAGCCGCAGCCCGGCTTCATCGAGGAGGCTCTCGGGGTTCTGAATCGGATGCCGAATTTTCACCAGGGAAGCAACCCGTGTGAGGTAGATCTCAACGGGGTGCCGGTCACGCTCTACCACGGCAGATCGATCGAGCAGTGGTCCTCCGCACTCGGCGTTGCCGAACCCTGCGAGGTGATGAAGCAGATGCTCATCAGAAGGCATCTCGCACCAACCTACGGAACGGAGGTCCCGGTGGCTCCAACGAGGTCCGATCCCTTCCTGATCGGCGATCCGCCCCGGATTCTGTGCACGGGGCACACCCATATCTCGTGCGCGAGCGAGTACAAGGGCGTCCTTCTGATCGGTTCCCCCTCCTGGAGATCGAGAGAGGCCAAATCCGGTGCGGGTTCATTGTACCTGGTGGATCTGTCGACGCTGAAGTCGCGGTCGATCAGCTTTGCCCCTTGAACAGGGGTTCAGCCACCTTCTCAACCTCGATCAGGGTTTCATCCCCGCTTTCCATGTTCCTGACCGTTACCTTGCCCTGGGACAGGTCCCGGCTACCCACTATGACCACGAAGGGGTGCCCCTTCCTGTTCGCGAAATCCAGGCTGTTGCCCAGGCTCCTGCCCATAACGTCCACAACGGCGCTGACCCCGGATGTTCTCAGTCTGCGGGCTACCTTCATAGCCATAGGCATCTCTCCCTCGGTTACCGGGGCGACGAGCACCTCCGCACCGGGCGAGATCTCATTGGGCAGAAGCCCCTTGTTCTCAAGGGCCATTATCAGCCTCGCTATTCCGCCCGCGCAGCCGACAGCAGGGCACGGTCGGCCGTAGATCCCGACCAGTTCGTCGAACCGGCCCCCGCCGAGCACGGATCCGAGGCTGACATCATCGGGGTCGAAGCATTCGAACACGAATCCGGTGTAGTAGTCAAGGCCTCTGACCAGACTGAGGTCGAACTCCACCTTGTCGAGGCCTATGGTTTCCTCGAGCACTGCCCCGATCCCCTCCATTCTCTCGACACCGGGGCACCGGTTGAATGATGACTGATCCTTGAGATAATCGGCTACCTCGAAGATGCCGCCCTTCCTCGAGGAGAACTCGAATATGGAATCTATCTGAGGGTCGTCGAGCCCGATATCCGCCAGCATCCTAGTCATCTGGTCCTTGGTTATCTTGTCCCTCTTGTCCATTATCCTCAGGACCTCGGCGTGATCCCCCTCGAATCCGAGGTCCTCGAGGAATGTGTCCACCAACTGTCTGTCGTTCACCAGTATGCTGTAGTCGTCGAACTTGAGACTATCCATGACTGCGGCGGTGAGCTCCACCATCTCCGCATCCGAGGCCGGGTCCGTGGAGCCGAACAGCTCCACATCCCACTGCTCGACCGAGCGATACCTACCGTACTGTGGCTGGTCGTATCTCCAGATGTTGGAGATCGCCGCTATCCGCAGGGGCTTGGGCCAGTCGGGGTTGGTTGCGACCATTCGGGCCATACCTACCGTCAGATCGAATCTGAGTCCCAGTCTCCTCCCCCCCTTGTCGTCGAAGGCGTAGATCTCCTTCTCTATCTCGGGCCCCGCCTTGGCGAATATGGTCTCGATCCTCTCCACATGTGTCGGTTCAACGAGTTCGTATCCGAAGAGCGAGAGGACAGACTCGATCTTCCGGTTCACGAATATCCTCTTCCGCATCTCCTCGGGGGTTATATCCCTCATACCCCTTGGAGGCGCGAAATCCACGTTTTGATTTGAACTCATGATTGAAACCCGATCGTCAAGCCGCTCGACTTCTGAGTCGGCGAAGCTTTGATATCTCTTTCTCACCAGGCCCTTGGGGTCGTTCAGGGCCGGTACCAGTATATCTCGTAGTAGTTGTTATGGCTTCCCTCCAGGTTGATCTTTCTGGCGACATAGTAGTTTATGTCGGTTTCACGGTCGACAACCGCGATCAGGAGCTGAAGCCCCATGCTTTCCGCCTCCCGAAGGGCGTTGGCGAGCTTGAGGCCGCTCATTCTTAGGGTCTCCGGGATGGCGACGCAGAGGAAGGTAGGGGTGTGGCTCGTAGGCTCCTCCACTCCGTCCTTGGTCCTGTGATACAGGAGTAGATCGGCCTTCACCTCCTGGTCGTAGTCCCCCTCGGACAGAGATGGGATGCCCAGGATGAAGGTCTTCCGAACGCTCTGGGAGAGCCGGATTATACGACCCCATTCGCTCATCAGCATCTGGTAGGATTTGGGGAAGACGTGGAGCACGTGCTTGGAGTGCACCCATCGGTTTCTCCCGGTGCCCGCGCCGGGGAAGTAGATGCGGAAGTGGGCGCCGAACTTGAACCCGGTCTTGACTATGTAGCCCGAATCACGCCAGTCGGAATAGACGCTGAGGAGGTCCTGGATCTCCGGATGTCTCTGGATAGCGAAATCCATCAGGTCATCGCAGCTTAGATCCCTGTCGGTTCCCGCCTCTCTGACCTCGAGATCGAAGTCCTCCTTCCCGACCAGGTAGAGCGTTTCTATGAGGTCGAGGGAGAGGTTCTCCCCGGCCTTTTCCTGTTTGTACTTGCCGAGCTGGCCGAACCACGATTGATAGTAGAGGGTCTCCGCCACCTTCCGGTCGAAAACTATGGACATCTCCATCTCCGGGAAGAAGTGGCATTTGGATTCCGGGATCCCCGGGAAATGGGTTTCCTCCGTCGGGTAGAACTTGGGCTCGTGTTCCCCTGGGGAGAAATCCTTGGGGATTGAGTCCATCTCGAACGGAAACACCCCCCTGTCCCTCCAGTCCCTATAGGCGATGTATTTCACGAGTATGCGCGGATCTTCCTTGACGTATCTGAGGAGCAGCTCCTCGAAGCTCATCTCCTCCCCCGAATCCAGCAGTTTGTACCCCCGGCGTTCGAGTAGGTAGAGGACCTCTATGGTGGTAAGCTCTCCCCTCTCATTTCCGAAGTACTTCCCCTTCAGGGAGGGCATAGAATCGGCGGGTATGACGACCCTGCCGTCCTCTCTCTCCAGAATTCCCGCAGATTCGTTGTTCTCGCATTCCTCTTTCATCGATTTCTGAAAAGAGTTTAATTTTCCGCTTAAAACTATGCTCATAGGTAAGGGCAATTGAATGAGGAGAAACCGGGAGTCAGAAAACGAAACCAGGAGGTACTTCTGGAATCCTCTTTGGAGACGGCTGGATATCTGAGCGAGGAGAACCGCGCCGTCCTATCGTACTTCGCCTCCGAGGTCGCGAGATACATCGAGGCTGGAGTTGGCCCCCGACTGAAGGACCTTGAGTACCGGGTGAGCGAGCTTGACGCCAGGCTTGAGTCGCCCGCGAAGAGGAGGGCCGTAAGGGGGATAATGGACCTCTTCTCGAAGTATAAGCTGTTCAGAATCATAGACGTGCTGAGGAAGCATGCCGCGGATGGAGCCGAGTTCACGAAGAACTCGCTTCTGAGGGAGGCGGGGGTGGGCCAGAGCTTCCGGGGCTCGGGCCTGGACAGACTTGTAGATATCCTGCTCTACAACGGCCTCATCGCTCAATCGGGCAAGAGGGGCCGAGGCGTACTCTACTCGATAACCGGAAACGGGAAGCATTTCTTCCAGAGTTACTTCCCAGGGCGTAGGGAGCTCGGGTCAGAGGAAAGGTAGGTTTGGTCTTGAGGATAGCCCTGATGGATGGTGAGAAACCACTTGGGGAAGGCCTGGCTTTGAGGCTGGCCGAGAAGCACGAGATCATGATCGGATCCTGGACCGAGGACGTGGCCAGGGAGAAGTGCGAATGGGCCAGATCGGTACTGCAAGAATCCGGACGCCGCGGAAAGCTGGATTACTCCGAGAACTACAAGGCGATTGAGGAGGCGGAGGTCGTTGTGACGTGCTCCGGCTACGAGAGGGGGATTAAGGCCGTTGAGGAGCTGGTCGCGAGTTTCGAGGAACAGATCGTCATCTCCACGATGGTTCCGACGGTATCCTACGGGGGTGAGGTCAACTACGTTCAGCCTCGGGAGGGCTCGGCGGCTCTGCAGCTCGATTCCATGCTGCCAGAAAGTACGGATGTGGTGGCGTGCCTCCACGCGATTCCGCCATCGAGGCTCAAGGACCTGACCAAGACCCCGAACTTCGATGTTCCGGTCTTCTCCGATTCGAAGTCCGCGAAGAAGAAGGCCTTTGACCTCATTCGGGACATCAGATTCCTCAAGCCACTTGACGGCGGCAGCCTGAACGTCTCCTGCCTCGGTGAGATGATGGGGGCTCTGATAGCAAACGTTGCGACCATTAATCGCCTCAGGGACCCCTCCTTCAAGTTCCCGGAATGATCTGGGGAACACATTTAACACAGAAAGCCTGAACGCGCGAGGACGTTAATGGCAATCAAGATCGTCAAGTTCGGGGGCACCAGCATCGGGACGCCGGCCAGGCTTAGGCGTGCCTCCCGTGGAATACAGAAGCTGATCAAGAGGGGGCACTCACCTGTGGTTGTCGTCTCGGCAATGGGGAGTTCCACGGACACCACCCTTGACCTGATTAGATCCCTCAAGGTCGAGCTATCGGACCGGGCCGTGGACGAGATCCTGTCGGTGGGGGAGCGGCTTAGCGCCAGGGTGATGTACGGGATACTGGAATCGTCGGGCGTGGATTCGACCTTTCTCGACCCCGCGATGGAGAACTGGCCGGTCATAACCGACGACAACTTCGGCAACGCGGAGGTGTCCCTGATGGAGACCAGGAAACGCTGTCAGGAATACCTGCTGCCGATTGTTAAGCGTGGTTGCGTCCCGGTAATCTGCGGTTTTCTGGGGAGAAGCTTCGACGGCAAGGTGACCACCATGGGGCGGGGGGCCAGCGACCAGACAGCTTTCCTGCTGGGATACTGTCTGGAAGCCGAAGAGGTGATAATCGTAACCGACGTTTCGGGTGTGATGTCCGCTGATCCCCGCCTGGTTAGCAACGCCAGACTTCTGAACTCGATATACATAGAGGAGCTCTGGGACCTGAGCGTGGGCGGCGCGAGGGTGATGAATTCGGGGGCCCTCAGGTACAAGCTCGAGGGTCAGACGGCGAGGATAGTCAACTATCGTAAGAAGAATCTGGATTCGGGAGGAACGGTGATAATGGGTTCTGCGAGCTCCGGATTGGAGGTCATGCTGTACGACAAGCCCGTCAGCGCGATCACGATCGTCGGAGAGGAGATGAGCGGGATTCCTGGTTTACTGTCCAAGTTCTCCGAGGCACTGACCAGGAGGAAGATAAACATCCTGAACGTGGGCACCGGCCGGTGGTCGATTACCTTGTTCGTCGATCACGAGTACGCCAACGACGCCGTATCGGCGCTTCACGATCTCGTCGGTCCGGGAGGGCCGGCAAAGGCGGTCACGAAGAGCAAGGGCTGCGCCATGATCACCATCACGGGAAGGAAGCTGATCAATACCCCGGGCATAGTGTCCGAGGCCCTTCAGCCGCTGGGCGAGAACGACGTCAACGTGGTGGAGGTCTCAACCAGCAAGGCCGAGATAACGATATTCGTCAACTGGGTCGATCGAAGGCTTGGCATGCGGCTGGTCAAGGGCGCCATAGCCCGAATGGACATCGATGGGTGATCTACCGAAACCGGGTGGATCTGACCTGTCGGTAGAGCCTTCTCCTGATCATCAGGCTCCAGATCAGGAAGCCCGAGACCAGCAGGGTGGCGGTTACCGTCAGCCACTCGGAGAGATAGACCCAGAAGAGGGCCTCGTTCTTGACCTGTTCAGATACCTTGTCTGCCCGGTCGAGGATATCGAGCGCACCCTCCGCGGTATCGAGAGCCGACTCGAACTCCTGCTGCAGATAGAAACGGGAGGCTTCCCCCTTGGCCTCGTCGAACTCGTTCAGGATGGCGAGTATCCTATCGGGGTTTGCACCGAATCTCTCCACAAAGTCGATCAGGGAGTCCACGATCATCCTCTCGTAAGCCAGCCTTTCCAGCAGGGTCCTCACCGTGTGCACCAGCTCAAGGTCCCTCGGAATGGGCCTGTCGGCGCAGTAGAGCATGAGATTGGTGGCGAAATCCGGGAGGTATTCCCACCTCAGGAAATTCCAGCCACCCCCGGGGGTCCAGTCACCGGTCATCGCAAAGGTCCTTCCCTCCCCGAATACCCAGGTGGAGTAGAAAGGGTTCTCGTAACCGGTACTGTGTATCCTGCTGGAGGCGAGGAGCTCGGCGCTTGGCTTCAGCTGGACGATATTGGACGCGTAGTTCTGGAGGAAGGTGAGGTCCGGACGCCAGGGCAGGCTTGACATGAAGCGGTTCTCCTCGTCCAGGATGGTGACCTTTCCGTCCTCGTATTGGCCGGGGTCAGTCGTGACCGGAAGCACGTCGCCTACCGGGGTCGCGCCCCAGTCCGGCTCTCCCGCAGCGCCCCCGTAGCTCTCGTAGCCCCCAAACATCGCCAGCCCCATGCCATCCTCCTCGACCGATTGCTTGAACCACTTCAGGTGTTTGGACTCGAAACTCATGACGTTGGCGTCGCTGATTATCAGCACGTCATAGGTATCGACGAGATCCTGATATCTCCGGGGCATGTAGATCCGGATCGCCCTGAGGATGTCGTCGCTGCTTATCCCCGCGTAGTGGTTACGGGACGCCTGTACCGGCGTGACCCTCAGAAAGGCCTCGACCTTCATGTGCACATATGGGGTCTGTCCGGGATAGGGGTCCCCTGTGTATAGGACCCCGACCCTCAGGCCCTCCTGGGCCGCAATCAGTGGGGTTGCCAGCAGGAAGGCCGCCAGGATTGCTGAGATCCTCGTTCCTCTCATCGAATCACGGTCTAGCGTTCATTCCTCATAGACCTTATCCTATCTTCCAGCACCTGCGCCGCTTCCTCGGGATCCAGTTCCTCGGTGTCGATCACAATCGTCGACTCGATTTCGGGCTCCTCGAAGAGCTTGGCGAGGCGCCGGATCGCGGCGGAGGGTATCTTCTCCTCCCTGAGCAGGTTCCTCTCCAGGAGGGTCTTAACCCCGGCTTCGAAGTAGACCAGCAAGTACCGGCAGCCTAGATCCTCTGCGGCCGAGATGAACCTTTTCCTGTGGGCCTGTGTGTAGTTCGTTGCATCGGCAACCACCGTCCGGCCTCTCTCCAGCTCCTCCCGGGCAACGGCCCGCATTCTGTCCCACAGCTCGCTCGGCTTTCCCTGTCTCCGCAGGTCGTCGGATGAGATGATGGCCAGGTCCTCTATCCGTTCACCAAGCCGCTTCGCTACCGTGGTCTTCCCGCTCGCCGGGAGACCGGTAAGGATCAACAGCACGCCTTCCTCGTGATTCTTCGCCACTTGATTTCCTCTGATCTAGAGAGGGCCCATCTCGAATCACACGTACGAGGACGGTTCCCTCTCTTCCTCTGGGGTCGCCTTCTCGCTCGGTGGCTTCCTCCTCCGGAATCTTGACAAGGCCCTTTCGAAGGTCTCGAGGTCTTCATCCGAAAGAGGTTCGACCTTGGCTATCGCGGCTTCGAAGTGCCCCATGTTCACCTCGGCCTTCCCGAGTTCCTCCTTATCCATCTTTCTTCCGGAGGATACGTATTCCCGGATAGCGAGCATGGTGGCCTCATTGCATATTGCGGCGATATCCGCACCCGTGTAATTCTCGGTCTTGTCCGCGAGCTCATCCAGGTTGACATCCTCATTGAGGGGAGTGCCCTCGGTATGAATCCTGAAGATATCCACCCTGGCATCCCTGTCGGGTACCGGGATGAATATCCTCCTGTCGAAGCGCCCCGGCCTGAGCAGGGCGGGGTCGACGATGTCCGGCCTGTTGGTGGCCGCTATAACCGTGACATCATTTAGGTCCTCCAGGCCATCTATCTCGGTTAGGAACTGGCTTATGACCCTCTCGGTGACGTGGGAATCCCCCATCATACCTCCCCTCGTGGGGACGATGGAGTCGATCTCGTCGAAGAATATGATACAGGGCGCGGCCATCTTCGCCTTTCTGAAGGTCTCCCTGACCGCCTTCTCGCTCTCGCCGACCCACTTAGAGAGGAACTCCGGCCCCTTCACGCTGATGAAGTTCGACTCGCTCTCGGTCGCCACTGCCTTCGCGAGGAGAGTCTTGCCTGTGCCGGGGGGACCGTACAGAAGCACGCCCTTGGGAGGGTCAACGTTCATGTGGGAGAAGAGCTCGGTGTACTTGAGGGGCCATTCCACGGATTCCCGTAGCTCCTGCTTGGCCTCCTCCAACCCCCCAATCTCGGTCCAGTGGACGTTAGGGGACTGAATTAGCACCTCTCTGAGGGCAGATGGCTCGATCTCCCTCATGGCGGTGAATACCTCGTCCTTGGTCACCTTGAGGTCATCCAGGATCTCGGCCGGGATGCTCTCCGCCTCGAGATCTATCTGGGGGAGCACCTTTCTGATGGCACGCATCGCGGCCTCCTTTGCCAGGGCCGCCAGATCGGCACCCGTGAAACCGTGGGTGAGTTCGGCAACCTGCTGGAGGTCCACATCCTCCAGGGGCATGCCACGGGTGTGTATCATAAGGATCTCGTGGCGTGCCTCCACGTCGGGTATTCCGATCTCTATCTCCCTGTCAAACCTGCCCGGTCTCCTGAGGGCTGGATCCAGCGCGTTGGGCCTGTTGGTGGCCCCTATGACCACGACCTTGCCCCTGCTCTCGAGGCCATCCATCAGCGCCAGCAGCTGGGCCACGACCCTTCTCTCGACCTCGCCGGTCACCTCCTCCCTCTTGGGGGCTATCGAGTCGAGCTCGTCTATGAAGATGATGCTCGGCGCGTTCTCCTGCGCCTCCTTGAACATCTCCCTCAGGTTCTCCTCGCTCTGGCCGTAGTACTTGCTCATTATCTCCGGCCCGCTCAGGCTGTAGAAGTTCGAGCTCGTCTCGCCGGCAACGGCCTTTGCCAGAAGCGTCTTACCGGTTCCCGGCGGTCCGTGAAGCAGGACGCCGGTGGGTGCCTCGACGCCCAGCTTCTCGAACAGCTCCGGGTGTCGAAGGGGCAGCTCTATCATCTCCCTGACCTTCTGGATCTCCTCGGACAGGCCGCCTATATCCTCGTAGGTGACCCCGGTCACCTCCATCTGGGCCGGGGCGGCCGGCTTCTCGCTAAGGACTATCTCCGTCCTCTCCGTCAGCATGACCGCCGGTACCTGTGGCCTGATCGCGGTGGCAACCAGATCTATCTTGTTCCCCATTATGTTGAGCTCTACCAGGTCGCCCCTGGTGATGACCCGTCCCTCGAGGAGACGCGCCAGATACTGGCCGACGCCGCCCGTGATATGGAGCGGCTCGGTGGGTGCGAACGTCACCTTCTCGGCCCTCTTCGGGGCTTCGATCCGTTTGACCGTCACCTTCTCGTCTATGGCGACTCCGGCATTCCTCCGGGTGTTTCCGTCGACACGTATCGTCCCTGTGCCGATATCGTCCATGTATCCAGGCCAGGCTATCGCCACGGTTGTCTTCTGGCCCTCGATCGAGATGACATCTCCCGATTTCAATCCCAGCCTATCGCCAACCTGGGGGTCTATCCTGGCTATTCCTCTTCCCACGTCCTTGGGTCTAGCATCAGCTACCCTAAGTACCGCGGAGTTCTGTTCACTCGACATCCTTCAATACCTCCTCTAACTCAATCAAGTTCATCTTGGAGAGCCTCTTCAACGCGTTTCTTATCACTTCCTCCCTCAGACCGAGGCTCTTGGACATCTCTGAAAGGGAGTGGTCCTCGTTAACAAGAATGTAATGCAGGATCTCTCTTTCCTCATATCTGTCGAGCAGCTGTTGGATCAGGCGATTCGCCTGTTCCATCTGTCTGTCCTTGATCCGGAGCAGACGCGACATCTCTTCGTCCATTGACGAGATCCTCTCGTTCACGTTCTTCAGGCCCGCCCTTATATCCTTCAGTTCGTCGGCCTTGGACTCCGAAGATCGCTGCGGTCTCGGCTGAGCAACCCCTTGGTCTTCGCCGTTTGAAAGCAGGTCTGAGACCTTGGCCTCGAATAGATTCGGGCCAACCCCCAACCTGAGGGAGAATGCCTCTACGGCGTAGTAGCACTTCCGCTTCGGCCCTCGATCGCTCTCTATACGCTTGCACTTGATCAGACCGTGACGCTCGAGTAGATCGAGCTGTTTGCTGACCGCCTGGGTGCTCAGCTTGAGCTCCTTGGCTAGCTGAAGGGGATAATGATCCTCCAGGGTCAGCCTTCGGAGTATCCTCCTCCGGGTCGGATTCTGCAACAGCTTGAGCAAGGTGTCTATATCCCGCATCTTCATCAAATCCTCAAAAAATCAAAAAAGGGCCCCTCTCCCGAGGGGCGCCGCTGGTCTATTCTATATCTATTTTCTTTCCTCTCTTTTCGGGGACCTTCTTGTCGAGACAGACCTCGAGCACACCGTTGTTGTACGATGCTTTGGCGGACTCGGGGTCTACCGAAACCGGAAGTTCAACTTCCTTGTAGTACTTACGGCTCTCGGCATCAACGTTCACCACAAGACTGGTCTCCGTCGTCTCCAGATCGACGTCGGATTTCTCGACGCCCGGAAGCTCGGCAGTGACCTTCACCTGATCATCGGATTCGATCACGTCAACCAGGGGTTCTCTGCCCGTCGGGAGACCCGGTGATGTACCGGTTCTCAGGCTCCTGGTGTTTCCGAATTCCTCGACGTGAGGCAATCCGTCTGGGCCCATTCTCATGGACCAGCCGTAGACATACGGTCCGCCTTCCTCGGGGGATTTCAACTCCCCCTCTCTGGCCTTCCTGACGATGTCGTCCATGTCCTCACGCATTCGCCTGAAGACCTCGTCGAAGTCCGACATGTAACCACGGTGGAACGGCGATCTGCTGAAGAACTCGTCCTCCAGCCAGTCAAATGGGTCTCGGGAACGGTCCCTTCTGCGTCTTGACCACCAAGACATTGCTTTTTCACCTCCTGATTGTGTGTTGGTTACGTTACCTAAGGTATGTAACCTGTAGTTAATAACCTCACGCTAATATAAAAAGCTAACGTTTTTGACCGTTGCATGATTCCGGGATGTCATTGGCGAAGTGTGAGATCCAGTCACGGTCGGTGATCAGGCACGAGATCGGCCTCGCCGTAAGTGTGGTGTCAGTCTCGACCGCGGCGATACTCATAAGGATGACCGATGCGGAACCGCTCGCAGTGGCCGCACTCAGGCTGAGCTTCTCGACCCTGATACTATTTCCCCTCGTGGTTTGGAGGGGGCTTCCCGACCTGTCTCTCCTATCGAGGCGGGATGCGGCGGCCATTTCCCTGACCGGGGTCTGTCTGGCTGCACACTTCGCCCTATGGATCACTTCACTGTACTTAACGACCGTTGCCACCTCGGTGTTCTTGGTATCAATGTCGCCGATATTTGTGGCGGTGATAGGGAGGGTGTTCCTTGATGTGAGGACGGCACCCAGGACGGCCTTGGGCATACTCCTTGCTGTGCTGGGCGTGATGCTGGTCGTTGGGCCAGACATGGAGCTCACCGGCAGCTTCGGGGGAGAGCTGTTGGCCCTGGGCGGTGCTCTCGCGGTCGCTTTCTACCTGATCGCGGGGAGCAGATACCGACAGAAGCTATCGGTTCTGACGTATGTCTTCTGTGTCTACTCGGTTTCCGCGGCGGTGCTACTCGTGATCTGTCTATTGCTGAAAGTTAGGATCACCGGGCTGGGCTGGGATAGCTACCTCTTGCTTCTTCTCCTGGGGTTGGTCCCGGGCCATTTCGGCCACACGCTCTACAACTACCTGCTCAAGTTCCTGGATCCCAGGGTGATCGCAGTGTCGACTCTGGGAGAACCCGTCCTCTCCTCCATCCTCGCCATGCTGGTACTCCATGAGGTGCCGCGGCTTTCCGTCATACTGTTCGGGCCTGTGATTCTGGTGGGCGTGTATCTGACTGCCACCGGTACGCGAGCCACTGCTGGCGTCGCTATCGACTGATTCCAGACCCATCAGTAGAATACGAAGATGAGGGAGGGGATGATCTTCCTGGCCCTCTGAACCTCATATGTGTAGAGGTAGCTGCGGGGCCGGGTCTCAAGCAGCCTGAAAAGTAGCTTGGCGCCCGCGTCCTCTGTTTCCCTTCCCTTCTCGAGGCCCAGCAACTGATAGTAACCGTGGCCCAGCGCCGGGTTGGGCTTGAGGTAGACGGGCAGTATGAGGTCCTCCTTCTCGCACTCATCCATCAGATTGTCCGCCCTCCTCAATTCATCGCAGCTTACCGGCATCGTGGTCCCATCCCTGCACTTGAAGTGAGGTTCTTCCTCCTTCATCAGGTCGCTCAGACGCTTTGCAAGGGGAACCGACTTCTTGGAGCGTCTCCTCTCAAACTCTATCGCCTTCATCAGGGTGTCAAATCCGTAGGACACGGGTATAGTCCGTGCCGGAGAGAGAAAAGTGTTGGGGATCAGCTTTTAATGACGACCCGTCAATCGCCGAGGCGGCGTGCGCCTATGGTGGTGACAATAGCTCACAGAGGGGCGAGCAAGTTCGCCCCCGAGAACACGATTCCCGCTTTTCAGAAAGCCATTGAGATGGGGCTGGACTACGTTGAGATAGACGTCCGGTCGACCTCAGACGGACATCTGGTGCTATCCCACGATTCATCGGTGGACAGGATGACCGATGGAAGCGGAAAGATCTCGGACATGACCTTCGCACAGATCAGGGACCTTGACGCCGGTGCTTCCTTCGACGGTGGCTTCTCCGAGGTTAAGATCCCGACCCTTGCGGAGACCCTGGAGGTATGCAGGGGGAATATCGGTATCTACCTCGATCTCAAGAACGCGCCTCCGAGGTCGGTTGTCGAGGAGCTGAGGAGGTACGAGATGATCGAGGATACGGCCGTATACTCCGATGTTGAGGTCCTGTCCGAGCTGAAGTCGCTCCAGCCCGATCTGAGGGTGATGCCAGGTCCCGGCGGTTGGCTCTCCGTGCCCGGTGTCGTTGGCGCCATAGTGAGGGGGCTGCCCGCGGAGGTGGTCGATTCCAACATCGTCGATTGGAGCAGGCGAGCGGTGGAAGAGGTCCACGCGGCCGGGGCCCAGGTCTGGGTTGACACCCTGGGGCTGATGGATAACGAGGATGGGATGAGAAGAGCGCTGGAAATCGGAGTCGATGGGATAGACACAGATCATCCTGACGTGCTTCTGGAGGTCCTCCGAGATATCTGATATTCGAGCTGGCCCTACGTTCGTGGTCACATTATTCTATCATCTTCGTCCCTGAACCTAAGGTAGTGTTCTTGAGGATAGGGGATTACCTCGTACCGACGACTGTCGATTGGCCCGGCAAGTGCGCGATGATAATCTGGACCGCGGGCTGCAACTTCAGGTGCCCTTTCTGCCAGAACTCGGGCATCATACCGATGGACTCCGGCAGCGAGATCACCGTGGACAAGATGGAGGATAAGATAGGGGAGAATCTTATGTGGATAGACGGAGTGGTGTTCTCGGGGGGCGAACCAACGCTCCAGGAGGAGCCGCTCACCGATCTCGCCTCCTTCATCAAGTCCAAGGGCAAGGGGGTGCTGATAGACACCAACGGCTCCAACCCCGATGTCCTCGACCGGATGCTGGGCGAGGGGTTGGTCGATCGGGTGAGCATCGACCTTAAGGCGGCCCCGCAGAGGTACAAGGAGGTCGCCGGGGTGCCGGGTAAGGTGGCCGATCGGGTGCTGGAATCCCTGGAGCTATCCCTCAATTCGGATGCATTTGTCGAGGTGAGGACGACGGTGGTTCCCGGGCTGGTTGGGCCGAAGGACATAGAGAGGATATCCCCTTTGATCGCGAGATGCGATGTGTATTACCTGCAGCAGTTCCGGCCGGAGGGGGACCTCCTGGACGAATCTCTAGCCGAACGGGAACCGCCATTGCCGAATAAGCTAAGCAGGCTGGCTAGGATAGCCAAGAAGCATGTGAACAAGGTCGGAATCAAGACCAAGGAGTTCGGGATCCAGTATCTCTGATCTCCCGCCTGGAGCCATGAGAGGGACATGGCCTTCGGGTTCCTAGTCTATGAACTCCCAGTATCTAGCCAGCCTGTGGAACGTTATGTGGTTGGCATCGTGGTAGTTGTGTGCGCCGTCGAAGGCGGTTCTGACCAGCATCACGATGTCTTCGCCGTCGATATGCCAGTCGACGTACTGGAACCCGACCTTGGAGTCCCTTCCAACAGGTTCGCCGGGTTCTGGGAAGTGTAGGAGTACCTGCTGCCTCCTCCATCGCACCAGATCCTCGGATGAGGCGAGAACCAGGAAGTTTCGCTGAGAGGGGTTGCTGCCGCTGATTACCTCGTTCGATATCGTCAGGTACAGCCCGGTGTCGGGGTCGTGTCTTATGGTGAACTTCGACATCCCGCCCGGGAACTCGATGAAATCCTTTGGATCGAAGGAGAGGCGCTTTCCGTCATTCGAGATCCTGGTGATCGCGGCTTTGTTGACAGCCGGGGCCGAGGCCACCCTCAGTATATCACATAGTTCCCCGGCGGGATTCACCACGACGTTTCCCTCGAGCCAACCTGCACCCTCCCCGAAATCCCCAGGGTCGGTCGAACGGTCGTAGGGTAGCTTGTTGGTCATGGCCCAGTTCGAGGCCATCAGAAGGTCGCCCCCGGAGGGAGCGGAGATAACCGATGCCAGGAAGTCCCCCCATCCGCCGGTCGGGCAATCCTCAAAGGCCTTCCAGAGTCTCCCCCTGTGCTCGACAACCGGCACCGGCGCGCAGTGGTAGTTGGGTGGTTTCCCGCCTTCACCGCCCCGGAACAGGAGACCCGTTTCCTCGCCATCGGGGTGGGTCCAGGACATCCCCCCGTCGTCGGAACGCCTCACTACGATAGACCCGTAGTGCTCGGAGCATCCCAGGAGGTAGAGAGACCCTCGGTGTACGAAGAGGGAGGACCAGAAGGCCCCCGTCACGTCGCTGACCGGGTTCCAGCTCCCACCGTCATCCGCAGACCGGTAGATCCTCGTGAGGTTGGCACTGCCGAAACGGCTGGTCGGGGCCCCGGGGCCGAAGAGGTCGTGGGAGGCGACAAGGGACCCATCATCGAGAATCGCGAGGCTCGGGCTGCCGAGGTAGATCCCTGTGCTCGCCGAGCTGTAGGCCACGACGTTAGCCAGGGGGTCATCGAAAACAGTCGAGGACAAGCTGGACCCTCCGCCGCCCGGTTCTCAGATCCGAGGTCTGTAGAAGACCTCACTGACTGAACGGCTGTAGTGAATCCTGTTGATTGTGCGGGCGAATGTGTCGGAGAGGCACTTGACCTTCATGAAGGACAGGCATTCGAAGTCACTGGTCTGGGGAATGCTGTTGGTGACCACGAACCCCTTGAGGCCGTAGTCCCTGTTGAGGGATTGAAGGCGCTCCCTTGCCTTCGGGAGGCAGAGGTTGTGCGAAACGCCTAGATAAACCTCCTCTATCCCCTTCTCTTCCACCAGCTTCTTTGTGAGCTCGTAGACAGTTCCCCCTGAGCTCATGATGTCATCGACGATTATCGCGGTCTTCTTGCTCGTGAAATCGCCTATGATCTCGGACATTACGACCTTCTCCGGCTCGGGACGGTATTTGGATCCTATGGCACACTTGATATTCAGGGCCCTGCCGAGGTGGGTTGCGAACTTGGAGGCGCCGGCGTCCGGGGCGACCGCAATAACGTCTTCCCTGCCCTTGAACTGGTCGAACTCGTTTATGAAGAGGGTGAGGGATTCCAGCATATTCACCGGAACGCTCCCGTAGAATCCCCTTATCTGTCCGGCGTGTGGGTCCCAGGCTATTAGCCGGTCGATTCCCGCTTCGATCGCCAGATCGGCCATCAGCCTCGCGGTCGTGGGTTCCCGCGTGAAAGAGGTCGGCTTATCCTGACGGGAGTAGGCGAGGTACGGGAGGACACCTGTCACGTGTTTTGCCCCGTGTTCACGGAACGTCCGTGCGGCTATCAGGAAGGCCATGTAGTTCTGATCGATGGTGTACTCCGACGTGGGGTCGAAGAGCGACTGGAAGAGGAAGACGTCGAAACCGCCAACGTGCATGTCGAGCCTGACGCAGGTCTCCGAGTCCGTGAAACGGCGGTCTATCTCCTGCAGGCTGCGTATCCGGTAGTTGCTTCCCGCCTCCGAGAGAAGCTCCTCGTATCGCTCCTTGACGCTGTTGGAGAGATATGAGCCAGAATCGCATCCTGCGATAAGGAGTCTGCCCCTAGGCGGATTCATCTTCTTGGTCTGCTCGCCGGCGAACCACTCCGGTGTGAAGAAGGCCTCTGAATCTAGATCATCTGCTGGCATTCCAGCGACACCGCATCATCTGATGCAGCGCGGTCTATAATTGTTTCTCGCCCAAGGTCGAAGAGAACCTCTCTGTTGAGGGGAGTGCAGCCGACAGATTAAACAGAGACCACATTCGTTACCTTATCATGAGCCGAAGCATGTCTGAATCAGCATCTGGCGGGCAAGGAGACGGATTGATCGAAATCAGTGGAAGGGGTGTAACGCCTCTCGGGATCTACGAGATGCCGGATGAGGATTCGGAACTCGAGCTTATGGCCGAGGCAGGGATCAACCTGGTTCGGGCCCACGGAAGGTCGGACCTGGACAGGCTCCACGAACGGGGCCTGAAGGGCTGGATCCCAATGCGCCTTCAAGAGGGCCCTAGCCATGACCTCAAGGAGAGGGTCAAGTCCGTGGTTGACCACCCCGCCCTCGCTGTGTGGGAGGGCCCCGACGAGATCGTGTGGGGTTTCACTGCCTGCAGCAAACTGGAGGGTAGCGTGGGGATTCGGCGCGATGACTGGTGGCATCAGGAGGAGAAGGCGGTCGAGTATGCCTCCAGCCAGGCGGAGCAGCTGTTGCCGAGGATCAGGGAGGGCATCGAGTACCTCAGAGGCGTTGACCCGATGAATCGTCAGATATGGTTCAACGAGGCCGCCAGGAGCGACCTGGGCTACATACGGGGATACATCGACGATATCGATGTCACCGGCTGTGACTCCTACCCTTTTCCCAAGAAGACCCTCTCGGAGGTTGGCGGGTGCACGCGGAGGTATGTAGACGTCGGCAGGGGGAAGCCGGTGTGGATGGTCCTTCAGGGTTGTGCGAGAGGAGAGTGGAATGACGGTTTTGACACATCCAAGGCCGAGTATCCCAGCTTCGATCAGTCCCGTTTCATGGCCTATGACGCGCTGTGCAGCGGTGCGCGTGGAATACTATACTGGGGTACACACCTGCTGAAATCCCCTATGTCACCCAAGTTCCGCGTATCCCTCTACGCCGTGGTCGCCGAGCTTTCGGCCCTCGAGCCCCTCCTCTCAGGCCATCCGGTCCAGGGCATATCCCCGAGGATCATCGATGACCCGGACGGGTATCTGGATCAGAGCCCGAGGTTGCCGATCCAGGTGACCGCTCGAAGACTCGGGCGGGATTGGGTGGTCATGGTTGTCAACGAGGACGACAGGGTCCGCATGGGGGTTGTAATCGAGGGACTTGACCTGCTGGAGGGCTCATCCCTGCAGGTGCTCTACGGTTCCGAGACCGTCCAAATCAGGCATGGCGAGTTCGATACCCGGATGAAGCCGCATCAGGCCAAGGTGTTTTCTACCACTGACGGCCTCGAGTCCGAGTACCGAGAGGGTCGGGACTTCGGTTCCTGATCACATCCGAGATCACAAGGCCAGACACGGACTCGGATCAATCGGCCTACTTTCCCCGAATATCTTTCAGTGACGCCGTATCCGACACTATACGGCATATGAATTAGAGAGATAAGGGGTCGAGAAGCGTCTTGAGTCTCAGAGCCTTGTTTGCAGGTAGGATCGGCCGACTCTCATCGGCTCTTAGGAGACTGCTGGTTTCCGAGAACGGGAGAAGTTGGGCATCCCTCCTGATCGCCGCGGTCGTGTTTCTCCTCATCTATTTTGCGCCAAATCCATCTGGCCTCTCCCCTGAAGGTCAGAGCGTGATAGCTTCTTCGCTGCGACCATCATTCTGTGGGTCACAAGGCGGATCTCGTTCCCAATGACCTTCTTCTTCGTCGCTGCAGCACTGGTTGCCACCGGGGTTTTCACGCCCGAGAGCGCCTTTCAGGGAGCGGGGTCCAGTACCATATTCTTCCTCGTGGGGGCGATAATACTTGCCCTGTCCCTCAGCAAACACAACCTGGACAAGAGGATCGCGCTAACCCGAATCCGGGGGACACCTGGTTCGGACATCGGCTTGAGCCTAGCTCCGTGATTAGGCGAACGGGGTCGAGTTCTACGGGTGGTTCCCTTCCAGTCGTGTTGTGGTGGCCTGCCTGTAGAACTTCCTCCTGATCATCACCGCGTGGAGCACGATGCCGCAGATCATCGATGTTCCTAGAACGGCGAACCACTCTATGAGGTAAGTCCAGAGCATCGCCTTGTCCCTGAGTTCCATCGCCCTGTCGCCGGCGGCCTTCGCCTCCTCGATACACTGATCCCATGTATCAATGGAATCCTCCAAATCCCCGTTGAGGACCTGCTTCTCGGCCTCGCCCGCCAGCCCTTCCAGCTCTCTCAGGTCGGAGACGAAACTCACGGTATTGGCCCCGAATCTCTCGACGAAGTCCAGGGTGGAGAGGAGCATGGTGTAGTAGTTATGGAAGTCCCGGGCCCGCTCCCTGGCTAGATGGAGCAGGGGTATGTCCTGGTGGACCGGCCTGCCGATCGTGTTGAGCACCATGTTCACCACTATGTCGACGACGTAGCTGTTCTGGCCCTCGGGAGGGCTCTGGAACCATCGGTGGTTGAAGAACTCGGCCACCAACATAGTCCTTCCGTCCGCATAATCCCAAGCAACTAGGAACGGGGGGTTCTCATTTCCCTTGAACCTGAGGCCCTCTATCAATGCGTAGATCGTCGAGCCCTCGCGGGGGATGATGAGCCTCCCGTAGCTTCCGGTCACCTTCTCTATGTCAAGCGTCTGGAACGGCTCCAGTGGGTTGTTGTCCCTGCCCTCGAGAACCTCAACGGTGTAGGGTACCTCCGCATGTCCCCATAGGCCGCTATCGACGGCTCCCGGCGCGTCGCTGGGAAACAGTTCCCATATGCCGGAGGTGATCCAGATATCGACTATTTCCGCGGTTACAGATACGCCACCGAGGTCGCCGAATGCGCCCCGCCCGCCTTCCTCAACCGCCCTCCTCAGGTAGGATACCTGCCGGGGGCTGATGTAGTTTACGGATCCCCCGACGTAGACGAAGGCATCGTAGTAGAGCATATCCTCGTAGGTGCGTGGGAGATAGATCCTGATCGCCCGCTCGTACTGCACCGGAGTCATGTGGAGCCCGAATCCTCTGGTGGGGACATGTGATACCGAGGTAGAGGGCTCGATCGTGAACCAGGGCACAACCTGGGTCATCTGGGGCATGGTCGCACCGATAGCGAGAATCTGGATTCGGCGTGGACCAATAGCATCGGTAGATGCTGGCAAGACTACCAGCAAGAAGACAATCAGGATACGGAAAGGAAATTGAGCCTCATCCTTCAAAGGTCGGTGATCGCCTCCGTCTGCGGAGATAGCGGAGTCCGACGAGGTTCTGAAATATATGTTGTCCAAGGATCATATGATCTGCTACGGTACCTCTGAATGCCCGATAGATCCGCTCCACTCAGGATCAGGCTCGAGTCCGGTAGAACCAGATGGCTCCGCTTCGAGGGGCGAGCTGCATCTTGTAGCCATCGCTGATCAGTTTCTCCCCGGGGATATCTCTCGTTTCGCCGGTCTCCGGGTTGTCAAAGAGGTAATCTTCATTCGATCTGATGCCTTCGGGTTTCACGGTCATGACACCCAGCGGGGACTCGGGGAGACGAATACATTGGATGAGTCCGCAGCCCCTTTCGGGCCAGTCGAATTGGCGGATCACCCATCGCTGGGCACTGCGATGGAAGGGAGTCAGGGGATAGTAGTCGCCCTGCAGGATCAGGGTCGACGCCCTGCGCCAGATTTCCACCATCCGCCTGACCAGGTCGTAGTCGTAGTCATCCCGGCGGATATCGAGGGACATGGATAGCGCGGGGGCCATGGCGCAGTGGTAGGAGTAGCTGTCGACCTCGGTCAGGAACCTTGTCCTTCCATCGATGTCCCACGAGAGGGCCTGCTCCCTGAAGTAGGGAATCCAGGCATATAGGGTATGTTGGAATGCAAGCTTGACGGGATGGTCCCCGTATCCGTAGTCGGTATAGTGCAGGGGAACTGACCGGCGCATGGTCTCGAGGTCGTTTCGTCGCCCCCCGCTGGCACACGAGTCTATCCACAGGCCGGGGTTTCTCGCCAGCAGGTCGTCCCAGAACTGAAGGTAGCCCTGGACATGCAGATTCTCGTTCATGCCCTGTCGCTCCGGTCCCTCGTTCCGCCGCCAGTATTCCAGGGGCTCGAAGTTGTGATCCTGCCTGTAGATCTTTATCCCGTTTTCCTCTATCAACCTGCAGATATGGTCGGTTAGCCATTCCCGACACCCGGGATCGCCCAGATTCAAGAGACGGTTATCGCTGCCGTCGATTCTAAGCAGCCAATCGGGGTGCTCCCTATCCAGCCTGCTGCCGGGGGTTACCCTTTCGGGCTCGAACCAGACAAGCAGGTCGGCACCGTGTTCGGACGCACACCGGGATACGGACCCGAGGCCGTTTGGGAATCTCTCCGGATCGGGCTCCCAGGTTCCCGTGATCGGCCACTGTCTCTCGTGGTTCTCGTCGTAGCAGGGATACCAGCCTGCGTCGATCCACCAGATATCAAATGGAAGCCCCCGTTCCCTGGCCGCCTTGGGGATGTACCGCAGCTGGTTCTCCTCCGTTGCGGCGGTGAATTCGACCCCGTCACCGGGTCCCTCGCAGACTAGCCGGGGTCCGATTGGTGCTCCATCTGGCCTGGGGAGTACGTGAGAGAGGTACCACCTGCGCCACAGGTTGACAGCGCGAGAGACGTCGCCTGCCCAGGAAAGGAGAGTTATGCGGGGCGTGCGGATTCTCTCGCCCGGCATCAGCCTGAGGTTGGTCGTTTCCTGGCCAACTTGGATGTGGACGCCGTCGGCCAAGCCCTTGAACTGCGCAGCCCACTGCCCCGGCCAGCCTATGGCCATGGATATTCCAGAACCCTCGTAACGGATTCGGCAGTAGGGCAATACACCGTCGCATGGTCTTCCCCCGTTGGGTGCAAGGTGCAGTGTCTGACCCTCTTCAAGGCGTCTGACGTGGGGCTCGTATCCCTCCTCGGTGCAGTTATCCCCGTTGTAGTGGTCGACGTCCGGCGAAGAGCCGGGAAAGGTGCCATCCAAGGCGAGAATATCGCTGATGACCGGTGTGGGTTCACCTCCCCCATTGGCGAACCAGGCCAACCACTCCACCACCGGGTAGTCACTGTACTCGGTACACTCAACCCTTACATTCACGCCCGTTCGCGCGTCACTGCCCACCAGATCGGTCCGGAGGATGTTTGCATCGATGCGGCGCCGGCTGGAAGTTGGATGCCACTCCCCTGGAATGCCCCGCACGGCTTTCCCATCTATAATGAATGATAGGGGTAGATTCCCAGGATCTGTGAGAAATCGCCCTGCCAAGGATCTGCTTCTCTGCATGTCCTCTGGAGTTGTTGTGATTACATCCATCGATTTCATTGCGGTTGCCCTTGGGATGAAGATTCAGCTATGCTGTACTTTGCTTTCTTTCGAGTAGACAATCTCAGATTCGGTATAACCGACCTGGTTACTCCTCGCCGGCTCTCTTCCTTCTACTAAGGCCAACAAAGAGGGTTAGTATGATTGCCACTGCCATCACCGCCACTGTGATCTCGAGCAGCGGAAATCCCCGGCCGTCTTCGTCTTCTGGTTCCTCGGTGATAGTCACCCGGATCCCCCCCAGATTGTCGGGATAGAAGCTGTCGCGTATACAGAGAAACAGGTACCCCGCATCCTCCGGTATCTCGACGATCATTCCGGTGTACGGCTCAACCCTGAAATCCTCAGGGATATCTGTGGGCCACTGCTGGAAGTGGGTATCGTTGGTTACGTAGTCCTCTCCGCTATCTATAGCACCGGGGACCCTGTTCAATTCGTCTATCGGCAGCAGTTCGTCAGTCGTGCTGAATACGCCGATTATCTCAACCTCATCAATCTCTTTCGCCTCTCCAGGGTCATCCGGATCCCAGAATGCCTCCTTGTATAGTTCTCCGTCGTAGCCTATCTTAATCAGGTCTCCTTCGGAATAGCCATAGTCATCCAAACTTACGATCGCGGGGTTTTCCACGGGTGATCCTCCTGGTGGGTTTCCCTCGGTGAAGGGCTCGGCCCGAAGGAATGTTCCATAGACGGAGATATTTACCGATATGGGGCTACCGGCCACAGCAGATGCCAACAGGACAGTGACCAGAGAGAGACCTAGAACGCTCGAAACGATCATTACAGCAGAGAGCTTTGATTTCAACACGACTCCCCCAGTCATAATCGGTCGGGACGGCGTGGATTATCTCCGAAACTAATAAGCATTCTGTTGAATCCTAGTCTGAGCTACAGAAACAAGGAATTGCTATGGGCCCGGCGGGATTCGAACCCACGACTTGAGGCTTAGAAGGCCAGCGGGAATGAGATCTCTCCGCCCTATCCAGCTAGGCCACGGGCCCACAGTTACCCAGCTCCTGAAGTGCTAAAAAATCGTTCTGAATCCCCCTTGGGCGTAAAACAACGTGTCTGCGGCGCCGCAGATCGCATTGAGGCCACCTTCGACGTTCTTCCGGCTCAAACAAACATTTTTATTTTGCTCAGAGGGACGGTACCAGGGAGCCGTAAGGATCCTGGGTCCCGCCGGACTCCTTTCTTCTTCTGATCTTGAAGTTGAGGAGCTGGCTGAACCCTTATAGGAGGAAAAATGCATGGCTAAAGTGACTCTAAGCGTCATAAAGGCGGACGTTGGGAGTCTTGCGGGGCATACTGTTGTCCCGCCTGAACTGAAGGAAAAGGCAAACGAGGTACTCACCGAAGCGAAGAAAGATGGTGTCATAAAGGACTACCACATAAGCAACTGCGGTGACGACCTGGAACTGATCATGGGCCACCACAAGGGCGAGGACAGTGAAGAGATCCACAGCCTTGCCTGGAAGGCCTTTGAAGAGGCGGCCGACAAGGCAAAGGAGATGAAGCTCTATGGCGCGGGGCAGGATCTGCTGTCCGACGCCTTCTCGGGCAACGTCCGGGGCATGGGTCCCGGGATAGCCGAGATAGAGTTCACCCAGAGAAAGGCCGATCCGTTGATCGTCTTCATGATGGACAAGACGGAGCCCGGGGCGTTCAACCTTCCCATATACAGGATATTCGCTGACCCGTTCACCAATGCCGGGCTCGTCATCGACCCGAACGCCCATGCGGGCTTCAGGTTCGAGGTCTGGGACATCATGGAGCACAAGAAAGTGATAATGAACTGTCCCGAGGAGACCTACGACCTGCTTGCCCTGATCGGAGCAAAGAGCCGTTACGTTATCAAGAGGGTCTGGCCAAAGGAGGAACACCCGAAACTTCCGGCCGACGAGGCAGTCGCCGCAATCAGCACCGAGAAGCTGTTCCAGATCGCGGGAGAGTACGTGGGTAAGGACGACCCGTGCGGAATAGTACGTTGCCAGTCCGGCCTGCCGTCAACCGGCGAGGTCCTTGAGGGATTCTCGCTGCCGCATCTGGTGTCCGGATGGATGAGGGGAAGTCATAACGGTCCCCTGATGCCCTGCGCTCAGGAGGATGCGATCTGTTCCAGGTTCGACGGTCCCCCGAGATTAGTCGGGCTGGGATTCAACTTCTCCGACGGAATTCTCCACGGACCCCTGGACATGTTCGCCGACCCCGTCTGGGACTACCAGAGGCAGGAGGCTGCCAGGATCGCCGACTACATGAGGAGGCACGGGCCTTTCGAGCCGCAGAGGCTGCCGCTTGCTGAGATGGAGTACACGACCCTGCCAAAGGTGCTTAAGAGTCTCGGCGACCGCTTCGAGGACGTAGAGTAATCGCGCAACCGGAGGACGTAGTTTGAAGATAGATACTCCGGTAATCGTCCTGAACGTCAAGTCCTATGCCGAGTCGTCCGGGGACAAGGGCCTGGCACTTCTGAAGGCATGCGAGGAGGCGGCGGATGAAACCGGCGCTTCCATCGTGATAAGCCCCCAGCAGGTGCAGCTTGGCTATATCGCGTCTCAGTCCAAGATACCGGTTCTTGCCCAGAGCGTAGACGCTGTGGAACCCGGCAGTCAGACCGGCTGGACCACGCTGCAATCGGTCAAGGCGGTGGGGGCGGCTGGCACGCTGGTGAACCACTCAGAGCACAGGTTGAAGCTCGCGGATATCGAGTGGATCGTGAGCCAGGCGAAGGAGATGGACCTGGCAACCTGCGTGTGCACCAACAACGTCCCGGTCAGTATGGCCGCCGCCGCGCTGGGTCCGGACTTCGTCGCCGTGGAACCACCTGAGCTCATAGGAACCGGTGTCCCGGTGTCGAAGGCCGATCCGGATGTAGTCACCAACAGCGTGGAGAGCGTCAAGCGGACCAACGACCAGGTCGTGGTGCTCTGCGGCGCTGGAATAACGACCGGAGAGGACGTCAAGGCCGCGATAGAGCTCGGCACCGAGGGCGTGCTTCTCGCCTCAGGCGTTGTGAAGGCAGACGATCCGAAATCGGCCCTACTGGATCTAGCAGAGGGCCTCTAGGGGAAGTTACGCTTCCCCTTTTTTTCTTTATTTTTCTGCGAAAGATACATCAGCTCCAGCTATGGCTCTATCGATGTGATTCCTTGGCAGTCGATGTAATCTCCCTGGGAGAGGCGTTGATAGACTTCATATCGCTGGAATCGAATGTGACCCTGGAGGAGGCACCTGGCTTCGAGAAGTGCCCCGGGGGCGCCCCGGCGAACTTTGCCGTGGCGTGCGCGAGGCTTGGGATACCGACCGGGTTCATAGGCAAGGTGGGGGACGACCCCTTCGGGAGATTCCTTCGCAGCACCCTTGAGGGGAACGGCGTCGATGTTACTGGGATCAGCTTCTCCGAGTACAGGACGGCCCTGGCCTTCGTATCAATTGCGGAGGACGGTGAGAGGGAGTTCATGTTCTACAGGCGCCCCTGTGCCGATGTCATGTTGAGTGAGGACGACATCGATCCCGAGTACCTCGGCGGTTCGAGGCTGCTGCACTTCGGGACGGTCAGCATGTCAGAGAGCCCAAGCCGGGAGGCGACGTTGAAGGCGGTGGAGCTCGCTCGGGAGAGGGATGTCCTGGTTTCCTTCGACCCGAACATCCGCTTCCACCTCTGGCCCAAGAGCCGCGAGGAGATCAGGGAAGAGGTGGTCTCGGTGGTCGAGCAGTGCGACGTATTCCTGCCCTCCGAGGAGGAGGCCCTCTTCCTTACCGGCCTGGAGGCCGACGAGGCGGTCGAGGAATTCGTCGAATGGGGCCCCCGTGTGGTGGCCATAAAGCTCGGGAAGCGGGGATGCGTTGCAGCTGACGGGGAGGAGACGATCCACCAACCGGGCATAGAGACAACAGCCGTGGACACCACGGGGGCGGGGGACGGCTTCGATGCAGGGTTCGTGATGGGCATCCTTCGGGAGTTCGATCTACGGAAGACCGCCCTGTACGGAAACCTGGTCGGGAGCCTTGTGGTCAGAAAGCGGGGAGCGATGACCTCGCTTCCGGCGATCTCGGCGGTTGAGGAGCTAGCCGCGGAGCATGGAGCTCGATGAGGGAGGTCAGCGCGGGAACTCGGAGCTCTGCTCGATACACTCCTTTCTTCTTTCGATCATATCGTCGATGATGTGCTGCAGACGTTCCTTCGGCTGGAAGCCCATAGCCGATCCAAGCGATCTCCCACGACAGTAGAAGGCCAGCGTTGGCGTCGACATCACGCCGTTCTCGATGGCTATCCTCTTGTTCTCGTCGGTCTCCAGCGCGTTGAGGCGGGTGAACTTCGCTTGGTCCCCGTACTCCTCCGAGACCTCCTCGTATATCGGTTTGAACTTCTCACACCAGGGACAACCCTCGTGCCAGAACTCGACCACCACCATCTTGTCCCCGGTCGTCACTTCATTGTCCCAATTCTTGGAATCCACATCCACCACTGTCATCGGAATCGCATTCCAGCCGACCTGCCAGGGCTAAAAAAGGATTCGGAACTGCTCTTTCGCTCCTGAAGGGTGTCAGGGAGCGGTTCATCCTGCCTCCCTTATGGCTCGGGGGTGGAACTGGGTCACGCTTCCCCGAAGCGGATAATCCGGGCTGGAGTAGCTGTCCCACTTGCCCCTCATCTCCACCTCCCTGCCCTCGTAGTCCTTCAGCACCGAGGAGGACCTCCAGGCACCGGTTCCGGTCGATAGTATCAGGTAGCGATTTTCATTTCCTGTCGTGAAGCTCGGCTTGCGTGACAGGTCATTCGTCGATAACGTGTGGGACCAATCGACCTTGTGAAAGGTCGTGTAGTTCTGGGTCGAGCCGTTGGCGTCGATCTCGTCGATCTGGTTCTCGGTCAGCAGCCGCACCTCGCCATCCTTGGGAACGGCGAAGATGACCCTCGTGTTGGCCTCTAGCCTCCCCCGAACGACTACCTCAGGTCCCGGCAGATTCTCGTATCCCAGGGTATCCCTCGGGACATCCGTCCAGTCCCCGCGGTTCTGGGCTCCACCGTAGATGAACCACGCTATCCCAGCGGCAGTGATGACCACCAGAAGAAACGCTAACCATGCACGCTGCACGAAGTGTCTATACTCCGTCTATTGATATTTCTGATCTGTCTGGGCCTTGAGGTACCCGTCTATGGCCTTGGCCGCCCTCCTTCCAGCACCCATGGCATCGATGACCGTTGCCTCACCGGTGACGATATCCCCCCCGGCGAAAACGCCCTCTTTGGAGGTCTGGCCCGTCTCCGGATCGGTGACTATGTAGCCCCTATCGCTGACGCTGAGGTCCTCTGTAGTAGATGAAAGAAGGGGATTCGCCCCCTGGCCGATGGCGATTATTACGGTGTCCACTCTGCGTCTGAACTCGGAGCCAGGTATGGGTATGGGGCGGCGCCTACCGGACCTGTCCGGCTCGCCGAGCCTCATCCTGATGTACTCGCCGGCGGATACCTTGCCCGCCTCATCGCCGATGAATCTGACCGGCGAAGCCAGGAGTTCGAAGTTTACCCCCTCCTCCTCCGCGTTGTCGATCTCCTCGTTCCTGGCCGGCATCTCGCTTCTGGACCGCCTGTAGACTATGGTGACCTCATCCGCACCGTATCTGAGTGCGCTCCGGGCCGAGTCCATGGCTACGTTTCCCCCTCCGATGACGTCGACCCTCTTTCCGACCCTTATCGGAGTGTCGTAATCGTTTTCGTATGCCTTCATCAGGTTCGTCCTTGTCAGGAACTCGTTTGCGGAGTAGATGCCGGAGAGGTTCTCCCCCGGTATCCCCAAGAACCTGGGGAGTCCAGCCCCGGTCCCCACGAAGACCGCGTCGAAATCTGAATCGAGGAGCTCGTCCACCGTTGCCGTTCTCCCTATCACGAAGTTCGCCCGGATCTCGACTCCGAGGCTCTCAAGCGTCTCTATCTCCCTGGCCACGATATCCTTCGGTAGTCTGAATTCCGGTATTCCGTAGGTCAGAACTCCACCCGGTTTGTGGAGGGCCTCGAATACGATCACCTCGTGCCCCAGCCGCGCGAGGTCACAGGCTGCCGTGAGGCCAGCCGGGCCGGATCCTATGATCGCCACCCTCCTTCCGGTAGGCGGAGATCTGGGGGGTGTTGAGGGGGTTTCGCTCTCAAGTTCCCTGTCCGCAACGAAGCGTTCGAGTCTCCCAATCGCAAGCGGATCGCCCTTTCTGCCGAGTATGCAGTACCTCTCGCACTGATCCTCCTGGGGACATACCCTCCCGCAGATGGCTGGGAATATGTTGTCGGACTTTATCACCTCGGCGGCGCCGGAGAAGTCCTGCTCCCTGATGAGCTCGACGAAGCTTGGGATATCGACCCCAACAGGGCAGCCCTCAACGCATCGGGGGCGCTTGCATCTGAGGCATCTATCGGCCTCTGCAACAGCCTGCTGTTCGTTGTAGCCGAGGGCGACCTCCCTGAAGTTCCTGATTCGCTTCTGGACTCCCTGCTTGGGCATCGCCTGCTTCCTGTTCTTCATAACGTTCACGCGACTTCCTCGAGCTGGCATCTCTCCTCTTCAACGTAGAACCTCTGTCGTTTCAGAAGAAGGTCGAAGTCAACCTGGTGTGCATCGAATTCAGGGCCGTCGACGCAGGCGAATCTCGTCTCCCCCGCGACCTCGACCCTGCAACCGCCGCACATCCCGGTTCCGTCAACCATTATCGGGTTGAGGCTCACGGTGGTCTTGATCGAGTAGGGGCGGGTGGTGTCGGCCACCGCCTTCATCATTATGGCCGGCCCCACGGCGTAGACGTAATCTATCTGGCGGCCCGATTTCAGGAGCTCCTCGAGCTTGGTGGTCACGAAGCCCTTGATCCCGTAGCTTCCGTCGTCGGTCGTAATGTAGAGCTCATCCGAGATCTCCCCGAAATCCTCCTCCATGATGACCAGTTCCTTGGTCTTGGCACCGGTGATCGAGATCAGATAGTTGCCCTCCTCCTTCAGGGCCATGGCGACGGGATAGACGCATGCCGAGCCAACCCCTCCGCCGACGGCTATGCAGGTCCCGTACCTCTCTATCTCCGAGGGTCTGCCGAGGGGGCCGGCAACGTCCTGGATCGTGTCCCCCTCCTTGAGCTGGCCCAGCTTGATCGTGCTCTTGCCGATCTCGAGGAAAACCAGGCTGATGGTGCCCGCCTCAGGGTCTGAGCTGTGAATGGTGAGCGGGATGCGTTCACCGGTCTCGTCCGTCCTCACTATCACGAACTGGCCAGGGAGGGCCTTTTTCGAGATCTGGGGCGCGAGTATCCGGATCCTCTTGATATCTCTTGCGAGCTTCTCCTTCTCGAGGATCTGGTTCATGCCCGTCTTCAATGGAGAGAGTTGAAAAATGGCAACCCCTCTACTGTCCATCGCTCAGGATGGTGAAGGCCGAGGGAGTTATCCTTTCCGAGCGGCAACGCGGACACTTGCTGGGCGTCGAAGTCCTCTGAGCCCTGAAGGTGAAGCCACAATCCGTACACCGGGCCGGCGTCACCATGACCTGCTCTCCCTGTGCCCGAACGGATTTCGCGATATGTTTCAAATCCCTCATCACGGTCTTCTCGCTCAGGCCCATCTGGAGGGAGAGCTCCCGTGCGGTCATCGCCTCGTCTTCCGATCGCAGGAGATCGGCGATCCTGTTCCTTCTTGTCATCTGAATACCGATTACCAGTTGAGAAGTATAGCCCGGCTCGGATTCGAAATCCCCAGAAACATGCAACCATGTCCCTTCCGAGGTCTCGGGCTCTCCTCCGGATTCTCCGACCAAAGGCCCGAATGATTGACCACTACACTCGGCGGCTTCTATCAGCCTCTACCGGGCTACCGGGCTGGCTCCAACATCCACGATTCGGCTAATAAATTTCTCACCTGCAACCTGCAAGGCTGAGTTAAAGACACAGTGCCCAAATCAAGAAACGGTGGGGATAGGGGAGAGTATCGAGACAAGACATCCAGGGGGAGTTCTCATGGGCAAATTATATAATCCCTTGAAGTGATACTCACCACAGGCCATGCTGATCACTCACCGCCTGCACCGTCAGGAAATTAGGGTTCGACTTTTCTTGACCGCTCTCGCCGTCATAGTGGGTATCGCTGGAGCTCGCACGACTTGGGGGATCGGTGACCCGCCGGATGTGCTGTGGAACCGAAGTTACCCAAATCCGCTCACTGGGGACATTGAGGCCGTGGTCGATCATCCTCACGATTTCACGAGAACCAACGATGGGGGCTATGTGATTGCAGGCTCCCGGTTGACACAGGAGGCAGGCATGGATTCCGACCTGAACGCGTTCTTGATCAGGGCTGATAGCAACGGGAATCTACTTTGGGGCAGGAGTTACGGAACCCCCAGGGTTGAGGACGGCGCCCTCAACTCGAGGGATGACATCGCATACTCTGTCATTGAGACCCCGGACGGCGGTTTCCTTTTTGCCGGCTCCAGCGACTCGTACGGGACGGGTCAGACCTCCTACCTCCTCAAGACCAACAGCCAGGGCGAGATGATCTGGAATATATCCTTGGGCGGGACCATGGCCCGGGACATAGTGGAAATCCGACCCGACGAGTATCTCGTATGCATCTACAACAAATACTACAGCTATGCTCAGGGTACCTACGTGCACCAGATCATATTGGTCAATATCGACGGGGACGGGAGCCAGAACTGGAACAGGACGCTGGATTACCCTGAGAGGGTCTTTCTCTCATCCATGGAACGGACCGATGACGGGGGATTCGTCCTGGGCCTGCACACTGACCTTCGAACGATGGCCCTGAAGTTGAACCGATTCTGTGAAGTCGAGTGGAGCAGGGAGATCGACCCTGATGATGCATTTGCCATGTGGGACAGGAGTTACGCAGTGAAGCAGACGGTGGACGGGGGCTACCTGGTGCTGGGAGCAATCTTCTCCCCCTCAAGTGGCGTCGAGGACGATTCCTATGTCGTCAAACTGGATGGATCAGGCGAGGAGGTATGGAATCGAACCTACAACTATGCGTTCCTCGACCTGGCACCGACGCCTGACGGCGGATGCGCGATTGTTGGAAGGAGGAGGACCTCGCTGGGATTTCAGGGCCATGATTACGATCTCTATCTCGTCAAGACCGATGCGTCCGGCGAGATTATATGGTATCTCTGGTTGGAGGAAGAACCCTTCGATGAAATCGCTTACCTGGTTGAGGGCACCGAGGATTACGGTTACGTTGTCTCGGGGGTTCGAGGTCCAGCCGGGATAGCCCATGTATTCCTCATGGAATTAGGCGGTGGAGGGTTCCCCGGTATCCTGATGAACCAGGGGGATACCTCCTGCCTAGAGAACGTGGGCCATTTCAGCATACCCGTTCACCTAACCGAGGTCACGGGGCAGACGGTCACCGTGAACTACAGGATCTTGGATTCCACCGCGAAATCAGGGCTTGATTACCAGGGCGTACAGGGTACGCTGATATTCGATCCCGGGCAGGGCTGGAAGGAGGTCACGATCCCCATCATATTGGACGATGTCGATGAGGAAACCGAGACTGCTACGCTCTACTTGGAGGACGCCACTAACGCCGAGATTCTGGAGGCTTACCGGGGATTTCAGATAGTGGACATCTACCCGCCGAACCATCCGCCGGCGCTGTATCAAGGATGCGTCGAACCGGTCTTTGGAACCGATTCCGAAGAGTACCGCTACTACGTCAACTACGATGACATCGAAGATGAACCACCGGAGATGATTGAAGTGTACGTTGATGGTATCGGTCACAGGATGCAACACCTGAACGGCACCACGTCATCCGGTACCTATAGAAGCGGGCCGGTAGAACTCACCCGCGGCGAGCACGACTTCTACTTCACAGCAACGGACGCTTCGGGTTACGCCTCGAGGCTGCCAGCCGAGGGAAGATATCCCGGGCCAAGTGTGGAGACATATGTTCGAAGCCCGATCGTGATGTCCTGCGACGTGGAGGGGGTGAACCGAACCGGATTCTGGCCCACCCAGGAGGTGCACATCGCCGGCTCGGATTTCGTGCCCAATCGGGAATACCAGGTTTACGTACTTGATGACGGTACCTGGGAGGAGGGTCACGAAGTATCCAGCGACCGAGCAGCGGTAATATTCTCGGTCAGGACAAACGGCGAGGGGGTTATACCGGTTACCCTGGCTTGGGAGCCTCCCCTCGAGCTGGGCTTCTATGATCTGCTTGTCGATGATGGGGATGGTACCTACGAACCGAAAACCGATGGGCTACTCGGCCTGGAGGGGTGTGGATTCAGGGTGATGGACCGCCCTGTTGTCAATCCATTTGAGCCCCAGATTCTGGAACCTGTTGATTTGAGAGTATTGGTAAGGGACGGAGTCACCGGGGAATCCATAGACGGGGCCGTGGTCAAGCTGATTTCGGATTCGGGCGAGGTATGGGAATACCAGCAGGGGCAGCAGGCGCCGATCCCGCCTGGTAACTACACCATGAAGACACAGATCAAGTTGCTGGGCTTGCCGGTTACCATACAGTCCGAGTCGATTGAGGTAAATGAATCCACAAGACTTGATATCTCGGTATCGTTTTCCGTCATTCCAATGAGGTATCTTCAACCAGTGGCTTATCTGGGGGTGGCGGGAATCGCACTTGTCGCTATAGTTTCCATTGCCAGGAGAATTCGGTAGGCATCCGTGTACGCTGAAACCGCTCGGGCGGTGTTCACGTTTCGATAACCCTAATTCCAGCGTTCTTACACCTGAGCAGGAGATCGAGATTCGCCCCCAGATCCAGTCTGGCGGTCATTCAGACCGCCACCAAGAAATCAATAAATAGGATCCAAAAGGTATAGGTGCTTGGCTGTTGAAACAGATGGAGAGTGATTCGTCGGAGGCGATCGTCAGCAAGTTACTCGAGGAGTCCGGCTATAGCCGGGAGAAGCTCCAGGAGGAGGTAGACAAGAAGAAGGCGGAGTACGATATGCTGACCGACGAGGGTGCTCTCACACTGATCGCGAACGAACTGGGCATATCGCTCGGAGATGAGGAGTCCGAGGTCCCCAGCATGATGATAGCCGACCTGAAACCCGGGATGAGGGATATCGATATCATCGGGAAGGTGGTGAGGATATACCCGCCCAGGGAGTTCACGAGACGAGATGGGTCAAAGGGGTCGGTGTGCAGCATCATATTGTCCGACGAGACGGGATCGGTCCGGCTCACCCTCTGGGACCGGGAGTGCCGGACCCTTGACGAGGTTAAGGAACAGGACATAATCAGGATCGTGGGTGGGATATGCAAATCGGGCAGGTCTGGAAACGAGATTCACACCGCCAGGAGGGCCCGGCTGATGCTCAACCCGAGCGTTTCCGAGGACCCGCGGGTGGCGGGCCTCGAGTCCGTGACGGAGTACGTGGAGGCCCCGGCCAGAAGGAGAAAGATAACCGAGCTCGACGTCGGCGATTCCAATGTGGAGGTCCGGGCCACTGTCGTCAGGCTGTATCGGATATGGGTCTACGATGCGTGCCCGAAGTGCGGGAGAAAGGTTGTGGACGGGAGTTGCAGTTCCTGCGGGGAGGTTTCCCCAGAGCCGCGATCGATACTGGACATCGGGATAGATGATTCGATGGGCTTTCTCAGGGCCAAGTTGTTCGGGGATGTTGCAGAGGAGCTGCTCGGGGCATCGCCGTTTGAGTCGCGTCGCTCGATGGGGGCACTGATAGAGAGGGGATTTGACGATAGGCGTGCCTCCCAGGAGTACCTCAGCCGCGAGCATCAGGACCTGCTCGGAAGCGAGATGATCTTTCGCGGCCGCGTGGATTCGGACGAGTACCGGGGGCTGGTCCTCTCCATTTCCGGGATAGGGGAGCCGGACCCGGTGGAGGAGACACGCAGGGTGCTCGAGGAGGTGGAGGCCTGATGTCGGGAGAGGGATCCGGGCCTGGAGAGGAAGCAGGCTTCGCCGTCGAGAAGCGGATCGTCGATATCCAGGGAGAGACCCCCTGTGTAAGCGTGATAGGCACGGTGATCTCCAGGAGGACCTCCGATTCGTCCTTCGTCCTCGACGACGGAACGGGTCAGATAGCGATACACGCGCACTCCCTCCCCCAGATAGGGAGGCTAATAAGGGCCATCGCACATCCCTTTGTAAGCGAGGGAGATGTCGCCCTCGATGCCAGTATCATTCAGGATTTCAGCGACTTTGATGTCGATCTCTACAGACGCATAACAGAACTGGAGGCTGAGGTATTCAATCAAGAAAACGACTCCCATCAATGAGGATCCGGATACGTGATATCCTCTCCTCTGATTTCGTGAGTAGCGACAGCGATTTCGAACCCAATTACATCGTCACCGAGAGCCAACGGAAGGTTCACCGTGTAAAGATCGTCGGAACCGTGCGCGAGGAACCCATAGTGGGGTCAGATGGCTCATATGCCAGGTTCCCACTCGATGACTCGACGGGGATCATCTGGGTCTCCGGGTTCAGATCCCGGGTTGAGACCATACAGGGCTTGGCGATGGGGGATATGATACAGCTGGTCGCAACCGTGAACGAGTACCGGGAGGCCCTGGAACTGATAGCCGAGTCCATCTGGAGAACCGGGCCGAACTTCTGGCTTCTGCACAGGGCGGAGGTCCTGAGGACGCATCTGGCAGCCAGGTCCGAGCTGGAACGTTCGCTTGAGATCCATCGCCAGAACGTGGCTGAAGCCAGGGACACCGCAAGGGACATCGGCATGGAGCCTGATGTACCGGTGAAAGAGGCCGAGGAAGAGGAGGACATCTCCCAGGAGATCCTGGATCTGGTTGGAGAACTCGATGATGGCTCCGGGGCCCCCCTGGAGGAAATAGTCGATGGGCTGAAGGGCTCACACTCGACCCAGGAGATCGAGGGACAGCTGATCAAGCTCATGGAGGAGGGCGAGATCTACGAGCCTACGGTCGGCAGATACGCCAGGATATGAGATCCTCTGATATCGGTCTTCCTGGGGAGAGATTTAATAGAAAATTGGGCAGGTGAAAAAAGAATGGCTGGCGGCCAAGCCTTCGTCCTGATATCGGTCGAGATCGGGAAGACGGTTGAGGTCAGAGACAGATTGCTCAGTATAGGTTCGGTCAAGGAGGCCTACTGTGTGATGGGTCCTTATGATATCATCTGTCGGGTGGAGGCGGAGTCATCTGATCAGATACCTACGATCGTATTGGACGACATTCACCCCATTGATGGCGTCGTGGACACCATGACCGCAACGGTGTTCAAACCTTGAAGCGGGTTGATGTTTGATGACACACAGGATATTCAAGTGCGAAAGCTGCCCCACCGAGATCGGCGTGGACAAGAAGCTGAAGGAGAGGCCCTTAGCATGCCCCAAGTGCAGGGGGATGGTTTCATTCGACAGGGAGGGGGACCCTGAGGGCAAGACCTACGATTGTCCGAACTGTGAGAACTCCTTCGTCTGCACCCAGGAACCGTTCAAGTGCCCCTTCTGCGACTACACGTTCTCGAAGAGCTACAAGTACTTCTAATAGGATCGGGAGGAAAAAGTTAGGGGGGCCGGTTTTGAGTTCCGGCCCTTCAGGTTCTGGCTTTCTACATCATGCCGGGCATTCCGCCCATGCCACCCATTCCACCCATGCCACCCATTCCGCCGCCGGGCATTCCGCCCATTCCGGCTCCAGGTGGTGGTCCCTCCGGTGCTCCGCCTCCACCGATCTCCTTGGCGGAGATCACGTCATCGATCCGGAGGATCATGTTGGTCGCCTCGACCGCGGATTTGAGAACCTGGCGGTTGACCTCGAGGGGCTCTACGACTCCGAGCCTGTACATGTCGGCGATCTTTCCCTTGTACACGTCGATACCCATCGCCGAGCCCTTGGTTTCGTTCTTGGCTATCAGTTCCTGGACTATGTCGATCGGGTCCAGCCCGGCGTTTTCCGCGAGGCTCTTGGGAACGATCTTCAGCGCTTCAGCGAAGGCCGAGATCGCCAGTCCCTCCTTGCCCCCGGTGCTTGAGGCGAAGTTCTCCAGGACGCGTGACAGCGCCGTCTCCAGGGCACCTCCGCCGGGGAGGATCTTGTTGTTCTCGAGGACCGTGCCCACGACGCACACCGCGTCGTGCAGGGCACGCTCGATCTCGTCCACCACGTGCTCGGTTCCGCCCCGGATCAGGAGCGTTACCGCCCGGGGGTTGTCGCACTTCTCGATGAATATCATCTCGTCCCCGGCGATCTTTCTCTCCTCCACCAGGCCCGCCGATCCGAGATCATCGGCGCCGAGATCGTTGAGTTTGCTGACTATCCTGGCCCCGGTTGCCCGGGACAGGTTCTTCATGTCGCTCTTCTTGACCCTTCTCGCGGCCATGATACCGGCCTTGGCCATGTAATGCTGGGCGAGGTCGTCTATGCCCTTCTGGCACAGCACTACGTTTGCGCCGACCTCCTTGAACTTCTCGACCATCTCCTTGAGCATCTTCTCCTCCTCGCCAAGGAAGTCCTTCAGCTGGTCGGGGCTGGTTATCTTGATCTCCGCATCGGTCTCGGTTTCCTGTATCTCGAGCTTGGCGTCGATGAGGGCTATCTTGGCGTTGGTGACGGACTTCGGCATGGCGGGGTGGACGACCTCCTTGTCGATTATTGCGCCCTGCACCAGCTCTGACTCGATTACGCCCGCGCCCTCCTTCTTGTTCATGTTTATGTAGTCGATATCGACGGTCACGGTGCCGTCGGATTCATCTGCCACCTGCTGCGCGGCAGCGACCGCCATGTCTGCCAGATGGTCCCTGGCCGCATCGGCTGCCTTCCCGGTCATCGAGGTCTTCGCGATATTCTTCAGCGATTTCTTGTCGGTGGGCTTGATGGTCTTCGCCATCTTCTCGAGCTCCTCGAGGGCCTTCTTGGATGCCGCCCTGTAGGCGTTCACGATCACGGTGGGATGTACGTCCTGGTCCATGAGTTCCTCGGCCTGCTTGAGCAGTTCCCCTGCGAGAACGACCGCCGTTGTCGTCCCGTCGCCGACCTCCTCGTCTTGGGTCTTGGCGATCTCAACGATCATCTTCGCCGCCGGGTGCTGTACGTCCATCTCGTCCAGGATCGTGGCCCCATCGTTGGTTATCACGATGTCCCCGAGGTTATCGACCAACATCTTGTCCATACCTCGCGGGCCGAGCGTGGTTCTCACTGCCTCGGCTATGACCTTTGCCGCAAGCAGGTTGTTTGACTTGGCGTCACGTCCACGCGTTCGCTCCGATCCTTCCTTAAGTATAAGGACTGGTGTTCCTCCGAGTTGTGCTGCCAACTAGATCACCTTGTTCCGTACATGTTTTATCGGTTATATATAAAGCTTTTCAACTGACGTTTTCTTCGTTTTCGTGTCACTGAGCCCTCGGATTTGAATTCCCGGGCCGGACCGCCGGTATCGGATCTATCTCGTACTGCGCGGGACGAGAAGTGGCGATGGGAGGTATCAAGCCTTGCCCAGACCTGAGCCCCATCCGCCGATGGTGTAGGATGAAAGGGAGCCGGACTCCACCAGCTCGTCGAGGATACCCTCGCTCCCGGTGGGCAATATGACAAGGGTCCTTGCCCCTATCCGGTCGACAATAACGGCGTTGAGCCTGTTCAGCACCGTTTCAGTTTCACCTTCAGATACTGCTAGCGTGGCCACCGTGTGCTCCTGATACACGACGCTAGTTTCTAGGCCGGGAGTCGTGGCCACCAGGCCCTTTTCTGTTACCTGGACGTATGTGAAGTCGAGCCCGGACCCATCGCGGGCCGTTTCCTGGCCCTCTCCGCCGAAGCTATCGGGTACCTCGATATTGTTCCTAGAGTCAGCCATGGGAGCCAGATCCTCGAGGTCGTCGACATCCTTGGAGATCACCTCGGTCATCTGACTACTCGATAGTAGGTTACCTCCCCTCCCCTCGGCGAGAAGCTCATCAGATCCCCTCCAGGATGAGATCTCGTAATCCGGAGGCTGGGAGGCTAGGGCATAAACGAGGCCGACGAATATTCCGAGAAAGATTACCAGGGCGGAGGTCTTGTCCAATTAACCACCATCGGTTCGAGTATTGCTGTTTTTCCTGGGCCGGAACAATTCATATATGTATGCTGAAACGATACCGGAGGGGGTTTTGTGCCTGTCTGCCGGACGAAGGCGGGCCTTTACTAGATAATATTTAAGAAAAACGTCGCCTGCCCCTAGGTACCGCCCTTCTAGTTGCGGGGTTTCTATTACTTCTCGGCTTGGGGAATGACTTGAAACACAGGCAGAAGACGAATCCGATCATCAGATCTCTCATAGAGTCCTTCAGGCGGCTATCGTATGAAAACGACGCCAAGATCTGGAAGGACCTAGCCGAAAGGCTGTCAAAGGGGACCAGAAGAATGGCTGAGGTTAATGTGGGTTCAATCTCCCTGCATACCGAGCCGAACGAGCTGGTGGCCGTTCCCGGAAAGATCCTGGGAGCGGGGCACATCGATCATCCGGTCGTAGTAGCGGGTGTGAACTTCAGCGCGAAGGCTAGGAAGAGGATTACCGATGCGGGGGGAGAGTGCATAAGTCTCACGGATCTGGTGGAGAGAAACCCGGAAGGGTCGAATATCAGGATAATCGCTTGAGGAAGGACAATGATCGTCGTAGACGCTACCGACCAGATACTGGGACGCATGGCATCGATGATAGCCAAGATGCTGCTGGAGGGGGAAGAGGTCAGCGTGGTGAACGCCGAGAGCGCGGTGATAACCGGCAACCCCACCCGTATCTATGAGAAGTACAAGGGGAGGTTCGACCTCTCGAGAGCCGTTAATCCCAGAAGGGGGCCGTTCTATCCCAGGATGCCGGATCGGATCGTTAGCCGAGCCATACGGGGGATGCTGCCCTGGTCCAAGGCGAAGGGCAAGGAGGCCTACCGCAAGCTCAGGGTGTACAGGGGAGTTCCCCAGCCGCTTGAGGAAGGGGACTTCAAGGCCTTCGATGCGGCGAAGGTAGATAGGATCGGAAGGGGTAGATACGTTAGAGTGGGGGATCTTGCAGTTCAACTAGGGGCGCCGAAGGAGGCATCAGCTTGAAGAAGGTACCGGTCACGGTCTCGGCGAAGTTCAAGCGCGCTATCGCCAGGGCCACAATCGAGCAGGGTAGCGGGGATCTGAGGATTAACAGCATGCCGCTGGACGTGTACGGCACGGAACTGAACAGACAGCGGATAGAGGAGGTGCTTGCCCTCGCCGGGGATCTGACCGACGATGTGGACATGAAGATCCGGGTCGAGGGTGGAGGTATCTCCGGCCAGACCAGTGCCATACGAACCAGCATCGCGCGCGGCTTGATCCGCTGGACCCAGGATCCCGAACTGAGGAAGAGGTTCCTCGAGTACGATCGGTCCGTGGTGAAGGGCGACGTCAGGCGCAAGGAGCCCAAGAAGCCGGGTCGAAGAGGGGCGAGGGCGAGACCCCAGAAGAGTTACAGGTAGGGATTAGATGATCATACCGGTAAGATGCTTCACCTGCGGTAAACTGTTGGGCGACAAGTACGAGATATACAAGGAGCGCGTCGAGCAGGGGGAGAATTCCGAGGAGGTTCTGGACGACCTCGGGATCAAACGTTACTGCTGCAGGCGGATGATAATCTCCCACGTGGATCTGCTCGGAGAGGTAATCAAGTACAAGAAGCCCTCCGCCTAGATCTCCCTGAACCGCCTATCCGGCAGCGGTCCGGTGTATGGGGTCACGTAGACACTCTGGTTCTTTGAGAGGTTGAAGACCTTCACTATCCCGGGATCCAGACCCAGGGTCCCCGGCTCCACCTCGTCCTCGACGATCTTCCCGACGATGGTGCCGAGCTCGAAGTTGATCTGGATCCAGTCCCCCGGCTCCAGGCCGATCCGATTGATGTCGTCAACGTTCATCTTGACGATATCTCGCATCAAGTTGCTTTTCGCACTGAACTCAAAACCCCTGTCTGCCATTCTAACACCCGCCTATCTCTCGATCAACTTGGTGACCTTAACCTCCCTGTAGAGCCTGCGCCTGACCATCAGTGACCAGAGCACGAAGCCCGCGATCATGCTCGTACCGGTGACGACCAGCCACTCGATCAGGAAGATCCAGAACAGTGCCCTGTCCTTGGCCTTCAGCACGTCGTCGATCAGGGAGTCCAGCTTCTCGGTAAGATCCAGCAGGTACTGTTGACACTCGTCCAGGTTCTGTTGAATATACCTGGTGTCAGCCTCCTCCTTCTCGTCGATAATCTCAACCATCTTGGTCTCCATGGCGGCGAGGTTGGCGCCGAACTTGTCCGCAAAATCCATGGTCGAGACCAGGTAGGTTCTCTTGTAGTGAAACTCGTTGAAGAGAGACCTTATCTGGTGCACGAGCTGCAGATCCTGAGGGATCTCGACCCGCGCCGGGAAGTAGATCATGTGGGAAAGGACGTCGATCCCCCACTTCCATCGATAGAAATCGGGTGTTGAGAGCCACTTGTGGACATACGCCACGGACCTGCCATTGCCGTAGTCCCAGTAGGCGATCACCGGCTTGTCAATATTCCAGGCGATCTCCTCCGACATCCAGGCCAGAACGATGGAGCCCTCCTTTGGATCGGGCCTGTTATGCGCCCAGATCCGGACCTCGTTCCAGGGGATGTTCCGCATCAGCGGGTGGTCCTCGTACCCCTCAGCGGGGACGATCCTGTATCCGTGGTGTTCGCGGAATATCTGGGCCACGTCGGTTACCGGCAGCACGTCGCCGATCGGGAAGCCGTACCAGCTGGTGTGGCGGCCGCTGGTGGCGAAGGAGGATGAGTCATCGGCCATTATGAAACCCAGCCCCTCCTCCTCTATAGCCTTCTTCATCCAGTGGTGGAAGTTGTCGGGGAGGTGACCGGCGTCCATGCCATCCTCCACGATGACGTCGAATTCGTTGTACAGCGTCTCCTCGGTTCTGGGAAGGTAGAGGCGCATCATTCGGAAGGCCTCCTCGCCCATCGACCAGGCGTGGCTTGGAACCGGGTAGTAATTTATGCGCGGGTCCTGTGTCCAGACCGAGGCGGGGCAGTAGGGGCGAATCCAGGCCTTGCCGATGTGTAGTAGCCTGATGACCCCGCTGGTATCTGTGCGGGGCTCGAGATCCGCGGCAAGTGCAGGACCCGTCAATAGGAGAGCTAGGGCAACTGCGGCGACCGCGGAGTGACGGCACAGCACGTATACTATTCAGTCTTTCTCAGACTAAAACCTTTCGGATCGGCCCGGCACGCCGACGCCTCAGGGCAGTGATCCCCGGTCAAGGACTCTGATCTCGTACAGAATCGACCTGAATAGCCAGAGACCGAACGCGCATGCGACTATGAGGGGGATGACCGACAGGGGCCCGGGAAGGAACCGGCTTCCCAGGGCTGCGAAGAGAAAGATGGCGAAGTTGAAGAGGGCGTGATATATGACCGCCATGGAATATCTGGTGATCCAGGTCCCCCCCAGGATCTTCTGGGTCGAAATCCCAGAGCCGGAGATGGCACCGGTTGCGCCGTGAAGGGACGCCGACGCAAGGGACCTAACGATCACCAGTACAGCTATGGAGGACAGCCCCGCCGAGGCCAGGGGCACGCTCGCCTCCTTCCAGGAGACGAAGAAGTACATCACATTCTCCGTCGCCGCGAAGCCGAACCCCGCAGCGGCACCGTATACCAGTCCGTCCTCTATCTCGCTGAAGTAGGGGCGGTTCTTGATCATCAGGACCGGGAGCGCCTTGGTGAACTCCTCGAAGAGCGGTGCGAGAACGACGATCCCTACGAGGAATGTTCCGCCCGGGACGCCCTTTGTAAGCGAGCTGTAGGCCTCTACCAGCCTCTCTCCCGCGATCTCAAGTATCAGTGCGAGGCCGGTGGAGACGACTGCCCCGAGCGCGAATATCAGCAGTATCCGCCTGAAGGGAGCCCTGTCGGTGAGCTCGGAATGCCTCACCCACAACACGTAGAAGATGCAGGGAATGAATCCCATGAGAACAAGGGCTATCTCCTCTTCCACAGTCTGGACCCAGGCATCCTGAATAAATATCTTCTTGAGGAGGTTTCAGGCGAACCGCCCTCAAGATGGAAGAGCTGCAGATCTAGTTCGAGGCCCTCGTTATCCGAACTTCCCGGTATAGCCTTCTCCTGACCATCAGTGTCCAGAGCACGAAGCCGCAGACCAGGGCGGTCGCTGTTACCGCCATCCACTCTACCATATAGATCCAGAACAGAGCCCTCTCCTTGAGCTCAACCAGCTCCTCCGAGAGCTCCGCGAACTCCTCAGCTATCCGGTTGACCAGGTCCAGGCACTGATTGTATTCCTGCTCGACGTACAGCTCCTCGGCCTCCGAGTGTATGGTGGATATCTCGTCCAGGTGCTCCTGTCCTGCCGAGATCTCGGCGCCGAACTCCTCAACGAACTCCATTAGGCTTATCGCCATGGCCCTGTTGATGCTGTATTGCAGAAACTTGTCTCGGAGCACGTGGATCAGGTCCGGGTCATCAGGTATCTTGACGCCGGCAATCAGGTAGTTCATGTTGGCCACGTAGTCCGGATAGTAGTCCCATTCGTTCATCACGGATGTCCCCCACGCCGGCGTCCAGTCAGGCGTATGTGCCAGGGATGCGCCTTCTCCGTACTCCCAGTAGACAACAACCGGGTGATAGGGCTTGAGGTCTGATCGTAGCAGCACCTTGGCACCATCCTTTGCCTTCACGATATTCATACCGTGAAATACGGGCATGGTCCTCCAGGGCAAGGACCCTATGAAGGGGTGATCGGAATCCTCGATGGTGACCTTGAAATCCTGTGTAAATGTCTGATCCTTCATGCAGATCACCGGCAGCGCCTCCTCGACCGGCGAGTCACCCCAGCTCGGGTAGTTGCTTCCGCCAAAAGCCTCGATCCCCCCGGCCATCATCATCCCGATCCCCTCATCGGAGATGCCTTGGCGGAACCACTGAAGCTGTTTGATCTCGTACAGGTTACGGTTGGTGTCGCTGAGTATAAGCAAGTCGAAATTGTCGATGAATTCTCGGTACACCCTGGGCATGTAGATCCGCATGAATTGCTTCAATTGCCGCGGTGAATACGTCCCGATGTGGGCATAGGTTGCGGGTATGGGGGTGGTGCTGAAGATTGGCTCCGTCTCCAGGTGGAAATAGGGAGTCGGCCCCCAGGCATCACCGATATAGAGGACCCTGATTCTACCCGTCTGCGGGTCCCTCCGGGCCTCCCGGCAGGAGCAAGCGCTGAGAAAGAGGGCCAGTGTGAGTAGGAGAATGAGTTTCTTCATGGATCGAGGTTCTCGAAATAGTTTTTAAATGCTGTAGCACGGCGCGCTGTGGGCAGGTGGTGTCATGAAAATCAGGGCCTATGAGAAGACGGACCTGGAGAAGATGAGGATAATCGCGCCTCGGGCCTTTATGGGTCTGGGGTTGGCACGTTTCGCGATTGACGGTCAGCTGGATCGGGACCGGGTCTCGACCTATTACTCGGACGAGATAGGAGAGTACGCGGACAAGGTGGAAAGGGGAGATGCGATCGGGATCCTGGTGTGCGAGGAGGCTGGCGGGATAGCGGGATACATAGTTGTTGAGGTCGATGGAAAGAACACGGATCGGTTCGATGTCAAATGGGGCAGGATCGTCTCTCTGGCCGTGGATCCCGATTATCAGGCCAAGGGCATCGGCAAATCGCTCGTCTCCCGTGGCCTGGAGTGGCTCTCGGAAAGAGAGGTCGAGTATGTCGAGGTGCTGACGGATCAGAATAACGTGGCGGCTCAGAGGGTCTACGAGTCCTGCGGATTCCGGGCAATCTATGCTTCGATCTCGTATTCCCGCCGTCTCTAGTTACCTCGTCACCTCGCTACGTTTCACCAGACTATAGAGCTCCCTTCCCCGTTGATCGCGCTCGAAGTGCTCCCTTATGGGTGCGACCAGTTCGTCGATAACCCTTGCCACCGCCTTCTTGAGGTCAAGCGGGTGGATGTCCCCCTTGATGTAGGAATCCTCAAGCTCCCGGTAGCTCTGGATCTCAAGGTCACCGCCGTACTTCGCCGGCCTGAGGATGTTGAGCTCATCCCGCTTTCGGAATATGATGTACTTCGCGTACTCGAGGACGGGATTGTTCTGCGCGTCCTTCGGAGGGCAGTAAGCGTTCTTCATCTTCTCCATTATCGTCCCCCTGTCGTCGTGGACGTATATGCAGCTCTCGGGAGCCGACTTGCTCATCTTCGAGCTGATCGAGACGTCCATCTTCTCGTCGGATTCGTATCCCGCCGGGCCCTGTAATCCCTGAAGGCCCATCAGCATGTGGTGGTGAACGGCGACCGGCTTCCAGAGACCGATCTGTGGGCCCACCTCCCTCGCCAGCATGTTTGCCCTCCTCTGATCGATGCCCAACTGGCATATATCGCACTCAAGCTGGAAGATGTCCGATACCTGCATCGCGGGGTAGAAGAACTGTGCGACGTCCTGAAGCTCGCCCTTCCTGCGACCCATTATGGTCAGGCAACGCTGCATCCGGTTGACGGTGGTGTTCTTGGCAATCATTATCACCCGCTTCCAGTACTCGCCGTCCATGTTCTCGCTCGCCCATAGGAATTCCACCTGATCGGTTGGTACCCCGGCCGCCTTCCAGACCTCTATGAAGTACTCGCCTACCTGGTGGATCTTGGAGAGATCGCCGCCCATCTTGTTGTTTATCCAGGCGAACCAGTCTGCTAGCCACAGCTTGAACTTGACCCCCGCATCGAGCATATCCTGCAGGTTTATTGCCCTATAGAGCGCGAAGTGGATTGGAGCTGGACCCGACGGCTCGAAGCCATCGTAGGCGATCGGATGATCCTTGGTTCGGAGTAGTTCCCGAAGCTCGTCTTCGGTTATGATCTCCTCGCCGACCTGTCTGACGAGGTCCATTCTGGACTCTAGATCCATGTTAGCCGGTACCTAGGGGCTATGATTAGTGTTTCGTCCTCACTCGACGGGGAGCCACTAGCCGGCTCTCCAGCCTATGTTCTCGACGAGCAAGGGCTCGTAACCGTATCCTGTTTCGGCGGTGATGACCTGCAGTAGCCCCCTGTGACCGAACATGGGTTGTGTATTCAGTATTACCTCGACGTGGATCTTCTGGTCCCTCGAGACCTCCTGGAATCTCAGAATTCCGACCGGGGAATCGGATATAGCTTCACACTCACCCTTGCCGCCCGGGGCCTTCTCGGATCTGTAGCATGATGATCCCAGCCTTGTACCGGGCACCTCCGTTGACATCCTAATCTCGGTCACTGTCCTCTCCTTGTCGAAGAAGAAATCCCTGTATCCCGCGTAGACAGACACATTGCCGTCGGCTTCAACCTCGTAAGCGTAGACCGTGTACATGGTGTGGAGTTTCCCCTCCCCAGCCAGGATTTCAGCCGAATCGGTGAAATCGAAAAGAACAAGATACCCGGACTCCTCCCTATCGATTTCCATCATCCGGTATGAATCCGAGTCCATGTCCGTGGACAGGTTTTCCAGTGCGGCTCTCAGATCCCGTACCCGCGGCACGTTTGCAGTCAGGTCATCCGGTTTGCGGCCCTGGGTCTCGTTCCAGCCTTTCGCGAGGGGGATATCCTCCAGCTTCCTCAGGAAGTGGCATCTCAGTATGAGGTCCGGGAGGGCTTTGGTCGCTATCACATCGAAGGAATAGGAGGGCGATCCCGGCCTTCCACCCGGGATGCTCTGAGGCGTTCGGTGGGAGAGCAGGCGGACCGGCTCCTCCTCCTCGACCCTGAAGAGGGCGACGCTAATCATCGTGGTGATAACCAGGATCAGTGCGATGAATCCAACCAGTCGCCTATCCATCAGACCTCCCTTCCCCTTGTTACCTCTACCTCCCTGTAGAGCCTGCGCCTTATCATCAGTGTCCAGATGACTACCCCAGAGATCAGGCCAGTTCCCGTCACCACGAGCCATTCCGTGAGGAATATCCAGAACAGTGCGGCGTCCCTGGCTTCGAAGGCGAGTTCATAGGCATCCTCGAGGATCTTCAAAGCCTCATCGGCGGTGGCCCTGGCCTGCTCGAGCTCGAGGTCGACGAAGAAATCCCTTGCCTCATCCGTCATATCCTCCGCGCCCGCGAGCTTCAGGTCCACCTTCCCGGTATCGGCCCCGAACTTGGCTATGAAATCCAGGAGATTGACGACCGTCTGTCTCTGGTCGTATATGTCCCGGAAACTCGCCCTGGTCATATGTAGAAGGTTGATGTCGGTTGGGGGCTGTAGCCCGGCGAGGAAGTAGATCATGTTGCAGATGAAATCCGGGTAGTGTTTCCACTTGATGAACTGCTTGCCCGCTGACCCGCCTCGGAATCCGGGGGCGGATGCGAAGAAACGGCCCTCGCCGATGTCCCACCACACCCACCCCGGGTCCCACTGACCTGCCACGGGGCCGAGGCGCCTCATCCTCGAGAGTTCATTGGCGCCCTGCTTCAGCTCCACGACGTTGTAACCGCCGAAGATGTCGTGAAACTCGTACTCGTCCCAGGGCACGCTCCTGACGAACTCGTCCTCCTGAAGGGCGATGTCAAGGATCACGTTCTCGCCGTCATCCGCGTATTCGTTGGTGCATTTCACCGGGAGAACCTCGCGAAGCACGGTGTTGTCCCAGGATCCGAAGCCCGCTCCACCGCCGAAGGCCTCAAACCCCCCGGCCATGAATAACCTGAGGCCGTCCTGTATGCACCCGTATGCGATCCAGTGAATGGTCTGCGACGGGAATGCGTCATAGGTGGTGTCATCCAGTCCCACCACATCGTAGTCGGCTGTCAGAAGTTCCTGATTCCTGGGCATGTACATACGCATCGATCTCTTAACATTGGAGGCGGAGATACCGTACATGTTGCCTTGAACGGGCAGTGTGGATACCAAGGGGTCGTATTTCAGCACCTGGTACGGGCTCGCCGCGAAGGGCATTCCGACGTAGATCACGCGGATGATACCTGTCTCGGGATCCCTCTTGAGGTCGATGGCATCAACCGACACCAGTGATAGTGCCAACATCACCAGTAGAATGAGCCCCGCCCGCATGGGTTAGATAGCGGCTTTTTTCGATAAATATATTGTGACCTCTATCTCGCGTCTTGGCCCGCGAGCTCCCTGAAGATATCCCGGAGCATGCCCTTTTCCCGTTTGCCGGAGGCCAGATCCCGAGCCACCCTGTCCCTCAGCTCTGTCACGAGCATACCGGTCGTGACCTCGTAGAAAAGGGGGTCGTTCTCGATCTTCTCGACCCTTGAGACGGGCAGCGAGGCGACGGTGTACGCCCCTCCCCCGAGGGCCGTTGCGTCCGGCATAGATTTCATGAATTCCTTCCGAGCCTCCTTTGACACGGAATCATTATCCTCGGGAAGCACAAGTTCGTGGTTTAACTTCACAATGAACTCGCGTACCCGGAGGTCCCTCGCGACTAGGGCGTCTATTATGTCCCCGAACCTGTTGCCCTCGGGGTCCAGTAGCCATGCCTGAGACGAACATGAGAAGGAGTTATCCGGCGCATCCTCAAGGAAGACATCACGGACGATCAGGGAATCTCCCCTAACCAATGCGGCCCTTGCGTCTAGGAACACCGTCTTGGACAGTATGAAACGGCCCACCTTGGCCTGGAAACAGCAGATCCTGGGAGGGGAGGGGCACAGTAGGACATCCTTTATTCTGTACCTCCCTCCTGTCCTCTTGTCCAGGAGGCTTCTGACCGAGATGAGGGGCTTGTTGTTCGGCAAGGCTTGAGCTCCTTCGTCCTATCTGGTTCCGCGGGGGATAAGTCTTTTGACCAAGCGAAAATCTATTATAGGTGTTCGAAGCAACTTGTGGAGGTCGTTATGGCAGGCGATATCGAGATCTGTCCGAAGTGTGCGTCTGAGATGAGAAACGTTGATCAGAGGATGGTCGTCGAGAGCCAGGTCATAAGGATCGTACTCAGCTTCGAATGCCCCCGGTGCGGGACCACCGTTCAATCGATGGCTACGATAGACCGTGAGAAGACGCCCTGGGTCAAGAAGACAGTTTACAGGGGCGAATCCCTGGAGTTCGTCTACTCCGAGCAGAGAGGTACCCAATGAGAACGAGACACCTGCTGACCCTGCTGATCGCCTTCTGTTTATACTGTCTTGTTCCATGCCACGGGATGTCTCCCCGAAGGTCGCCTGAGACATCGAAGGTACGTGTACTTTACATAGGGGAGCCGGTCGGCATCGGTCCCTACCGGTTCATGGAACAGGACCCGTTTCTGTCCATGTTCCCGGTTCAGGCCACCACGGCATGGTACGAGCTTGAAGTCATAAGGAGGTCGCTCCGAATGTACCTGCCGAGGACGTATGCCCAGCTCACGGATAGCCACGACATAATCATCCTGAGCGACGCCAATCGTGATCTCTTCAGCGGCCAGATGCTCAAGTGGTTCGGCGACGGGGTCACGGAGGATGGAATGGGCCTGGTCATGACCGGTGGCCGGGAATCCTTCGGGGCCTACTTCGGGATGCCGGACTGGACACCGACATCGGTTGGCGACATCCTGCCGGTGGAGTCGACCCGTAACGAGAAGGGACCGACCGCCACCATGGATGTGCTGAGGCCGGAGAACCGCCTGATTGAGAGTCTACCTTTTGAGAGTATCGGCCGGCACGGGAAGTTCTTCGGCTACAACCCGGTTGCCGCGAGAGGAGGTTCGGAGACCTTGGCTCAGCTGGTTCCGGATGTGGGGGGGTCCAACCCGTTCCTCGTCTGGTGGGATATCGGGGAAGGGAGAAGTTTCGCTATGACCTCGGATTGGACCCCGGCGGCGGCCAACGAGTTCCTGGAGTGGGAGTTCTACCCGGACTACGCCACCAATCTGATGCTATTCGTTGCCGACCTGGAGATACCGCCCAATCCCATGATCGTGCACCAGATAAGGAGGACGATAGAGGACTATCACCTGCGACGCGATTTCCTGCTATCGATGATCGAGTTCGTATCCAGATTCGGAGCCAACCCGGCCGAGGTCGAGGAGGACCTCAGGGATGCGGATTCAAAGCTGGATGAGATAGACGACCTTTACATCAACTATGACTTCGAGCCCGCCCTGGCCCTGGCCCAAGAGCTCGTCGATCAGTTGGAGGCCTCGGCAGACGTAGCCATCGAGATGAAGGATCAAGCTCTGATCTGGATATACGTCATCGAGTGGGCGGCCATAACTGGGACGAGTCTCGTGGTTGGTGGGGTTGTCTGGACGCTTATGGTGAGGAAGCGTCTCTACAGGGAGGTAGGGGTTACTAGGTCGAGCGAGGCCTCCTGAGGGCTTCCGATAGCATGCAGGATTACCGAAATCGCAAAACCCGAGAAAGCTTAAGAGCCCCACCGTCAAATGCACTGTGAGGAAGTGAATTCATGGATCTTGAGCCTTTCGTGAACTATATCCTAATTGGTGCCGGCGTCATCCTGATCGCGGTGATCGTGTACAAGGTCGCCATCGCTTTTCTGGGGCGTAGAGGCGAGGAGGAGGCGGCCCCAGTCACGCGTGCCGGGGAGTCAAGGACGGCGGCTAGAGAGTATCGGGAGCCTGCTACGGCCGAGGGGAGAACGAGTGTCTCCCAGATATTCTCCAGGGTGGCGGAAGAGGAGGGGGTGAGGGTTCAGGATCTGGCCCAGAACCTCGTGGACTACTCGGTGGCGAGGGGAGGTGTCAGTGATCTCAGACCTGAGGTCCTGCGTGATATGGCGCGCCAGTTTGGTCTATTCCAGTCCGTGGTGGAGAGGATGGTGGAATCAAGGGGGGAGTTCCGTGGGCTTTGGGATGATATATTCCGGGAGGCCTTCAGATTGATTGCGTCCTCGGCTTCCAAGTGAGTGCGATGCGTTCGACCAGATGCAGGGAGGAGCTATTTATATATTGGATGAACTATCCATATTATATGTCTGAGGTAAAGATCTGGACAGTAGTCATAGTTGTCTCGCTGTTCACTGCAAGCTGCGTGGCACAGGACTTCCCGCTAGGTGCCACGGATCCGAGGGTTGAGAATGCGATCGATTACATCGCCGAATCCCAGAATTCCGATGGTGGATTCGGGGCGGGTGCGTCCAGCCTTTCCACGACAAGGCTGGCGATCGAGGCCATTGCGTCTACCGGGGGGTCCCCGCTGATGTATCAGACGGAGGGGAAGACGGTCGAGGATTACCTACTATCGGTCTCGGAAGATGTCTATTCCGGTACTCAAGGTGCCAATGCGGTGACCGAGAAGATCAACATGCTGCTATCGCTCTCGGCTTGCGGGCTCGATGCTCAGGACTTCGGCGAACACGACCACGTCGAGAGCCTCTTCGATGAACAGAATTCCTCTACCGGCTGTTTCGGGGGCGGTGCGTCGGATACCGCCTATGCGATCATAGCCCTGAAGGCCGCCGGGGTAGAGCCGACGCATGAGCGTCTGGATAACGCTCTGCAGTGCCTGTTGTCGATGCAACTCGCCGATGGTGGATTCGAGTATTCGAGTGGATCTGGCGCTGATTCCAACACCGTGGCTATCGCCACAAGGGCCATGATCATGATGGAGTATAGCGGCGGGGCACTGGATCAAGCCTTCGATGCGTTGGCTGCTTTCCAGAATACGACGAACGGCGGATTCTTCTATCAAGCTATGTGGGGCACTGACCCCGATGTGAGTTCGACGTCCACGGTTGTCGGGTCCATATATCTGAACGGGCAGGATCCGAGGGAGGATCCGTGGAGCTCCGGGGATGCAAACCCGATCGGATACCTGCTGGACATGCAGCGGGAGACAGGGGAGTTCGAGGACCCGTGGGACCCCTTCAGGCCAACGTGTTTGGCGGTGTCTTCCCTTTCGGGCAATCCCCTGCCAGGGGTGAAGGTTATCAGTGAGGGCGGCATCTTGGTGACCGTTATAGGGGCGCTGGCCCTTCTGGTGAAAGTGGATGGAGTACGTCGGTAAAACCGGAATAATACTGTTCATCGCACTGGCCGCCTTCGTTGCACTTGGCTTCGTAGTGCCCATCTTCCTCAGTCCCACCGGGATTCGCAACATATCCGGAAACATAACCCTGGTCGCATCCGAGGATTTTGGCCACCGGCTCATCGGCGTTTGGGACTTCGGTTCCGATGTCGATGCCCCGGTCATGGAGATGCTGAGAAACGTGACCGAGGTCGAGGCTAAGTACGGGGGCCTCTTTCTCCACAGCGCTTTCGATCTGACTTCCGATGTGAAGGGACAGAGGGACTGGCTGTACTACGTGAATGGAGTGTATATGAGGGAAGGTCTGGCCAGCTACAGACCCGAACCGGGCGAGGTCGTTCATGTGGATTATCATTACTGGGGCGGTTACCCGTCCTCGCCTGGCTTCCTCAGCGGATATCCCGAGATACTCCTATACGGCGTGGGGGGACGTGAAAGGAACGTGACCGTGATCTGTCCCCGCGAACTGGACGATATCGGCAGATGGATGGCGAGTGACCTGGATCAATGGCTCGGCTACCGGCCCATGGTGGTGCATGGCCTTGAGGAAACACCATTGAGGGGAAACCTGATCGTGCTCACGACAACGGATAGCGCGGGGATCTTCAACCGGATCCGGGAATGGAGACCTAGCGGCCTGTGGCCGGTTCTGATCGACGGGGACGATCTAATTCTTACCCGTCTTACCGGGAACGACCTGCGGTTGGACGAGGGATGCGGGATACAGTGTATGGACTTTGCGGATCGATCAAGCTGGGCGCTGATCGTCCTCGCCACCGATAAGGACTGGATAAGAAGAGGGGTGAGCGCGATGAACCGCGACGCCTCTTTGAGGTATGCCTGTGCATTCGCACTCGATGGCTCCGGGGTCATCCTGCTTCCGGTGATATCATGAACTGGATGGCGTATCAGGACCTGGATACATCGGTTCACAGACTTAGTGCGGCCCCAAAGGTCGCCCTATTCGGATCCCTGGCCCTTGGCGCGCTCATATTCTCGGACCTTACCTTCCTGGCCTCAATCTTCGGGACCTGTCTCGTTCTATCGGTCATCGCTGGAGTGTGGTCGACCGCCCGGGGCATGATGAGGGCATTTCTGTTCTTCTCCTTCTTCGTGTTCATAATCAACCTACTGGCGAACCAGCACGGCACCGCGGTACTGTTTGAGACCTCCTTCCGGTTCTATCTGTGGAGGATTCCCTTCCGCGTTACCGTGGAGTCGCTCTCCGCCGCTTCCAGAATGGTCCTGAGGCTGTTCTCGGTCGTTCTCGCCTTCTTCCTGTTCTCCCTCACCACCAAACCGGAGGTCATCCTGAACAGGCTGTCGACGATCAAAGGGTTGGGCCCCTTCGGGGTGCTGCTGGCCCTGGCCTACCGCTTCATACCTACCATTGTCTCAGACGGGACGGAGATCAGGGACTCCCTGAAGACCAGGGGGGTCAAGTTCGAGGATGTTGGGAGGAGGGAGCAGATAAGGGCATACTCCATGCTAGCGATGCCGCTGATCTCCAACGGCCTTGACAGAAGCCTCCTCCTGGCTGAGGCCATGGAGAGCAGGGGCTATGGATCGGCGCGAGTGGCGATCAGGCACCCACTGATAACAAGTAGGCATGACTGGATTCTAGCCGGATACTATCTGGTCCTTACGTCCCTGCTGGTCTCGCTCTGGGCATTCACCGGGATTGGAGAGGCCGCGCTGATAACGGAGACGTCAAGTGCGATTCTCTCACCCGTAGTCCTGCTGGCCTTCGTGTTGCCGATCATGCTATGGAGGGTTCACAGTGATCGAGTTTGATGATGTTCATTTCACCTACTCCGGTGCGAAGGCCGAAGCGCTCAGCGGTGTGGATCTGGAGATCGCCAGAGGGGAGTACGTGGTGGTGGCCGGAAGGTCGGGAACCGGCAAGTCGACACTGTTACGTTGCATGAACGGCTTGGTCCCCCATTTCCACGGCGGGGTTTTCGGGGGAAGGATCACCGTAGATGGCGTGGACACGATCGAATCCTCGGTCAGGGATCTATCTCAGACCGTCGGCCTGGTTTTCCAGGACCCGGAGAACCAATTCGTTACCACCTCGGTTCGAAACGAAATGGCATTCGGCCAGGAGAATCTGGGATGGGAAGAGGATATCATACTGGAGAGAATAGGGGAGCTGAGCCGATTCTTCGATCTGGTCCCATTGCTCGACAGAGCACCGGATGCGATATCCGGCGGCGAGAAACAGAAGTCGATCATCGCTTCCATACTCGCAATGGGAACGAAGGTGCTTGCACTGGATGAGCCGACGTCCCAGCTGGACCCGCGATCGGCGGAACAGATATTCTCCATTCTCGGGGACCTAAACGGAAATGGCATCACGATCGTGTTGACGGAACACAGGTTGAAGAGGGCGCTACGCGATGCGTCTAGGACGATCGTCCTCGATGAGGGAGAGGTGATCGCGGACGGGGGACCCGATCTGATACCCTCCCGTTTCAAGGAGCTGTTGCACTTCCCGCGAGATATCGCACGGGACGAGAGGCCCGAGAGAGAGGTGAAAATCGAGGTCAGGGATCTCAGCTTCAGGTACTCCGCGGGCGATCCCTGGGTTCTCCAGGGGCTCTCCCTTACGGTTCTCGACTCCGAGCTGCTTGCGGTAATGGGCTCAAACGGGTCGGGCAAGAGCACGCTGGCCAGGATCCTGACGGGGCTTCTTGATTCGTACCAGGGAGAGATGGAGATCCGCAGTGGTGTTCGAGTGGGAGTGGTCTTTCAGAATCCCAACAAGCAGCTGTTTCACGACACCGTGGCCGAGGAGGTTGCATTCTCGGGGAGGAGGCTGGGTCGGGTGGAGACCGACTCCCCGGAGAGGCTCCTGGATAGAATGAGGCTCCACGACGTCGCCGATAAGAACCCGCGGGATCTCAGCGGTGGCCAGAAGGAGAAGGTGGCGATAGCGAGCGTTCTCAGCTACAGGCCAGACGTACTCATACTGGATGAGCCCACGAGGGGCCTGGACCTACCAGAGAAGGTCAGGATCATGAGGTATCTCCGGGACATCATGGAGGAGGATAGCATGAGCATCATCGTACTCAGCCATGATCTCGACCTGGTTCAGGCATTTGCCGACCGTGCCGCAATACTCTCAGGGGGCAGGATATCGGAGAGCGGGTCGGTGAATGAGGTCGTCCCCCATTTCAGGAGGATGATGAATGATGGTTAGGCTCCTCACCCTCGTCCTGGGATCGATAACGGTTGCTCTGCTCTTCATCTTCGTCCTGGGAACAATACCCTCGACCGGGCTATATGCCTTTAGGCAGCAGTTTGGGCCCCAGGCCTTTGATCCCCTGGTGGGCATCGGTTTGGCGGCGATGCTCCTCCTTACCGGTTTTTCTGCTCAGGTCCCGAGGCTCGGCGCCTCGAAGGAGGTCGCTCTTCTGGCCATGATCGTGGCCCTCGGCTCGGCGGGAAGGGTGATCTTCGTTGCGGCCCCTAACATATCGCCGGTGGATTGGTTGACACTGTGCATGGGTATAGTCTTCGGTCCCCTGACGGGTTTCACGGTGGGAGCATCGATCATGCTTGTCTCCAACTTCTGGCTTGGACACGGTCCTTGGACCGTCTATCAGATGGTAGGGATGGGTTTCCTGGGGATCGTGGGTGGAGTGATGGGTCTTTTCGGGCGGCGCTACGGACGGTGGGTTCTGGCGGGCATAGGCATGGTATGGGGTTTCGTGTACGGTTTGATCACCTCATTCTTCTGGCTGTTAATAATCAGTTCGGTGATAAGCTGGACCAGCTTCGGCGCCATATGGTTGACGGGGCTTCCATTCTATCTCCTCCAGGGGACGGGAAACGCGGTGTTCCTCTTCGCCCTCGGCCCGAGGACGCTGCAGATGCTGGACAGGTTCCGGGGGAGGCTAACGGTCAAGATCGAGAAAGCGGTGCGGATGGAGGATGAACAATGACGTATGAGAGGATAGTCGATTTGCTCAGATCCGGGAAGAAGGGACCGAAACCACAGTTTACCACGGTTCACGTCCTGAGAATCCTTGAACTCGCCGGCCAGGGGTATGTCGGCCGAAAGATGCTGGTGAGGAAGGTTGGCCTCGGCGAGGGAAGCATACGTACTATCATCGGCAAATTGAGGGATGCCAATCTGATCGAGGTGAAGAGAGCGGGCGTCCGGCTGACCAACGAGGGGGAACGGTTCGTCAAGTCCCTGAGGGATGAGTTCAGCCCCGGGGTTGCGGTGCCGTCAGGCAGTGCGACCGTTGACCGGGAGAATGTCGCGGTGGCGGTTCACGGATCCCCGGGCGGAGAAGTGTCGGGGATAGAACAGCGGGACGCGGCGATGGCCGTGGGGGCTAGCGGTGCCTCGACCTTCCTGTTCAGGGGGGGCAATTTGACCTTTCCGGGCATGAATTACGATCTAGAGGAATATGACCCGGACCTCCATGCGGCGGTGACGGGATCTTTCGAGCTCGAGGAAGGGGACATGGTGGTGGTGGGATCGGGAAGTGATATCGAGACGGCTTACCTGGGCGCCATCGCCGCGGCGGTCAGTCTTCTCGGCTGACCCGTAACCTATCCATCGCGGAAATCCAAGGCCCTCCTTAGGGCCTCGTCGCAGTTGGGCAGCCGCAGGGAGAGGACGGATCTCGCCTTTCGGGTATTCAATGAGGCGTCCCTGGGCCTTGGAGCTCGGTCGTCCGGGATACGCCGAAGTATCTCAACCCTAGATCTCTCCGCATCCAGCTTCTCGGCGATCTTGAGACCGATCCGGAAACGTGTCAGATACTCAACCCCCGCGATGTGGAACACCCCTCTCTCGTCCAGATCGATGAGCTCAAGCAGCCCTGAGCAGAGGGTCTTCACGTCGATGGGACTGCGGATCTCATCCCCCGGGAGGCCAAGGGACCCGGTGGAGAGCTTCTCAACGGCCCGTGCGAGAAAGGACCGTCCCCCGGTCCTGTTGAAACCAAGGACCAGGGCCGTTCGCGCCACGATAGAATCCGAAAGGCCGAGGGCCTCGTCCTCTGCAGCGATCTTGGAGCGGGAGTAGGCGTTGATCGGGCGTCTAGGGTCCGATTCGATGTAGTCACCCTTCTCGCCGTCGAAAACGTTGGACGTGGAGATATGTACGAGCTTGGCGCCGAAATCGCCGCATGCTTCGACGACCCTCTTGGTCCCAAGGCAGTTCACCTGCCACGCCTCCTCCGGCTTGGCCTCGCATTCATCGATGTCGGCAATCGCCGCGGTGTGGACTACGGTTTCGGGGCACACCTTGGAGAACACGGAATTCACAGAATCGGCGTCGCGAAGGTCCATCCTGTGCCACGTCGGGCCATTCATCGAGGGCCGATTCGAGAGGTATGTGCCGTGAACGTCCCACTCTTCCAGCGCAATGAAGGATAGATTACCACCGAGTAGTCCGCTGGCCCCTGTTATGAGCAATGAACGCAATCATCCGCTCTCCTGGGACCCGTATGCCTCGATATCCCTGGCCCTGAGAAGGCGCCATACCACGATCACAACCGCGCCTCCGATGATCCCCACCAGCGCCATGGTACTCCCCATTCGCTTGCCAAGATCCTCCTTGTACTCCTCGTCGAGGAGGTATCCCTCGTCTATCAGATCCCTGCACCGCTCGAAGTTACCCTCAGCCTCCTCGACCTCGAAACGCCTGAGGGCATCGATTCCGGCTTCGTAGGCGGCCTTGGCCTCCCTGAGCTTCTCCTCTCCCTCCGGGGATACGAAGGGCCTGGCATCAACCCCGGATACATCAGTGCGCGCCCGGCTCGCGGTTCTGATAACGTACCTGCTCTCCTGCGATGGCCAGATGAAGTGGAATACGCGACTCTGCTCCTGCACCGCGGACCACATCACGTGAATATCCTCGTCTCGCGGGGATACCTCCAGGCTAGGGGGCGATCTCCCCTCGGCCGGGTTAGGATTGATAGTTATCCTCTGCGCGTCGGTCCAGATCCCGAGCGGCCAACGCCTCTTGTAATACAGTTCGCAGTCCTGACCGGTGGGGTCTGCACGGCTATCCTCCCAGACGAGGTGGAGATTTGAGTTGCTGTCGATTTCTACAGCCGGATCGGCTGCCGATCCGGTGGAATTTGTCAACTGCATTGGATCCTCCCAGCTGCTTGTCCACTGCCTGAGGAAGATCTGCGATCCAGACCCGACCTCCTGGTCCCACACTACGTAGGAGTAGCTATTCTCGCCTGCAGCTATCGCCGGTCTGCCGACCTCTCCATCGGTCACGTCAAATATCATCTGGTACGGCTCCCACTCCCTGCCGGCCCTGCGGTACGAGTAGTAGATGTCGGGCGGCTTACTAGTGTCGAATTCCATCTTGTATGCCACGTGGAGTCCGTTGGCCTCGTCCAGGGATGCGGCTGGCTGGTCAGCATATGCGTTGGTTGGGGTTACGGTGTAGGTCTCGCTCCAGTCGCCGTCCGACTCCACGTATCTATGGCACAGGTACCTGGGAGAGGACTGCGACGAGTTGATGGCCTGCAGCCAGATGACGTGGGTGTTCCTCCCCTTGTCGCAGAGCACGCTGGGGTCTGAGGCCATCTCGGATACGAGCAACGCCGGTTCCCAAACCTCAGAGGTGGTGTTCCACACCCTGTGGTAGACCGCACCGGAGTCCTCCCAGACGCAGTGGAGTTCCCCGTCGTAGGTACCGTCTATCGAGGCGGATATCGCCCCGGAGCCCTGGGTTAGCGCCGTGCCCTGGCTCCATCTTCGGGATTCGTTGTTGTACTTGTAGTAGAATACCTCAGAACCGCCGTCGGTTGACTGTATCCAGACCGCGTGCAGGTCGTCGTCCCTGTCGACGTGGACGCATTTTGCGGGCAGTGACGTGATCCTGGCATCGACTCCGCTCGGGCTAACAGCCACCGGCGGACCCGGCTCGAGGCCCATCGCAGGCAACGCCATCGAGAAAACGAGTATACTGAGACATAGGGAATGAACTCGCAAGGACGAGTGACTCGAGTTCAGTCTCAATATTAAACGTTTTGTCTCCGATCCCGAGAACGCTGAATGCGCAAGAACCTAGGTAAGGGAAGATTATTCAGACGGATTCACGCAACAGGCCAGAGATCGCCGTGGCCGAAAGTATCGCTGTATTGGACTACGGGGGCCAGTACGTACAGAACATAGCCAGAGCCTTCAGGGAGATGGCGATTCCGGCGCACATTTTGTCTCCCGGGTGCTCGCTCTCCGATCTGCCGAAGGTCAGAGGTATCGTTCTCAGCGGGGGGCCCTATAGCGTCTACAGGGCCGGTTCCCCTTCGGTCGATGGTTCGATACTCGACAGCGGGGTTCCCGTACTCGGGCTATGCTACGGCCACCAGCTTATCGCGGAGTTCTTCGGCGGCGTGGTTCATGGCGGGAAGGTGGGGGAATACGGATTTGCGGAGATCCGGATAGAGGCAGGCAACCCGCTTTTCGATGGTGTGGACGGGCCTCAGATAGTGTGGATGAGCCACGGAGACCAGGTGGCCGAGCTCCCGGATGGGTTTATCTCTCTGGCTTGGACTCCCGGCTGTCCAAATGCTGCGATCTGCCATCGTCAGAGGCCGATATACGGGCTCCAATTCCATCCGGAAGTCAGCCACACCCCTAACGGCTGGACGATGCTGAGGAATTTCGCCCGGGAGATCTGCGGTCTTCAGATCGGCAGCTGGGACCCCGAGTCCTATCTCGATGAGAGGGTTGAATGGATCAGGGAAACGGTCGGGGACCGAAAGGCGCTGGTCGCTGTCTCGGGAGGCGTCGATTCCACCGTAGTGGCCACCCTTGCCAGACGCGCCCTCGGCGATCAACTTCTGACCGTCCACGTTGATCACGGTCTGATGCGGGAGGACGAGTCCTCGTGGGTTCTATCTAAGCTTGCGGAGATCGGTCTTGAGACGGAGCTGTGTGAGGAGTCCGATCTGTTCCTGGAGGAGCTTCGGGGGGTGGGCGAGGGCGATGCCAAGCGAAAGAAGATCGGGGAGCTATTCATAGAGACCTTTCAGGATGTGGCTGACGCGAACGATATCGATATCCTCATACAGGGTACCATCGCCCCGGATTCGATAGAGAGCTCAAGGGGGATGGCGTCGGGGCGCGATGGTTCGGATCACGGTGGGATGATAAAGCTTCACCACAATGTCGGCGGCCTCCCGGATGAGATGTGGATCGAGGTGTTGGAGCCGATCAAGGACCTGTTCAAATATCAGGTGAGGATGCTCGGCAGGGCCCTCGGGGTACCTGCCGATCTACTGGAGAGGCAACCCTTCCCGGGTCCAGGGCTGGCGGTGAGGATCTCTGGACCCGTGACTCCCACGAGGCTTGAGGTGGTTCGGGGGGCTACCGTTCTGGTTGAGGAGGGGCTGAGGGAATATGACCCGGATCAGTTCCTGGTGTACGCCATCGACGATGGCGGTACGGAACACCCGGTGGCGGAATCACTGACAGAACGCATTCTTGGGGGTGGTATCGATGTTGAGGCCAGGATCCATGACGATATCGCGGTCGGTGTCAAGGGAGATGAGAGGCAACTCGGACGGATCATATCCCTCAGCGTTTCCAGGGGTGGAGAGGCCTGCTGGGATTCGTACGGCTGGCTCGATCTCCTGCGGCTTCAGAGCGCGATCACCGGCGAGATACCGGATGCCTGCAGGGTGGTGGCCACGCTGGCGGCTTCGGATAGCGATGGTAGCGGGGCCGTGGTCCGGGCGGTAGAGACCAGGGATTTCATGACGGCCATGCCCTGCCGGTTGCCGTTCACGCGCCTGTATATACTGGGCGAGCAGCTCACCTCTCTACCCGGGATCAGCTCCGCCTATTACGAGATCACGACAAAGCCGTCGGCCACGATCGAGCTTGAATAGCCTCGGTATCTCCGGACGAATATTTTTCTGGTAGAAAGCAGTATATCTGCCGGATAATGAAGGGAGATCAAGAAGGCGTTGATGGCAGAAGGGTTCGAGCGGTCAGGGAAGCGGCTGAGGCAGAGGGTCCGGTTCTCTACTGGATGAGCCGGGACCAGAGGGCATCGGACAATTGGGCCCTGCTTTATGCGCAGGAGGTGGCCGCCAGAGAGGGGCGACCCCTGGGGGTTGTGTTCTGTCTCGTCCCAGAGTTTCTAGGTGGCACGAAGCGGCAATATGCATTCATGTTGAGGGGCCTGGAGGAGGTTTGCGGGTCGCTGGAGGAGCATACGATCCGGTTCTTCCTGGTACAGGGGGACCCGCACGAGGAGATCCCAGAACTGTGCCGGGGACTCAGCGTGGCCAGTCTGGTCACCGATTTCTCCCCGCTAAGGATCAAGAGGGATTGGCTATCCTCGGTGAGCGAGAGGCTGGAGTGCAGCCTGTACGAGGTCGATGCGCATAATATCGTGCCGTGCTGGCTTGCATCACCAAAGCTGGAGTACGCCGCGTACACCTTGAGGCCCAAGATAAATCGGAGCCTTGCCGAGTACCTGACGGGTTTCCCGGATCTCGCATCACATCCCCACGAATGGGATGATGCGGGGGAAGCCATCGATTGGGATGAGGTGGAAGGCGGCCTGTCTGTGGATGAAACTGTAGGTGAGGTGGATTGGGTCACCCCCGGCGAGACGGCGGGGAGGGAGAAGCTGATCGAGTTCGTGGATAATGATCTGTCGGACTACGCCGAGGCCAGGAACGATCCCAACGAAGATGTTCAATCGGGTCTATCCCCCTATCTGCATTTCGGGCAGCTGTCGGCTCAGAGGGTGG
>Ga0180432_10000283_pt1 | contig 80318 bp, 119 predicted proteins | sample SS_ome_10_FD_132414 | JGI IMG/M metagenome (GOLD analysis project Ga0180432, IMG submission 132414) | Hypersaline lake sediment archaeal communities from the Salton Sea, California, USA - SS_1_MS_2 metaG | ecosystem: Environmental > Aquatic > Non-marine Saline and Alkaline > Hypersaline >... | reverse complement strand
GGCCCGGCACGACCGGGCCTGCGTTCGCTCTGGACCCTTCGCGGAGGCCCCTGATGCACCTATCACCCACCATCTACGACACCCTCACTCCCGTGGTCGAGCAGGCCGTGCGCGCCACGTCGCGCCGTTGGTCCGACATGGACCCGGAAGACCTACGGCAGTTCGCCTGGCTCACCGTGCTGGAGAGCCTGCCCACGTTCGACCCCTCCAAGGGGAAGCTGGTCCACTACATGAGCCGGATCCTCAAGCGGAGCCTGCCCAACGAGGCCCGGCGCACCCTGTGCCCCGTCCGGGGACCCCGGAACAAGGAACACACCATCCCCGCCGCGGCCGTCCGCAAGACGAGCGGGGAAGTGGCCGACGCCGCACTGCTCGGCTGCGCCGCGGCGGTGTTCCGCCCCGATGTGGCCCTGGACGCCTACCGCATGGCCAAGGCGGCCCGGGAGGCCGTGGCCGCGGTGACCCGCGACCAGCCGGAGGTGGCCGCCGCGGTCCTGTCCGGGGGAGACATCGGCCCCCGCCACCTGGCCGCCGCGTTCGGCGGTGCCCCGGAGGACTACCAGGCCGCCACCCGTCGCGTGTACCAAGACCTGCGTGGTATCCTCACGGTGCGCCTGCGCCAGGACTTGCGTGACACCTCGACTTGAACCTGCCCTCGACCTAGCTCTCGTGGCGGATCCGCCGCGGAACCCCAACGACATGCGCCCCCACGAGTATGAACTGCTCGTGGGGGCGATCCGCGCGGAGGGGTTCCTCCAGCCGGTGCTGGTGCGGGATCTCCTCCCTCCGGGAAGCTCCGCCGCCGACGCGCGGGATCCCGCGTCTCGTCTGTACGAGATCGTGGACGGGGTCCATCGCTGCCGCGCGGCCCGGGACGCCAACCTGTCCCACGTTCCGGCGGTGGTCCTCCCCATGGACTACCCCGAGGAGAAAGCGCGCCTCCTCCAGATCGGGATGAACCGTCTCCGGGGGGAGTTGGACTTGGTGGCCGTGGGGGAGACACTCGCGGAGTTGAGCGAGCTTGTGCCGGACCTGGACCTTGCCCTGTCCGGGTTCACCGAGGCGGAGGTGGACGGCCTCCTAGCCGCCCAAAGCCCGATCAACCCCAACGACCTCCTGGGGGACGGGATGGACGCGCCGGATCCCGCCGACGCCCAGCCCGAGGCGGCGGTATTCATGCTGGAGATCCCCTTGGACTCCGCGGCGGAGTTGAAGGCCGCCAAGAAGGCCCTTCGCCGCGCGGGGGGCAAGGGGAACCGAGACTTGGCCAAAGGCCTCCGGGCGGCGCTAGGTCTGGGGGATGGCTGACCAGTACGCGTGCATCGCCGCCGACCCCCCGTGGGCCGAGCGCGGCGGCGGAAAGATCAAGCGGGGCGCCGACCGGCACTACCCCCTCCTATCCACCCCCCAGATCATCCAGGTGATGCTGTCCGCGCACGCGTGGCGCCCCGCCGACGACGCGCACTTGTGGCTGTGGGTGACCAACAACTTCCTGGCGGACGGCCTCCACGTCATGCAGGCCCTGGGGTTCAGGTACGTCACCAACATGGTGTGGACCAAGACCAAGGCGGACGGGACAGTGCGGATCGGCCTGGGCCAGTACCTCCGCGGCGCCCACGAACTGTGCCTGTTCGGGGTGCGGGGCCGCCTCCCCGCGGTGACGCGGAAGGTGCCGTCCGCGTTCCTGGCCCCCCGGGCCGCCCACTCGGCCAAGCCGGACGAGGCGTACGCCGCGATCCAAGGGGTGAGTCCCGGCCCCCGCCTGGAAATGTTCGCCCGCGCTCCCCGGGACGGGTGGGACGTGTGGGGCAACGAGGTGGACGACCTCCGCATCGCGGCCGACAACGTGGCGGCGGCGCACATGCTCACCGAGGACGACGACCCGGAGCTGGCGTTCTGATCCTGGTGCGTGTGGAGAACTCGTGGACGGTGGTCACCACCGCCACCGAAGCCGAGCAGGACTGGCTCGACGCGTTCCTGTCCTTCAAGGACACCAAGGCGGAGATCCGCGCCAGGGCCGGGTACGCCCGCGGCGACGGCCGGGTCAAGATGACCCGCAAGCGGCGGGGTGGTGGGCCGGCCTTCCCCACGGGCCTCCTCCCCATCGTCCAGATCGGGGCGAGCGGCCAGGGGATCCGGGTGGACGTGGTGGACAGCCGCGGCGCCATGGACTTCGACGCTGACCGGCTCGCAGAGCTGTCCCTCCCTCCATGGAACATGGACGGCAACCGGGACTATCAGGGGGACGCCATCCAGGCGTTCCTGGACGGCGGCGCCAGTTCCAACCTCGTCCAGGCCCCCCTGCCGGGGCGGGGGATCATCTGGGCCCCCACGGCGAGCGGCAAGGGGCGGATCGCCGCGGCGGTCCCCTACGTGATCCCCGGCCAGTGGGTGTTCGCCGTTCACCGGGGCCATCTGGCCCAGGACGTGCGGGAGCGGTGGAACAGCCTGGCGGTGCCCCAGGGGGAGCCTCCCGCCGGGTGGATCGGGGAGGGGGAGTGGAAGGTGGGCCCCCGCCTGACGTGCGCCACCCTCCAGAGTCTGTACGCCCACAAGGGGAGTCCCAAGTGGCGCGCCTTGGTCAAGGGGACCGTGGGCCTGGTGATCGATGAGGCCCACACTGCCCCGGCGCAGACGTTCCTCCGCACCATCCAGGGGTTCACCAACGCCCGGTGGCGCTTGGGGCTGAGCGGGACCCCTCTGGACCGATCGGACAAGCGGAGCATGGTGGCCCTGGGGGCCCTGGGGCCGATCGTGTACCGGATCCGCGCCAAACCCCTCCAGGAGCGCGGGGTGCTCGCCGTTCCCACCGTCCGGGTGGTCCCGGTGTACCAGCGCCCCGCGGCGCCCCAGCACTACGGGGACTGGCCGACCCTGTACCAGACCCTCGTGGTGGAGAGCGCCCACCGCAACGGGGCGGTCATGGCCGCGGTGCGGTACGCCATGGACAAGGGGGAGACCCCCGGCATGGTGTTCGTTCGGAGCCTGGACCACGGTCGCCGCGTGACACGGATGATCGAACGCGCCGGGTACGCGGTGCGGTTCGTGAGCGGGTCCACCAACACCAGCAGCCGCAAGAACGCGTGTGACGACCTCCGCCGCGGCCGCCTGGACTTCATCGTGGCCACCAAGGTATTCACCGAGGGGGTGGACGTGCCCGAACTGCGCACCGTGATCAACGCCCAGGGAGGCAAGAGCGTGATCGACACCCTCCAGCAGACCGGCCGCGGTATGCGCGTCACCACCGACAAGAAGCGCGTGACCGTGTGGGAGTTCGGGGACAAGGGGACCGACATGCTCAACGGCCATGCCAAGGCGCGGATCGCGGCGTACCAGCGGGAGGGGTACTCCTGCGTGGTGGACCGGGGGCTGTGGCCCGAGAAGTGACCCTGCGGCGCCGTTCCACGGGGTTCTCCGCGGAGAAACCCCTTGTGATCCGCAAAGGATCAGTTATTTTCACCGAGGTGTAGACGAAACACTGCGGGTTGTGGTGGCCCGCTCGGTCTGTGGCCCCCGGCGCAATCCCGCGCCGGGGGTCTTTTTGTTGGGGGCCACCCATCGCCGCGCAAGAGGTAGACGATGCCGAAACCGATCCACGCCGAAGACGACCAGCACGTGTCCGTCCGCGTGAGCACCAAGAGCCGCAAGATCGCGGACAAGGTGGTCATCGCGGCCATGAAAAACGACCTACGGGTCCAAGGGGACGTGAACCCGATCCGGGTCCGGCAGAGCCACGTGCTCAAGCTGGCGCTGGAGTTGGGGCTCCCCCTGGTCCTGGACCACCTCCAGGAGGAGCAGGGCAAGCTCAAGGGTGCCAAGGGGTAGGCCGATGCCGCGCCGCAAGCGTCCGCAGGGGTCCGACACCAAGTCCCAGCGGGTGGTGTCCCCGTCGTTCTGGACGGGGCCGACTGGCCGCCAGATGCGGGAGGGAGGGCCGGTGGTCCTCACGATCGGCCTGTACCTGATCACGAGCCCGCACAGCACCTCCATCGGCCTGTATCAGGTGTGGCCGGAGACGGTGTCGCGGGACACTGGAATCCGCCCCGACATGGTGTCCGCCGCCCTGGACCGCCTGGAGGCGATCGGCTTCATCCGCCGGGACCAGGACGCTGGCCTGGTGTGGGTGGTGGAGATGGCCCGGTGGCAGATCGGGGACAACGTGGGCGCCAGGGACAACCGCGCCAAGTGGATCCTCCGCCTTGCCGACCAGGCGCGCGGCTCGGTCCTGCGCGACGCGTTCCTGGCCCACTACGCCGACAAGTGGCCCGGGTTCAGGGAGTTCCTGGAGGCCGGGGAGGGTGTTCCCAAGGGTGTTCCCAAGGGTGTTCCCAAGGGTGTTCCCAAGGGTGTTCCCAAGGGTGTTCCCAAGGGTGTTCCCGCGGTCGCGGATCCGCAGGAAGATCAAGGAGTTACGCCGCAGGGGAAGGGTGTTCCCAAGGGTGTTCCCAAGGGTGTTCCCAAGGGTGTTACCCAGCCAGTTAAGAAAGAAGAAATTAAGAAAGGGGGTGTGGGGGATAGCTCCGCGCTTCGCGCGGAGCGTGGGGGCGCTGCCCCCACCCCTGTTCCCGATCCCAACACGGGCCTCGATGCGCAAGACGAGGAGGTGCAACCCGTCCCCACCCCGGACCCCACCCCCGGGACCGCGGCAGGCGTCCTTGCCCGGTTCTCGGCGCGGGACCAGGCCGCGGCGCCCCCGGAGGGGAGCCACGTCCGGTACCTCCGGGGCGAAGATGGCCGTGCCCGGGGCGCCACACTCCACGGACAGGTAGGGGCTCGCGCCCCGGGTCCGTGGCGGATGCCCCCCGAGGTGGAGGCCGCGATCCGCTCCCGTCTCCTGGACGACGTGCCCGGGTACACCCGGCTGCCTCCCCCGCGCCTCCCCGGCGCCGAGAACTGCCACGGTGGGGACGAGCAGGAGTTGGCCGACGCCATGCTCGTGGCGTGGAAGGGGGTCCACCGCCGCAAGACCGGCAAGGACTACCAGGGGCGGGTGAGCAAGAAGCGCCTGGAGTCGATCGCGGAAGGGGCGCGGATCCTGCGTGCCGAGGGGGTGAGCCCGTGGGTGTACTTCGACCACGTGTGGACCGCGGAGGTGGAGCGATCCCGCAAGCCCCCGCAGTTTTTCTCGGCCGCCGGGCCCACCATGGTGGGGCGGTACGTCCAACGGGTGGTCAAGTCCGCTCCCCGCCTCGACCAGATCGCGGTCAACGGGGAAGCCCGCGCCCAGCTTCTCGACCTCCGGGCCGCGGCCCTCCAACGCCTCCGCAGGGAGCGTCCCATGGACGCCGCCGCCGCGGTGGAGATCGTGGACCAGATCATCCCGGAGGAGAGGTACAATGACCTGCTCGCTCGTGTCCGCCAGGAGTGTGTCGCCGCCAAGCGGCGGGACATCGCGTCTCTGGACCGTGGCGTGTGGATCTGGGGCTGACCACCCCGCATGGAGATCGGATGTCTACACCACAAGTTCGCCCCCTTCGCGCCGTTTCTGATGACCCCACCAAGTACACCGAGTTCGACCGCGCCTTTGAGCGCGCCTTGGTGTACGCGTCCTGCGTAGTCCCCCGGTTCTGGGGGTTGATCGGGATGCACCTGGACCCCGAGTGCCTGCGGGACGACCGGGGGGTGGAACTGCTCAAGGCCTGCGCCGCCATCGCGCGGGAGACGGGGGAAGGGCCCACGTCCCCCACGTTGGTCCTCCAGCGCCTCATGGCTGCGGTGGACAGCGGCCGGCTCACCCAGCGCCAGGTGGACCACGCCGCCGAACTGTTCGACATGGTGGAGGACGCCGGGGTTCCCCACACCGACCAGTTGGTCACGGAGGCGGCCAAGGTGCTCCGCGCCCGCGCCAACGCCGACATTCTCCGTCGAATGTCCCTGGACCACGGCAAGGGCAAGAGCCTGGTCAAGTACGCTGCGGAGATCGACACCGCCGAGCGGATCGGCAAGGAGGTGGCCACCGGGAGCACCCTCCTGTCCAAGTCTGTGTGGGCGGGGATCGATGAACTGCGCCGCACCGATCGCCTCCCTCTGGGGATCCCCCAACTGGACGACCCCATGGGGGGCGGGATCCACCCCCGCACCCTCACCGTGATCGGCGCCGATATGGGGGTGGGCAAGACCGCCACCCTGGTCCACGTGGGGTGCTTCGCCTGGATGGCGGGCAAGCGGGTGATCTACGTCCCCACGGAGGAGGGGGTGAGCGAGACACTGGTCCGCGCCATCGCCTGGGTCACTGGTGAGTCCATGCGCGCCGTGGAGCGGAGCGACCACGCGGCCAAGGACAAGCTCGACCGGATGCTGGCCCATCCCAAGGTGGGCGCCCTGGCGGTGGAGTACCTGCCCCAAGGGAGCACCCCCAACCAGTTGCGGCAGTTGGTGGCCCAGGCGGTGGAAGATCACCCCGCGTTCGGCGGAGGGTACGACGTGCTGATCGTGGACTACGCCGACAAGCTCTCCAGCGGCCGCAGCGGCTTGAGCAGCTACGAGGAGATGAAGGTGGTGTACGAGGGGGTGCGCCAGATCGCGGTGGACGACCGCACGTGGGCGGTCACCGGCTCGCAGCTCAAGGACTTGGACGGCAAGAAGATCCCCGGCGCCGATGACCTGTCCGACAGCCGGTGGAAGGGGCGAACCGCTGACACCGTGATCACGATCTGGAAGCCGGCGGACGGCGACCCCGAGGACCGGCACTACCACATCGCCAAGAACCGCGGACCCGGCGCGGGCACTTTGGTGGGTCCCCTCCCCATGGATATGGACCGCGGCCGCATGGTGCCACTCGGCGCCGGCCTCACCGACGACAGCCTGTAGACCATGGCCACCAACGCCGAGATCCAAGAGCGGATCGAGGGGGAGTCCCCCAACTCCGCGGGCTACTACCACATCCACTGCCCCGACTGCCAAACGGCGCGGGAGCGCAAGCCCAAGATGTACGTGTCCACCCACAGCGGGTGGTGGAAGTGCTGGCGATGCGGCGTCACCGGGCGCCTTCCGGGGGACTGGGAGGAGGTGGACGACGACGGGTGGGAGGACGTGCCCGAGGAGCGCCCCCCGATCGAGGAACCCAGCGAGTACCACGCCCTCCCGGGGACCCACCGCCTACTGGAACCGGCGCGGGCGTACCTCCGGGGCCGAGGTGTCCCCGACCACGTGGTGGCGGAGGCGCGCCTGGGGTACGCCCGCAAGGGGGACCACGCCCAGCGGGTGATCATGCCCATCCCCGGGCCGGATGGGGAGTGGCTCGGATGGGTGGGTGCTGCGATCCGCAGGCCCCATCCTGTCCCCTACTGGACCGCGGGAAACATGGACAGGGAGTCCACGTTCTACAACGACTGCGCCCTGGCGCGCGTGACCGAGGAACCTCTCCTGGTGACGGAGGGGCCGTTCGACGCCCTCCGCCACTGGCCCAACGCGGTGGCCTGTCTCGGCAAGCCCACCCCATCCCAGATCAAGCGCCTCCGCCGAGCCCAGCGCCCCCTGATCATCGCCCTGGACGGGGACTCCTGGCGCGAGGGGGTGGGGGTGGCAGAGAGCCTTCGGGTGGACGGCCGCCGCGCGTACGCAGTGGTCCTCCCCCGAGGGCAAGACCTGGACGACACCGACCCCGAACTGGTCCGTGCCGCGGTGGCCATGGCGGTGGAACACGCCACGGACATCGACACGCGGACGGACTAGCCGCGCAAGAGACACACCATGAAGCCACCCGAGATCAAGTCGTTTCAACTCCACGCGGATGGAGTCCAGCCGATCACCCTGGAGGTGTGCATCACGTGTGAGCGCACCACCGACGCCGTGGACGTGCTCGCCGCGATCCGTGCCATGCTCGCCACTGCCCAGGTAGCTCAACGAGAGGAGGCGCCGCCCCCCGAACCTCCGAGCCCTCCCGCGGGGCAGGACTACCCCGACACCCACGCCGTGGCGCCCGCCCGGTACATGGTCCGCACGATCGAAGGCAAGGTCATGGTGGGCACCCCCTACGCCGACGAGGCCCAGGCCATCACCGCGTGCCAACCGGGCCAGGAGGTGGTGGACGGCGCCGTGGGGGGTGTGATCCATGCGGTCCCGGCGCCCCCTCGGAGCAACCAGGCCGAGGCGATCAAGACCCCCGACGCTCCGCTGGAAACCGCCGCCCAGGCCAAGCGTGACGCGGTGGAGCCCGTACCCAAACGATCCGCCCCGGTTGCTGCTGCCGCGGTCAAGATGGAGGCCGCGGGGCTCGACCCCGCAGAGGCCCTGGCGTACTACGACCGCATGAGCGGCGGGGAGGCCCCCGATCCAGGCAAGGGGGCGGCCGCCGAGGACGGGAGCGCTCACTACGAGGTTGGCGCCCGGTACGACGGGGTGGAGATCGTGCGGGTCCAGACCAGCCGCAAACAGGGGTTCGGGGTGCTCACCCTCCAGGACGGCACCAAGGTCAAGTACGACCTGGCCACCGGCCACGAGGTCGAGCGCAAGAACAGGCCCCCGGCCCCGGAGGGCGCGGAGGCAGGGGAGATCTCCCCCACCACCCGCCAGTCTGGCCCCGGTGCCCCCAAGGTGGACCAGCCCCTGGCCGACACCACGGGGGTCCCGGAGGGGGAGACCCCCGAGTGGATGAAGCCGATCGTCAATGCCAAGGGCCTCAAGGCCGCGGTGACGGCAGCCCTGGCGCGGGTGTCCCGTGACGACCTCGTGGAGTGGGCCCTGGCCAACCGTGGGCGGGTTCCCGCGTTCGCCCGGGTCAAGGCGGACACTTTCCGCAAGCGAATCGAGCGCCAACTGGCCACGATCCCTAAGGAGGCCGCATGACCAACGACACCAAGACACCCCACCGCGAGCGCGCCGAAGCCCTGGTCAAGATCATGGTCGAGCAGGGCATGGTCCTGGGCGGCGAGAAGGACCAGGAACGCGTGGTGGTCATGGTCGAGCGCACCCTAGCGGCTACCGACCCCAAGGTGGCCATGGAGGCGCGCCGCCTCCGTGCCTTGGAGGGGATCGCCGTGTCCCTTCACGTGGTGTCTGGTCTCATGGGAATCGGCGCCGTCCGGCGCAATGAGATCACCATGGAGCACTACCAGTCGTTGATCGCCCAGGCGCTGGAGGCTTACGCGGGGGTCAAGCCCCAGGCGCCGCAGCCCAAACCCGGCAACCCGTCCGACTTGCCCCCGGGAGTGCTGGGGTGATCCGCCTCCCCCTGTACCCCACCACCGACCTGCCGATCGACGGGGTCAAGCCCCTCCAGCCGGACCCCCTGTGCCAGCGGTGCGACCTGGGGGGCGTGGGGGACCACACCTGTATGCGCCCCGCCGGCGAGCCTGGCGGGGTGCTCGTGGTGGGGGACCGTCCCTCCGCCAAGGGGGCCCTCCTGGGGCGGCCGTGGGCCACCCATCGAGAGCGGCGGTGGGCCCAGATGATCCGAGGGTGGGCCAACGCCCCCGTGGCGTTCGACTACGCGCTCAAGTGCGCCGGGACTGCCAAGGACGTGGACAAGGCCATGGCCGCGTGTGCCCCGTACATGCGGCGGGCTCTGGACGTGACCAAGCCGGAACGGATCCTGTGCTTCGGCCACATGGCCGCCAAGGCGATCCTGGGACGCACGGCCAACACCGCCAAGGTCCGCCGCGCCTGGACCCGCACCAAGGACGGCACCTTGGTGTTCCTGTTCCCCGACGTGTTCATCACGGCGGGGAACAGGGTGCGCACCCAGTGGCTCCGAGAGGATGTGGAGTGGGCCTGCACCGCCGACCCCGGCGCCGTCCCGTGGGACGCGTACATGAACCGGGTGGAGGACCAGGACGACGCCGCCGCGGCGTGGGAAGCCCTCCGGGGGCGCCACGTGATGTTCGACACCGAGACGTTCGGCAAGGCCTACCGCCCGATCTTCCGCATCGTGTGCCTGTCCTTCGCGGAGGTGGGGTCCGACGTGGTGTGGATGTTCCCCGGGGAGGCGCTACAGGAGGGTGACCCCCGCCGCCCGTACCTCCTCAAGATCCTCCACGGCGCCCGCCTTGGCGGGCACAACTTGAAGTACGACCTCAACGCGGTGCGCCTGGTGACCGGGGAGGACGTGGGGGCAAAGTGGACCGGCGCTGATACCATGATCCACGCCAAGCAGATCCGCGCGGACGGGAGCGGCGGCCTGGACGAGCTGTCCAACTTGGTGGGGATGGGCGGGCACAAAGGGGAGGCCGCCGAGCACTTCGACGTGTGCCGCACGGTCCTCAAGCGGATGCGGAACTTCGCCCGCAAGCCCGTCCCCGTGGAGTGGGAGTACGAGGAGCGGGTCAACAAGGCCGGCAAGAAACAGCGGCGCAAGAGGGTGACCAAGAGCCGCCCCCCGACCCCGGAGGAGGCGCGGAGCCAGGCCGACGAGGCGTGGGTCAAGAAGCGGAGCGTCAACAAGGTCCAGACCACCTTCGCGGACCTCACGGGGATCCCCGCGCCTACCGACGCGTGGATGGAGGCGATCATGGCGGACGGGGAGGCCGACTGGTACGTCCACGGCCTGACCAACACCACCGTGGAGGAGCGGTACAACGCCAGGGACACGTGCGCCACGGCCCGACTGGCGGCACACCTGGAGCCCCAGATGGCCCCGGAGTACCGGGCGCTGTGGGACAGCCACCTCGGCAGGGCCCCGTGGGCTGTGGGGTGGGTGGAGCACTGGGGGATCGGCGTGGACCGGCAGGCGGTGTCGAGCTTGTCCGCGTTCGTGGACGCGGAGTGCTCCCGTCTCCTGGCTCAGATCCACGGGTACGCCCCAGGGTTGGAGCCCGGGTCCCCCGATCAACTGTCTGCGTTTCTGTTCGACCCCCCGAGTCGCGGGGGGCTGGGACTTGTTCCGATCAAGCGGAGCCGCAAGACGGGCAAGCCGAGCACCGACAAGCAGGTGATGACCACCCTGGCCGCTGCGGCTAACCCCCACCCCGCCATCAAGCTGATCATGGAGTGGCGGGAACTGGACAAGATCCAGGGGACCTACGCCCAGGGGATGATGTCCCACATCTCCCCGGACGGCCGGATCCACTGCTCGTTCAACATCATGGGCGCGGAGACGGGGCGCATGTCCTGCACCGATCCCAACATGCAGACCATCCCGAGCCGCGGCCAGTACGCCAAGCGGGTCAAGGACTGTTTCGTGGCGGCGCCGGGGTACCGCCTGGTCCAGTTGGACTACAAGACCCTGGAGATGCGGGTGGCCGCCATGCTCAGCGGTGACCCGGTGATGATCCAGATCTTCCTCAACGGGGAGGACCCCCACCGCCGCACCGCGGAGTTGGTGAGCGACATGCTGTGGGGCAACGACTTCGAAACGTGCGGACTGGGGTACACCCTAGACACCGCCCCGGACGAGGACGCTCGCGCGGCGCTGGCCAAGGAGCAGAAACACCGCCGCGGCGTGTGCAAGTGGGTCAACTTCGGCACGGTCTACGGGCAGTCACCGGAGACGCTCGCGGAGCAGGCGGGTATCTCCGTCAAGGAGGCCGAGCAGGCCCAGGACATTGTCCTGGGGCGGTTCAAGGTTCTCCGCCGGTGGATCAAGCGCACGATCGCGGACGCCAGCCGGTCGGGGAGCACGTGGACGTGGTGGGACGGGGGGATCGCCCGGCGGCGGCCGGTGCCCGACATTGGAGACGAGGACAAGGGGTCCGCGGGGCACGGCCAGCGCCAGGCGTTCAACACCCCGGTCCAGGGGACTGGTCACGAGTATTGCCTGGCGTCTGGGGTGTCGGCGGTCCAGTGGATCCTGGACGACGGCCTGGACGCGCGCCTGGTGATGATGGTCCACGACTCCCTGGTGTTCGAAGTGGCCGAAGGGGACGTGCCGGAGTTGGTGCTCGGCGCCAAGGACATCATGGAGGGGTGGCCCACCGCCCACGGCCTCCCCTTGGAGGTGGACGTGGAGATGGGCACGGCGTGGGGCTCGTTGGAGGAGGTGGACGTGACCACCCTGGCCCCGTGACCGGCGGTCCACCCACTGCGCAAGTACCTTCCCGATGTCACAGTTCACGATAGACAGCAACGGAGAGTCGATCCGCGCCTGGGCGTACCGTCGCCGGGCCACCGTGCGCAAGCTGGATCAGGACGCGGTTCGGCTCACCCCCACGTACACCGGCAAGAAGCCCAAGAGCGGCCGCCTGGGGCGGTCCTGGGACGAGGCCGAGAATAGGGGGCTGGTCAAGTGGCGGGCGATCGACAAGGACACCCGCACCGTGATCCGCAGCGGGGACAACTTCACCCAGGTGGTGGAGGCCGCGGGTGGTCGGGTGGCCACTACCCCCGCGGAACAGGCAGGGGTGGCGGCGCCCGGTCCTGTGGGCACGGCCGAGTCGTACAGCCCCGCAGCGCTCCGGGCTCGCGCCGACCAACTGGAGGAGCAGGCCAACGCCCTTCGCCAGGCGGCCGACCTCATGGACAGGGTGATGGGGTGACGGTCTCCGCTCGCAAGAAACGACGCCCCGGTGCGCCCCGCGTGTGGCTGGTGATCCGCAAGTCCACGGGCGCGGAGGCTCACCGGGTCGAGGTGACCGGCCAGAGGGAGCGTGCCGTGGAGAAGATCGAGCGAGGGTTGCTCCGCCAGATGTACCGGGACGCGTACTACGTGGTGCAGGAGACGGAGGCGGACACCCCGGAGGGGCGCAACCGTCTCGCTCGCGAGCTGCTGGCGCAAGAGGGGATCGATGACCAAACCCATCCATGACCAGGAGTTCGATGACTACCTCGTGGACAGCGTGTCCATTGACGAGGCGGCCATCACCGACGAGTACATCCGGGTGGCCCCGGATCTGGCGTACTGGAGCGCCCAGGCGTCGGAGGCGCTGCGGGACGAGATGCTGGCCAAGGCTGCGGCCGACGAGGCCAAGGCGGCGATCAAGGAGGCCGAGGCGCGGGCGTGGATCGCGGCCAAAGCGGCCCTGGACGCGGACCAGACGATCAAGAAGCCCACGGTGGACCAGATCAACGCCCACACCCAGATCCAGCCTATCCTCCTCCAGGCGCGCCAACGGCACACCGCCGCCCAGGAGCACTACGCGGACACGGTCGCGGCGCGCAAGAGGGTGGACGGGGTGGTGTCCGCGGTGGGCACCAAAAGGGAGATGCTGATCTCACTCGGCGCCACCCTGCGCAAAGAGATGGCGGGGGATCCCCCCGGCTAACGGATAACGGACAACAGACAGCAACGGAAAGACGGAAACACCATGACCAACGGAAACGATCAAGCCCTCCAGCCCTATCTCGACTACGACCTGGACGTCGCCGCCGAGGCCGCGGAGCAGGCCAAGGAAACCGCGGCTGCTGAGGCCAGCGTGTTCTTCACCGTCTCCCAGGGGGAGAACGTGGTGCGGATCCTGCCCCCGCCCATGGCGTGGCAGCAGTGGTTCGCGGACAACGGCGCCAAGCCGGAGCCGTTCTTTGTCCTGTGGAAGCACTTCTATGAGCGCCCCGACGACCCGGGCCAGTACGTGAGCGTGCCGTGCCCCCGCAAGATGAAGGGGGAGCCGTGCCCGATCTGCGCCGAGGCGGCGCGGCTCAAGGCGAGTCAGGACGCCTTGGACCAGGAGTTGGCCAAGGACATGGAGGCTAAGCACCGGGTCCTGATGAACGTGATCAACCGGGACCACGAGGCGGCGGGCCCTCTGATCTACGAGGTGTCCTACCCCTACGGCAAGTGGAAGGGGAAGTCCCAGTACGAGAAGATCCGCGGCCTCATGGTCGGCCGCGCTCGGCGCAACTTGGTGACCCCCGGGCCCAACGGGTTCGATCTGATCATCACCAAGGAGGGGAGCGGCCGCCAGGGAACGTCCTACGCGTTCCAGGCGGACATCCGCCCCACCCCGTTGGCGGAGGACCCCCAGGTGGCCCTAGCGTGGATCAATGGCCAGCACGACCTCCGGGAGTACGTCAAGGTGCCCACCCCCGCACAGATGGCTGCCATCCTGCGCGGTGACGCCATGAGCCCGGTGATGCTCAACCCGGACGGCACCGAGAAGGACGGGGGTACCCGTGCCGTGGGTGACGGCACGGCTGGGTCCGCTCCCCGACGTGAGCGCCGCCAACCCGCGCGGGAGCCCCAGGGCCCGTCCGCCGGGGACTACGTGGACACCACCGCGGTGGAGCGCGACGAGGAAGACGAACTCCAGTTCTAGGGGGAGCCTGGGGACCAGCGGGCGGTGTCCCTTGCATTGAAACAACACCCGCAGTCGCGCCACGGGGACCGTTCTTGCCCCCGGGGGCGCGGCGCCTTTTGAGGACCGACCATGCCACGGAAAAAGAAAGACCCCAAACCCGCCGCCACCGCGGACAGCCCCCTCACCTCCGCCCTGGATGCCATCCAGGCCAAGTATGGCGGGGAGGCGGCCCGGCGCCTGGGTTCCGCGTCCGACTTCAAGCACGACGTGATCAGCACCGGGTCCATGGGCCTGGACGACGCCATCGGCGTGGGCGGCCTTCCACGGGGGCGGATCGTGGAGGTGTACGGCCCGGAGTCGAGCGGCAAGACCACCCTGTGCCTCCACGTGATCGCGGAGGCGCAACGGCTCGGCCTGCCCGCCGCGTTCGTGGACGCCGAGCACGCCCTGGACCCCGTGTACGCGGAGGCCATCGGGGTCAACACCGACGACCTCCTGATCTCGCAGCCGGATTACGGCGAGATGGCGCTGGGTGTGGTGGACATGGTGGTGCGCACCGGGGGGTTCGGCGTGGTGGTGGTGGACAGCGTGGCCGCCCTCACCCCCAAGGCGGAACTGGACGGGGAGATCGAGGACCAGTCCATGGCCCTCCAGGCGCGCATGATGTCCAAGGTGATGCGCCGCCTCACCGCAGCCACGTCCAAGAACGGCACCCTGGTCCTGTTCATCAACCAGACCCGGTCCAAGGTGGGCAAGTTCTTCGGCTCCCCCACCACCACCAGCGGCGGCAACGCCCTCAAGTTCTACTCCAGCGTGCGCCTGGAGGTGCGCCGGATCTCCGCGGTCAAGAGCGGGGAGCAGACCGTGGCCATGAAGACCAAGGTCAAGGTGGTCAAGAACAAGGTGGCGCGGCCGTTCCAGGAGGCCGAGTTCGACATTGCGTTCGGGGTGGGGATCGACCAGGCCGCGGAAGTGATCGACGCCGCCGTGATCGCCGGGGTGATGGACAAGAAGGGCAGTTTCTACGCCTACAAGGGGGAGAACGTGGCCCAGGGGCGCGCCAACGCCATCACGTACCTCCGAGAGCACCCCAAGATCATGGAAGCGATCCGACGGAAGGTGCGCAAGGTAGGGGTGTGAGAGTCGCAACCGTAGCCGACGTGCATGTAGCCAATCACCGCCGCCACGGCGGGGAGGTGGTGGCGGGGATCAACCGCCGCGGCCAACTAACCGGGGCGGTGTTTTCCCGCGCCGTGTCCCGCGCCAGGATGGACGGGGCCAACCTGTTCGTGTGCGCGGGGGACCTGTTCGACAGCCTCCACGTCCCGCCCCAGATCGTGGCCATGGCCCAGGCGGCGCTGTCCAAGGAGGGGGCCAACGAGGACTATGGCCCGGGGGACCACTGGGGCCAGTTGGTCCTGGGGAATCACGAGCACGGGAGCGAGACGCAGGGGGACCACGCCTTGGGACCCATGGCCCCGGTGGCCGACGTGGTGGACCGTCCCAAGGTGCTGTCCCAGGATGGCGCCGCGGTGGTCCTGGTCCCCTACGCCCCCGGGAAGGCCGAGGACGTGATCCGTGCGGCTCTGGCCTACACGGACGTGGGCGCCGGGTGGCCGGAGGGAGCGCTTTTGGTCCTGCACATGGGGATCAAAGATGCCCGGACTCCCCCGTGGCTCGCGGGCGCGGAGGGGGCCATCGACGTGAACACCCTGGCGGAGATCGCCAACGAGTGGGGGTTCTCGTCGGTCCTGGCCGGGGACTGGCACGAGCACCGGTCGTGGAGGTTCGACAACGGCCTGGAGATCATGCAGGTGGGCGCGCTGTGCCCTACAGGGTGGGACAACCCATCCACCGTCCGCCAACTGGACCCGGGGCGCGACCCCTACGGGTCCTTGATCACGTGGGACAGCGCCAGCGCCCCCGGGGAGCGCCTACGACGGGAGGTGATCCACGGCCCCCGGTTCGTCAAGACCGCCAACGTCCGGGACGCGATCACGGCCGCCAGTGACACCCACCGAGGGTCGGGCAATCAGGTGTACGTCCAGATCGTGGCGAGCCCGGATGCGGTGGCCGCCGTCAACGCTGCGTTCGCGGAGAGCGACGCCCACCCGGCGGGGTACGAGGTGGTGGTGGACTCGGAGGATGTTCGGCGCCGGATCGAGTCGGCGGCCATGAGCGCCCGGGATGCGGAGACGGTGGAACGAGCCGTGGCGGAGTACGTGGGCATGGCCCCCTTTGAGGGGGATCCCGACCGGGATGAGGTTCTCCGCCTGGTGCGCCACTACGTCACCGCGGAGGGGGTAGTCTAGTGGCCATGGAACACACCCCCGATCGTCCCTTCGGTCTGCCCCCGGCGGTGGTCCGCGCGTGCTACCAGGACGCGGCGGATCGGGACCAGGGGGTCCCCCGGTACCTCGTGTTCGCCCACAACCTGGAGGTGGCCGCGGCCCGCCACCGATGTCAGACGGACCCCGTCTTGGCGCCGATCGTTCGGGAGTTCCACCTCCTGCGGTTTCACGCCGACCGCCTTTCCGCCACACTGGAGAGCGCGCTAGATCTGATCGACCGCGACCCCCGGATGGACGTGCGGCCTGGCCGCCAGATCGTGTCCGACTACAAGGCCGCGCTCCGCACAGACTGATGCGTGTTTCCGAGATCTACCTCCGCGGCGTAACCCGCCATTCTCGTACCACCCTCACCCTCCCCGACACTGGGGTGGTCCTGGTCACCGGGGACAACGGGAGCGGCAAGAGCACCCTGATCGAGGCGGTGCCCCTCACAGTGTGGGGCAAGACCCTCCGAGGGGCGCCGTTGTGGAACGAGGGGCTTCTGGACCCGTCCAAGATCAGCGCCGCCGTCCGGGTGGGGGGCGTCCTGTACCGCCGCACCCCCAAGGGGCGGGTCAAGGTCAAGTGGGACAACGGCCCCAAGCACGACAGCACCACCAAGGCCCAGGCCGAACTGGACGCCAAGTTCGGGTCGTTCGACCAGTGGCGCCGGTCGTGTGTCCTGTCCAGCCAGGACGCGGCCAACTTCACCATGGCCACTGATGCCGACCGCAAGCGCATGATCGAAGCCCTCACGGGGGCTGGGGGCCTGGAGGGTGCGTACCGTGCCGCCCTGGCTGACCTCCGCACCCTGGAGAAGGACGCCGCGGGGGTGGGGGCAGACCTCCGGGTGGTCCAGGAGAGGGTGGCGGGGATCCGCACGCGTCTCGCTGGCTTGGTCCCACCCGATGGGGACCTGGGACCACCCCCTGACTACGACCCGGATGCAGCGTCGAGCCTGCGGGACCTCCAGACCCAGACCACCCGGGACATCCGGGAACGGTCCCAGGAGATCCGCAAGGTGGAGGGGACGGGCCGGGACGCCAAGGCCGCGGCCATGGACGCTCGCCGCCAGCGGGACCGCTTGTCCGCGGCCAACTGCCCCACGTGCGGCCAGCCGATCGGGGACGACCTCCGCGCGTCCTTGGAGGACGCGGTGGCCAAGGCCGAGGCCGCTGCTGCCGCCAAGGAGCAGGAGATCCAGAACGCGGTGGCCGACCTGGAGGCCGACCTGGCCGATCTCCGCCGGGAGCAGGCCGACCTGTCCACCGAGATCGACAAGGCCGCCACCGCGGCCGCTGCCGCCGCTGCCTACGACCGGGAGAAGTCCCACCGTGACGGCCTGGAGGACCAACGGGCCCAGGCCACGGCCGACCTGATCGCCGCCAAGCAGGAACAGGCCGCCCTGGAAGTCCAGGCCGAGACCACCGCCGCGGCGCTCGTCAACCTCAAGGCCGCCGTCAAAACCTTGGGGACCAAGGGGGTGCGGGCACACCTCCTGGGCAAGACGATCTCCGCCATCGAGGCGGCCGCCAACGCGTGGCTCGGCCGGATCTGCCACGGCAACCTCCGCCTGGTCCTTCGCCCCTACGGCACCAAGAAGGACGGCGGGGTCAAGGATCAAGTGGCCTTGTCCATCGAGACGGACCACAACACCCAGGCCGCCGCCCTTCTGGAGGACGACGACGCTGCGGTGGCCGAGGCCGAGGCCCTGGCGGGTGATGGCGGGCGCGGGTACGCGTCTGCCAGCGGCGGAGAGCGTCGTCGTGTGGACGTGGCCCTGATGTTTGCCCTAGCCCAAGTGGCCGAGGCGGCGCGTGGGGAACGTCACAGCACGATCTTCTGCGACGAGATCTTTGACGCCTTGGACGCGGACGGGGTGGCCCGGGTATCTGCCGCCGTGGGGGAACTGGCCCAGGACCGCACCGTGGTGGTGATCGCGCACCAGGCCGCCCAGGCGCTCCGCGCCGTGGCTCGCGAGCACTGGCACGTGACCCAGGGGGTCCTTGCCCGCGTGTGACGCGCTAGGTAGGGTCACCGGCTTATGGAACAGCTCTACGCATGGCTGCTCGCCCTTTTCATCACTCCCGGCGCCCTGTCCGGCCTCCCGGCCGACGCACCGGCGCTGGTGGACCCCATGGACCCCATGGAGTCCAGCCTGTTCGTGGACGCGGTGTTCGAAGACATCCCGGACGGGATTGTCACAGACCTGTGCCTGGTGGAGAGCGGCGGTTGCACGCGGCCGGTGGGGATCCACAGCCGGGACGGGTGGACTGGGGCCCACATCCTCCCCAAGCTCATGGAGCGGGGCCGCCTGCCCCAGTGGTGCCCGTTCTACTGGGGGATCGAGGATCACCCCGTGGACCTGGCCACCCGGGGCAATCACGGCCAGGTGGCCGGGTACGCCCTCCACGACTTGGGGGCGTGCGTCCCCCCGGAGATCCTGGACGTGCCCTTGTGGTCGGCCCTCCGCGCCGCGATCCGAGCGCGCCAGGTGTGCCGCCGCCACTACAACCGGGAATCCAAGGCCCTCCGCGCCGAGGAGATCTCCGAGCGAACACCCTGCACCAGCGAGGACGTGCGCCACGCCTGGGCCGGGTACGGCAAGGACAGGACCAAGGTGGAGGCGGCCTGGCACAAGCACGTCCCCAAGTGGCGGCGCCTCCGAGCGGGGCTCACGGACTGGCGGACCCGGTGCCAAAAGCACGGCAACTGCTCGGACAGTCTGGCGGTGCGCCCCACACTGGAGGACTTCCGCCGCCGAGCTGACCCAGACAAGGACGCCCGGTGGTAGTCCCCTCGGATGACCGGCTCATGCTCCGGGTGGCCTTGGCGCTGGTGACCGGCCTGGCTATCCTGGGGGTGTGGCCCCGGTGAACTACCTGGGGGTGGACCCTGGCAAGTCCGGCGCCATGGCGGTGGTGGACGGGGACGGGGGTCTGGTGGAGGTGATCCGCCTGGACAACACCCTGCGCGACGTGTGGGAGTGGCTCGACCGCCACCGCGCGGAGATCTCGTTCGCCGTGCTGGAGAAGGTGAGCGCCATGCCCAAGCAGGGGGTGGCGAGCACCTTCAAGTTCGGCATGTCGTTCGGCCACTGCGAGATGGCCCTGGCGGCGGCCGGGGTGCGGTACGAACTGGTGACCCCCGCCAAGTGGCAGGGGGCCATGTCCTGCCGGTCCAAGGGGGACAAGAACGTCACCAAGGCCCGCGCCCAGCAGTTGTTCCCGGGGGCCAAGGTGGTCCATGCCACCGCCGACGCCCTCCTCCTGGCGGACTACGCACGCAGGATCCGCACGGTGGAGTAGGACTGGACGGGCACCCCGGGGGTGGGGCACACTGCCACCATGCGTCGTGCCTCCCTGGTCCTGCTCGCGGTCCTGCTCCTCCCCCTGGGGGGTTGCCTCAAGAAGACTCTCCGCCACCCCGCGGAAGATCACCACGTCCAGACCAAGGCCGTGGCCGCGTCCTGTGAGGCGGACGGGTACGGCAACGGCAAGTGTACGCAGGACGACCTGGACGCCATGGCCAAGCAGGCCGAGTGCATCGACGCGATCGTCAAGGGTGAGGACTGCGACGACGCCCCCGCCGCCGATGGCGGTGAGGAAGGCGGCGGCCAGTGAGCGTCGGGGATCTGATCACCCGGGAACTCTGGGAGTCGGTCGCGGGTGAACTCCGCGGCGTAGCTGGCCGCTGGTGGGACGAGAACAAGGACCACCTCGTCGGCCTGGCCAAGGACGAGGCCGCGGACATCTTCCGCGCCCTCAAGAGGGGGGACACATTCCGCGCCAAGCAGGAGATCGTGGCCATGATGTCCCCCGAGGAATGGCGCGCCTACCGGGACGGCACCACCGAGCAACTCGCTGGTATCGCTCGCCGGCGCGCGGAACTCCTGGACGCGCTCGAAGACCTGGGACTCCGCGCCGCCAAGGTGCTGGGTCGCGCGGTCGGCGGGGCGCTGGGGGTATAGGAGGACGACACACCATGCCCACACCCGAACGACGACCCATCCCCGACGTACCCAACCACGAGATCGACGCCGAGGGCGGCGTGTGGGCCACCTATGACGGCGCAGCCGTCCGGTGCCCCGTGAGCGCCGGGGGCAAGTGCGTGGTGTTCGTAGATGGACGGAGCGGCGGCAAGATGGGCCAGACCCTGGACGTGCCGGCCATCCACAAGGAGGTGTTCCCCAAGGCCACCCCCGTGGTCATGGAGCCGGAGCCCGTGGTCCTGGAACCGGACGCTCCGCCCCCCGAGAAGTTGGAATCGGCCGCTGCCATGGCCGATAAGGCCACCGGCCAAGGCGAGACACGGAAGCGCAGCAAGAAGCGGTCCAAGTAGACCAAACGCGCGGCGGCCCGTGCCAGGAGGAACCGTGCCCGCACAACACGAGTACATCAACGAGTCACTACGTCCCCTCGCGGTCCCGATCGCGGGGCTCACTTTGGACCCCAAGAACGCCCGGAAGCACAACCAGCGCAACCGGGAGGCCACCATGGCCAGCTTGCGCCAGTCGGGGCAGGCCAAGTGCATCGTGGTGTGGCGCCAGACCGAGGAGCAGGGCGGCCGCGACATCGTGATCGCCGGCAACGGGACGGTGGACGCGGCCCTGGCCCTGGGGTGGACCCACATCGCCGCCAACGTCCGCACCTTCGACACGGAGGCGGACGCCATCGCCTACGGCCTGGCCGACAATCGCACCGCCGAGTTGGCGGAGTGGGACTACGAGGAGTTGGTGGGCCGTTTCGCGGACCTGGACGCCGCGGGGTGGGGCACCGCGGGTCTGGGGTGGGAGGACTACGAACTGGAACCCCTCATGAACGCGGAGTTCCAGACCCCGGACGTGGACCCGGACGCCGACCCCGCGGGGGACGACGGCAAGTCCGAGGACGCCATCGGTGGCGAGCCTGCCGAGGTGGGGGGCCGCAACGGGGTCAAGGCGTGGAAGGTCCTCCTGTCCCCGGACCAAAAGGAGGAACTGGACACCCTCCTGGGCCCGGGGTGGGACGGTGACGACCTCGTGGACGCGGCGCGCACCAAGACCGCCGCGGCGCGGGAGGCCGCCAGTGCATGACCACCGTGCGCCTGGCGGTGGGGATCACCGACCCCGCGCGCACGGTCAAGGCCTTCGGGGGGTTCATGCCTAGTGAGGACAGCCCCACTGTCCGAATGGCGGTCAACGACCGCACCATGGATCGCACCGTCCGCGCCTTCCCTCCCCGTGCTCCCCAGGGGGAGGCGCCAAACGTCCGGTTCGCCCTGGGGTCCAACGTGAATCACGCGATCACCGGCACCCAGGCCCGCGGCCCCGCGGCTGCGGACAGTCCAACCATGCGTATGGCGCTGGTCACCAGCGAGCGCACGGTCATGGGCCTGGCCCCGGATCAAGGGGAGGAGCCCGCGGTGCTGGTGTCGTACTTCTACCTGTCCGGGTTCCTCAAGCACCGCCACCGCATGGGGTTTCGGGACTGGGTGATGGACAGCGGCGCCTACTCGGCGGCCAACAGCGGGGTCACCATCGACCTCCAGGAGTACATCGACACGTGCGCCCGGCTCCTGGAGGAGGACCCCAAGCTCACGGAGGTGTTCGGCCTGGACGTGATCGGGGATCCCGAGGCGTCCCTGCGCAACTGTGAGGAGATGGTGCGCCAGGGGATCCCCGTGATCCCCACCATGCACATCGGGGAGCCCTGGGAGGTGGTCCAGGAGGTCAAGCGCTACCCCAAGTTCGCGGTGGGGGGCATGGTGGGACTCCACAAGGCGCGCAAGATCAAGTTCATCGAGCAGGTGTTCGCCCGCGCGTGGCCCCACAAGATCCACGCGTTCGGGATCGCGAGCGAGGAGATCCTCATGCGGTTCCCGTTCCACAGCGCGGACGCGAGCAACTGGGAGACGGCCCCGTGCGCCTTCGGCAACTGGAAGGTGTACGGCAAGATGTCCGTCCGCGGCGGCACCCACCAACACCTCCGCGCCGAGATCGAGTGGTACATGGCCTTGGAACGCAAACTGCGGTTCCGGTGGCGCAAGGAGATGGCGCGCCTGGACGCGCTCGACAAGGAAAGGGAGGCCGCGCGTGGGACGTAGGCTGGAGACGATCACGGTGGGCCCCCTGGGCCTGGAGTTCCACAACCTCAACTCCGCCATGAAGCTCAAGGGGCACCGCCACTACGGCACGGTGGAGGTGACGTTCCAGACCCTGGCGGAGGTGGGGTTCCCCGCGTTCCGGGACACCGTGGAGCCCATGGAGGCCGCGATTCAGGAGGCCACCGCCGCGCCGTTCCGGGATCCGGGGACCAACGAACAGGTGGCGCAGGCCATGTTCGACCTGTTCGACGGGTGGGCCCACGAGTCCTGCCTCAAGTACAACGCCCCCGGCGCTATCCGCGGGGACACCTCCCGCCTCACCGCGGACGGGGAGGTGGCGTGCTTCCGCCTCCTGGCGATCCGCCTGGGGGTCATGGGGGTGCGGGACAAGATCGGCCACAACCCGGGGATGACCTACTACACCGTGAGCCGCGACCCGTTGTAGGATCGCCGCGCCAGGAGCCCCATGCCCTACGTCTCGACCAAGACCTACACCCCCGGGTGGAGTTGCGCGTTCCGCCAGTGGCGCGCCACGCACTCCCACTGCTCCCTGATCCACGGGTACGCGCTGGGGTTCCACCTGGAGTTCCACAGCGCCACCCTGGACGACAAGAACTGGGTGATGGACTTCGGCGCCCTCAAGGAGGTCAAGAAGTGGCTGGAGGACACCTTCGACCACAAGCTCGTCCTGGCTGCCGACGACCCCGCCTTGGCGGCGATCCGCGGCCTCCCCGAGGGGGTGGTGGACCTGTCTGTCCTTCCGGCGGTAGGGTGTGAGGCGTTCGCGGAGTACGTGTGGCGCCACGTGGACCAGTGGCTCCGCAAGAACGGCGCTTACCCCCGCGTCAAGATCGCCATGGTGGAGTGCCGCGAGCACGGCACCAACAGCGCCCAGTTCCGGGCGCCCAAGGAGTACCTGGATGGGAGTGCATGACATGGAGAACGAGTCCCCTGCGGCCAACGGCTTCCGCGAGATCCGGCGCCAAGTCGCGGGTCTGCGGAGCCGCAAGGTGACCCCTGCGGACGACGGGTACTACCACCTGTCCCTTCCCGCAGATCAGTGGGACGCCCTGGACCAGTGGATCGACAACGACCCCGACGACACGTTCGACCGGGACGGCGAGGACACCCTGGTGATCATCGGCGCCAAGGTGACCAAGGGGGGCGCGTGACCTACCGGGTCAAGGAGGTGTTCGCCACTCTCCAGGGGGAAGGCCTCCACGCCGGCCGCGCGTCGGTGTTCCTTCGGTTCGCGGGGTGCAACTTGTGGAATGGCCTGGACAAGGACCGCGCCAGAGATGCGGAGCGCAACGGGGCCAAGTGCCCAGTGTTCTGCGACACGGACTTTGTGGGGGGTGACACCCTCACCGCCGCGGAGGTGGCCGACCGGGTGGTCCTGGCGGCCCAGGACGCAGGCATGGACCCTCCGCCGTTGATCGTGATCACCGGGGGCGAGCCGTTCCTCCAGATCGACCGCGAGCTGATCCAAGCCCTCCGGGGCGCGTACCCCGACGCCATCCTGGCGGTGGAGACCAACGGCACCGTGGCCCCCAAGGTCCCCCACGGGGTGCGGGAGGGTGTGGACCACGTGTGCGTGAGCCCCAAGACTCCCCCCGACCGGATCGTGATCCGCCGCGGCACGGAGTTGAAGGTGGTGGTCCCCAGCTACAACCCCCAGGAGTACGCGGAGATCACCGCGGGGTTCGACCACCTGTTCGTGAGCCCGGAGGCCGTCCCCCACGCCGTGGGGGTCTCCGTCCTCAACGTGGACAACATCCGCCGCGCCGCGGCGTACTGCCAAGCCTTCCCGGAGTGGCGCCTGTCCCTCCAGACCCACAAGATCACCGGAGTTCCATGAAGCCCAGCCGCCAAGAAGCCGAAGCCGCAGTCCGCACTCTGATCCGCTGGGCGGGGGACGACCCCGACCGGGAGGGACTTGTCGGGACGCCAGATCGCGTGGTTCGGTCCTACGAGGAGTTCTTCGGGGGGTACGACGCCGATCCGGCCGCCATGCTGGCCAAGACCTTTGAGGAGACCGAGAGCTACGACGAGATGGTGGTGCTCACGGACATCCGCCTGGAGTCCTACTGCGAGCATCACATCGTGCCGATCATCGGCACCGCCACGGTGGCCTACCTGCCGCGCGACCGGGTGGTGGGGATCTCCAAGCTGGCGCGGGTGGTGGACGCGTTCGCCAAGCGCCTCCAGATCCAGGAGAAGCTCACCCGTCAGATCGCGGACACGATCCAGGAGGCGCTCAACCCCCTGGGCGTGGGTGTGGTGATCCGCGCGCAGCACCAGTGCATGACCACCCGCGGGGTCCACAAGACCGACGTGGCCATGGTGTCCTCGGCCCTCCTGGGCAAGTTCCGCGACGACCCCAAGGTGCGGGCCGAGTTCCTGGCGCTCGCTCACCCGCGCGGGTGAGGTCCGCTGCGGCGCGCCGTGGTGTCCGCGGGACACCCACAAAAGTGCGCGTTTTGCGCACCTCATGGTGGTGGAGGGGGTCGGCCCCGGTCCCACCCCGCACCCCCTGGGGGCGCCTGGACGGGCGGCCCCGGTGTTCGGTTGATTTCACCGGTTTCTTGTCGGGCGGCGGCGCTAGGGGATACTTGGAACCCCGGGGGAGGACCCCGGGAGACAAGGACAGAACGATGACCGAGAACACCAACACCACCCCCGCCCTCCCCACCCTCACCGGACCCTCCGCTCGCCTCCTGATCGAGTACGTGGCCGAGGAGTACGCCGTGACGGCCAACGACGTGGCGATCTTCTTCGAACTGGGCGAGACCCCGGAGGGCCGCGCCGCCGCCGAGACGTGCCTGCTCCGGGCCGGCGCCGTGATGTCGGAGGGGTCCTGGAGCCTCCCCGCCCAGTGGGACGGCGACCCGGACGGGGCGATCGACGCGTGGATGGACCGCCACGGCCCCAACGCCGACGCCGACCTCCTCACGATCAACCCCGTGGGCCAGGTGACGCCCCCCGCCGACGACACCCCCGCGCCGGAGCCCACCCCGGACGCTGACGACACTCCTGCCGCGGATGACCGCCCCGCGGGGAAGTACGCCGCCGTGCAGTTGGTGGTGGGGGACGTGATCAAAACGGGCCGCCGCGCCAAGGCCCGATACCGGGTCACCGCCGCCGCCGCGGACGAGGGGTCGGTCCTCCACGCCGAGTTGGTGGAGGGCCGCGCCGCCAAGGCCATCGAGAAGGTGGGAACGGACGACGTGTGGCTCGTGACCCCGGCCGCCGCTGGTGCCCCCACCCCCGCCCCGGAGGTGGACCCCACCCCCGCGCCGCGGCCCAAGGCCCCCAAGAAGAAGGGGAAGGCCCCCACGGCCCCCGTGGTGGTCCGGGAAGGGGATGGTCCCCAGGAGGGGTTCAAGATCCCGCCGCCGCCCAAGGGCACCGACGTGGACCCCCTGGTTGCCGCCGCCGCCGCGGTCCAGGAGAAGATCGCCGCCGCCAACGACCCCCTGCTCGCGGAGATCGGCACCCTGCTCGGCGCCATGGCCGACCGGATCGCCACCAGCCGCACCAAGCGGTCCAAGTCCAACGGTGACGGACGCAAGCGGGGCAAGCCCGACGATCTGTTCGGGTGGGCCAAGTCCCAACTGGACGCCGGCAAGGACAAGGAGCAGGTGGCCGCCGCGATCGAGTGCTCCACGTCCTACCTCCGCAAGCGGCTCGCCCGGCTCCCGGAGGGGTTCACCCCGGACCCCGCCGTGGTGGCCGAGCTGGACGCCCGACTTGGCGCCAACTAGAGCCTCCTGACCTACACGGTCACACCCCTGCCCCCCGGGTCACCCCCGGGGGGCTTTTCTGTGCTCACCCTCACAAGTTCCGGGAGTCCTGGGGGTGGGCTCGCCAGCACCTAGCCAACGACCACGCAGACCCCCCATCGTGGCGTGCGGGGCCCTGCCCTGGTCGGAAGGGGAAGGTGGGACCCCCACCCGGGGCCCGGCGCGCGGGGGCGCAGGTCGGCGCAGGGGTTGGCCACAGAATCGGTTATTTTCACCAAATAGATAGACGTGCCAGGACCGCCGGGTCACCATGGGGACGGGGGGAGACACCCCCGCAGGAGACAGACCCATGACCACCACCACCACCACCACCACCACCACCATGCCCACCGGTACCACCCTCAAGTCCCTCCTCCGCGCTCACGGCTCCACCGCTGACCGTGTCCGCCGCCTTCCCGGTTCCCCCACCTCCCCCTGCTGGGACGTGAGCGAGCGGGACGGCCTGCGTCCCCTGGGCAAGATGTCCTGCACGGGGGGAACCTGGCACGTGTACCGGTACACCGGCCCCATGGGGTCCGGCATGGGCACGTCCGCGTCCTTCGACAACCCCGCTGCCGCGTGCCGGTACCTGGCCACCGGCGAGAAGTAGTCCACCCACCACACCCACCACCACACCACGCAAGAACGACAGGACAGACCGATGACCACCACCACCACCACCACCACACTCACCTTACTCGATGGCCGGTCAGCCGCCGACCTCCCACCCCTTGGGGACTGCGGGTTCGTGATCGCGCGCGGGTTCCTCAACGCCGACCAAGTCCGCGCGGAGTGGGGTGATGCCGCCCAGAACGAGGGCCTTGCCTGGCTCGCGGACACCGACGACGGGTTTGACTCCTGGGAGGCGGCGGCCACTGCCGCCTTCAAGTTGTCCAAGGGCCGCCGCAAGGCCCTCGTGGACGCGTTGTCCAAGGTCCAGGGGTGGCGCTACCGTAACGAGGAGTCCCCCATGGGGTACGCCCCCGATTACTGGCAGTGCCAGGTCAACAGCCGGGGCAAGTACCAGGGCGAGGGGTCGGCGCTGATCCACGGGTACAAGTCCCTCCTGGACGACGGCCTCCTCCGCGGCTCGGTGACGGCCACGTATGAGCACTACAAGTCCACCACGGGGGACTACAACGGCAGCCGGGTGTACCTGTACGGCATGTCCCCCCGCGCCGAGCAGATGGCGTGGTGCCTCCGCATCATGCACAAGCCCATCGGGTCGATCCCCCAGGGGGTGGACCCCGAGGCGGTGTGGTCCAAGCTCAACGCCGCCGCGCGGGAGATGCTGATCGCCATGGGCCGGGGGGTCCTTCGGGCACCGTCGTCCACCCGCCAGTTCCGCCGCGGCCGGATCGAGGGGGTCACCCGGGCCCAGAGCGGCGCCATCCGAGCCCTGGAGAACCGGGGGTTCATCCGGGTCACCGACCGCAAGAAGGTGGACGACGGGTGCGGGTCCACGTTCGTGGAACTCACCTACCGGGTCCCCCGTGGGTCCCAGTTGGTCCGCTTCGCCGCCCGGTACGACATGGACTGCGCCAACGCCCTCCTCCTGGCCCACGAGGACTAGGCCGCCACCCCGCCCCCCGGCCACCCGCCGACCCGCCCCCTGGTAGGTCGGCGGGTTTCTTTACGCCTTGGGCGCGCGGCGATAGAGGGGGGGTATGACCGACGACACTACCGCGGCCGACGTGCTTGCCGCCCAGGAGGCCATCCAGTGCCCCGCCTGCGCCGACGTGGCCCAAAGCGCCACCTGCCCCTACTGCGACGGGTCCGGGTTCGGGGACCCGGAGGACAGCCAGGGGTGGTGTGGCGCCTGCGGCGGCACAGGGTTCGCCGCGTGTGACCTGTGCGGAGAACTCCACGGGGAAGGGACCGTCACCAGGGCCCAGGCCGCCCAGTGGCTCATGGACCAGGACGACCCCCCGGGGGCGGACTGGGATGGGAGGCTCCGGGTCGTGTCCCAGGCACGCCAGGAGGCCCTGCGCACCGGCCTGCCGGTGTGGACGGCCCGACAAGGGGACCATGACTGACCGGGTCCCCTGTCCGGCCTGCTGGGGACGCTGCCACCGCTGCGACGAGCATGGACAGCACCCCACCCTGGAGGGGGGTCGTCGGGTGATGGTCCCCTGCCAGGACTGCGGGGGTGCCAAGGACTACGCCTTCGGCACGGAGGTGTGCAGGGAGTGCCAGGGGGACGGGGAGGACCCCAAGGGGTCCCACGACTGCCCCAACTGCGGGGGGAGGGGCAACGTCCCGTGCTCACTGTGCCAGGGGGCCAAGACGGTCCCCCGGGACGTTGGGGCCAGGGCCCTCCTCAACGGGTGACTCCCGTGGTAGAATCGGCGGCCTATGGCCGCCGTTGTCTCGCTATCCGAGATCCGCACCCGCACCGTGCAGTGGTACTTCGACGGCCCGGCCGGCAAGGCCATGGACGTGTCGGTGGACCCCACCCCGCCCACGTGGGTCGGCGCGCTCACCATCCCCATCACCCGGGTCACCGGCGCCTTGGGGGCGGAGGTGAACGACCAGGAGGCGATCGACATCGAGCGGTTCTATCGCGAGCAGGGCCTTCGGGGGGAGGACGTGGAGAAGATGACCGCCCAGGACGCTCTGCGCCGGGTCCCCGTGGAGACGATCCAGGCACGCACCCTGGCGGACGTTCCGGTCCCGGACACCCTGGGCGCGAGCGGCCCCATCGGGACCAACCCCGACAACGACGCCAACCGCCGCCTCCGGGGCACGTTCCGCAAGCTCACGGGGCCGCCCCGGCAGGTCACCGACATCTACATCCCCGCCACGATCCCCCCGTGACGACCGCGGTCCCGCCGCGCTAGGTTGGGACGTGGACGGAGAACGCCAAGTCCCGTGCCCTCTGTGCCACGGGGAGACCGTGCGGTGCAGGGCGTGCGACGGCACGGGCAAGCAGGCCGTGAGCAGCAGCGGGTGGGTGGAGTGCCCTGCGTGCCACGGGACGGGTCTGTGCCCTGTGTGCGACGGCGCCGGCCACACCACCCCCGACAAGGCCGCCGCGGCCCTGATCCTGGAAGACGACCCCACCCCCGGGGCCCTCACCGCCGCCGATGTCCGCCGGGCCGCGGAGATCCTTCGAAACGCCAAACCGGTCCCGGTTCCCGCGACGGTGGCCATCCACCCGGAGATGTACCGCCGCCTCATGGAGGAAGACGATGCCTGATTCCACCCTGGTCACCTGCCCTCACTGCCACGGCGGGCGGGCCGAGCCCGGGACCTACGACCCTCCCCTGCCGTGCGACGAGTGCGCAGGGTACGGCCGAGTTCCCCCGGAGGACGCCGCCGCGTACCGCAATCACGTGGCCGCGGCCCTACTGGCGGCCGACGAGCCAGTGGGGTCTCCCTTCGGGACCCCTCCCCTCCACATCCAGTGCAGGTGCGCCACCGATGACTGACCCCGCCCTGGTGACGTGCCCCACGTGCGACTTGAGTCACCACCCCAACCGGGACGTGCTCTCCCCTCACCAGCGCGCCCTGGTCCACGAGTGCCCCACGTGCGGCGCCGGGAGGGGGGAGCAATGCACGGAGTCATGCTCCCGGGAGGACGCCGACGCGTGGCTGTCCAAGGACGGGACACCCCGGCGGTACATGCCCCAGGGGACGTGGCACTACCAGCGCACGTGCCCCACGTGCGGGGGAGAAGGGCGGTGCTCCCCCGGCGCCGCGGCCGCCGCCATCCTGGCCGCCGACCCGGAACTGGAGGGGTTCCTCCACCCGCGCATCCACCGGATCACCATCAACACGGAGGTGGGGACCAGCGTGGACCCTGACCGCCTGGTGGACGCCTTCACCCGCGCGATCGACGCCGCTAAGGAGGGCCCATGACCCACAACCTCGTGCCGTGCCCGGCCTGCACCCCGGAACTCCGCAACTACAACGCCGAGTCGTGCCCCTGCTGCCTGGACGTAGGCCAATGCACACCCGAACAGGCGGCCCAGTGGCTCCTGGAACATGGGGACGACGACGATCCCCGCCCCGAGGTGAGCTACCCCGCGGGGATCGCCTGGCACACCTACGCCGTTCAGGGGGTCCGCCAAGCAGGGAAGTCCGCCCGCCAGTTCAACCAAGCCATGGAACGAGCCGCCAGGGCGGCAGGGGAGATCCCGTACCACGTGGTGGTGGACGACATGGGCAAGGTCCACCTGGACCCCGCCCCCGCCAAGCGCCGGGTGGTCCACGACCACGACCACGTGGGGAAGGGCCTTGGCAACCTGCTGGAGGCCGTTTTGGACCGTTTCCCCAGGATGGCCCGGTGGCTCACCCGAACTCCATCGCGCGCGCGAAAGAAGTAGAACACCGTGCCCAAGTCGGAAGCCCGTTCCCAAGCCCCTTCGGAACACCCTTCCCCCGGCGGGGAAGCCGCCGCCGCGGCCGCTGACACCACCCCCGCGGCCGCCGATGTCCTGTGCCCCGTGTGCGGGTACGTCCCGTGCGTGGCGTGTGACGGGACCGGCCGCCTGGCCAGTCCGAGCCTGGGGAAACACGCCTGCGGGTACTGCGCCGGGACGGGGGTGATTCGGCGGGTGGACTTGCCCCCCGTGGCCTACAACGACTGCTCCTGCTGCCTGGGGGTTCGGTGGGTGACCCCGGGCCGGGCCGCCGCGGCCATGCTGGACGGGAGCGCCGACCAGTGAGCGGCCCCCTTCCCATCCGGGCCGACCACCGGATCGTGGCCGGGGCGTTCTACCCCGAGGCCCCGGACTGGGACTGGAGCCGGTGCAACGAGCGCAACCGGCGCCAGCGGACGGCCGCGGACACGGAGGTGTGCCCCTGGTGCCGGGGGTGGCCCTACGTCAAGTTCCACGGCTTGAGCCGCCTATGCCCCTGGTGCCGGGGGGCGGGGGTTGTGCGCCCCGAGGTGGCCGCGGCCGTCCGCCCCCTGGCGGCCCAGGCCATGCTGGAGGAGGACGGGGACGGGACCACGGCGTTCGCCGCGATCAACACGGCCCACGGGAGTGGCCTGGACAGGTTGGCCCAGGCATACGGGGCCACCCGCCGCCCGGGAGAGGACGACGAGCGGTTCCGAGTTCGCCTCCGGTTCTACAGTTCGGCGGCCCGGGGCGGCCGGTGACCACCCTTTCCCAGCGGCGCAAGAACCCTACATGCCGAAGACCACCACCAACTGGAAGCGCAAGCAGGAGAAGCTCACCCCCGGCCGGATCTGCTCCCTGGCCCCGGCCCGCAAGGGTGCCCCCCGTGTGCGGATTCGGATCGTCAAGGCCGACGAGGACTGCGAGATCCGCCACAAGTGGAACCCCCAGACCGGGAGGCGCGAGAGGAAGGTGGTGACGTTCACCCGGGATGAGCGCAGGCGGAAGTCCAGGGCCAAGGACCCCGCCCCTCACGCCATCATCGAGCAGTGGCACGAAAGCGGGACGTGGGGGGCGCCCACCAGCGTGAGCCTGGGCCTGATCCAGTACGCCGAAGGGGACGCCACCGTGGAGGAGGCCGAGCACGCCGCTCGGCAGATCAAGCAGGACGCCAAGGCGGGCTACCGGGACGCGGCCAATGCCGCCGCCGAGTTGGTGGGGATGCTGATCGGGGAGCACGTGGACCGCAACTGGAACGACCGCAAGGCCGAGATCACCATGACCCCGGCGCAGGTCAACGCCTTGGTGGCCCTGGTCCCCGCCAACACAAAGGCCGACGCCATGCTCAAGGGGGGACAGTGAAGACCATGAAACTGGCCGAGAGGCGAGTCCTGATCCCCGCCGACCTGCGCATGAAGGTGTTTGACGCCCTGTACTGGTCCCGCGCGGACAGGCGCAACCAGGGCAAGCCCGACGCGCAGGTCCCCTGGGAGCACACCGGGGGGAATGTGGTGGCCGCCGGCCACATCCAGTTCGGGTACAACCTGGCCGAGTTGGAGGCCACCGCCGCGGCCCTCATGGAGATCGTGGGGGGCGACTACGGGGAGCGGGCCACCAACGACGCCATGGGGGCGATCCGGGTGGTGGATGAGGCGGCCGTTCTCCTGCGGTCCACCGCGATCCTCCCCCGCCCGGGGCTCCCCGACCCCGTCCCCCTGGACGTGTGGGCCTCCCGGGTGGTGACGTGGCCGGGGTACACCTTGGACCGGGAGTTCCTTGGCGCCCTGGCGGACGACCCGGACGGCCTGGGGGCCCGCCACGTGTGGCGGTACCACCCGCCCCAGGGGTACCCCGTCCAGGACTGCGCCAAGGCCCTCCTCCGGGCCATGGGGGGCGGGTGATGGCAGAGGACCCAGCAGCCCGCCACCGCCGGGAGATGGCCGCGTCCCGTGCCAAGAGGCGGGATCAGTCCGCCGCCTTGGCCACCTTGGTGGAGTTCGGCCCGGCCGCCGGGGTGGACGTGACCCACATCGAGGCCCTGGGGAGCGCGGCCCCGGAGGCGGAGTTGGAAACGCGCCTTACCGTTCGGGTGTGGGGGGACGGCATGGAGACCCTGGCCGCCGCGGTCAAGGCGTACGTGGCCAAGAAGCTCCTGGAGGCCCCCGATGACCCCACCTAAGCGGCGGTACCTGGACCCCAACAACCGGAGCCTGCGGTATTTGGCCTGGTGCTACGGCACCGCCCCCAAGGGGTCGGCCGAGGAGCGGGCCGCGGGGATCGCCTTGGTGGAGCGGGTTCTGGGGTCCACCTTGCACAGCCCGGAGGAGCGGTACGACGAGATCGTGAGCGCCGACGCGGCCGCCAAGGAGGGCCATGGCTCGCCGTAGTTCCGAGCCCCCGGCCGGGGCCGACGAGTACCACGACCTCCTGGACGCCCTTCGGTGGGCGGGGATCCACACCCTGTCCATGGAACACGACTACGCGGAGGAGCACACCCCTGTGGGCATGGCCGTCCGGGAGCATCGGGGGACCATGGTCCGTGCCGAGATCCACACCACCCTGCACAACGTGCGGGTGCTAGCCGACCTGTGCCGCCTGGCCCAGAAGTACGGGGGCCACGACTGGGACGCGGTCCTCCAGGCCGCCGCGGCCAAGGTGATGGTGGAGGGGGACGATGGATGACCACCGGATCGAGTGCCCGGGGTGTTACGGGACAGGGGACACCCAGAACAATGGCGCCCCCTGGTGCGACTTCGATGCGGGGTGGATCCGAGACGCACACGCGGCGCGGGGCGGCCCCGTCCAACCCGACGAGGCGATCCGCCGCGCCGCCGCGTGGGAGTACACACGGACGGGGGAGCAGCGCAAGTGTCCACTGTGCCAAGGATACAAGACCGTGACCAAGGGGGAGGCCGCCCAGTGGCTGATCAACCGGTAACTTCGCTCCCGCTCCAACGGCGAGACGTGGTGCGCCTGGCCGCACAGGGGGCCCTGTTCGTCATGCGGGAGGGGACCAACGCCGGGATGGTGGTGAAGTATGTCAAGGGGGCGGACACCCTGGGGGGCACGTCCCTCCCGTTCCGGGGGGACGTTCCGAGCGCTGTGGCGAGTGGCCACTTCTGGCTGTGGCCGGACCAAGTGCGGGTGGCCACCGCCGCCGACCTGCTCGTGGAGGGCCCATGACCAAGCGATCGGAACGGCGGCAGTTCCTGGAGCGCCGGTTGGCCCACCTCAAGGCTCGCTATGGGGGATCGTATGACGCCCAGGAGGCGTCTGCTCTCCGGTGGATCTTGGACCAGGAGGAGGCCCTCACCGCGGAGCGGGACCAGGCGCGGGCTGTGGCCAAGGCGTGGCGCGATTGCTACCTGGAACGCCACCTGGACCCGCCCGATGACTGCGAGTACGACTCTCTCCCCTGGGAGGACCCTCATGCGGGGTGACATCGCGCGGGAGGTGCTTGAACGTGCCGAGACCCTGCGGGACTTGGCCCTTCGGGGGGAGGTGGTGATGGTCCACCTGGAGCGCAAGGACGCGGTGGCGTTCGACCCCATGGGGTGGTTCACCGCGTCGAGCCCTGCGAGCACGATCACCACGGTGCCCATGCGGGAGTGGGTCCCCGCCACCATGGTGGACGTGAGCGTGCGGTCCATGGCCCACAATCGGACCTGCCACGAGGTGGTGGTGGAGTTCATCCTGGCCGCCAAGTTGGTCCCCGGGGCGGGGGATCGGTACAAGGACGTGCATCACAGCGGGCGGGGGCACGTGGAAGGACAACACGTGCGGCGGCTGACCGCCGCGGAACTGCTGGTGGCCGATGACTAAACGGACAGTGCGAGATGTGGCCAGGGACGCCAACCCCCTGGGGGGCCGCGCCGCCCAGGGCTTGGAGTCCGCCCTCACCAAGGCCGAGCAGGAGCGAGACGCGGCCATCCGGGTCCTGTGCGATCCCCGGATCGGGGAGGCCCTGGAGATCGCCATGGCCCACGACTGCCAGTGTGCCGGGGATGGGTCCCGGTGCCTCCCGTGCGCTCGGTGGGGGAAGCTCCTGGCCCTTCGGGAGGAGTACGCCAACGCGGCCGCCAAGGCCATGGTGGAGGACCATGACTGAGGCGGAGTTCAGGCGCGCCGTGGAGGACAACCTCCCCGTGGTGAGTTACGTGCGCTACACCCCGCAGGGGGAGGCGCTGGACTTTCGGGTGATGGACACCCTGGACGTGTGCGTCCCCCGGTTTGGGGAGCGGTACGGGCGGGTCCAGTTGGGGACCCGGATCTTCAACCGGAACTTCGCGGACATCCGCCTAGCCACCGCGGCCGAGTTGCTCACCGGGGAAGTCCAGGCCCCGCCGGTCCCGGCGTGGATCTCCATCCCGGACTTCACGGGGTTGTGGACGTGACCGACGAGGAGGTGGCCGCCGCTGCGGCCAACGGGACCACCCTGATGGTCCCCATCCTGTTCGGGGACTGGAAGGCGATCCCCGTGACGGTCCTCCGGGCGTGCGCCCCCAACCGGGACGGTGGCCGGGGGCCGCGGCACGACGGGTCGGCCACGTGGATGGTGCTGTCCCAGGACTTGTCCAAGAGCGCCCTGGTGGGCGGGTTCGACAGCGGGGGACGGTACTACTGCCCCGCCGTGGATCTCCGGCGCCCCACCGCGCAGGAGCTGCTGGACATGGACGACTAGCCGGGGATCGCGCTAGTGTGAGACATGACCGTTCGTGCCGACGACACAGTGGAGGTGTGGGCCGGGGTGTTCCGCGGAACCGGGGGTGCCCCTCGGCCCGGGGACCCGTGGACTCCATGCAAGGTGCTCGACGCCAGGGAGGCGAGCCTGTACGTGAGCCCCCTGGGCGGGGCCCTGTCCCCGATCACCGTCCCCCATCCCAGCAAAGTGGTGCGCGTACCTGCGCGCTCAACCGCGCCGGTAGTCCGGGGGGAGGTGTACTGATGCCGTCCTTCAAGCTCCGCACCACCGACCCCAGCGGCGGCGGCCCGCCCATCCACCATCTGGTCCTCAAGCAGATGGACAATCTGCGGCGGCTCGACGGGGTAACCCACGTGGTGCTGTGGGACGGGCCCGGCAAGGGGTTCCACGGGGACAGGATCGGCCGGGGCCAGTGGCTACAGGACGCGGTGGAACAGGCCGTGGCCTACGCCCCCGGCAAGCCGTGGGCCAACCCCGCCGACCCGTTCCACCTCAAGACCGTGGCCGGGGGGTACACCTACGCCGTGCGGGTGGAGGGGGAGTACGCCGTGGGGTGTGTGTTCGGGACGGGGACCAAGGCCGCCAAGAGCGTCAACCGATCCATGCGGCGGGTGCTCAAGGTGGCCGCCGAGACCAGGGGCCAGCCTGTCCAAACCACGATCCCCGGGAGTGAAGCCCCGGACCACCGCCGCGGCAGCGGGGTGTAGGTGCGCAGGGGACTTGCGGGCACACGCGCCACGGGGCGCGGTACCGCCACCTGTCCCCAGTGCCAGGGGAGGGGCCAAGTCCCCGGCCCGCCGATCGGCAAGAACCGCGGGATGGCCGCGTGCCCCCTGTGCGGGGGGCTCAACCGAGTGGACGTGATGGCCGCGTGTCGGGCAGGCTGGAGCGGGTCCCTCCACCCTATCGTAAACCTGGCTGCCAACGAACTGCTGACCGACGATGACTGACTTCACCCACGAGGCCGCCAAGTACCGGATCCTGGCCAAGGAGTACCTGGAGGTGGCCGAGCAGGCCCTGGCCGCGTGCCAGGAGATCACCGGCCGCCTGGAGCGGGTGTCGGCCATGAACGAAGCCGCGTGCGACCAGCGGGACATGGCCCTCCTGGTCCTGGGGGAGCTGGTGGCCAAGTTCAGCCGCCGGCGGCTGGTGACCCTGGAGGGGAAGGTGAACCTGGACCACGAGGGGGCCCGGGACATCCTGGGGTTGGTGGCCGCCGCCGAAAAGGTGCTCCGGGACACCGCGGCGGCGCAGAACGCAGTACGGAATGGCCAGGACCCGCGCAAGTAGGGGGTATGTCCAAGAGAGAACGACGTGCGGCCGAAGAAGCCGCGGCCCTGGCGTGGGTGGACGCCAACACCACCCCCCACAAGCCCCAACCCGCCCCCCGGGAACACCGGGCTGCCATCCGGCGCCTGGTCAAGCGGGGGGTGCTCGTGAGCCGGGTGGCCGCCGAGTCGGCCGCCCAGGTGAACCCCGACGAGTACGTGTACGGCTCCCAGCCCGTGCGGGCCCGGGTGATCGTGAGCCGCGCATGACCCACTGCATCAACGACTTGGTCCTCCTGGTGGCGTTGTGGAAGTGCGCCGCCGAGGGGCACGACAATCACCCGGTCAACGGGTACAACGCGGCGGCCAAACGGCTGGCGGCCAGGGGGCTGGTGTCGATCAACCCCACGTGCGCCTACCAGTGGCGGATCACGGAGGAGGGGCGGGAGTTCTGCGCCGACGTGGTGGCCTCCCTGGGCGCCCCCGTACAGCAACCCAACTGCGCCCAGGGGCCGCGGGTGGTGAGGGACAACTACTGATGGCGCGGCGACACTGGGATCGGTACGACCAGATCGAGCATCTGGCCCCGGAGAAGATGAACGCGAGCACGGCGTTCGCAGAACTGGACGACTACCTGGGGAGCGGCGACGACCCCATCCGGTGGAAGGGCCAGGACACCACCCCCAACAATGTGCGGTACCGGATCCAAGGGGACCCCAAAGCCACGGACGTGCGGGTGGGGTACTACGGGGGGCCGGGGTGCCAGTGGATCACCGCACGCAAGGGGACGTTGGCCAAGTTGGTGGCCGACCGCCGCCGCTTACGTGCCGAACGGGCCGTCAAGGACAGGGCCGCCGAGTTGAGCAAGGCCGCCAAGACCCGGGCCAAGACGGCGGCGGCGGGGGTTCCGTCCCTGGCCCGCGCGGAGGTGCGGTGGGCTGTGGAGATCACCTACTGGAAGAACGGCAAGGCGGTGGACAAGCCGTTCCTGGCCGGTCGGTTCTACTTCGACTCCCCTGGGGACCCCCTGGGGCCCCGCCATGGGCGAGGGGACATGCCTCCCGTGGCCACCTTCGACACCCGGGACCTGGCCAGGGAGCGGTGCAAGCTGGTGCGGGGCGGCCACCCGTCGTGGAGGACCACGGCCCGGCCTGTCAAGGTGCGGGTGGAGGTCCACCGGGTGGAGGGGGCGTGACGGATCACCGCCGGGTGCTTGCCGCGGAGTTCGTTCTGTGCCCGTCGTGCGGTGGGACAGGCCTCCAGGTGGAGAAGGGGTCGATCATGAACCCCAGCACGGAGCGCCCTCCCGCGGGGGAGGACGCCGTCCGCCGCCTTCGCCAGATGGTGGCGGGGGTGGCCGCCGACAACGACGACGACTACGACCGGGACTACGACCCGTTCTCCGTAGAGGCCCAGATGGCGGAGTGGGACCACGACGACGAGTACGGGGCGGAGTACGGGGACCCTGCCACGTGGATGAACACCAACATGGTGGAGAAGTGCGACCTGTGCCGCGGCCGGCGGCGGATCTTGAAGGCCAAGGCCGCCGCGTGGCTCATGGAGAACCCGGGATGACCCGCGGCCGCGCGTTGGTGTGGGTGGTGGTGTGGGTGGTCCTGGCCTTTGCCGCCGCGTGGGTGGGTCAGCAGTGGTGGCCTGCGTGGGTGGTGTTCGTGGTGGCCGCCCTGGGGCTTCTGGGGGCCGTGTCCGTGGTGGCCAAGGGAGGGGTGGATGATCAACATGAGTGACTGGCCGGAACTGGCCGAGTTCGTGGTGGCGGCCGACGACGACGCCCTCACCCGGGCCGACCTGGCCAAGCTCCTGGATGGTGGGGTGGCCGCGGGGTTCTTCCGGGCCTACGCGGTCAAGGAGGTTTTCCTTGGCGGGGTGGTCCACGTGGTGGTGGAGGCTCCCAACGCGTCGGCCATGGACCGGCGGTGGATCGAGAAAGCCCGCCGAGCCGTGGACGCCCGCCGAGCCGCGGGGGTCAAGGTGGAGTGGAAGATCCTCACCACCGCGGAGGAGTGCGCCCAGCGCCTCCTGGGGGAAGATTGATGCCCCCCAAGAAGAAGACCATCACCCGCAAGGAGCAGGACGCCCGCCTTCGGGCCGCGGTGGCGTTCGTGGTGGAGAAGGGCGCGGACAGCGGGGTCCAGGTGGATCAACTGGCCCTTACTGCCCCGGCCAGCGCAGAACCTACCGTAAAGCTCACCCTGCGGCTGGGGTACGATGGGGCCGAGGTGATCGCCGCGGCGCTCAAACTGGCCGCCAGCAAGTCCATGCTGGAGGGAGGGGACTGATGGCGGTCCCCGGGCGGGTGTACGCCTACGATGCGGACGGCAACCAGTTGATCTGGGATCCGATCAAACCCCCGCCGGGGTGGAGGTGGTGTTCTGCCTCACCAGGGTTTCCCCTGCACTACAAGCCGGACGACGGCGCGCCGTGCCCTTACTGCGGAACGCACCCCGAGGCCGAGGCCGAGGCGGTGTACGATGACATCGAGGACGTGGCTCCCCAATGGAACAGACCCCAGACCAAACACGCCAGCGGCTGAAGGCCGTCCTGGAAACGGCCTTGTCGGCGGAGATCGCCGCGGCCAAGCGCGCCGTGGGCCGGGTGGAGTGCCCTTGCTGTGAGGGGACCGGGGTCACCCCGGACGTTCGTTCCACCACCACCCCCCAGGACGTGGTGGCTCGTCGGTTTCGCGCCCAGGCCAGCATGACCTTGTGCTCCACGTGCGATGGGACGGGATGGGCCGACCAGGACGCCGCCGCGGAGTGGCTTTTGGCCAACGACCCCGAGTCGTCCATGGCCGACCTGGGCCCGGTCCCCTACACCGCGGCCGAAGTAGCCAAGGCCCTTGCCGACGTGGATGGGGTGGCCGCGGTGGCGGTGGCGGACGTGACGATCACGGGCGACGCCCTTTCCGTGTCGCACGACTAGGCGCAAGGGTGTGGGTATGGACGTTCGCGTCACCCGACCAGACGAGTTCAGCGACACCCTCCGAGACGCCATGCCCGGGGCCGTGGTGTGGATCGAGAACCCCGACCAGGCCGTGGTCCAGATGCGGTTCCCATGGACTCCGCAGGAGGCATGGGGGCGCGGGGCGTGGATGGTCCAGACGTACCCGGGGTACGAGGGGGGAGACGACGGGATCTTGGCGGTGGAGATCGCCACGGGGCTGGGGGCCTTGTTCCGCCCCGACGCCGCGGTGTGCATCCGGGAGTTGGCCTTGGTGGACCCCACCGCCACGGTTCCCACCCCGCCCCTGGAACGCCTGGTGGCGTCGTGGCGCAAGGCGGATAGGGATCACCTCAATGCGGGGCACCCAGAGTTGAGCGGGGCGGCCCGCGCTTTCGCGGACATGCTTGACCACGTGCTGGCCCACGGGACGTGGCCGCCGGAGGACGAGCCCGACCAGGAGGCGGGGGCGTGAAAGGGCACCCCACCACGTGCGTCCTCAACGGGCCCACCCTCCTGGTGGACGCGGTGATAGGCTGATCGGCCCATGGACCACTGCAAAACACCGCCACCTCCACCGTCCTTCAATCTGCTCACTCCACCCGGCGCAGTTGGCACACCCCCGGAGGAGGTGGTATGCGCGTCCGCATGATCGTGGAGGCAGAGCTTGTTCCGGGAACCGCGCTGGTGCGCGGCGACTTGGCCGCGCCTGCCTTGATGGGGCCGGTGTACCGGATCGGGAGCATCACCCCCACCACCGCCAACGGGCGGGATGCGCTCATGGTGGAGTGCTTTGAGGCCGTGCGGGGGCGCGATGGTCGGACGGTGGAGGAGCGCAATCAGGTGTACGTGGGCCCGGATCACACGTGGTGGCGGGTGCCGCCCCCTAAGACCACCGATGCCACGTGCCAGGACTAGCCCTCCCGCGTGCCCCACGTGCGGGGGTTCAGGGCGGGTGATCGAAGTCCTCCCCCCGGAGATCATGCAAACCCTGCGGGTGGACCTCCGGGGGCTCGCGGGGGTGGGGTTTTCCCGGGATACGTGCCCCACGTGCGGGGGGCGGGGGTCCTTGTCGCCACCGTGCCCCTTGGGGGAGTATCCTCCGTGTCCAAGGGACCACCATGGGACTGATCAAGATCCGCCGAAGTGACCGCCGCCTGGCGGAGGACGACCGCTTGCGAGACAAGTACCTGGACCGCCACCGCTCCCCCGAGGAGTTGGTGGCACGGTACGAGGCCGAGGCCAAGCGCCTGGGGCTGCGGATCGAGAACAAGTCGAGCCACTGGGGGCGCCTGTCTCGGATGTCCACCACGTACTACCGGGAGTTGCGCTTGGGGACTGGGGCCCAGAACTACAAGCCGTTCCCCAAGGCGCGGCTGCTGGCTCACGAGCTGTTCCACGCCCGCCAGTGGCGGTGGTGGGAGCCGACCAAGTTCCGCACCCGGTACGTGTTCTGGACTCGGTGGCGGTGGGCCATCGAGGTCCAGGCCTACTGCGAGTCGGTGCGGGCCATGATCAGCATGGGGGCCAGCGACAAGGCCGTGGACGCGTACATCGAGGACCGCCCCCGAGTGCTGTGGGAGAACTACGCCCTCAAGGGCCTCCGCAGGGACCACGTGTACCGGTACACCAAGGCCATCCTCCGCAACGCGGCCACCGAGCACAGGGCTCGTGTCGCCGCGTAAGTGGTGGGGGTGAGCAGGATCAGCGAGGACACTCTCAACGGGGACACCCCCGTGGTGATCATGGCCTGGATGCCCCGCCCGGACAGCGGGGAGGTCAACAGCCTGGTGTACGCCGGGGGCCGGACCCGGACCTACTGGAAGGACAGGTTCGACGGCCGCGCCGCCCTGGGGGCGCACCGGGCCCCGCCCTACTTCCGGGACCCCCACGAGGGGGTGGCGTACATGATGCGCAACCCTGGCACCCGGGGGTTGATCCAACTGGATGCCCGTGCCGCCATCGAGTTGGGGTGGGGGATCGGGGCCATGGGGGAGCCCCCCGGCGCGCCCGACGACCCCCCCACCATGGGGTACGCCGCCGCGGCAATGCTGGAGGGCGACCAGTGACCAAGGGCGCCAAGTTGCCGGTGGCCGAGTCGATCACCCTGGGCCTCCGGATCGACAAGGTGTTCGTCCCCACCCCCAACGGGGGAGCGGCCCCTCGGTTCCGGGTGACCGTGTACCCCGTGGGGGAGGGGCGGTACGACTCCGAGCGGACCCGGATCCAAGTGGAGGAGCCCTACATGCGCCAGTGGGCTGCCGACGAGGTGGCTGCCCTGGACGTGGTGGCCGCGGCTCTCCCCGACATCCGGGACGCGATCCGCGCGGTGGAAGTGGCCGCCATGGTGGAGGACGACGACTGACGCCCAACTGGGCGGACGACGATGTTCGCCAGCACTCGGTGGGGTAGGGTGGTGGGGATGACTGCCGCCGACATCGCCGGGTGGGTCCCCGCCGTAGTTCTCCCCACCGCCACGGCCGCCGCGTTGGCCGCAGCGATCCGAGCGGCCCGCCAGGGGGACACCACGGGGGTGTCCGTTCTGTCCTGGGTCCTGTTCGCCGCCGCCAACCTGGGAGGGTGGGTGTACACGGAAAAGCTCCTGGCTCCCCAGGCCTTGATCGCCTACGCGGTGACCACCGTCCTGGACGTGGTGATCATCGTGGTGGTCCTGGCTGCACGGCACCGTGAGCGGCCCTCCGCGGAGTAGTGGCCAACCCGGGGGCGCCGTGGTGTATAGTCCGCCCATGGCGGCGAAGATCTCCCTGGACGTTGACCTGGCGCTCGACGTGCGCCTGGACTCCGGCACCTGCCCCGGCGGATCCACCGCCCCGGGGAGCGGGTACACCAACAAGTTCCCCTTGGCGGCGGACTTGGAGATCAGCCAGCAGCGGGCCGCGGTAGACCCCGGTCCCGACCCCCTTCCGTTCCCGGCCAACCTCCAGGGGCGGTTCCTGTACTTCAAGGCCCTGGCCGGGGGTCCCTTCGACGTGACGGTGACCCACGACGCCCAGGGGGCCACGGTGTACCCCGTGGCCGCGGCCAACAAGAACGGGATGCTCGTCCTGGTCCCGGCCGACGACGAGTTCATCACGGGGGTCACCGTGGAGGGCGCCGGCGAGTTCGAATGGCTGTGCGCGGGTGACGAGGCGTAGGTCAAGTCGCAAGGGGGGACCATGACCCGACAGCAAGCGATCAAGTTCCTGGACAACGCGTGCCGCGCCTACAAGGGAACACGGGAGGATCACGTGGCCCTCCAGAACGCCATCAACCTGATCCAGGCCGAACTGGCGCAGAAGGACGCGCTCCAGGCGGAACTGGACGCGCTCAAGGTGGTCCCCATGCCGGAGCCCGAGGCCGAAGGGAACGACGCCGCGGCGGGAGGGGACGCCGAGTAGGTGCGCAACCTGCCCGCGGATCTGTTCAACGACCGCCTCGCGCCGCAGGATGCACGCCTGCTGCGGGAGGCGTTGTCGTGCCCTGTCCAGGAGGGGCCCACCTTCTCCTGGGGGGTGATCACCGCTCCCGGCACCGAGCTGTACGGTTCCCCGGCCGGGCGGGACCCTACCTCCGCGATCGGCGCGGACACGTACTGGCCCCAGGTGTTTCCCACGGAGATCCTGGCCCTGGGGGTGAGCCTCCTGGCCGGCGCGGACTACACCCTTCGGATCTACACCTCCCAAGGTGCGGCCTCGGTGCTTCTCCGGGAGATTGAGATCGCCGATGGGGGCCCGGCCTTCCGCCGCCTGGACCTGGAAGACGACGCCGGGAACGGGGCCCTCCTGGTGCCCGCCCCCAGCGGGGTGGCTATCTCGGTGGCGGCATCGGCCATCGGGGGGATCACCGTCACCCCCTACCTTCGCCGGAGGACCGCATGAGCCTGGTGCTGGACAAGATCGACCTGCGGACCACCGCCCCGTCCATCCTGGACCAGATCGGGGAGTGGAAGGCCACCCAGGCCAAGACCCTTCAGGGTCTACGCCCGTTCAGCGTGAGCGCCCGGAACGGTGACGTGCTCCCGGCTCCCGGGGAGGACAGGGACGGGGAGCCACTCCCCAACCCCGCAGGGGACAGCGTGTACTTCCTGGACCACCCCTCGGCCATCACCCTGGGCAACCCGGTGATGCGGCCCGGGACCTACGACGGCCAGCGCGTCCGGCTGAGCCCAACCCAGGCTGCGGTGGCCCTACCCCCGGGGTCCGCCCGTGGGGCCGGCGCGACGGTGCTGGTGGCTCCTGGCGGGGACGTGACCCTCCTGTGGGACCAGACCCGGGGGGAGTGGGTTCTGTCTGGGGGCGCCGGGACAGGAGGAGGGGGACTCACCCCCGTCACCCGGGTGGCCGCGGTTGCTATCGCCGCGGGGGACGTGGTGGCTTTGGACACGGTGGTAGGCCAGGTGCGCCCTGCGGACGCCACCTTCGCTAGCGGCCTGTGGCAGCCCGCGGGAATCGCAGCGGTGGGTGCCTTGGCAGGTGCCGCCGTCCTGGTCCATGAGGTTCACGCCCAGGTGGTCCCTGCCAGGTTCGCCGCCGCGCCGCCGGCGTCTTCCCAGCGGCGACCAGTGTTCCTGGACGACACACCGGGGCAGGTGACCCTTACGCCGCCGGACGTTTCTTCCGCTGGTCGCGTGCGGTACTTGGTAGGTATCCTCCAAGGCGCGGACGGATTGTCCGCCACGCCGCCGATCCTGTATCAGCCCCAGTACATCAGCCGCCGCCCGTAGGAGACACACCATGGCCGCCCTCACAGACGCAGTTCAGATTCTCGACCCCGCCGACCCGTTCCTCACGCGGGTTCTCGATCCTTCGGCGGACACCCTGGAGTTGAACGTCCCCTTGACGCTCAACCGGGACACCACGATCAACGCCAACCTGACCATCAACGGCACCCTCACGGCCACCGACGAGGAGCGCGTGCTGATCCAGGACGGCTACCCATACCTCAACAATGGGTACACCAACCCGGTGGCCAAGACTGGCGGCCTGGTGGTCAACGTCCTGCCGAGCGTCACCAGTGACACCGTGAACGGCGCGTTTGTGGCGGGCGTGCTAGCCACTAGCAACCCCGTGGTGACCACCGCAGGGAGCAACACGTTCTCGACGGGGGACTTCATCCAGATCAGCGGCGCGGCGGATCCCGGCAACGACGGGCTGTATGAGGTGCTGTCCCACGTGGGGACCGCCCTGGAGATCCGCGGCGTGGGGGTCACCGCCGCCCAAGAGAGCTTCACGCAGACGGACTTCACGGCCGACGCCACGGCGCAGGGCACGATCACCAAGCTGGACACGGTGTCGATCCTGCGGGCCAACGCCAGCGGCGTGTGGGAGTCCGCGGCCGGCGGATCCAGCCCTACGGGCACCCCCCTCACCTTCACCGCCCTTGGCGGCGGCGCGGCGGGCTTGGACCCCAACTACCAGGCAGGCAACACGATCACCACCGACGCGGCGAACGGCTCGGTCACCATCGGCGGCACCGAGGCGTTCATCATCACCGCCACCGGCGGCCTGAACGTGGACACGGTGGCCGACTTCGACGTGTCGGTGTTCGACGTGCAGATGACCGGGGCCAATGGGTTCTCGATCGACGGCACGGCGGCAAGCAACCTGTCGGTGGCCAACGGCAACCTCACCCTGGCGGCCACGGGCGCGGGTTCCGACGTGATCCTGTCCGCTGCCGACTTGGTGGACATCGACGGGACCACCCTGGACCTGGACGCGAGCGGGGCGGCCACCTTGGACGCGGGTACCACCCTGGGCCTGACCGGCGGCACCGGAGCGACAATGACCGCCACGGCGGGGCAGGCCCAGATCACCGCCCCGGCGGGCGAGGTGGACATCACGGCGAACACCGTCGTGGACATCAACGGCGCCACCCTGGACGTGGACACCACGGGCGATGCCGCGATCACGAGCGGCGCCACCCTGGACTTGGACGGCGCCACGGTGGACATGGACTCCACCGCCGCCACGACCATCGACGCGGGCACCACCCTCGGGCTCACCGGCGCCACGGGTGCCACCCTGTCGGCCACCGCCAACAACGCCACGGTGCAGGCCCCCGGCGGCAATGTGGTCCTCAACGCCAACGCGGTGGTGGACATCGACGGGGCCTCCCTGGACGCCGACATCACCGGCGCCGCGGAGATCGACGCCCAGTCCTTGTCCCTGGACGCCACCGCGTCGAGCAACCTAACGGTCGCCGGCAACAGCGGCTCTGCCACGGACCTCACCCTGTCGGCCACCAACGCCGGCGCGGGTACGGGCAACGTCCTAGTGGCGGCCGACGACGAGATCGACCTGACCAGCACCACGCTGGACATGAACGTGGCCACCGGACAGGCCGCCGCGGCCACTCTGTCGGCGGGTGGTACGGACTTCTTCACCGCGGACAGCACCAGCGGCGCCGAGCAGTTGGTCACTGGGACGTTCCTCAACGTCCAGGGCACCGCGGGGGTCCGCCTCACCGCTACCCCGGCCGTGACCGCGGGTGACGTTCTCACCCTCAACGCCTCCGGGGAGGTGGAGCAGGCCGACGCGAGCGCGGCGGCACTGGATGGTCTGTCCGTGGGGATCGCCCTTCGATCGGCAGGCGCCGGCGCCGACGTGGACGTGGTCACCGTGCCGGGCTGCCTGGTGCCGGTTCGGTTCGCGGTGGCGCCCGCAGGGGCGAACAACCGGCGGCCGGTGTACGTGAGTGGCACTCCGGGGTTGGCCACCCTTACCCCGCCCACGGGGAGTGGCACCACCCGGTTCCTCCTGGGTTACCTCCAAGGCGCGGACGGTGTCACCACCACGCCGACCATCATCTACCAGCCGCAGTACCTCTCGCGCACGCCATAAGGAGCGGTCGTGCCCGACCGTCGCCTGATCTACACGGACCCTGCCACGGGGTTGCCCATCGAAATCCTCTCGGAGATCGAGGTGTGGGGATTCGGCACCCTCGCCCAGCGGCCCGCCGCGGGCAGCGAGCCAGGCGATCTGTTCTGGCTGATCGACGGCGGCGCCGTGCGTCCCCAGGTGTGGGATGGCGGCGCGTGGTTGGAGATCTCGGCGTCTCCGTTCGGTTCGGCCGGCGGCGCCCTGTCCGGCAACTACCCCGCGCCTACCCTCAACGAGGCGGCGGTGCCGGGGGCGGTGTTCGGCAAGGAGATCCACCGGGCCTCCCGCCTGGACGACCTGTTCACCACGGGCACCACGTTCGTGGACCACCTGGACTTCGACTTCACGGTGGCCGAGGCGGGGCAGTTTCTGATCCTGGCCCAGATCACCGTGGGGGGCGACAACAACCAAACCCGGGTGGAGGGGCTGATCAGCCTGGACGGTATCCCCTTCGCCGGCGGTGCAGTCCGCCCCGGCGCGGGGGCCTTGGGGGAGGTGACGTACACCGAGATCCTGGACGTGGCCCTGGCCGTGGGTCCCCACAACCTCCTGTCCCAGTTCCGCCGCGTGACTGGTGCGGGGACGGCTTCGTGCCTGCGCTCGCGGTTCTTCCTGTGGAGGGCTGACTGATGGCCATGGAATGGAACCCCGAAGGCACCGTGCTCACGTTCTCGATTGCGGCGGACACCAAGTTCGCCCGACTGGACCCCGCCTCGTTGGACGACGCCCTGCGGGGGCTTGCGGTCACCAAGGCTCTGGACGGGGTGTCCGGTGGGAGCACCAACGACGTGGGGACGATCACCTACCGCGCCGAAGTGCCACCCGCTGAGCGGATCCTTGTCCAGCAGGTAGTCAACGACCACACTGGGATCCCGGCGGTGTCGGCCGAGCCGGACGTGGTCAACGGTAAGCTACGGGTGGAGGTCCGGCCGCGGGACGGGACCAGTTACGAGGACTACTCCGTCAACTGGACGGACCCCACCACGTGGCACACGGACAGCGTGCGCCACACCGCACACGTGCCAGCCGACCAGGGTGGCGGGGTGTACCGGATCACCGGAGTCACCTACGGGGTGGTGGACGTAACCCATGGCAAGATCACGCAGGAGCGTCGCCTGGCGGACATGCGCCTGCGTGTGTACGTGGACGGGGTGGAGGTGCCCGAGGAGGAGTTCGGGTGGGCGGACTACGAGGCCGACCCCCACGTGCTCCCGGACGGGTCCACTCGGCCCAACCCGTTCGCCGCGGGTGACTGGACTTGCGACTACGCCACCGGCACGATCACCTTCAAGTCCCCACCGGCAGGGGTGGTCACATGCGACTGGAGCGACGCGGTGTCCAGCGCCTGGTACATCACACCGGATGTCGGTCACCAGTTGCACCTGCTCGCGGTGGAGATCAACGCGTCGATGGACGTGGTGATGCGGGACTCGGTGTGTTTCGTGCCGCAGATCTTGGCGGCGGCCGCTGCTGCGATCGGGGAGTTGGACCAGGAGGCCGCGGCCATAGGGATCACACCGGCTGCCATGGCAGGGCTGGGACTCACTGGTCTGCCCGGGACCATGATCTTGGCCAGCCGGGAGGCCGACGCCGCACCGTTCTACGCGGCCGCAGCCGCGTCCCAGGGGGTCACGGTGGAGCAGTTCAAGGCCGGGGTGGGCCTCCCCCTCCAGGACGACGCGTACTTGGACGTGAGCGCGGATATTCACGAGTACAAGGTGGTGCGGGACTTCATCGTGGAGAGCCAGCGCGCCTACCCGTTGATGGCCAAGGTGGGCGGCGCCAACAGCCGCGGCATGACCGTGGACTGGTTCACTTGGCGGTGGCCCTACGAGGAGGCCGCGGCGCGCCTGCTGGTGGGAGCCAACGGCACACGGGTCAAGATCCATTTGCGGCACGACATCCCCTACGGTGGGGAGTACGCCAACGCGTCGGTGTACGCGATCGATGAAAACGGGGCGGGCCAGTGAGCACCTGGCGTGACCGCCGAGCCGCCGACCGCCGTCTGTGCAGGATCGCGTGGTCCATCGCGCGGGACCGGAAGCAGTCCCGGTCCACTCGTCGTGCAGCCCGGAAGGTATGGGCTGTGTTCGCCCTGCGGGTTGCGCTGGGGTGGCACGCCAAGCCCACCAAGGCACTGGAGGCGTTGGTGGGTTCTTTCCGGCACGGGGAATACTGCGGGGTGGGCCACGGCCTACCAGACGGGGAGTCCGCCGACCCGGTGGATGCCCTGGACGCCGCGTGCCAGGATCACGATCAGGCATACGGGTAGGGGAGGGCGCTCCAAACACCCTTGCCTTTTGCGCGGCCGTAGCGCTAGTCTTGCCCCCGCCAGGAGGACTCCGACATGACCAACCCGACTCACGCCACGCCAAGCAACCCCGCACCCCTGCCCGCCACCGAACCCGGCGCTGGGGAGAGCGGGCACGCACCGGGTGCGCCGCAGTCCCAGCCGGGACCCACCCCTACTCCCCCCACTGGTCCAGCCCCCGAGAGCGCGACCCCACCTGCTCCGTCGCCGGAACCTGCACCTGCCCCCACCCCGCGCACCCCCCCGGTGAGCGAACTGCTCCAGACCCCGGAGATCCAGGCGGAGATCGCCAAGGCTGCCAAGAAGGCCGCCAAGGAAGCCCGGGAGGCCGAAGCTGAAGCGGCACGCGTGGCGGCCGAACGGGCCAAGATGGACGAGGTGGAACGGCTCAAGGCGGAGAAGGCCGACCTGGAAGCTCGCGCCACCAAGGCCGAGGCCACCGCTACCGAGGCGGCCATGGAACGAGACCTGGCCAACGTCCTGGTGAGCGAGGGGACTCAACTCCAGGACGCCAAGGCGGTGGAGTACCTTCGGTACCAGGCGTTCAAGGCCTGCGCCGACGACGACGGCCTGTCCATGAGCGCCGCCGTCAAGAAGGTGCTCGCGGACAGCCCGTGGCTGGTGAAAACCGCCGCGACCCCCGCCAGCGCCCCCGCGCCCGATCCCACGCCGGCACCCCCGGCGCCCGTGCCTGCCCCTTCAACGGCGCCCAGCGCCCCAAAGCCGACTGCTACGCCGGCCGCGGGGGAAAAGCCGTCCCAGGGGGTTGACACCATGAAAATGAGCCGCGCAGAGTATGAGGAGTACAAGCGGAGGCAACACAACCTCCACTAGCGGCCCCACCCAGGGGCACTCAACCGCCCCGCGCGAACGACTGACACAAGGAGACACACACCATGGCCGCCGGACTCGGATCCATTCTTCCGCCCCTCGCTTTCCTCGACCCCATCGTGCAGGACAACACCCTGGCGCGCGAGTTTCGGGACGCTCTGTTCCCGCAGCTCCTGTTCCGCGAGGAAGCCATGCCCGAGAAGTGGGAGATCAACGTGGGCGATTCGCAGATCTTCACCCGGAGCAGCTTGCTGCCCCCGGCCGTGAAGCCGCTCACCCCCGGGACGGATCCCACGCCCAAGCAGCCGTCGTTCGAACAGTGGAGCGTCCGCGCCGAGCAGTACGGCGACTCGATGGACACCCACATGCCGTCGAGCCGCACCAGCCTGGCGCCGATCTTCGCTCGCAACGCCAAGACCCTGGGCCTCCAGGCTGGCCAGAGCCTCAACCGGGTGGCCCGTAACCGCCTGTTCTGCGCCTACACCGGCGGGGACACGGTGACCGACAATGCCGGTGCACCTTCCGCCACCCTCGTGGTCGCGAGCCTCAACGGGTTCACCACCACGATCGTCAACGGCCAGGAGGTCCCGATCAGCGGCGGCAACCCCAAGGTGGTGCGGATCAGCGGCGTGGCGGGAACCCACAACGTGATCGCGGCCGCCCCCGCCGATCCCAACAACCCCTTCGGCCCGGGTACCCTCACCCTGGCCGCGGCCACCACGTTCCTGGCAGGCGCTCGCGTCCTGGCCGTGGACGCTCCCCGGATCATCCGGGTGGGTGGTGCCGCCACCGTGGACGGCCTCACCGCCGTGTCGGCTCTTTCCCTCAAGGAGATCCGCCAGGCCATTGCCATCCTCCGGCGCAACCGGGTGCCCACCCACGCGGACGGGTACTACCACGTCCACCTGGACCCGGTGGCCGAGTCGCAGATCTACAACGACAACGAGTTCCAGCGCCTCAACCAGGGGGTGCCGGACGGTCTGCGCTACGCCGAGTTCGCCATCGGGCGCCTCCTGGGTGCGATCTTCTTCACCAACAACGAGAGCCCCAACGTGTTCAACAGCGACCCCCTCCAGGGCGCTGGTCTGGTGGGGAGCCGCCCCCTGTCCGCAGGTTCGGCCCTGGCCAGCCCCGAGCACTACGGCGAGGTCCGCAACGCCGCGGGCGTGGGCGTGATCCGCACGATCATCACCGGCGGCGGCTCCATCATGGAGAAGTGGATCGATGAGGAGAGCGACTACCTCACCGAGGCCGGGTACGTGGGCAAGGTGGGCCAGTTCTCGGTGGTCAACAACGGGATCCAGATCAGCACCGAGCGGATCCGGTACATCATCCGCGCCCCGCAGGACCGCCTCCAGCAGCAGGTCTCCCAGTCCTGGTCCTGGAGTGGTGACTGGGGCGTCCCCACGGACCTGCTCGGCGGCCAGACCGGCGGCCGGTACAAGCGGGCCATCGTGATCGAGAGCGGGTCGGAGGACTAGTCCTCAACCCCTGATCGACCCCAGCCCCGTAGCGGTTCGCCGCACGGGGCTTTGGGGGTAGAACCCCCACCCTCCCGCAGGAGACAGAGACATGGCCAACCCGCGCAGCGCACAGATCGACAAGCACTCCCCCACGGACTACCTGGACCAGCTTCGGGTCATCGCCCCCGCGCTCCGTTCCGCGCTGGAGTCCAACCTTCCCCCCGTGGCCCGCGACGCCAATGTGACCGCCGTGGCCGTGGCCGCCGACACGACCGGCGCCCTGGGTGACGCCGCCGCCAAGACCGGGTTCGCCGGCGAGGTGGTCCGGGTCAACGTCACCGCTGGTGGCGCCCCCGGTGACAAGACCATCGTGGCTGGCGCTCCCGCGGCCGGCGAGGCGCAGGTTGCCTACGACGCCAACGGGATCCCCACCGTCAACTTCAACGCCGCCGACGCGGTGACGGAGTGCGAGATGGTGGCCAACCTCCTCCCCCCCAACTTCAAGGCCCTCATGGCCGAGGAGGCGGGGCCCTAAGCCTCGCCGCCGCGGCTCTCACCTCACCGGGTGTGGTAGGGTTCAACCCGGAGGAACACGCAGATGCCCAAGAAGCAGCCCGTCCACAAGACCAACAGCCTGTGCCGCAACGAGTGTGGCCCGTCCGCGCCGGGGGGCACTTCCCTGGGCAGCGTCCTTCCCCAGAAGGGGAGCAACACCGCCCCCAAGGGGGAGAAGCACCCAGGCCAAGGTCACGCGGCGGCCACCGGTCCCATGAAGGCCGGGGGCGGCTCCACCGAGCAGTAGGCTCCTCGCCCTTCCCTCCTTCAGACCGAGCCCCCGCCACGCCCCGCGTGCCGGGGGCTTCGTTTTCCTGGTAGACTGTGCGCGCCAGGAGGACACCAATGCCCAACGACCCCAAGACCAGCAAGCCCGCCCCTCTCAAGGAGCAGGTGGCAGAACTCCGAACCGCCATGGACGCCAAGGACACCGAACTGGCCGCGCTCCGCGACCAAGTGACCACCCTGACCAGCAAGGTGGAGCACCTCACCAACGTGGTGACGGCCAACTCCACCCGCCTGGAGATCATGGAGGTGGCGGCTCCCGCGGAACTCCGCGCCCTCAACGCCGACGCCTTGGCGGGGATGGTCCAGGACAACCCCTATGCCCGCCTGGAGATCCTGGAGGACTGGGCCAAGAGCGCCAACAGCCAGTTCCGCAAGGGGGCAATCGTCCGCGCGGACCACGTGCCCCACCTCGTGGACTACGTGCGCCACGGACTCAAGGTGGGGATCCCCCAGGACCAGGCGGCCCAGATCGCCAAGCTCAAGGCCGAGCACGCCGCTCGGCTCGCGGCCGCCGAGGCCGAGGGACAGTTGGCCAAGGCGCAGATCGAGAGCGCCGAGGCCCGGATGGCCGCTGCACGAGCCGAGGCAATCGCCGCAGGAGGGTAACCCATGGCACTCACCCAGGAAGAACGCGCACGGACCCGGTATCACCTGGGGTTCCCCAACATCGCCGCCGGCGCGGCGCTGGCCCTGGGGTTCCCCGCGGCCGGGCATCCCGCGTACCTCCTGGAGGCCGCCATGAACGACATCGTCCCGGAGGCCGAGCCCAAGTTCAGGGAGGTGCTCCATCAATGCGAGTGCATTGAGCGCCAGATCATGGACGCCAAGAAGCGCCTCCAGGCGGTGTCGGTGGGCGGGGTGATCCTCCGGGGGCCGGAGGAGCTTGAGGCCCTGGAGGACCAGTACGACTACTGGACCGACGCCCTCGTGGACATCTTCGGCGTCAACAAAAACCCGTTCAGCAAAAAGCACCAGCGCGTCGGCGGCGAGTACGTCGTCATCAACCCATCGTAGGAGAACCCCGTGCCCGTCAACACCAACTGCATCATCCGCACCAAGGGCGCGCCCGATCCCGCGCCCGCCACCGACGATCCGCCGCCGCGGCCGTACCCGGAGGGGGACCCCTCCGAGGACTGGAAGCGGGTGGAACTGGACGCGTGGTGCCAGGACAACGGGGTCGCGGACTACCAGGACGCCCGCACCAAGGCGGACGTGATGGACCTGATCGACGGGACGCGTGACTGATCATGGGACTGGCAGGAGACACCCCCCGCTACAACGAGTGGATCGTGGCCCGCCAGATCGCGGTGGACGGGTTCGCGCCTGACCCGGACTGGGTTGCCACCCAGGACCCCCGCCTCCTGGACGGGGCCGGGAATCCTTCCCGGGCCTTCCAGGTGCCCAACCTCCCCGGCCGCCCCGCCAAGGGGTGCGCTGTAGCCGTGGTGGCAGTGGACGCAGACGGGAACGTGCAGGTCCCCGCGGGTGTGTCCGTGGACGTGGACGTGGTGGAGGTGGTCCAGTTCAGCGGTGACTACAACGACCGCGCGCCACACATCATGGCGGTGGAGGACCCCACCACCCCTCTCACGGCGTGGTCGTTCACCCTCCCCGCCGCCATCGTGGCCCGCCTCCCTGGGATCGGTGGAGCGCAGAACCAGTTCGCCTTCCGGGTGTCCGCAGCCGCGGGCGGCCCGGCGGGCGGCGAGTACCGGATCCTGGTCAAGCCCCTCGGAGGCGGATGATGTCGTGCTGCTCCGCTTGCGGCGCACCGGGGGCAGTCACCCCGGGCGCGCCCTGCGGGCCGTGCGGCGCCATCGTTGATCCCGTCACGGGGGCAGTGGTCCCCGCCCCAGGGGTGTGCGCCCCAGGACCGGCCAACGTCCCGATCACGGACGAGGAGTACGCCAACAGCCTGGGGGTGTGCCTTCAGGACGCGGTGGACTCGGCCCGCAAGATCCAGCACGACCTCGGCCTTCGGCCGTACCGGGTGCGCCTGGTGTGGTGGGAGCGAGACGGCCGCCAGCGGTTCACCAAGATCTACCGGGAGTTGGAGTTGACCCCGGTCCAGGTGAGCACGTTCAACGACCTGGACTGGGAGTTGACGGAGGCGGGGATGCAGGACCAAGGGGACCTCCTCCTGTCCGAGATCTCCCCGGTCCAAGTGGACCAGGCCACCCTCCTGGGCAAGATCGACGGCGCCGACCCACCTCCGGGGGTGGAGTTCTTCTACGAGGTCCAGCAGATCGGTCGGTGCGTAGGTACGCCGCCGATCAACCCCGGGCGGTTCACCCCCACCGCCATCCCCTACCTGGACGGGGAGCAGTTCCAGTATTTCATGGTGATCGGGTCCCAGAATCACCCCCGGGCTGCCGCGCCGGGACCGGACACCCCGGACAGGGACAACACCTTCAAGCCCGCGCGTCTCCGCAGGCGTAGGCGCGGGACCCTGCGGACGTGATGGATGGCGTACAAGCGGATCACCCTTCCCCATCCCAGCCGGATGCGGGCCGCGGCCAACAAGCTGGACATGGCCACGGGCAACGCGGTGCGGATCGCCATGGTCAAGACCGCGGAGTTCGGCCTGGGCGCGGTTCGACGGACCACCCGCCAGACCAGCCCCAAGCCGATCGCCCATGGGACCTACGATCAAGCGTGGGAGATCAAGAAGACCAAGACCGGCGCCGTCCTGGGCAACAGCGCCCGGCACTCGATCTTCGTGGAGGTGGGCCGCCGCCCCGGCAAGATGCCGCCCCTGGAACCCATCCTGGAGTGGGTCAAGATCAAGCGGTTCAAGTTTGACAAGCAGGGGAAGGTGGTCAAGAAGGGCCAGGGCAAGAAGCGCAAAGGGAGCGCCAAGAAGAAGTCCCCCGGTCAAAGGGCGGCCGACAAGGCCCAGCGAGATCTGGCCGCCAAGTACGGTCCCACGGGGAGCGGGGGCGGACCCCAAGCCCCCAAGAAGCCCAAGGGGGCCAAGAAGCCAAGCAAGGCCGCCCTCCGAAAGGCTGAGCACCAGGAGGCGTTCGCCTGGATGGTGGCGCGGGCCATCGGTAAGCGGGGGACGCAGGGGCGGTACGTTCTCCTGCGCACCATGCCGCGGATCCAGAAGTACGCCAAGCGCGAGATCAACCGCCAACTGGGCAAGGCCCTCAAGAAGCTCACCCCATGACTGACCAGCACCACCAGCACGAGAACGCGGACGGCACCACCGTTCCATGGGATGGGGAGCACGACGGTGTCCGCCAGATCATCCCCCCGGGCCAGAACGAGGGGCTGTCCCCCCGCCTGTTCGTGGACGACCTCACCGCCCTCCAGGTGGGCATGGCGGACATCCTCACCAGCCTCACGTTCACCACGATCGACCGCAAGGCCCTCCTGGAGGACCGGCGGGTGGAGGCCAACGAGATGCGGGTGGAACGGGTGTTCCTGGACTGGCCGGACACGGAGGACGACCAAGTCCCCGTCCCCAGCGCCACCGTGATGGCCCCGGACGCGCAGGACATCGAGTTGGCGGGTCCCCTGAGTGGCCGCCAACTGCTGGAGGACACCGTGGGGGTGTACGGGGAGGGGACGGTCCTCCGCCATCTGGGGGAGGTGTCCACCACGATCCAGGTGGTGTTCTGGGTGGCCCACAAGGACGAGCGGGCCGCGGTGCGCCGGGAGATGATCAACGCGTTCATCGCAGAGCCTGATGACGAGCGCGGAGGGCGGCGGGTCACCGTCCCCGAATACTTTGACCGGGTGGCGCGGTTCTCACTGCGAGACGTGGCCTACCAGGACAACCCCACGGATGCCCGGCAGAAGATCTGGCCCCTGGTGGCCCGCTTCGACGCCGACATCCAGTTGGTCAAACTGGTCCAGGCGCCCGCCACCCTCCTTGTGCCGCGGATCGACGTACAGGCCACGTGAGCACTTGACGCGACAGGCGGCGCCGTGCTGGGTTAGACTTGCCGGCGGCGCCCCACCCGACCCAGCAGGAGACACCCCACCATGGCAGGATTCAAGCGCGTATTCGTTCAGTTCCCCGGCTTCAACATCCTCGGGAACATCGAGAGCGTCAACACGATCGACATTCCCCCTCCCGCTGCGCCCCTGGGCGCGGGTGTGGGCGTCACGGCAGTCATCGGGGAGTTCGAACGCGGCCCGGTCAACACCCCCCTCCGCGTGTTCGGCGGGAGTGACCTGGAGGCCACCTTCGGGGGCTTCGGCCACACCTACAACGGGGAGACCAACCAGCTCCCAGTGGCCGCCAAGTCGGCCGGATCCGACACCGACAACTTCTGGAACGGCAACGGGTTCATCGCCCTGCGCAACAAGCGGTTCAGCGGCCTGATCCTGGTGCGGGTGGACAACTCCCCCGGGACCGTGTCCTTCAGCCGCCTGGCGTGCGTGGTGGGCGGCCGAGGGCCGTTCGAACTGGTCAACGGCGACACCGTGGACATCTCGGTGGACGGCGCAGCGCCGGTCACCGGCACGTTCCTGGGCACCAAGGGGATCCTCACCGGCGTGGGTGGCGTGTACCCCACGGGTTTCGTGGGGGGCGAGACCCTGGAGGTGAGCGTGGACGGAGGCCCCACCCGGGTGATCACGTTCACCGCCGCCGATCAGACCGTGTTCCAGGTGCGGGACCGGATCAACGCGGTCCTGGCCGCCGACGTGGCCTTCGAAGTGGGCGGCGAACTGGAACTGCGCTCCCTGGTGGAGGGGTACAGTGGCACCATCGAGGTGATCGGCGGAACCGCGGTGGCCACCTTCGGCCTCCCGTTCCCTCCGGTCCAGCAGTTGGACACGGTCACGATCAACAGCAACACCGGCGGTGGCGCGTTCACCCTGCGCACCACGGTGGTGATCGACGGGGTGAGCACGGACTTCGACGCCACCTACGTGGCCGGCGCTCTGGACACCCCTGCCGTGGTACGGGACAACCTCCTGCTCGCGGCACAGGGGCTTGGAGTCCCGGGTGTCACCTACGCCACCAGCGGCGTGGCCGATATGACGGTGGAGGGGGACGTGAACGTTCCGTTCACCACCTCCGTGGTCGCAGAGCCGGCCGGCGGCGACATGACTATTGCCCTCACCACCCCGGGGGTGTTCTCCCTGGGGGTGGGTACGGGCAACGTGGCCAACCTCCTCCTGGTGACCCAGGCCGAGGTGGCGTCCATCCTGGGCGCCCTGGCGGGCGTGGCCGTGGACGCCAACCCGGACGGCAACCTGCGGATCTGCGCCACCACCACCCCGGCCACCGGGTCCATCCTGATCGCCGGAACGAGCACCGGCGCTGCGGCCCTGGGGCTCACCACGGGGACCACCGTGTTCGCCAACGTGGGCACGGAGACCGTGATCCCCGCAGGAACCCGCGTGCGGGACGTGACCAGCGGTGCCCTGTGGGTGACCCTGGAGGACACCACGGTCCCCGCCAACCAGAGCAGCGCCCTGGACATCAAGGTGCGCCCGGGTGTGGACGACGACACCACCCCCACGGCCGCCATCGGTGACCTGTCGGAGTTGGTGGACACCCTCCTGGATGGGTTCTCCGTCACCAACGCGGCGGCTCTGTCTCGTCTCACCGCGGCCCAGATGGACGTGCGGTACCTGGAGGCGATCGACACCACGATCGACGTGAGCGGGGTCCCCCACGACATCAACATCATGTACTCGGCGCGTACCAGCGAGCGGATCATGCAGAAGCTCCGGGACAACGCCCTCCAGGCCACGGCCACGGGCCACCGAGCCCGCAAGGCCGTGGTGTCTCCCCCGATCGCCACCAGCCGCGCCGACGCCAAGGCGGCCAGCGGGGTCGGGGTGGGCAACGTGGGCCGTGAGCAGCGGGTGTTCTACGCCTTCCCCGGCCTGATCACGTTCATCCCCGAGATCGCCGCCAAGGGGGAACTGGGCGGCCCCGGGTTCACCGACGACGGGGTGATCCAGGCGCGGTCGGACGGGTTCTACGCGAGCGTGGGTTCCATCCTGCCGCCCGAGGAGAACCGCGGCCAGCAGTTGAGCGACACCAACTACGGCCCCCTCAACGCCCTGGGCCTGGAGGACGCCTACAACAAGGAGCAGGGCGGAATCGGCCTCACGATCGATGACTACATCGACTTCAAGGCCAACGGGATCATCGCCCCCCGCACCGACCGCGTGGCGGGGATCGTGTTCCAGAGCGACGTGACTTCGGTCCAGCCGGCCACCCAGCCCGCGCTGGTGGACGCCAAGCGCCGTTTCATGGGCGACTTCCTGATCGACTCGTTCAGCGACATCGGGGTGGGGTACGTCAAGAAGCTCAACACCCCCGTGCGCCGGCGGGCCCTCCTGGGCACCCTCAACGGATTCCTGGAGCAGCTCCAGAGCGCCAACCAGCCGGAGTCCTCCCGGATCGAGGACTTCAACGTGGTGGACGACACCACGGAGGAACAGCGCGGCCAGGGGTTCCAGATCATCTCCATCGCGGTGCGCCTGTTCGCATCCATGGACTTCATCGTGTTCCGCACCACGGTTGGCACTACCGTCAACGTGGAGGAGATCAGCAGCTAAGGCCGCCGCGCCGCCCACCCGCAGGAGACTGAAACATGCCCGCAGCACAACGCGCAAAAGGCCAGGAGGTATCGATCGCCATCACGGTGGACGGTGCCCTCCAAACCCAGATCGACACCATCCAGAGCGCCGAGATCGAGTTCGAACAGGAGCTACTGGAGGAGGGGTACCTGGGGGAGACGAGCGACCGGGTGGACTCGGTCTTCAAGTTGATCCGGGTCAACCTCACCGGCCACGCCAACAGCCAGGCGTACCTGGAACTGGCCGACGCCATCGTGGCCCGGTCCCAGCGCCGCGCGGGCGGCCTGGTGCGGGTGGACATCATCGGGTCGTTCGCGTTCCCCAACGGGGATTTCCCGTCGATCGTGATCCCCGACGTGTACTTCGAGAACCTGCCGTTCAACATCGGCGGCCGCAACGAGTTCATCGAGTTCACGCTGGCCGGCAAGGCGAGCAACTACAAGATCATCTAGGCGGCCCATGCCCACCCTGCACACGTTCCGGGTGGAGGCCGTGGTGGAGCACGCGTACTCCGTGCGCATGGTGGACGCGGAACGAGCCGAGGCGCTGCTGATCGCCTTGGCCGACAAGGTGGGCCCCGGGCAGACCGCTTACGACCCCCAAGTGGCGCGGATGGAGCCCCCCGAGGGGGGCCTGTCCGCGTCGTGCCTGTTCCCCGGGGGCCACGCGATCCTGCACACCTACGAGGCCGCGGGGCGCCTGCCACCCCGGTACCTGCTCGACGTGACCGCCACCGACCCCATCGACGGCCAGGCCGTCCTGGAGGTGGTGGAGCGGCGCCTGGGTATCCCCGCGGCGAGCTTGAGCACCCGCGCTACGGCGTGGTGAACCCCAAGTCGTCGTCATCGGCGGTGAGCATGGCCTGTGCCAGGAGGGACCGCCGCTTGGTCGGGGATTTCTTGGCGGCCAGTGCGTCGGCCTTGGACACCCCCACCCGGGACGCGATCGACACCCACCGTGGAACCCACACGTCGGCGGTCTTGCACTCCGCGGCGGTGGGCACCTTGACCTTGTTCCGCCGGGCTCGCTCCTGGAGGCTCGCCACCCCCCGAGGATCCGGCTGGGCCTTGATCCCGATGCTCGCCGCCAGGGCGGCCGACTTGCCATTGTGGGGGACGGGGACCCACCCCCGGGACCGTAGGCGGTTCTCCTTGTGCCCCGGCTGGAGCTTGGCCCTGGGCTTTCGCTTGCGGGTGTGGGGGTAGTCCCTGTCCACGGTGGCCCGGAGTTCCCGCAGGGCGTCCAGCACGGCCTCCCGTGCGTTGGCCCTGGCCCGGGGGCCCTGGTCGGGGTCAAGCCTACGCAGGGCTATCTGCAAGTCCTTGTTCCGGTCCTTGACTGTTTTCCGTCGTCCCATCGTCCGGGTCCTTGCGCGCTCCGGCCAGCACCGTTGCGCCCTGGACCACCAGCCCCCGGAGGGCAGCCTCGGACAGGCGGAACTTGTCGTACAGCCTCCAGGCCCCCCGGTCTCGCTTCCACCGGGTGATCACCCACCGCCTGGGTCCCCACGCCCCAGCGCGCCGGTCTTGGAGGGTCAGGAGGACAGTGGCCCACCCGTTGGCCTGCTGGACCACCACGGGGGGCGCAGGCTGCCTCACGACCTGCTGGCCGTCGTGGTGCCGCTCCCAGATGATCTGGTCCAGGGAGTCCACCACCCGCTCGCCGTCTGTATCAAGTGCCATCGGGTCCATCTTGCGCCACCGCGGCGGCGTGGGGTACGGTGGGCACCGCCAGGAGAACACCCATGAGTGACAACGACCCCGGACTCGGAATCCCCAACCGCGGCGCCGCGAGCGGCCTTATCACCGACAAGGCCCGCCCGCACATCGAGTACACCCTTCCCGCCAGCATGGTGGGGATCGCCTTTTCGGCGGAGGGGTTCTCGGATGAGGACCGCACCTTCAAGATGATCGAGATCACCCCGCGGCAGCAGGATCACGCCGCCAAGGTGGCCAACAACAACCCGTCGATCCTGAGCCGCGAACTCCTGTACGCGGCGATCTGGAAGATCGGCGGCTGGACCACCCGGGACAACCGGGAGAAGCTCACCAAGTGGTGGGACGCGATCGGGTCCAAGGGCCGCCGGCTGGTGGAGGCCGCGTTCATGAAGATGCAGTCGGTCGAGGAGGCCGACGTGGAAAACTTTCTGGCTGCCGGGAAGCCCGCGGTCTGAGCCAGACAAGCCGGAGCCCGACGTGGAGCACGTCTTCGCGCCGCGGCTCCGATACGACAACGGCCACCTCGTGGCCGTGACCCCCTTCCCCGTCCAGCGTGACCCGCTGGAGGGGTACGCCGCGTCCTTCCAGACGTGGTGCGATCTGGTGATGGCGGACTGGTCCCGCAACATCCAGCACACGTGGAAGCTCATGGTGGCCGCGGCCCGGTACGGGGCCCAGGACATCGAGACCATGAAGGACTGGCCGATCTCCGAGGTGGTGCGGGTAGTCCGCCTCCTGGGGGACCTGCTGGAAAAGGAGAACCCCGACCCCACACGCCCCAACTCCGCGGCGTCCGGGGCGTGGTAGGCTAGGCCCGCTCCCATGGCCCAAGGGATCGAGTATCACGTCCGCGCGATCTTGGAGGCGCGGAAGGGACGGAACGCTGCGTCCAAGCTGGACAAGTGGGCGGCCGGGATCGTCCGCGTGTCCCAGGGGGTGGAGAACGTCGGCAACCGCCTGATCGGCAACACGTTCCAGACGGTGGCGCTGTGGGGGAAGCTCGGGGCGTCGATCGCCGCAGCCGCCGGCGCAGCGGGCCTGGTGGCCATGGTCAAACAGGGGTTCGCGTTCAACGCGCAGTTGGAGCAGATGCAGTACAGCATGGCCTCCACCCTCCAGCTCATGGGGCACGCGCAGGGGGACTTCAACAAGAACCTCCAGATCAGCGAGGTGGTGCAGAACCGCCTGTTCGCCATCGCCGCCAAGTCGCCGGCCAGCTTTGAGCAGGCCAGCCAGATGTTCACCAACATGCTCCCCGGCGCCCGGTCGGTGACGGACAACATGGAGGACATCCTCCAACTGTCCAAGGAGTCCCTGGCCCTGGGCATGATCATGGGTGGCGACTTCGCCACCACCGGCGCGCAGATGAGCCGGATCCTCACCGGCGGCGCCGGTGCGGAGTTCGAAACGTGGAAGGTGCTCCAAAAGCCCATCCTGGAGGCGGGCAAGTCCCTGGACTACTTCGGGGACAACATGGCCTTGGGCACCAAGCTCACCCAGGAGTTCAACCGCCTGTCCCCGGAGAAGCGGTTCGAACTGGTGCGCGCCGCCACCGAGAAGTTGGGGGTGGCCACCGAGGCGTTCGGCGGCACGTGGGCTGGTGTGTCCAGCACCATGATGTCCGACCTCCAGATTCTCAAGAAGGAGATGACCAGCGCCACGTTCGGCGCGCTCAAGGAGACGTTCAAGGGCCTCACCCAAACCGGCGGAGTGCTCGACCCCACGGGGGAGACCATGAACAAGCTCCGCGAGGCGGCGTCGTTCCTGGGGTCCAAGCTCGGCATGTTCGTGAGCCGCGCCGTGGAGCCCATGGGGCGGTGGATCCAGGACTGGGCCGACAACTGGCAGGACAACCTCACCAAGCTATTCAACTTCATCGATCGGTTCGAACGCGCGGTGAAGATGGTGCTCAAGGCCAAGATCGCCAGCGTGGGGGTCGGCATGGGGCTCAAGGGCGCCGGGATGGTGGGCAAGGGCGTGGGCAAGGCCATCCAGGGGATCCAGAAGGTCTGGCCCGTGATCATGCAGATGGGCGCCGCGGCCTTGTGGGCGCTTCCGGCGATCCTGGTCCTGGGCTTTGCCCTGGCAGGTGTGGCCGCGATCGGTGGCGCCGTGGCTGCGTACATCATCGCCCACTGGCAGGACATCGTGGACGCGGTGAAGTCCGGGGCCCTGGCGTTTGAGCCCCTGTTCTACGCGATCGATGACCTATGGGCAGCGCTCGTGGCGTTGGGCAACGCTATGTTCGGCACGAGCAGCCCGGCGGGGCTCCTCCAAGGGGTGGTGGACTTCCTGGGCAAGGCCATCTACTTCCTCATGGGGATCATGGTCACGGGCATCCGGGTGATCGGCGCGTTCTACTTCGTGTGGAAGATGCTGATCATGGGCGCCAAGACGGTGAAGCTCGGCATGATCGCCATGATCATGGGGATCGTGGGCATCATGAAGGCCGCGGCCGACGCGATCGGCCTGGACGACATGAGCCAGACCCTCCAGAACGGGATGAACTCCCTGTACCGCACCAGCAAGGAGACGGTGATGGGGATGAAGGACGACGCCAAGGAGGCCACCAAGTTCTTCGAGTACGCCAACGCGTTTGAGAACGCCCGCGCCGACCCGGATGCGGGGATCACTAAGGGGCTCCGCGAGGGCCTGGCGTCGTGGCGCAAGGAGGGAGACAAGGACATGGACCTGGGGACCATGGGGGGCGCGGGGGGCAAGAAGCCACCCAGCGGTGGCGGCCGCGCCACCCACATCCACAAGATGGTGGTCCACCAAGACCTGCGGAACCAAGACCCCGACCGAGTGATCGGCGCGTTCTATCGGGCGGTGGACCGCTCGATCGAGAAGCGCACGAGCAGCCTGGCCCTGGAGGAGCAAGGGGTGTAGCCCATGGTCCAGGTCAACCCCCAGGCCCTGGCCAAGCTCGACGCCGTCCCGTCCCAGGCGTTCCCCCTATTCATCCAGGAGGTGACGGGGGAGGGGCGGACCATGGTGTTCCGCGGCCGGAGCCTCCCCTACCGCGGCGTCCCGTGGGGCGCGGAGTTGCGGGTGGAGACCAAGTATTTCCCCGGCAACCCCGTGGCCCAGGCCCAGGTGCTCGGCCCCACGTGGACCGACACCACCATGACCGGGATGTGGAAGGACGCGTTCCTTTTCAACGACGACAGCAAGGTGACCCTGGTCAACTTCCCCCGGATCAGCACGGAGGGGCGCCCCGGGTCGGCCAACTTCGGCGGCAAGTCGTTCGCCAGCGGCGGCGCCACGCCGATCCCCGGAGACGCCAAGCGGGCCCGGGTGGTGCGGGACGCGATCTTCCTCCTCCAGCGCGGGGGCCAACTCCTGCGGGTGGAGTGGGGGAGCATGGTGCGGTACGGGTTCATCTCGGCCTTCGAAGCGGACCACGACCGGGAGGAGGACATCCGGTGGGAGATCACGTTCAAGTGGATCGGTGACACCGCGAGCGCGCCCAAGCTCAAGATCCGCCCCAAGCTCGACCCCCCGGGCCTGCTCGCGGCGATCCTGGCGGCGATCCAGGCGTTCCTCAACGCGGTCAACGCCGCCCTGGCCATCGCCCGGGGGTACCTCACCCTGGTGTCCCAGCGGATCACCAAGATCGGCCAGTTGGTGGCGGGGCTGATCGACGCCCTCAACGGGTTCGTGTCCCTGGTGTTCGCCCCCGCGGAACTGCTTGGGGTCCTCCAGCAGCAACTCACGTCGATCGTCCTGGCCTGCAAGGACTTGATCGACACCATCCGTTCCATCCCCGCGGCCTACGGGGCCACCCGGGACGGGGGCAACAGCAACGACGCCAACCTGGCTGCCGAGGCGGCCGCGGCTATCGCCTTCAACGCGGCCAAGTTGGGTGTGGAGTCCGCGATCACCCGGGACCAACTTGGTGACCTCCAGAGCCCGGACATCCTGGGCACGTTCACGTCCCCCGAGGACGTGACCCTGCGGGACGTGAGCACCCAGTTCTACGGGACCGCCAACAACTGGACCTTGATCGCGGACTTCAACGGCCTCAAGGGGTCGATCGCGCCGCGGGGGACCATCGTCAGGATTCCAGCACTGGACGGCGCGCAGGGGGTGTAGCTGTGGCGGACGTGTTCTACCCCCAGTGCTGGATCCGCCTCCAGCTCCGGTTCGAAGACTACATCTCGGTGCCGCCGCCGCTCCCCCAACCCACGTTTGACGGGGACCCCGTGGACCAGGGTGGGTTCGTCACCCTGGACAAGAAGATCATCCCCATCAGCGCGCAAGTGACTCTCAACTCGTACCGCCAGGCCGACGAGGCGCGGGTCACCATCCCCTACGGCGCCCTGCCGATCGACCCCCGGGTTCTCCGCCAGGCCACGGTCCAGATCTACGCGGGCACGTTTGAGAACCCCCAGGACTTCGCGGACGGGATCGGGCCGATCAGCGGCGAGAGCCAGTTGACCTTGATCCCCGAGACGGGGACCTACGGCCTGCCGGCGGGGGAGGACATCGTCCTGCTGGAGGAGACCAGCAACGAGATCTTCCGGGGGTTCATTGACGACTGGGAGGTGAGCCAAGACGGGGGCGACACGATCACCATCTCGGCGCGGGACATCACCGCCATCCTGATCGACACCGAGATGCCGATTGACGGCCTGGCGGGGATCCCCGCGTCCACGCCGATCGATGAGGTGATCAAGGCCGTGGTGGTGGGGGACGAGCAGGCCCAGTTCCTCCCCGTGGACGCGCGAGAACAGCGGGCCGGGCGGATCGATGCGCGCCGGGATGTTCGGCGGCTCACGTACCAGGCGGGGATCGTGGCCAAGAAGCTGGCCCAGTTGTCCGCCCAGCAACCCCCGAGCGCTGAAGTGACCGCGGAGATCGCCCGCCTCACCGCCAAGCAGTCGGCCATCGCCGCCAACCTCACTGCCGCCACCGCACAGGCCGCGGCCGCAGACGCACTCCCGATCCTGGCCAAGCGGTACGGCCTCCCCGGGATGCGGGGGCTGGAGGTGGTCAACGCCACGGGGGAGGAACTCCCCACGATCGGGGAACTCAAGGGGGCCACTTGGTTTGACAGCAAGGGCAACGCCAAGAAGGCGCGGGGCGGCGGCGCCAAAGAGCAGATCAGCTACTGGGATTTCGTCACGGACCTGTGCGTGGGGGTGGGGCTGATCTGCTACATGCGCACCCCCATTGAAACCCAGGGCGCCCTGGGTGCGCTCCCTCCCGCGGAGTTGGTGATCGACCTCCCCAAGACCTACTACAAGGAGAGCGGCCAGGAACTGCGGCGGTTCGCCTACGGGGACAACGTGGACAGCCTGTCTGTGGTGCGCAACTACAACGGCCGGAACGTCCCCACGGGAGTGGCCGTCACCGCCACCGAGGCCAAGACCGGGCGGAGCATCACCAGCAGGTTCCCCGAACTCCCCCTGACCACCAAGGCCGGCGCCAACCCCCTGGGGACGGGGGACCGCGCCGAGTACAAGACCGTGGTCCTCCAAGACCGGATCCCCAGCGACCGCGCCCAGGAGGTGCTCGACCGGATCGCGGAGTCCCTGTACGAGCAGTTCGGCCGCAAGGAGATGGAGATCAAAGTGTCCACCACCTCCCTCAACGCGTTCCCGAGCAACCGGGGCACGGGCACCCCTGACATGCTCCAACTGCGCGCCGGGGACCCCGTGGAGATCGTGATCGTGCCGAGCCTGCCGGACAACGTGGAGAACACGTATGTCACCCAGGCCGGCAACTTCTGGAAGCTGTCCACCCCGGAGCGGATCGAGGCGCTGATCACCACCTACGACTTCGACCCGGTGATCGCGGCCCAGTTGGCCCTGGCCATGGAGAGCGACCTCCTCCAGACCGTGTTCTACGTGCGGGAGGTGGCAGTGGACTTCCAGTACGACAGCGGGTTCAAGTTCGACATCCAAGCCATCAACTTCCTGGACGCGCGGTACGCCCTGATCCGCCAGTCCGTAGACTTCCTCCCCGCCGCCGTGGAGTTGGCGGAGGTGTTCCTGCCGGTGATCGAGGATCTGTAAATGCCCATGCACCGCACAGCGCCGCCGCCCCGCGACTGGTCCCGCCAACGGGAGGGGATGCGGGGGATGCCCAAGAACTTCATCAGCATGGGGACGGTGGGCCACCTGGACTTCACCCCCGAGTACGTGCGGGTGCAGGACGGGGACGTGCTCGTGGAGGTGACCCTGGCCCCCAGCGGCGACGAGATCGTGGCGCGCCTAGATCTGTCCGCGGTGGACACCGGGGGCCTGTACTTCCCCATCTCCTATGGCCAGCGGGTGGTGGTGGCCACGCCCCAGGGGCGGGGCGGGGACGCGGTGATCGTGGGGCGGTGCAACGACCAGGCGTGGCCGTTCCCACCTAGCGTGGCGGGGGTGAGCACCGGCCCCAGCGCCCCCATGTTCGTGTTCCTGCGCACCGCGGACGGCCAGCTTCTCGCCATCCAGACGGGGGACGGGGCCGACATTCTGATTCACAGCGGGGGCGGCCTCCAACTCAAGACCCTGGCTGGGGAGCACATCCTCCTCACAGGACGCACGCACATCGGCGCGGGTGCCGACTGGACCTCCCCTCCCACGGGGGGACAGGTGACCGACGCGGGGTTCGCAGCGCCTGGCGACCCCGGGGTGAACTACGTCCCCATCCCCAACACCAACACCGTGATCCCCCCGGTGCTCGACACCACGGTGGTCCCCCCGGTCCCCAAGCCCGCGGACGGGGTGGTGCGGATCAAGGACCCCGTTCAGAGCAACATCACCATCGACCAGGCGTTCTGGGCCTGGGTGGCCGCCATGGGCACCGCCGTGGGCCAGTTGGCGGCCTACGTCAACGCCCTGGTGCCCGGAACCGTCACCCTCCCCCCTGTCCCCCCGCCGAGCACGCTCACCTCCCAGCACGCAGACGGATCCCTCAACACTTGCGCCGATGGTTGAGCCCCCCTCCCCCGGGGCGAACTGGATTCCCCGCCTTGCCACCGTCAAGCGGATCGCCGGACGGCTCCTCCGCGCGCACCGCGGCGGCCACCTGGACATCGGGGGGTCCCAAGTGGACTCGTGCGTGGAGGTGCTCACCCGGGGGTTCGTGCCCACCCACCTGCGGCGGATCATGGGCGCCATGTGGCTCAAGCACGGCGCGGAGATCGCCGCCGGAGGGTGGGAGGAGCCTACCCGCCGCAAACCCGTGGACGACGAACTCGACGCCATGGTCCCCCCGGTTGTAGAGTAGGGCCGTGGCCGCCGCGAACATCGTGATCACCCAGAGTGGCGTGCGTGGTGCTCCCGGCGTGAGCCGCGACGACATCGCACTGTTCTCCGGCGCCAATCCAGTGGTGCTGTCCAACGCCGACGACAACGGGGTGCGGGGGTGGCGGTGGACCCTCCTGTCTGTTCCCCGCGGTTCCAGCGCGGTCCTGTCCAACGTGGTGGCCGCGCAGCCCACCTTGGAGCCGGACATCGAGGGGACGTACCTGATCCAACTCCAGGTGAACGAGGGGCTCACCGGGGAGGTGGACACCGTGGCGGTGGCGGTGCGCAACGCACCGATCACGATCGGCCCGGACACGTTCAACACCCGGTACATCGCAAGCGCCGAGACCGTGGAGGCCAACTGGGAGGCCGCGTGGGCCAACCCTGGCAACCCCAACGATACCGGGTGGTGGGAGGACTTGGACCAGTGGCTTCACCTCCTCCAGGCCGTGGCCGGGGCGATCGGCGGCAGCGGCGGCGGGACCGAGGCCATCACCAACCCCGCCCTCACGGGAGGGCCTGGGGACACACTGTCCCCCGCGCTCGGTGAGCGGGTGGTGTTTATCAACTCCGGCCCGTTTCCCTTCCCCCCGCCCATGTCCCTGGTCCTCCCAGAGATCACCCCCGCGGAAGCGGGCGGCGGCCGGCGGTGTTCCGTGGTCCTTCCCTTCGGCAACCCCTCCGCGGACCTGGAGATCACCCTGGCGGGCGGGGATGACTCCATCGTGGACTTCCTGACCGCCGCTGCCCCAGCGCCCGCCCTCACGTACCCCGCGGGGACGTTCACCGGGTACACGGTGATCCAGTGGGAGGCGGTCAAGGACTTCACCCCGCCGCCGCCGGGGACGGTGCTCTCTGTGGTGCCGGACACCTTCGCAGGGCCCAACCCCGCCCCCGTGCCCATCGTGATCAGCGGAACCGGTGGCACCCTTCCCGCCCTGCTCGACATCGCCGTGCTCCTGATCCCCCAAGGGCCCGGGTTCCCCCTGTTCCTCAACGTGACGGCAGCGGACCAGCCTGGGGGACCCGGCACCCCGTGGACGATCGACGCGGAAATCTTCGCGTTCGACCTCGCGGGGGTCCCCGACCTGTACGACCTCCAGATCCAAGACAACAGCGGGTTCCCGCCTGCGAACTTTGCCATCCTCAATGGGGCGTTCGGTGACTCCACCCCCGCAGCGCCATCTGGTCCCCTCGTGGACTTGTGGCTCCCCGAGTACAACACGGGGGGCGGTGGCCGATGGGACGAGGTGCTCGCCGCCGGGCCCAACACCAATGGCAACGACGGGTTCGTCAACCTGGAAGACTGGCTGTTCTGGGACCCCTACGAGTCCACCCCCCTGGGCGACCCCACCACGGAGCCAAGCGGCCGCCCCTTGGGCCTCACGGACACGTTCCATGGCAAGGGTGTGCGCCGCGCCACGCTGTTCCCCATCGGAGGGGACCCTCCGGTCCCGTTCCACGCCAACATCGGAGCACCGATCTACACGTGGAGCCCGGCGGCAGACGGGGCCAACTGGAAGATCCACATTCGCGCCGTGGTGTCGCGTAAGGAGGAGACGCTATCCCCTGCCCCCACCCGCATCGGGGTCCTGGAGGAGGTGTGGGAGTACACGTTCGGGGTGTGGACCAAGGTGGAGACGATCGTCAAGAGCGCCGACATCGGGGCCGACATCCAGTTTCGACCGGACGTGTTCGCCCCGGACGCGTCGATCTACCTCCAAGGACTCAACGTGGCCGCGCCTGGCCCCCCGCTCACGTACACCGGGTACGTGGAGTACACCGTGGTGGACGGACACCCAGCGAGCTAGCCCATGTCCCGCAAGCAGAACACGTGGTCCTTCGCTAACGCAGACCAACTCACCTCCTTCATCGGCGCGGGGAGCATCGGTGCCGTTCATGGGGACTTCGCCATCCTGGAGGACACGGGGCAGCGGTACGTGTACCGGGCGCCCCCGGTGAACGCGTGGGAGCCGATCGACAGGCCCCAGGCCATCGCCACGGTGGACAGCGTCACCACTGCGATCGACTTCGCCAACGGGCGCAACGTCCACCTGGACATCAGCGCCCAGGCGAGCGCCGCGGACTTCACGTTGTCCAACGCCGTAGCGGGGATCACCTACGTCCTTCGGTTCGCCAACGGGCCGGGGGTGGGGATCGGGTCCACGTGGCCCGCCAACGTCCTGTGGCCTGGCGGCAGCGCGCCGGCGATCGACCCCACCGCCCTGATCCGCCTGTACTACGACGGCACCAACTTCTACGGCGTGGGGGACAGCAACTTCCTGTAGGAGCCCCGCCATGAGCTACCCCAACCCCACCCCGTTCGGCCCGTACCTCCCCGACCGCCGCCTGGTCATGCCCCCCATGCCTGTGCCGATCCCCATCGGCCGGATTGCGGACTTCCCGGGGTACCTGGGGCCGAGCTTGATCATCCCTCTCCAGATCCAGCGGGGGGACAGCCTGCGGTGGGTGTTTCGTGCGTACCGCGAAGTGACAGGCGCCCCCGGCGCGGGTTGTGTGGATCCCGACTACCCCTACGGTCGGGGCACCGGGCCCCAGGCGCTCACGGGACTCCAGGGGCGGGCGGTGATTCGGCGGGCCAAAGATCACCCCCAGGAATGGGCCCTGGCGGTGGCGGTGGATCAGACCAGCGGCACCCCCACGAGCGGCCAGATCATCGTGACCGCCCCGGCCAACGAGACTCGGCTGTACCCCGACCACGGGGTGTGGGACTTGGAACTGAACGACGGGACGGACGTGCTCCGCAAGACCGTGGCGGAAGGCCCCGTGGCCTTCAACCGGGACACCGCCATCTAGTCTCGACACCGCCGTGGCGCGCGGTGTAGGCTCCTCCCATGGCGCGAGAGACCCAAGCACGACCCGCCCTCCGCGAACGCCTCGGCAAGTGGGATGCCTCCCGCGCCGGGGACCTCGTGGGGGTCAAGACCCAGGACGTACCGGACGGGAGCACCGCCGGGAATGACGTGGAGGCCGACCCCGAGGCCAACCTCCACGTGAGCCGCGAGGCCACCGACGCGCACGCGTTCGTGGGCCTAGACCTCACCGATGAGGCGGTTCAGCCCATCCCCCACACCTTCAAGCGATCGGCGGCGGCCACCGAGGTGACCACCATCACCCTGGCCCAGCCGATCGACGGCAACACATCGTACACCCTGGACACGGCCGGCGCCGCGATCACGGTGATGCCCGTGGTGGGGTCGCCCACGCCCGCGTGGGAACTGGTGGCCGCGATCGGCACCGTCACCGCCGTCCCGTAGTACACTGGGCGCGTGACCGCGTTCGGCCAGTCGCCGCTGGGTACTGGGCCTGGCCCCTTCGGGGGACCGGGCCTGATCACTGTGCTCGGCGTCCTCCCCTTGTCCAACGGGGAGTTCGTGGTGGTGTTCGACACCCCGCCCGAAGTGCTGGATCCCCAGGCGTTCACGAGCGCCACCAATGAGGAGAACTTCGCGCTGGCCGCCATCGACCCGAGCTACACCGCCACGGACGGAACCGTGGTGGTGCCGCCGGGCGAGTTCGTCCCCACCCGGTTCCCCAAAAGCGCCATCGCGAGCGAGGACCCAGACGGTGACCCCACCCAGATCGTGGTGGCCGCCGACTCGGCACTCCAGCCGCGGGTGCGATACGAGGTGACCATCTCCCCGTCGATCTGCGGCGCCAACGGGGAGACGTTCGCCGGGCCCAACGTGTTTGAGTTCCGGGCCCCAGGCCTGTCCCGCCAGTTGAGCGTGACGGAGATCTCGCAGGAGCGGTACCGGGACTTCGACTACATCATCGAGCCCCGGCCAGGGGAGGTGTCCCAGGTGTACCGGCAGGATGCCAACGGGGACATCGGCCTCCAGGACGCGGTGACCAGCCTCCGCAAGCGGATTTACCGCAGGGTGTTTACGGACCCCGGCGCGTTCTCGTGGCTCCCGGAGTACGGGGTGGGGGTCAAGGTGAAGTCCCTGGCCCGCGCCGGACGGCTCCAAGAACTGGCGGGGCTGATCGCAGAGCAGATCAAGGCCGAGCCGGACGTGGTGAACGCGGGGGTGGAAGTGTCCGTGGACCGCACGGGGAGCGGCACGTTCGTCAACATCGCAGCGTTCGTCCAGCAACGGGACGCTACGACCCGGCGCCTACTGTTTTCCGAGCCCCTGTCCTGACGTGGTAAGCTGCCGCCGAGATGGCGGACGCACCCACCCAGCGCGACCTGTTCCTGGTAGGGCGCAACAACGCGCTCCTGAGCCCCACGCGCTTCGACCGCGCCATCATCGACACGGACGGGTCCGACGTAAACACCGTCCTCAACAGCAGCGCCGCCATGGGGGAGGAGGTGGTGCGGTACCTCCAGGTGAGCCTCAACGAGCTTGCCCTGGCCACGTCGCGCGGGGAGGCCCTGGACCGGTGGGTGTACGACCGGTACCAACTCACCCGCAAGGAGGCCACCAACGCGGTGGTCACGCTCTCCCTCCAGCGGTCGGACGGCACCATTGGGTTCACCATCCCGGAGGGGAGCCGGTTTGGCACCGAGGATGGGGTGGTGTTCGCCATCGTCAACGACGTGGCTTTCGGCGCGGGTGTCCTGGGTCCGCTCACCGTCTTGGCCACCGCCGAGCGCACGGGGCCGGAGGGCAACGTGAGCGAAGGGACGATCACCCAGGTGCTCACCGCCCAGGCGGACAGTTCCCTGGCGGTGACCAACCTCCAGGTGGCCGCGGGGGGCAACGAGCGGGAAACGGACGACGAGCTACGCGCCCGCGCCCGCGATTTTTTCGTGACCGCCCGCCGGGGCACCCGGGAGGCGATCGAGTTCGGCGCCACGGAGGTGGGGCGGGTGGACCAGGCCAGTGCGGAGGAGGTGTTCCAGGAGAGCACGGGCCTCCCGGGATACCGGGTCCTCCTCAACATCAGCGACCCGGACGGCCAGAGCAACGCCGCCCTGGGGGACGAGGTGGCCCGGAGCCTGGACGAGTACCGCGCCCTGGGAGTGCCCGTGAGCGTGGTGCCGGCGGTCCCCCAGTTCGTCAACATCGCCGCGAGCGGCCTCCAGTTCACCAGCGGCGCCAACACCACCCAGGTGCTCCAGAACGCCGCCAACGCGGTGCTCGCCCTGGTCAACGGCCTGGCCCCAGGCGCCACCCTCCGGTACGCAGACATCCTGCGCGTCCTGTCCAACACCGAGCAGTTGATCGTGCCCAACGGGGCCGTGTCCACCCCCGCGGGGGACTTGGTGCCCCTCACCGGCACGGTCATCCGTACCACCCGCGATCGGATCAGCCTCACGGGGTAGGCCATGGAGTTTCCCGCAGGACGATTCTGGTGCCCCCGGTGCGCCGCCATGACGGACTTCACAGTGGCCGAGGGCGCGAGCCCAGACGACCCCGAGTGCGCCCTGGAGTGCTGGGAGTGCGGCAAGGTCATGGACAAGGTGGTGGAGGAGATCGACCCCAAGACCCGCCTCCCCTACGCCACCCCCCGAGTGCGCCCCGCGATCAGCCGCGCCGAGCGTGAGCGGGCACGCGCCGAGATGCGTGCGGAGTTCCGCGCGCATGTGGAGCGCGGGGGCGCCCGGCGGGAGAACTTCACCAAGGGGAGGCGCCTGACCGATGGCTAAGACCCTCCCCGCGCCCGCAGGACCCCCCACCCCCGAGCAGTTGATCGAGGTGTGGCGCCGGGTGGTCCCCCGGGAGTACAGCGAGCCGTTCCTCAACGGGGGGAACGCCCCTGGCGACGCCCACCCGTCCTTCGCCTTGATCCGGTCCATGGCCTACCAGTGGGCCCAGGTGGCCGCCAAGGCCAACCGGTCCATCCAGGCCCGGTACCACCTCCCGAGCGCCATCCAGACGGACCTCCCCGCCTCCAGCGCCCGCGCGGCGGGGATCGCCCAAGGGGACGTTGTCCTCCGGCGCGTGGGGGACCGCAGTGATGCGCTGGTGATCGACCCCGGGCGGATGCGCCTGGCCGCGGATGGGGGCCGGTTCTACGTCAACCGGGACCGTGTGGTGTGGAACCCCGGGGACACCAACGACCGTACCGTGCGGTTCGTGTGCGAGGTGGTGGGGTTCATCGGCAACCTGGACCATCTGGCCAACCCCGAGGGGGGCCTGGACGTGGATCTGATCTCCATCGTGGACCAGGCCGGCGGTCGGGCCGCGGGGGAGGGGTCGATCCTGCTCCTGTCCCAGAGCGTCCTCCAGGACAGCGGGATTCCCGACCTATTCAACCCCGCCGACGTGGGCCTCCACGTGCGGATCGATACCGCCGCCACCCCCAGCAACGTGGGGCGGTTCATGCGGATCGTGGGGTTCGACTGGCCGGAACTGGAGATCCCCCTGGGGAGCGGCCGCTTCCCCCGCCGGGTGTTCCTGGAGGACGAGCGCCGGGTCAACACGGTGGAGGCCCTACAGGACGACGGCGGCGTGTTCACGGACTACGACATCCAGGCGCGCAACGAGAACGGGATCGGTGACGTTCCCCTGCTCCCCGCCGTGCCTGCGGTGGGGGACGCGTTCTACTTCGGGTTCACCGAGTTCACCACGGGGGTGGAGATCCGCCTAGACACGCCGGGGGTGGGCGACTGGACGATCGTGTGGGAATACTGGGACGGCCTGGCGTGGCAGCCCCTCCCAGACATTGACGACCCCACGGAGGGGTTCAAGCCCACGGCAGGAGCCGGCACGTACGACGTGCGGTGGACCATCCCCCTGGGGTGGCAGTCCCTCCTGTCCCCTGCGGGGTCCGGCCTCAACCTGTTCTACGCCCGTGCGCGGGTGGACGCGTTCGTGGCAGTCACGGACCCCCCGGCAGCCGGGCGGGTGGTGATGTACAACCCCCAGCCCCTCACCGCCGAGGCGGCGGACCCAGTGACCGGCACGGTCAAGTGGACCTTGCTCGACTACACCGCGGCCGGGGTGGGCCTGGAGATCGTGGAGGCCGAGCCGTTCACCGGCGGCCGGGACGACGACCTGTTCATCCTGGGGGACCAGCGAGGGCTGTACCAGCAGAACGGAGAGAGCGACGACGTGTTCCGGGACCGGGTGAGCCGCCTGGCCGACGTGGTGAGTCCCAACGCGATCCTCCGCGCCGTCAACCGGGTCCTTCGGCCGCTCGGCTTCCGAGGTGACGTGTGCGATGTGACGATCGGGGACACCGTGGGGGCGGGGTTCACCGGCCTGTTCTTCGACCTGGACCCCGCGCTCGCGCCCGAGATCGTGGCCGCGTTCGATATGTACGCGGCGGGGGACTTGTTCCCCAAGGACCCATGGCTCGTCCTCCAGTCCGCGCAGGAGGCATACGGCTGGTTCTTGGTCAAGGCGCCGTACCTTGGCGAGGGGGACTTCGGGATCTTCCTGGACGAGGGGCCGCTGTTCTTCGATGAGACGGTCCAGGTGTACTACGGCCCCAGCGCGTTCGGGTTCATGGATGGGTTCCCGATCGACGGCTATGCCACGTACGCGGCGATTTACTCCGCCGTGGACGCCATCCGAGCCGGTGGCGTAGGATTCACCCTCCTCCGCCGCGAAGACCTTACCGTCCCAGGAGCCTGCTAGTCATGCCCAGCAACAACCGCCGCCTGATCTTCAACACCCGTGAGCGCCTGCTGTCCACGGACCTCAACGACATGACCACCCTCCTCCACGCCAAGGGGACGGACGAGGTGGCGGCGGTTCTGAGCGGGGATCTGTACAAGAGCGGGGTGCCGGTGGCGGGCGTGGTGAGCGGCCTGCGGGTGTCGGCGGCCAACCCGGGGGTGGACCACACCGTGGCGATCACCCCGGGGGTGGCGTTCAAGAATGACACCCCGCCCACGAGCCTGGACAGCCCCTACCTCAAGGTGGAAACCCTGGCCACGTCCACCCTGGACTTGGCGGCGTTCGTGGACCCGGGCAATCCCCGGTGGGTGTGCATCGAGGTGGCCCCTGGTGACACGGCGGAGTTGGTGTCGGCGCGGGACATCTTCCAGCCGCCCCTGGGCACGTTCATCCCGGCCAACGTGGACAAGATCCGCCGCCCCGAGCCGGTGTTCTCGGTCAACGCGGGGGTCCCTGGGCCCACCCCCGCGTTCCCCCCGGGCAACCCTGGCCAGATCCCCCTGGCCTACGTGTACCTTCCGGCCGCGGCGGCGAGCGTGATCGCCACCGACGTGGTCCTGTGCCGCCCCCTATTCAACAGCACCACCCTCACGGCGGAGTTCACCAAGGACAAGGGTGGGATCAACGTCCTGGCGGCGGGCGGCGGCACGGTCCAGTTTCGGGAGTACACGATCAAGTTCCGCACCCAGGGCACGATCAGCCAGGTTCCCGCAGGGACGATCGCGGTGGCGAACTTCCCGGGCAACCCGGGATGGCGCCTGGGCGAGTCGTACCCCGTCACCGACGAGGTGATTTACGCGTACCTGATCGCGCCGCCGTATCCCGCGGGGTACGACGCCGACGTGGCGTTCAACCGGGAGTTCCTGGACGTGAGCGGCCGGATCCCGAGCAACACCCTGTCCGCGATCAACGGGGTGGTCATGTGGAGCAACGTGGCCCCGGTGGGGAGCACGTCCACGGGGCCTCACCCCGCGGGGTCGGTGAGCCCTAACGACCCCACGTGGGGCGGAGGTTCAACCCCTTTCACCAGCTACCTGGGGTCGGTCACCCACATCCAGTCCTTGGCGCCCGCCGGGCTCACCCAGCAGCTCACCCGCGCGGACCAAGTGCGGATCCTGGAGACCGCCAAGCTCCCCGAGGACCAGGACACCCAGACCGCGTCGTCGGTGGTGGGCCAGGTCGGGTCCTTGCGCAACCTGTCTCCCCTCCTCAACGGCACCGTGCATGGCGTGTTCGCCATCGTTCTCCCGGAGGCGTTCGAGTACAAGGTGCGGGTCCTGGACAACAACCTCCTCCAGGGGCAGAGCTACACGTTCAACATGACCGCTGCGGAGGAGCCCAACCAGAACCTGGCGGGTGTGTTCGTTGAACCGGTGGCCTTCGGCTACAGCAACAACGCCCTGGACAGCTACGCGCACCGGTACGAGTTCGACATCATGGCGGGCACCGCGGGGGCGATCACCTTCGACCACGCCTGCGGCATCGCCACCAACGCGGTCAACTTGGCCGTGGTGGGGTACCGGGACCGGATCCTTCAGCAACGATAGGAGGCGCCATGCCACTCAAGAAAGGCTACACCCCCAAGACGATCGGCAAGAACATCAAGACGGAGATGGCGGCGGGCAAGTCCAAGAAGCAGGCCACCGCCATCGCCCTGTCTACGGCCCGCAAAGCCGCGGCCGCGGCGGGCAAGAAGGGACCACCTCCGCCACCCGGCAAGGGGGCCGCTGGCAAGTCCAAGGCCGGCGGCAGCGGCAAGAAGTCCAAGGGGAAGTCCGCCGAGAAGTCCAAGGGAAAGAACACCACCACGGGGAGCAAGAAGAAGTGAGCCACGACCCAGCAGCAGAGAAGCGCGCCAAGATCAACCTCCCCCAGACGGGGCGGGGTAGCTCGGCGCAGAACGCCACCAAGGCACCCCCGCTCCAGCCGGCTCGCCAAGACGCCGCCACCCGGGGGCTGTCCTCCGGCAACGGCGGGGTCCAGGGGGCCGGAAAGGGGATGCGGAGCAAGTGACCATTCTGCGCACCACGGAGTGGGAGGGGGAGCACACCCGCCTGGTGCGCCTGGATGGCCTTCCCACGGGCCCCGGTCGGTACCGCGAGATCCGCGGCCGGGAGATTGAGACGGTGTTCGTTCACCAGTCGGCGGGCAATATGCTCCGCGGCCAAAAGGCAGCCGAGCGGATCAGCTGGTTCCACACGGCGCCGCCGAAGTACAAGCTCAACCCGGACGGGTCGATCCGCACCCGCATGGTGCGGGGCAAGCCCCGCAAGTGGTGGATCGGCGGCGGGCGAGGGTGGCCGGGCGCCGGGTACACGTTCGTGATCCCCGCCTTCCCCGACACCGTGGAGGGCAAGCTGGAGGTGTACCGCCTCCATCCCGACGAGACGGTCAGCTACCACACCGGCGGCCGCAACAACCGCCGCGGGGTGGCCGTGTGTGTGGCGGGCCTGTACCGCACCCGGCACGGCAAGAGCCGCGGCCAGGAGGCCCCGGACCCCACGGCGCAGATGGCCCTCCAGGAGTTGGTGTTCGACTACCTCCTCCCCCGGTATGGGCTCACCCCCGGGCCTGGGGATCCTGACGCCCTGTGCGGCCACTTCGACGCAGGGAAGGCCGCGTGCCCTGGGGACTGGATGGAGCAGTGGGTGCGGTTCATGCGGGGGGAGGACGTGCCAGACCCCCGCACGGACGGCGTGCTGGTGGACCCACGAGACCGGGACGACGAGATCGACCGCCGTCCCCTGGACACGCACGCTCAACGGCAGGCAGCCCTGGTGGAGCTAGGGTTCGACCTGGGGCCGTGGGGGCCCAACGGGGACGGGGTGGACGGGTCCTGGGGGGAGGACTCCAAGGGGGCCCTGCTCGCGTTCCAGGACACCGCCGAGATCAAGGTAGACGGCCGGTGGGGCGGCCAGACTGAGGCCGCGGTGCGGATCGCCTTGGCACAAAACGCCGCGGGGAAGTGGCCCCCGGGGAGCTAGGATCACGACATGACCACCGACGACCTCCGCCACGAGATCACCCGGGATGTCAACACCACCCTGGAGGCCAAGCTGTCCGAACTCCGCGCTTACCAGGAGCAGATGGAGGCGGAGAAGGACAAGAAGCGGAAGGAGGAGGAGGCTGCCCGCAAGAAGGTCCAGGACGACGCGGTGAGCCAACTCCTCCAGCTCCAGGTGAAGGAGGCGGAGGAGCGAGCCAAGCGCCAGGGGTTGTGGAACAAGATCCTGGCCGCGCTCGCGGTGATCCTCACGGGGGTGGCGGGCACGGTGGGAGTAGTGGCCACCCGGGCGCCGACCCCGGAGCAAAAGGAGCAGGAAGCCGCGCCTGTGATCGAACGGGTGGAGCAGGAGGGGGCCCAGATCGAGAAGCGGATCAAGGCCAACGAGGACAAGGTGGAGCGGCTCAAGGACTTGGCGCTGGAACAGCAGGTGCAGATCTCGGACTCGTCCGAGTACATCGTCAAGAAGATCGACGCGGCCCACCCCAGGACTGCCGACGACGTGGAGCGCCCCAAGACCATGGACGCCGCCAACACCAAGGCCGACGCGATCAAGAAGAAGCGAGCCTCCGAACAGCGGGAGGCGATCGAGGCGGAGGTTGACCCCTTCGCCGGCCTGGAGTAGCGCACCAGCCGCGTGGTACCCTGGCCAGGTGCCAGGATCGCAACTCATTCAGTACGGGGAGAAGGAGGGTCAGGGGGCCATCCTGATCGACGTGGACGACGTGGACCTCCAGGACGAGGCGTCCCTGGTGGCCGCGGTGGCCGCCAACCGCCTCCCCGGGGCCAGCGTGGTGATGCTCACGGGGACCGTTCCGTGGGGGTCCAAGGAACTGGACAGGTGCCTCCTCATGCTCGGCGCCGACGCCCGCACGTCCAACGTGGAGGTGTGGGTCCGCCGGCCAGTGAGCGAGCACCGGTGGAGCGCCCAGCCGCTGTGGTGGGTCCACGACGTGAGCGAGATCCTGTGCGCTCCCCGCGCCACCCAAGCGGTGATCCACGCCCTCAACGCCATCCCGTTCGTCCCGCCGCCCGCCGAGGTGGTGGCGATCGACCCCCACCCCGACACGATCTCGGCGGTGAGCCTGGACGAGGTGGCCACCCGCCTGGATGCGGGGTGCGGTTGGCTGTACGTGGAACGAGGCTCCAAGGCCGCGGCTGTGGCGGAACGCGAGGTGTTCCGCGCCGCGACCCTGTGGGGGGTGCGGTACCGTGGGGCGGCGTAACCTGAGCGCCGTTCCCAACATCGCGGGGCGGCCAGAGGACACGATCACCCCCCAGCAGTACAAGGTGGGGTGGGACTTGGTGAGCACCGGTCACACGGTGCAGCAGGTGCTGAGCGCCACCGGCCTGTCCCGGCCGCAGTTGGCGTGGCTCATGAAGGTGGGGGACGAGAGCCGGGGGATGGCCTCGTACCAGGGGCGGATCGCGGAACTGTCCGCCAAGATCCGCTCTCGCGCCCAAGATGCTGCCGACGCGGTGGGGAGCGGGTCGGTGGACCACCTCAAGCGGGCCGTGGAGATCGGCGGGGTGGCCCAGACGATCGCCCGCAACCTCATGGCAGCCCACCTCAAGCATCGGGTGGGCCCGGCCAGCGAACGGATCCGCGCCGGGAAGGGGACCGACAAGGACTTGGCCCAGATGGCCATGCCCCACTCCATGCGGGAAACCCTCAAGGCCCTGCGCCCGTTCACCGATTTCAGCGAGACCGCGCGCGCGTTCCGCATCGTGTTCGACTCGCCGCACCAAGGACAGGACCCCCTGTCCCAACTGCCCAAGGAAGCCCGCCTGGACCTGTCCGGGGAAGCCCTCCTGCCCGCCGCCACCGCGCTGGTGGAGGAGTTGGTGGGGGAGGACGTGGGCCACGACATCCTGGACGACCTACTCCCCGAGTTCCGCGGGTGGACCGAGGAGGACATCGAGCACTTTGCGGAGACGGGGGAGCGCCCCGCCCGTGACTTCGGGGACGACGACCCGCTACCCTTGCCAACGGCGCCGGACGACGTGATCGACGTGGAACCGGCCAAGGAGACCGACCATGAAGCACGTGACCCAGTTCCTCCTCAAGACCCTGACCAGCCGTAAGTTCTGGGCGGCGGTGGCAGCCAGCCTCCCGTTCGCCCTCAACGAGGACTGGACCAACTTCGCCCTGGTGTGGATGAGCTACGCCGGCATCCAGGGCGCCGTGGATGCCTCCGAGCGCGTGGGGACGCAGAAGGCCATCACCGCCGCCGATGCGGCCAAGGCCGTGGGTGCAGGCCTGGAGGATGGGGTCCCCCAGTCCAAGGAGGAGATCCT